>WNFC01004566.1_pt1 | contig 15085 bp, 11 predicted proteins | sample 5400541 | NCBI WGS metagenome assembly WNFC01 (sample SAMN13153342, study PRJNA577476) | soil metagenome | isolation source: 120 cm saprolite under Douglas fir tree site 2 hole 2 replicate 1 | place: USA:California | collected 2015-04-18
GGAACACTTCGCGGAACATCCGCATCTGGAAGCCGTAGACGTTTTCCGAATACAGCATCACGCCCTTTACGGCGCCCGTGAATTCGGGCAGAGGATGGGCCGCCAGCCAGCGCGCGAGTGGATACAGTGCGGAAGGAAATGCTTCGATAAACGCCGGCCGGTGGCGCAGGAGCGCCTCCGCATAGCGCGGCATGTAGCGCTCTTCGAGGTGATCCGAGCTGAGGATCAGATGCCGCTTGATCGGCTCATACATCCACAGCTTTCCGCCGGGGCGTGAAGCGCCGGGGACGGAGCGCCCGCGCAGCGCCAGGGTCAGATCGTCCGGGCCGGCGCCGACTCGATCGCGGAAGTCCTGAACGAATGCATACTCCTTCGGTCGCGAGCGGTGCTTTTGCAGATAGAACTGCATCGGGTTGCGGGTAGAGCCCCCGGTGAACATCTCGAGACGCCTGAAGGCCGGCATCGCGCCCGATAGATAGCAGCCCGGGTCGCGCTTGATGTCCAGCTTGTCCGTCACTGGCAGGCGAGCAAGCAGTTCGCGCGGGTCGCCGCCACGGGCGAGCAGCGATCGGTATTGCCGGTACGCAGGTACCGTCTCGATTGCCCAGCACAGCGTCGCCTCCAGCTTGCGGATCGCTAGGTCCCTGACTGCGACGGCGCCCTGCGAAGCAGCGAGCTCGCCCCGGAACGCGTTGTAGGCGCTCCCCAACCGAAGGCTTTGGGGAAGCCAGGCGTAGGCGCGCCCCGCAGCCGACGCCTTCAGCCAGCGCGGCGCCTCCAGGTAATGCTTCAGAAGGGGATGCAGGAAATCTTCAATCGCCATACCGATCCCTGCGCGGCGGACAGTCGCGCGGCGCTAAAGCCGCCACACTCGCAGGCCTTCCTTGCGGAACGGCGCGCGCGATCGGCTTGCCTCATGGGCGAACGTCAAAGGCGTCCACCACGACGTACCCACTGCTCGCGGCCGGGTTTTGCCGACCCGTCGCCTCGATCGTCAACGTATGGCTTCCGCTGGCCAATCCCCTTGCCTCGAAGATGGTGTCCTGGTATCCCTCCTGAGGGGAGGCAAACGTATCGATCTCGGCCACGAAGACTCCATCCAGATACACGTTAGCGATTCCGGTGCTGGATTTGCGGCAACCGATCCAGCTGACCGACGTCCCGGTGAAAGTGAACGTCGCCTGCGATCCCCCCGCGTTGGATGTCGCGACGGTCCCCATGCTCCACGCTCTATTCAGGTTGCCGTGCGTCCAAACGCCGGTGTAGGTGACGGACGGATCCGTCTCTTCGAAGCGCGTTCCCAACTTCTTCACTTCGAACGCATCCACCACGACCTGGGCATCCGACGAAGCAGCGTTCCTGCGGCCCGTCGCCTCGATCGTCAACGTATGGTTCGCGTCTGCCAAGGGCGGCGATGCGAAGACGATGGCCTGCTCTAGACCGCCCGGACTGTATAGATCGACCTCACCAGCGAAGCTGCCATCCAGGAACACGCGAGCGATTCCGGCCTCCGGCCCGCGATACCCGATCCAGCCGATCGACGTTCCGTTGAACCGCAACGTGGCTTGCGCGCCCGGCGTGGTTGAGATAGTGGCGTACCAGCCACTCCATCGGCGTGTGCTAGTCCACGGGGTCCAACCGGCGGTGTAGGTCAGGTCTGGATCGGTATCCTGCAATCGCGAGAAGACCTGTGGGGGTACGTCGAATGCATCCACCACGACGAGCGCGTACGGAGTAGCGGACCGGCTGTTCTTCAGTCCGGTCGCCTCGATCGTCAGCCTATGGCTGCTGTTGGCCAGCCGGCTTACGCTGAAGACGGGTACGCGGATCTCATACGACCACGCAAACATGTCGACTTCGGATACAAAAACTCCATCCACGAATACGCGGGCGATGCCGCTATCGGGGCCACGCATGCCGATCCATGTGGCCGAGGTCCCGACGAAGGTGAAGGTGGCTTGCGCGCCCGGCGTCATGGATTCCATGGCGTTCCCCCCGCTCCATGCGAACGACTGCCTATCCTGAATCCACCCGGCGCTGAAGCTCACCGATGGATCCGTTTCTTCATAGCGCCTTACCCCCGCCGGTGGCGGAGCATTGTTGGAAACCGTAATGGTTACCGGGTCGGAGGTGGCCCGGTTGCCAGCCGCGTCGCGGGCCACCGCCGTCAGAGTGTATGTCCCGTCCGGCACACTGTTCGTGTTCGCGGTGGCCGTGTAGGGAGGAGAGGTTTTCTCCGTGTCGAAGTTAATACCGTTGTACTTGAACTGGACACCGGCGACTCCGACATTGTCGGAGGCTTCGGCGGTCACGGTGATCGTGCCGGAGACAGTGGCCCCGGACGCGGGAGACGTGATCCTGACCGTCGGCGGCGTGGTGTCCGGGGGGGGAGGGGGGCACGTCAAGCCCGGTATACACGGTCCTGGTAATTGCGCGAAAGCCTCGAGCGGAATCCAGGCCAAGCTGAAAATCAGGAGCAGAACTGCCGCGTAGGCACGTCTCGCAACCGTAAGCATGAATTTCTCCTGTTCCCCGGGCGCCGCGGTAGAAAATCTGATCATGACGCCGTCAAATTAAGAATAGGCGACCCGCTGCCTTCCGGCACACGCGCCGACACTACACCGAGGATTGGTGGCTGCGGCGCAAGGCTCGCTACATACCAGTCGACCGCGCGTGCCAACCCCTCGCTCACCCGCAATAGCGGCCGGTATCCGAGCAGGCGCTTCGCTTTGCCGATGTCGGCTTGCGAAAAGCGCACGTCGCCGGCGCGAAACTCGCGATAGACCGGACGGAAATCGCGCAAATGGGGATACCGCGGCTTCAGCAATGAACGGATCAGCTCGAAGAGCTCGCTAAGCGAAGTTCTTTCGCCCAGCGCGACGTTGTAGACCTGGTTGACGGCGGCCGGGTCATCGGCCAGAGCCGCCAGCAGATTCGCCTGGACTGCATCGTCGACGTGGCAGAAATCGCGAGCCGTTTCGCCGTCGCCGTTGATATGGACGGGTTCATTGCGGATCATGCCGGCGACCCACTTCGGGATCACCGCCGCATAAGCCCCGTTCGGGTCCTGGCGCGGGCCGAATACGTTGAAGTAGCGCAGTCCGATCGAGTCGAACCCGTAGCAGCGCGCGAAGGTCCCGGCGTACAGCTCATTCACGTACTTGGTTACCGTGTAAGGCGACAGCGGCCGGCCGATCTCGGACTCGACCCTCGGCAGTCCGGGATGATCGCCGTAGATGGCGCTCGATCCGGCGTAGACGAAGCGCGCCACGCCGGCGCCATGCGCCGCCACCAGCATGTTGAGAAATCCCGTGATGTTGCTGTCGTGAGTTGCGATCGGATCTGCAATCGAGCGCGGCACGCTCCCGAGCCCCGCCTGGTGCAGCACCAGGTTCACCGAGCGGCATGCGCGGCGACACGTATCGAGCGCGCGGATATCGCCCTCCAGGAAATGAAGGCTTTTCCACTGGCCCTTGGTGACGGCCTGTTTCACCTGCTCCAGGTTGTTCCGGTTGCCCGTGGAGAAATTGTCCAGCCCGATCACCCGCTGATCCAGCTTGAGCAGCATTTCCAGCAGATGGGAGCCGATGAAGCCGGCCGCGCCCGTCACCAGCCAGGTGCGCGGTGTAGCGCGGATGCACTGTTGCGCTTGCTCGTAGCTCGCCATCCCGGGATTGTCGGATTTCACTGTGTAGTCCCGGCGCGGCCGCCATGGTCCGGATGGACTGTTGCCGCCTTGCGAGTTCTTCACGCCCATTTCTCGCGCCACATCTCGAAGGCGCACAGCAGCCACACCTTTTGCACGTCGAGGCGATCGCGCCGGGGGCCGCCGTCCCGGAAGTTGCTGAGCGCGCGCGCCACTACGGTTGAATCAAGTATTCCTGCCGCGCGAATGCGCTCCGGTGCCAGATACGTGTCGAGCAGTGCCGAGAGCTCGCCGCGCAGCCAGCGCGAGACGGGAATGCCGAAACCCTGCTTGGGGCGCTCCAGGATCGCCTTGGGAACGTACCGGTAGAGAACGCTGCGCAACAGGTGCTTGGTGCCGAGGGCCCCGCGCCGCAAGCCAGGCGGCAGCCGCAAGGCGAATTCCACCAGCCGGTGATCGAGCAGCGGCTCGCGCCCTTCGAGGCCGACCGCCATCGTCGCGCGATCGACTTTGGTCAGAATGTCGTCCGGAAGATAGTGGCGCAGATCGCAGAGGCTCATGTGGTCGATGAAGCTGCGCGGGTGGCCGTTCAACAACGGGCGCGGGGGCACGGGTTCTCCGAGCAGCCGCGCGACTTCCGCCGGCGTCCAGACCGACATGGCGAGGTCGTAGATCCCCTCCGACGCGACTTCGGGAAGCACCGCACGCAGCTTTTCCAGGCGATCGGTTACCGAGCGCCTTGCGGCATGACGCAACGGCGCGGGAAGTCGATCCGCCCATCCCTGCAATGACGCCGCGGGCAGTAAGCGCAACGTGCGCGATAGCGCATGGCGCGCCGGCCACGGCAGGCGCGCAAGCAGCCGCTCGCGTTCGAGCACGGCGCCGTAGTGCTGATAGCCGCTGAACAGCTCGTCTCCGCCGTCCGCCGAAAGCGCCACTTTCACGCTTTCCCGCGCGATGCGCGAGACTAGGAACGTCGGAATCCCGGAGGAATCGCCGAAGGGCTCGTCGAACAGATCGGCCCAGCGCGTCAGGATTCCGGCCGTTTCATTGGGGGAAAGGATGTACTCCGTGTGCTCGGTCCCCAGGTAAGCGGCGACCTTTCGGGCCCACGGCGACTCGTCGAAGTCGGGGTCGGCGAAGCCGACGGTGAAGGTGCGCACCGTCTGGCCGGAATGGCGCTGCAGGATCGCCGCGACCAGCGACGAATCCAGCCCTCCCGAAAGGAACACTCCGACGGGCACGTCCGCGACCATGCGATAGCGGAACGCGTCGATGAGCAGCGCCTCGAGCCGCTTTTCGAGCTCGCTCTCGGCCCCTGCCAGAGGCTCGCGCGGCTCGAGCGCCGACCAGTAGCAGCGCGTCACCGGTTCGCCGGATTCGCCCAGCTCCAGCCAGTGACCGGGCGGCAGCTTGCAGACTTGGCGGTAAATGCTGCGGGGTGCCGATATGTACCCGAATTGGAAGTATTCACCGAGCGCGCCGCGATCGATTTGGGCGCCCCACGCGTGGAACGCGCGCAATGCCTTCAGTTCCGAGCCGAACCACAGCACCCGGCCGTCCCAGGCGTAATACAGCGGTTTGACGCCGAGCCGGTCGCGGATCAGCCAGAGGCGCTGCGCGCGCTCATGCCAAAGCGCGATCGCGAACATGCCGATGAATCGTTCGACCGCGGCGATCCCCCAATGGCGCAGCGCCGTGAGCACGACCTCGGTGTCGCCGCTGCTGCGAAATCGATGTCCACACGCCTCGAGCTCCGATCTTATCTCGGCGAAGTTGTAGATCTCGCCGTTGAAGACCATGACCAGGTCCCCGTCCGCCGAGACCATGGGCTGGCGGCCCAATTCGGACAGGTCGAGGATCGATAGCCGCGTATGGCCGAAGGCAACGCCCCCGCCAGCACGCACCCATGTGCCGCTGTCGTCGGGGCCGCGTTGACGCAGGCTCTGCACCGCGCCGGGAAGATCGCGCAACCACGCGTCCGGCTGAGAATCCCGCACGCAGTATCCGGTGATCCCGCACATGGCCGGTGACTCACATCGCCGATTTTCGGGCGCGTTGACCGTACATCATTCCGATCGCCAGCCACAGGAAGGCCTGCTCCGGCACCGGCTTGAGGCTGCTGTCGGTGATGGCGGCGATCAGAAAGCTCACCAATCCGGCCGCTGCCCCGAGGTAGAACCCCCGCAGGGTGGGGCTCAAGGCTGGATCGACGCTCAGTGCGCGAAAGCCTTTCCAGACGTGGGCGAAATAGGCGCAAACGATTATCAGGCCGGCTATCCCCATGTCGAGGACGGCCTCCAGGTACGCGTTGTGAGGATGCCCAACCAGCAGAGTCGTTACCCCATCCGCCCTGCGCATCGCCTCCGACCAGAGAATCGACCCGAGGCCGTTGCCGTAAACGGGGTTGCGCAGGATGTCGGGCAGAAGCGGCAGCCAGATCCCCTCGATGCGCCCGGAGCTGATCTCGTTGAGTCCGCTTCCATACCCGAACGTAATGCGGTCGTAGACTGCGCCGGGAAGGAGAAACAGCGCCACCGCCGCCAGGACCCCGAGAAAGATTAGGGTTTTTGCGTTGCGGCGCCAGAGCAGGAACAGCATGTTGACCAGAATGAAGCCGAGGAAGGCGCCGCGCGAGAACGTGAGCATCAGTGCAACTGCTACCAACCCCATTGACGCCAGCAGCGCAAGCTTCAATCCACGGTCCTTCGATTCCGCCCAGGTGAAGAGCAACAGCGCGTAAGCGACCGCGTACAGCCGCCCCAGCTCGTTTTCGTGCACCCCAAGCCCACTCATCATGGCGCCGTGCAAGCTGCTCGCCAGCTCGCCCAGCGCGGCGCCCGACATGTAAGCGAACACGATGACCATCGAGCCCATCGCCCAGATCGAGATCAGCGTGGGAACGAGAAACTTTTCCGGCCTTTCGGACCTCGACACCGCGGCTCCGACCAACAGCGCGTAAACCACTAACACCAGCGGCTTGAGCACGTACTCGCCAAGGTAACCGGCCGCGCTGTCATATTCGAGCATGTGCTTCATGTATGGCAGGATCTCGCCGACATGGCGCCAACCCAGCGCGCCGGCAACCACGATGGCCGCGATATACAGCCAGAGCAGCGGGTGCGGCACGAAGCGATGGAGGCTGCCGTCGAACAGCCCGCGAAGCAGGCACGAGCCGAGCGTCCCGACCAGCAGCAGGTTAAAAGGATTGAGGCCTCTAATCCCGAGCATCTCGCGCGGAAACACGGAGCTCCTCGAGAGCGGCAGCAAAAGGATGAGCAGAATCACCCCGATGCGAAAGTCGCGCAGGATGAACACGCAGACAAGCAGCGAGACGCACAGGTATAGGGCGTTCCAATTGGCGACGGCGACCGCCGATCCCCAGAAGGCGCCGAGCAGCGCGAGACCCGCAAAGACGAAAAGCTTGAACGCAATATGGCGCCATGAACGCACGTCGTCCGGGGAGCGGTCGGCGCGGAGAGTCGCCGCGCAGCGCCGCCAGAGGTTCGCCAGCCCTTGCAGCGGCGAGCCCGCATGTCCTGCCGGGGGTTGCCGTGGGTTCGAGGAGACTGCGGCCATCGCCTTTGGACGTCCCGGCCTCAGGAAGAGCGGGACCCGAGCAGCCTGGGAACGTCGCCCTGCCGCATCGCTTCAAGCAGCGCGCGAATGAATTCCTCCTGTCCATTGAAAGCCTGCACCGGGTTCGAGGAAATGCTTGATACCCTCACCAGCATGCCGTCCGGGATCCGGCCGGACAGGCCGAACCTGAGCTGCACCATCAGCCGCTCGAGCCGGCCAAGGACTACGCGGTCCCCCATGGTGAACCAGTAAGTCACGGGTTCCGACCGCGGGCCGCGCACGGCAATCACGCGCGTCACGGGAATCGTTTTTTCGCGGAAGCGCAGATTTTCGTTCAGGACGTTCCTGATCTCGAATCCCTGCGCCGTATAGCACACCTCCTGCCGGTGCGCCTTCAAGGCATCGCTCTGCTCGCCGCCGTAGGCCACCACCAGCATCACGCGCTCGCCCCGGGGATTGACGTAGGTGCGGCTCACGATCTGGCTGTAGAGCCGGGCCAGATTGGCCTGTACGTCAGGCGCCGGAACAATCGGAACGATGCTCGGATCGATGATCCAGTTGCCGAACGAGCGCGGGATGACCTCTTCGAGGTCGAAAGCCGCCGTGTCCTGATGCACGCGCGAAGGCTTGAGCGCGACCGCGGCGCCGGCGGCGAGAACCATGGCCGCACCCGCCAGCAGGAACCTCCAGCCGAAGTGCTTCATTTTGACGCCCCAGGTCCGCTCCAGACCGGCAGCCGCTGCAGCAGGACATCGAGCCCCAGCAGCAGTAGCAGCGCGGTCGCGAACAGCGTCATCCCCGCAAAACCGTGCAGGAAACTCTGGCCCGCCTCCTCCCCGAGGTAAAACGTGATCAGGGTCAGGATCAACACTCGCGCGACGTTAGCCACGAGCGCGATCGGCGCGATGCTCGCGAGCAGCGCCGCGCAGCGGAGCGGCGTTCCGGGGCCGGTCAGGTACAGGTACAGGAACCCCAGCGCGGCGAGGCTGTACAGGGAATTGAGCCCGGAGCAGGCGTCAGTCACCAGCATCTGATATTGCCCGATCATCAGGATCACTCCGGCGCGGGCAATCGGATACCCCAACTCGTAGAGCATCGACTCGACGATGTGCGAGACAAAATTCTTGAGCGGAGCGGTGGCGATGTCGATCATGAAACCGGGAAGCGGCACCAGGAACACGAGGAAGAAAAGCGGGAACCACAGTCGCGCCAAAGCGCGCCAACCCAGCAGCAGCACGACCGTGCCGGCGAGAACCGGCAGGTGGGAGCCGACCTCCAGCACGGCTATGGCCTGAGACCGGCCGACGGCGTAAAGCATCAGCCCGAAAGCCAGCATCGCCCAACCCGCCAGCGCCGCGCTCCACCCCGCTCCTCCGGATGCGAGCGCGGCGCGCTGCCGCCACACCAGCCACGCGACTACTGCGAGGATGATCGGCCCATGGGCATGAGCCTCCTGCTGCCACAGGCCGTGCGCCAGATCGACGTAGGTCGGCACATACATCACTGCCAGACCCAACGCCACGGGCAGCCACCGAAGCAGGCCCTCGGCTTCCCGTCCTGCGAAGAGCCGCTGCTGCAGAAGCGCGGACATTCCGGCCGGCCGGTTCAGAATGCGTTGAATACGGTACCGATGACGCGAACACCGGTATCGCCCAGTTCCCGGATCACGCTCGTCGTGTCGGCAACGCGGGTATGGTCCTTGCGGGCAAGCAGCATGACGCTGCCGGCCCGGAAGGCCACGTTCTGCGCGTCCGCGTAGAGCTTCGCCGGCGGCGTATCCAGGAGAATGACGTCGAACTCGGTGCCTAGCTCGTTCAGCAAGATGGTGAGGGCATGGCGCGACAGCAGATCCTGCGGGTTGGGCGGAGGCGCGCCGGACGGCAGCACCGACAGCGTGCCGAATTGCGGCACCGGCACCACCGCGCCGCGATCGGCGCGGCCGGAGAGTACCGCCGAGAGACCGACGCGGTCGGGAATGTTGAAAATCCGATGCTGTCGCGGCGCGCGCAGGTCGGCGTCAATCAGAAGGGTGCGCTCGCCCAGCTGCGAGAACACCACGGCAAGGTTGGCAGCGACATAACTGCGCCCTTCGCCGGAGCCGGGACTGACGATCGCCAGCGCCCGGTTCCTCGCCTCGCGGTTGGACCAGCGCATCAACAGCTGGGTGCGCAGCGCCCACAGCTCCTCGGCGCGGGGGTGAAACGGGTCGCTCGCGACGACGAGCTCGCTGTTGACGCGTTCATTGCCTGGCTGCAAATGAGGAAAATCATACTGTTTGGCGAGCGCACCCTGCAGGTCGTCCTCGGTAATCAGGCCCAGCCGATGCGCCGCCTCGCCGAACCTCAATCCTTCCTTCTGCTGCAGGTCCATGACCTGCTCGATGTCCCTCGCGCCGAGCTTTCCCTCTTCGGCGAGGAGGCTGCCGATGCGGCGGTCATGGCGCGCAACGACGCGCCCCGATCCTTCGATCGGCAGGACGTTTTCCTGAGCTTTCGTCGGCATGCCTCAGCGGAGGTTCGGCAAGGCGTGCCGAGTGCCGCTTAACCGGCCGAGCAGGGGGTTTCCAGCGCGCAGCCGCGCGTTGAGCACGGCCAGCAGCGGCACGTTCGGCCCGTGGTCCAGGTCGCTGGGAGCGCGCACCCTGCGGTCGAGCAACTCCATCAGGATCGCCATGCCCATGCCGAGCATCGCTCCGACGACTATCGACAGGACGATGTTAAGAGCGACCCTGGGATGGGAAGGCCTGGGCGGCGCGACCGCCGGGTTGAGAAGCGCGACATTGCTCTGGCTGGCACGGCCTTCGACCTGGCTGACGACAGAGCGCTGCATGGCTACCTCGTAGGTCCGCTGGGCGGACTCCACGTTGCGCGCGAGCACGGTGAGCTCATTGCGATGCTCCTTGAGCTCGAGCAACCGTGCGCGCTGCGCCGCCATCGCTCCCTGCAACTCTTCCTCGCGCTGGCGGCTCTGGCGCTTCGAATTCTCGAGGCCTGCCACGACCTTCCTCATTTCGGCGTCGAGCTTCTCGCGCAGGCTCTGGTTCTCGGAGAGCTGACGCTGGTATTGCGGGTAGTTGGGGCCGTACTGCGTGGCCAGTTCCTGCAGCTTCACTTCTCCGTGCAGCAGGTCGGCATTCAGCTTCTGGACGTGCGCATTGGAGAGAACATCCGGCAGTTTGTCCGCGGATGCACCCCGGTTGCGAATATCGCGCGCCTGCCGCTCCCGGATTTCCAGATCGAACGCCTGCTCCTGCGTCTTCACCAGTTGGCTGGAGAGCTCTCCCAACCGGGCGTTCTCGACGTCTAGGCGCTCGTCGGCCGAGATGATTCCCTGCTGCCGATGATAATCCGTGAGCTTGGCCTGAGCGTCCTCCAGACTCGCCCGCAGGCCCTTCAGCTGTTCGTCGAACCACACCGCCGCCTGCTGCATCGGTTCCACGCGCAGCTCGAGCATCGTGTTGATGTAGGCTTTGGCGAATGCGTTGGTGACCAGCGCCGAAAAGCGCGGATCGGCGGATGAAAAGCTGACCTGGATGACGCTGCTCTGCGAGGTCTCCACCTTCAGCCGCCTGAGCAGATTCTCGACCAGCCAGTTCTCGATCGAGCCCGTGCCTCCCGTCTCTTTCTCGAAGGCCTCCCGCGACGCCGGGCTGTCCGCGAGCTTCAGCTCCTGCACCACCTTGCGCGCCACTCTCGCGCTGGTGATGATATCCATCTGTGTCTGCATGTAGCCGATCCTCTCCCGCGGAGGTATGAGGACGTTGCTCAGCGACTGCTCGTCCCTGTTGGCGTCCACCAGGACGGACGCCGTCGCCTTGTAGGATTTCGGCAGCAGCAGGCTCACCACGGTGGCGGCCAGGATGGTGGCGGCCAGCACCAGGGCAAACACGCCGAGGCGCGCGCGCAATGCCGAAAGAAACAGGTTGAGGTTCACGCCCTAGAACAGGCTTTCGCCGACATAGATCACGTCATCGGGCTGCACCCGATCGGTTAGCTTCGCGTCGAGTTTCCGCACTGAGCCGTCGGCCGTCCGGCGATTGATCTTGAGACCGCGATCGGTGCCGCGCGGCGTCAATCCGCCTCCCAGGGAAAGCGCGTGCATGACAACCATGTCGGGCTCCAGCCGGTAGGCGCCTGCACGCTGTACCTCGCCGTAGATGTAGAAAACGGGAGCGCGCTGCACGTAAATCGTGTCGCCGCTCTCCACCTCGACGTTCTGCGACAGGTCGCCGCTGCGGTACATCTTCGGCACATCGATCTCCAGCTTTCTGATCTGGCTGCCGCGCGCAATCACGACGGTAACGACGTCGTCGCCGCCCGGACTGATTCCGCCGGCGAGTGCCAGGATGTCGGTCAGCTTCGAGTTGACATCGTCAAGGGCATAGCGTCCGGGGCGGCCGACCTGGCCGAGCACCGACACCTGCCGGCTGCGCACCTGGAGGACGGACAGGCTCACCTGCGGATTCCTGAGGTAATTGCCCTGCTTCAATTGCGCGGCGATCCGCACCCCGCCTTCTGTGGGCGTCTGCCCGGTGAGCGCAACCTCGCCGATCAACGGAAACACGATCGTGCCCCGCTCGGAGATGCGCGTTTCCGTGGTGAGATCCGGATTCTGGAACACCGTTACGCGGATGCTGTCGCCCGCTCCGAGAGTCTCGCGGGAATCGGCTTGACCTTGGATCGCGAACGCCAGCAGCGCGACCCCAGCCAGCGCGGCGAACCAGCGTGATTGGGGATGGGTCATGATTCTGTCGCGCAGGCCTACCTCAGCCCCGCAAGACCCTTCCTGATGGACTCGTCGCGATCATCGACGCTGCTACTCGGGATAGTGCTGGAGGCAGGCTGCGCTCGTGGCGCCTCGAATTCGCCGACGTACTCGATCCTCGCCTGTTCGCGCAGTCTCTTCACCTCTGCCTGGGCGACCGCGAGCTGCTTGCGGCCGTGCAAATATCGTTCGATGATCGGTGTGGCCTGCTGCTCGCTGAGCGAGGCGTCCTGCGCCTGCAACAGCTGGACGACCGATGCCCCGCGCGAGGTCGGAATCACGGCGATCTGCCCCTCGCGCATTTCGAACACCCGCGGCAGGATATCCATCGGGATCTGTTCCGCGGGCCGGCTGGAAATCGCGACCTGGAACTCCAGCTTCTCGGATTTGAGCCACCCGGCGACGTCCTGAAAGCTTTTCGCCGCGGCCGTCGCAGCTTTCAGCGCGTCGAGCTTCTCCGGCCGCGCGACCACCACCAGCTCGTTCACGCGGTAGATGCGCCGCCGCTCGAACAACGCTGGATTCTCCTGGTAGAACTTTCTGATTTCCTCCCGGCTCTCCGTTGACGAGGCGGCGGCTCTTTCGATGTAGACGCGCGCCAGGATCTGCCGTTTCGCGTCCTCAATCGACATCATGACTTGCGGATCGCGATCGAGCCTGTCCTTGAGCGCCTTCTGCACCAGGAGCTCCTGATCGATGATCCGCTCGAGCGTCTGGGCGGCCGCCTGCTTGGCCTCGTCCGGCGGGATATCGTTGCCGCGCGCGATCGCGTTATTGATCTGATGCACTGAAATCTCGTCGCCGTTGACTTTCGCGACGATCTGCCCGGAGGTTTTCTTGACATCGGCCCTGCCGCACGACGACAGGGCGACCGCCAGCGCGATCAGCACCGATAGGCAGAGGTGTCTCTTGAGCATGGGTGCAGAATAGCCGAGCGACATTTATTGGCGATTTTCAGCCGTGGTCCGTTTGGACTATCCGGCAGCCGAAACGCACATTGCGCGCCCATGCGGGTGCGCGACGGTTCCTTACCTAAAGAGAGATCGCGCGCCGCACGCGGCGCGCGACGGGTTTCAGCCTGCCACCAAGCTTATCTTGCGCCGCGCGATGAATCCCGCGACCACGAGGCCGCACAGCATCAGCATCCACTCGGCGGGCTCTGGGTTGTGCGCCGCGACCTTGAAAGTGAAGTCGCCTTTCGCCGCTCCCGTAACGAGGTCCCCCGATATCAGCGCATGATAGCTGCCGCCCGGAGTCAGGTCCTGATGCAGGCTGAGCCCAGTGGACACCAGCGCGTTCTTACTATCGAACAGCTGGAATTGCAGATTGCTGACGTTCGTCCCGCTCGTAGTGCCGGCGACTATGTGGTTAGTCGTGTCGAGCTGGAATGTAACCGTATCCAGGAACGAGGCTGAAGTGAAAAAATTGGCCGCTACTGAGCCCGCCGGCGAGAGGATGCCCAAGTCGATGGGGGGGAGAGTTTGGCCTTGGGCAGACCCCATCACTCCCGCAGCCGCGATCACCACCAGCAGATTCTTGAGCAGCTTCATGTTCTCTCCTCGCCGGACAAGTTCATAAATGGGACCATGCGCCAAGCTATCCGCGCTCTGTTACAGATCTAAGCATTCCAGTCCGGCCGGACATGCCCCGATCGGACTAGCCCGAACCGCCGCCGCCGCCAGTCGAGCTAGACAAAGCCGCCGAGCGGCGCCCTGAAGTTCACACGACCGGATTCGGTTGATTTCGCGCCGCCCGGAAATTTCTTAGCCTTTTGTCCAACTGCGCGATGTCGCAATTTAGCTATGAGAAATGTCGTTTGCTAACGACGATTTTCGCTGCGTGTGACGGAAGTCATCGAAGCCCACTCGCCTTGTAGTTTCTTGTAAAAAAAAAACGCACTGCATGTGATGTAAGTCCCCGACTGGCGCGCTGCGGGTGATCGAAATCACCGCATCGCACGCGCTCGTTCTGTAGTCTCCGCCCCGACGTTTGCGTCGACGTTTAACGACAACGACGTAGTTGTTCAGCGACAGCTGCATAGATTTTCAACGACGGGCGGCGAAAGTGAGCAAAAGCTGGGGCGGTTTCAATTGCGGTGGTTCTTCGAGCGCGACGACAGCCAAAGATTCGGCTCTCGCGCTGCGGACCGCGTTGTACGCGCTCCTCCTGGCCGCGGGTTTGCCTTTCGCGGCCCAAGCCCAGACCGCGCTCTCTTCCACCCCTTATTCCGGAGTCCCGATCGCCATTCCCGGAATCTTTGAGGCGGAGAACTTCGATTTCGGCGGCGAAGGCGTTGCCTACCATGACAACACTCCGGGCAACCAAGGCGGCCAATACCGGCTCAGCGAGGACGTGGACATCGTCGTGTCCTACGACCCCCTAGGCGGCGGCTACGCCGTGAGCTATACCGAGACCGGAGAGTGGCTCGCCTACACGATCAACGTGGCGACGAGCGGCAATTACGGCATCGAGCTGCGGGCGGCGACCAACTGGGATTTCCCCAATGCTGCCTATCACGTCGAAATCGACGGTGTGAACGTGACCGGAAGCGTGGTCCTGCCTAACACCGGCGGCTGGAACAACTTCCAGTGGGTCGGCAAAAAAACCGTGCCGCTCACCGCCGGCAAGCATGTCCTGAAGTTCGTTATCGATCGGCAGTATTTCGTTCTGAATTCGATCCGGGTGCTCTCTACGGCGTCTCCGCTTCCACAAAGTTCGGCGAATCTTTTGTTTAGTTCAGGCTTCGAAGGCGTGACCGCCGCAAGTCCTCCGTCTAACTTCTTTGGAATTGGTGCCTGGCAGGGCATCGTCGGCGCCGACAGCACGACCGGATTTACTTGGCCGCCCAATATCTGGGGCGGCGGGCAAACATTCCAGATGATCCTCTACGCGCCTGTGGATGCTACGACCATCGACAATTACATGGTCAATCGAATCGAGACCGTGACGGGGCATGTTGGAAACCAGACCCGCGCCCTTTACAGCGAAATCAAGCAGAGTGCGGGAGGCCCGTCAACTCCTCAAGATACTTTCATGCTCCTGCCTACCAGCGAACAGGGCGACATGTACATCAGCTTCTGGATGAAGTTGCAGGCG
>WNFC01027276.1_pt1 | contig 15083 bp, 12 predicted proteins | sample 5400541 | NCBI WGS metagenome assembly WNFC01 (sample SAMN13153342, study PRJNA577476) | soil metagenome | isolation source: 120 cm saprolite under Douglas fir tree site 2 hole 2 replicate 1 | place: USA:California | collected 2015-04-18
GAAAGTATGCTGAGGCGTTGGAGTTGATGTGGTTTCAGTACGTCGTTGGGTACGACAGGCAGGAGCAGCGCTCGCTCGCCACTTCGCTGCACAACCACTTGTTTGACTATGGCCGGTTGCTTTCACAAACAATGACGACTATCAAAAACACGTCTCCCGCGAATGTGCGGACGGCGGGTTTGTTCATCCTCCTTCTGTTGGGACTCGCGATGCTGGTGGTTATCATCAGACGAGTCAGACTTCTTGGTTGGCGCAAAGCGTTGCGCCTCTCTGCGCAAGAGACCCGTGCGGAGTTTTCAACCGTTGTTTTCTATGAAAGATTGACAAACCTTTTGGCACAACGCGGGATGCTGCGTGACGCTCACCTGACGCCACTCGAGTTTGCAAATACCATCAATCTTGGTGAGGCTCTGGTCGTGACGCGCGCCTATAATCGATTGGAAGGAGTGCCATATGATGGTCTAGTGATCAGGAGTTGATTGAAAATTGATGATGAAAAAAGTTGGATTCATAAGTCTTGGCTGTCCCAAAAACCTCGTTGACAGCGAGGTGATGATGGGACATCTCAAGCAAAGTGGCTATCAAATCACCGCCAACGCGGAAGAGGCGGAAACAATCGTCGTAAACACCTGTGGCTTCATTGATTCTGCCAAGCAGGAATCGATCGAGGCAATTCTCGAGGCGTCTCAGCTCAAGACTACCGGCAAAGCAAAACGCGTCGTGGTGGCGGGGTGTTTGGTGGAGCGTTATCGAGACGAACTGAAGGCCGAGTTACCGGAAGTTGACGCCTTTATCGGCACGAACCAGATCAACGATATCCTCGGCGTCTGCGATCCAAAGACAAACTTACGCACACTTCCGGTGTTGCCGCTTGGCAATCAGAGCGCGACATATCTGTACGATGAATCGACACCTCGTGTGCTGGCAACACCCGCGCACTATGCGTTCATCAAGATTGCCGAAGGTTGCGATCGGCCGTGCGCTTTCTGTTTCATTCCGCAAATGCGCGGCCATTTCCGCAGTCGTCGCTTCGGTTCGATCGTTGCGGAAGCGCAGCAGCTTGCCGAAGAGGGCGTTAAGGAATTGATACTCGTGGCGCAGGATTCTTCGCGTTACGGTGAAGACCTCGGGAAGCAAGATGCCCTGGCGCGACTGCTGCGTGAACTCGCGCAAACGGAAGAGGTCGAGTGGGTGCGAGTGATGTATACCTATCCGACGCATATTAGTGATGGTTTTCTGGCCGTGCTCGCTGAAGAGCCTAAAGCAGTAAAGTATCTCGATATGCCTTTGCAGCATGCATCGCAGAGAGTTTTGAAGTTGATGAAGCGCGGAGGCAATCGCCAAAGTCTCGAGCGGCTAATTGAGCGTGTGCGCCGCCGCGTTCCCGGCATCGCTGTGCGCACGACTTTCATCACCGGTTTTCCTGGCGAGACAGAAGAAGACTTTGAAGAGTTGCTGAGCTTCGTGAACAAGATCGAATTTGATCGAGTGGGTGTATTTACTTATTCGGATGAAGAAGGTACGCCTGCTTTCGAACTCCCGGACAAGGTTGATGCGAAGGTCGCGAAACAGCGGCAAAGGCGTTTGATGAAAGAGCAAGCCCGTATTTCGCGGCGTAAGAATAGATCGCGAATTGGCGAAACGGTGTCCGTAATATTTGAAGGTGAGGCAAAGGAGAGCGAGCTCCTGTGGCAAGGCAGAATGGAAACGCAGGCGCCAGACATCGACGGGTGTGTGTTAATCAACGACGTTCCCGAAGGGCTCGCTCCGATGGCCGGTGACATTGTTAACGTGGAAATTACTGAGGCCCACGAATATGATTTGGTTGGGAGGATAGTTGCCCGCAGCGGGTAGGTTAGATGTGAACGCAAATCATTGGTCATATATCATTTGACATTTCTCATTTGGTCATTTTACTGAAAGAGTCAGTGGTTCGTTTGTTGATGATCATACGTTGTAATCCACAACTGACTACGGACAACTGACTACTGACCAAATCAAATGACCAAATGAGAAATGTCAAATGATATATGATCAATGATTGGCTTTTTACACAATTCACTACCGAGGTGGTCCTGACCTTGAGAGGTGATTGCAGTTGAGTGTCAAAGAATCGAGCGACGAATTGAATCCCACCGTGAGCACGCCTGAGGTGTTCTTGCCTGCGACGCAGCAAAAACGCGCGAGTGATTATTTGGCGTTGGCGATTGCCACTTGCGGCGTTGGTTATCTACCGCTTGCCCCTGGCACGTGGGGATCGCTCGTAGGCGTCGGTCTCTATTTGTTTCTTTCGGGAGCAGTCCAAAGTGTTCTTTTCACTAACGCCGGCCTGCACAGGTTCACATTGCTAGAGATTTGGACGCCGGCAATGACCTTCATGTTGCTGTCCATATTCTTTGTGAGCATGGCGGGGATGTGGGCCGCTTCCCGCACAGAGAAACTCTTGCGACGAAAAGATCCAAGTGTAGTCGTGATTGACGAAGTGTCTGGACAGATGATTGCGCTCCTGTCTGGCCCCTTCTGGCTGCACACTTGGTGGAGTATCATTTCCGCATTTCTGCTGTTCCGAGCATTCGACATTTGGAAGCCTTACCCGATTCGCCAATTCGAAGGTTTGGAATCGGGGTTGGGGATAATGGCTGATGACATCGGCGCTGGTGTCTATGCGTTAATAGCCAATTCAGTCTTGATCACTTCGTATTTACTTTTCTTCCAAGGAGGCGGCTGATGTTTGACGCGGAGAAAGAGAGTTCGGGAAAAAATCCTCGCGAACACTCAACCCAGGAAGAAGAACGAAAGAAAGACAGCACCACGAAAAAGACTCTAAGAGACATCGAGGAAGCTGAAAAAGTATCCGAGGACCGGAAACCGGGGCGTGATCGCGTCCCGTCGCCTGACGCTCAACCGTCTGAGGAACGCGAAGGTCCGGACGACGCGGGACCGATGTAAGTAAACTGACTATCCGCAGATTACTCAGATTACACAAGATTACACAAACAAGAAAGACAGGCGGAACAGCTCTGCTCTTTGTATTTGTACTTAGTGCTTTGTACTTTGCATGTGCTGACTTTCATTGAGCAGGAACTACAACGAATAAAATATTCAACTTCAAAAAACAAACAAAGCACAAAGCACAAAGCACAACGGTACTGTATGTTTGGTTTTTCCCAATTTGTCCAAACTGCTTCCGGACTGTCTAAATCTTGAAGAGGAAAGTTGAGTTCGACTTGTCTCTAAAAATATTCGTGGCTGATGATGTAAGCGAGAGTGGTCTTGAGCCCCTGCGCGCCGCCTCTTTTACCGTAGAGAAGCGGACAGGTTTATCTCATGCGGATTTGGTCACGGCCCTCGCGGATTGCGAAGGACTGATTGTGCGCAGCGAAACGAAAGTCACAGCAGCCCTTTTGGACGCAGCGAGCAATCTTCGGGTTATTGGTCGCGCGGGGGTCGGCGTCGACAATATCGATGTTCCCTCGGCGACCTTGCGTGGTGTAGTAGTGATGAACGCGCCGGATGGAAACACAATCACGACGGCGGAACACACGATTGCGTTGTTGGTTTCACTGGCCCGCTCGATTCCCCAAGCCAACAGAAGTCTCAAAGCTGGTCTATGGGAGCGTAAGAAATTTATCGGAGTCGAACTCCAGGGCAAAACGCTTGGGATCGTCGGACTGGGTCGTATTGGACGCGTGGTTGCTTCTCGCGCCCGGGGCCTTGGTATGATCATTGTTGCCTACGATCCGTTCATTGCAGCGGACCAGGCGCGAGATCTCGAGATTGAACTGGCGCCGCTGGCGGAAGTTTACGCGCGCGCCGATTTTCTGACAGTGCATACACCGTTGACCAACGAAACTCGCGGGATGATTGACCGCGATGTTTTGGCAAAAATGAAGAAGGGAGCGCGCATCATCAACTGCGCGCGCGGCGGTTTGGTGGATGAGGAGGCGCTTTACGACGCAATAAAGAATGGTTCCATCGCTGGCGCCGCCATTGATGTTTTCACCCAGGAACCACCGCCGGCTGACCATCCGTTGTTGAGTCTTGACCAGGTAATTGCGACTCCGCATCTCGGCGCCTCAACTACGGAAGCCCAGGAGGGAGTTGCTTTCACGGTGGCGGAGCAAATGCGAGACTACTTCTTAACCGGAGCACTGCGTGGCGCCGTAAACGTGCCTGCGGTCGGACAGAAGGATTTAAAGCTGCTCCAGCCTTACACGGCGTTGGCAGAGAGCCTGGGGCGGTTTCAAGCCCAGATTGTGGACCGGGCTGTGGTCGAAGTGAAAATCCAGTATTCGGGTGACATCGTTGATGTTGACGCCGCGCCTGTAACTCGAGCCTTTCTCAGCGGTCTGCTGCGAGACGTGAGCGCCCGAGTAAACGTCGTCAACGCTTTTCTGATCGCGGAAGAACGGGGCATCAAGGTCACCACTGCTTACGTGCGCGCGAGCAGCGATTCCGCGGCAATTAGAACGGAGATCGTTACCGACAGATCCGAGCATAGTTTAGCCGGCAACATTTTTGGCTACGGCGGACAAAGGCGCGAGGGACGTATTACTGAGATCGACGGCTTTCACATTGAAGCTACGCCGCAGGGTCACATGCTGGTGATGCGCAACCGGGACGTGCCCGGCGTCATCGGGCGCGTCGGCACCATCCTGGGCGAAGGCGGAGTGAATATCAGCCGTTTTCATCTCGGCCGCCGTGAGCGAGGCGGGGAAGCTGTGGCGGTGATCGAGATAGATGTCCCACTGGAGAAGAGTGTGCTCGAGAGTTTGCGGTCGCTTGCTCAGGTGATCTCCGCCAATCAAATTGAACTTTGAAAGGAACGAAGCTGTGTGATAACTCGAACCTGGATGCCACGGCCTTGTGCCGTGGAGTGTCACGCTCGCTGCTAGAAGAACTGCGGAACTCTCTGAGATGCCACGGCCTTGTGCTGTGGAGTGTCACGCTCGCTGCTAGAAGAAAGCCGCGGAACTCTCTGAGATGCCACGGCCTTGTGCTGTGGAGTGTCACGCTCGCTGCTAGAAGAAAGCCGCGGAACCCTTCTTACGACTTTTGTAGCGGCGAGCGTGAACCTCCACGGCGCAAGGCCGTGGCATCCGCAAACCCTTCTTACGACTTTTGTAGCGGCGAGCGTGAACCTCCACGGCGCAAGGCCGTGGCATCCGCAAACCCTTCAGACATTGACTGCTATCCCGTTAACTGCTTAGGAGTTGTCATGGCAACTACCATTTCCCCGCGCACTCCTGCTCCGGACTCCATTCCGCAACCATTCCCCGTCACAGCGGAGACCTTCAAACCAACTCGGTCACGCATCGATTCGATCGATCTGTTGCGCGGCATCGTGATGGTCATCATGATGCTCGATCATACCCGCGACTTTGTTCATAACGCCGCACTTCGCTTCGATCCGCTGGATCTCTCGCAAACAAACACGCTGCTGTTCCTGACCCGCTGGATCACGCATTTCTGCGCTCCCACCTTCGTGTTTCTTGCTGGTACGGGAGCCTATCTGCAGTTGGCACGCGGCAAGAGCAAAAGTGAGTTGTCGCGTTTTCTGATCACGCGTGGTCTCTGGCTAATCGTACTCGAGTTAACGGTGGTCCGGCTGGGCGCCTTTTTCAATTTCGATCTAAGGTTCGTGGCTTTGTTACAGGTCATCTGGGTGATTGGCGTCTCAATGATCGTCCTGGCTGCTCTGCTTCATCTGCCCTTAAAGGTGATCGCTGCATTCGGGATCGGGATGATCGCGCTTCACAATCTACTCGACAGATTTCCGGTCCAGGGATGGCGCGGACCTGGTAGCGCCGTACCAGGTGTTGGGGCCAAACTTTGGATGGTTCTTCATCAACCGGGCTTGTTCCCCATTGCAGGTTTCCCAAGTCCGATCGTCTTTGTCCTCTATCCGCTGATTCCCTGGATTGGCGTCATGGCCGCCGGTTACGCTTTTGGGTCTCTCTATCAAATGGACCACGAGCGCCGGCGCCGCTGGTTGATAACGATCGGCGCCTCCGCGACCTTCCTGTTCATCGTAGTGCGCGCCACTAACCTCTACGGCGATCCTTCCGAATGGTCGCGCCAGAAGAACGTGATCTTCACTGTGTTGTCGTTTGTGAATACAGCGAAATACCCGCCCTCTCTCTTGTATCTGTTGATGACTCTGGGGCCGGGTATTCTTGCCCTCGCCTGGTTTGAATCGGAGAAAGTTTCACCGGGAGCGCTTTGGAATGCGTTCGTCATCTTCGGACGTGTGCCACTGTTCTTCTATTTGCTGCAATGGTTCACCGCGCATGGAATTGCGGTATTGCTGCACTTGGCGTTTGGAAAACCGGTAAGGTGGTTGTTCCAGACACCTCTCGATTGGAATGGCGTTCCCGCGGGAACGGGGTTCAATCTTGCGGTGGTTTACGTATGCTGGATTGCGGGAGTGCTGTTGCTCTATCCATTGTGTAGGTGGTTTGCAGCCGTGAGACAGCGCAGACGTGATTGGTGGCTGTCGTATCTATGATGTTCCCGCGCTCGGTAGGTGTCTTAGTTCATCATTGGAGTACAGTGAGATTCTACCTCGATCGTCGTGTAACTTGAGTGCAGCCTCAAGCTTGAATGACACTCACCAACAAATAAACATCTCAATCTCAGTAATCTCTCAGGTTAGGAAGGTGGACCCTGTCCCAGCCCAAGTTTGAAAGCCACTCATGACCATTCCAATAAGTCATGCTTGCTAAGTCTTCATCTTCCTCTTTTCAAGGTGTACCAACCCATCTCTTTCATGGCCTTCGACAGCTTCTCTGAGTCCTCCGGCCACCACCAATCATGATCCACAGCCAAAGGCTCATCATCCTGTGAGTGGAATGATCTAAAACCAGACCAGTAGTAGTCTTTGGCAGACTTCACTAATCCCGCCTTCACCGGATTGGCATGGATGTAGTTGATCTTAGGCATTAACACATAAGTGATCAGCTTGCTGGGCCAAATGCGATTTAGTGTTTGCAGCTCATCAAGGAAAACCTTACAGCACTCAGGATCCGTAAAGACTGGAGTGCGGTCAAGGAAGTTACCGGTTACATAGTGGAGTGCACCTGGGAGATTGAGGTTCGACCATTTGCGAGCCATGTGAGGAAGCTCCTTTGGAGAGGATGAGATTGAGACTGCGCTGTTAGTCTAGATGAAATTTCGTTGGGGCGTAAGAGCGGGGACAGGGTCCACCTTCCTGACCTGAGAGGCTAATGAAGTCATGGGGTGCGGTTACAGTTGAGCGGCTTTCCAACTTGAGTGACTTTCAAGTTGGTGCTTGATCTGTCTACCGTACTGAGTGGCCCTTCCGAGAGTGGCCATTCACCGCTGTTCTCAATTCCCGGAAAAGCCGGGCCAGATCTTGCGGCTGGTAATTTGCATTTAAGCCACTGGGATTAGGCAAAACCCAAAGAAGCGCATCGCCGATCGTTTCCTGTTGCCGGCCGACGCCTGCCTTTGCTTGATTGAAGGCGGTGCGGTAGGCGCCCAGACCGAGAATTGCCACCACACCCGGTCGATAGCGTTTCACCTTTGCAGCTAATGACAGCTATCAGTAGACGTCAAAGTGAGTTTGTTGTGACGCACTGCGTTTGGAAACCCGATCAATGACTGTGACATGAAGCACGTAGCGACCGGGGCCCAGTGCGGAAAGAGGAATTTCAGCAGCGTATGGTAGGTGATCGAAATCGGCGATCCCTTCTGTGCTGATTTTCCTGAGGGCCGTGGTCATGACTGGCTGATCGTCACGCACGAGTTGAACCTGAATGGCGGCATCGGGTTGAGAATCTGAAGGTGAACGCACCGCATTGTAGAGAAAGACCAAAAATCGCAGATTGGATTCGCGGCGAAAGCGATGACTCGGGTTCAGGAACACAGGGCTGATATCGTCGCCGTTTTTGGAAACATTGTTGATTGGCGACTGATTATGCTCGCCCAGGAGCAAGCTACTCAAAGTCAGCTGGCGCTTGGAAAGATCCGGGATCTCGATCCATGCACGCGCACTCCCCGCGAGGCCACTCTTTAAATCTCGCACGGCAATTCGCGCCTGGTAAAGCCCGGGCGTCAACTTTGCTGGATAAGTGTACGTGATATCACCATGATAACCGCGGGCCGCCTCGGCTGATGGTGCTGTGGTCACGACGCGATCATAGAAACTCGAAAAGACTTGACCACGATCATTGTAAAAAGCGCCCGCGATGTCTACTAGAGCCTGGGTTTTTTCTCCCTCAGGTCCAAATGCAAGAAATTCACCGGGCATCTGAAGAGAAGCGGAGATTATCGAACCTTTTCCGACAACGTCGTGGTAGTCGAGGCTTATTGCCAACGGAATTTTGCTGTCAGGATACGGAGCAACTATAGCTTCCTTCAGCTTCGTAGCAGCTATCTTGTTGGGATCCTGTTGCTTGTTTTCTGAACCGGCTCGCTTTGACGAAGCGGCGTCGGCAACGCCTGCCGCTGTTTCTGGAGCAGCATCGAAGAAACCACGACGCACTCTAACTATCAGATCCGGCCGGCCTACAATACTCACATCGATGTTGCGGAATCGCCCAGGACTATTACCCGTTTTCTCCGGCTTCCAAGCGAGTAGATAGTAGACCGAAGTTTCTTTTAAAGCTCCCAGCAATCCTGGTTTGAAATCGTTGGTGTTGAAGATAGCTTTTCCACCAGTGTCTCGCGCCAGGGCATTCAGTCCATCCTGCGTGGCAAACAACTCATCGTGATTCGCGCGCTCAAGACGCCCACTAAGGTCGAAAGACGCAGGACTACTGGCATCGCTAAGAGACACTACCAGGCCACGGGCATCCATTGAATAGATCACAACACCCGTTTGTGCCGCCGCGCTGGCAATCTGTCGCAACTTGTAAGATTCATCGGAATGACTATTGTCAATCCAAACCCGGATTAACCCTCATTGTCTCGTCCACAAAATAACCCAGCGTGTCGAAATCATTCTTATCGATCAGCAAGGCATTGTATTCAGTCATCACAGGCGATTCGTTATCGCGATTAGTCTGCCAGCGAGGCTTGACTCTATTGAGAGCTTCATGCAAGACGAGGCGGTTGTCGGTCAGTTGCTGTAGAAAACCGATCTCGCCAGTGGCGGAGATAATTGCAGCCTCGTCGTTTTGGCCCATTTCCTTTTCGATGAAATGGCTGACGAGCTTTTTCGCGGCATTGAGTCCGGAAACATCGAGATGGAGATCATCAAGGTAAAAGAAGACTGTCCGGCCGCGATCCAGTGGAACCACGCGGGTTGAATTGTTGCTGCGCGGCATGAGTTGCGTCCCACGCGCGGCAGCCAGTTGGGTTTCCTCGTTACTGCCAGCGGTAATCTGCTCAAACGCCTCGAGCGGTCGAACTTTCCCGTCAATGCGCAACACAAAGTTCTCAGGACGCAAGCCGTTAACAAAATGACCTTCCTTATCGAAGACCATCACGTCAGTTTGTACTAACTCCGTGAATACCCGCACGACTTCTTGTTCCGGCGGTTGCGGGCTTTGCGGCGTCTGGGCTAAGGTGCTTGACCAAAGCACTAAGAGACAAAGCAAGTGTGTGATGCTGGCGTTCATCCTGGCTTGATGGTGAGCGAACATGATTTCGATCAAAACCTTGAACAAAACTTCGAGGAGTTGGCTTGCGGTAACTATGTAACAGTTATGCTGGTGGTTGCAAACATTATTCAAGTTACACTACGAGGTGTCCGATATGCTTTAGCTTGTCGACTACTATCCCTCCGTATTCTCCGTGGCTCCGTGGTGAAATGGTTTTCGGTACTTTCATCACCACGGAGGCACGGAGAGCACTGAGAATTCACTATTTCAAACTTGAGTTGGGGTTTAACGCGCTTACGCCCAGAAGACTCCATCGCATGATAACGACAAGCTATAAAGCATATCGGACATTTGTTATGGACAGTAACAAGACAACAGTAAAGTTAGACCGAGTCACCAAGACCTTTGGCGAATTCAAAGCCGTATGCGAACTCAGTTTGAACGTCAGGGCAGGCCGAATATTTGGTCTGCTCGGACCCAACGGCGCGGGGAAGACGACAACCATCCGCATGATCGTCAACATTACTGCGCCCGACTCCGGCCGCATTGAATTGTTTGGTCGCCATATCGATGCGAAGTTGCAGGACCGTATTGGTTATTTGCCGGAAGAACGCGGGCTTTACAAGAAGATGAAGATTGGCGATCAGCTGAAATTTTTCGCCGAACTGAAGAATATCAAGGGAAAGGAAGCGGACCACCGCGTGGACCAGTGGCTGCAGAAACTCAAACTGACTGAGTGGAAAAACAAAAAGAGCATGGAACTGTCGAAGGGAATGCAGCAGAAGGTCCAGTTCATCACGGCTGTTCTGCATGACCCGGACATAGTGATTCTTGATGAACCATTCTCGGGCCTCGACCCGGTTAACGTAGCGCTGTTGAAAGAGATTGTTTTGGAACTCAAGGCCGCGCACAAGACAATAATCTTTTCGACGCATCAGATGGAGTTGGCTGAGCAGATTTGCGACGACATCTGTTTGATCAATCGCTCGCGCAAGGTTTTGGATGGTAGTTTACGTGAGATTAAAAAGAGCTTCGGGCGCAACGCGGTTGCGTTAAGAATCGAAGGCGAGAACGGGATACTCCGCGATTCATCGCTGGTGAGCAAAATTCAACAATACAGCGACGAGATGGAAGTACTGCTGGCGCCGAATGCCGATCCTCAGGATCTGCTAAGGAAGCTAGTTGTCTCCGGCGCCAACGTCACTAAGTTTGAAATGATCGAACCGAGTTTGCACGACATTTTTATTGAAAAAGTGAGCGCGGCTGAATGAGAAAGTTCCTCGCAGTGGTAAGACGCGAATATACGCAGCGAGTGCGGGCGAAAATGTTCATTGTCGTTACGGTGCTTGCTCCAGTTGTCATATCGGGATTTGCAGTTGCGCCCGCCTTGATATTCAGCATCAAGACGGGCGGTCCGGTGAGAATTGCGGTGGTTGATGGAACGGGCAAGCTGTACGCGAGTCTGTACGATGAGGTGATGAACGCAACCGACACTGAGGAATCTACTACTGATCAAACAGATAGGATCCCAAATACAAATGCGCGGGAGGGGCTCAGTCAGATCGCTAAAGACCGGCAGCCAAACTTTGAATTGCAGGAAATAGGTCCGGCTGGACGCTCTTTAAGCCAACTTCGAACCGAACTCGATCGAAAGTTGCAGGCGAAGGAACTTGACGCATACTTGATCATCCCGCCCGACCTCCTAAATAACGGGAAATCGCAATTCTACGGTCGCAATGCGGGGGATGTCTTCACCAGAAGAACGTTACAAGAAGCTTTGAGCCGGGCTGTGCGTGACGAGCGACTGATCGAGGCAAACATTAATGTGAAAACGTTGAGGGAGCTTTCAAAACCTGTCGAGCTCCAGGGAGTGAAGGTTGGGGTGAGCGGCGAAGAACGCGACTCGGGCGAAGGGTTTCTCATGGTCTTTGCGGTCGGTTTTGTTATGTATCTGACGATTCTTATGTATGGGCAGGTAGTTCTCGGCGCAGTGCTAGAGGAGAAGGAGACCCGTATTGCGGAGATTTTATTTTCATCAGTCAAACCTTTTACGCTAATGATGAGTAAATTGGTTGGAGTTTCACTGGTAGCGTTAACGCAACTCGCAATTTGGGGAGTAGCGTTCAGTGCTTTCGCGTTTTATGGTGCGGGGTTACTCACGTCTAAAGGAATGCCTATCCACATGCCCAACATTCCGGCCATCAATTTTGTGTACTTCACGCTATTCTTTCTATTGGGCTACTTCATCTATTCCACGATTTATGCTTTGGTTGGATCGATGGTTACTACGGCGCAGGAAGGCGGCCAGTTATCGATGCCGATCATTTTGTTACTGGTCGTCGCCTTCTACCTTTTTTATCCGGTTATCAAGAGTCCGGACTCAACCTTTTCTTTCTGGGTGTCGATGTTTCCTTTCTTTTCTCCCATCACAATGCTTGTGCGCATCGTGACGCAAACACCTCCCTTCTGGCAAATAGCTCTATCTCTCTTGATCGGCTTTGGCACTGTTGTCCTGATAACCTGGTTCTCCAGTCGAGTCTATCGCATCGGGATGTTGATGTATGGTAAACGCGCTTCCATCCCGGAGGTTTGGCGCTGGGTTCGTCAGGGGTAGTAGATGGCTATTGAGATCGAAAAAAAATTTCGCTTGACGAAGAAGCAGCGTGAAAAGGTGCTCCAACGCCTTCCAGAGATTGGCGCCAGACCGCGCGGCGAGGAATTTGAAGAGAACACACTTTATGATGGTGCGTCGCTGGATCTTGCTCGTTCCGTTTTGCGCTTAAGACGTGTGGGCAAGACCGGTACCCTGACTTACAAGGAAGACTTTCCTACCTCTTCTTCCAGCAAGCATCAACGAGAAGATGAAACCCGTGTCGAAGATCCTGAAGCCATGGCAGCAATTCTCGACGCGCTTGGTTTCAGGCCAACTCTGGTCTATGAAAAGCGCCGGAAGACCTGGCGTTTTGGCAAGACCGAGATCGTAGTTGATGAACTACCATTTGGTTTGTTCATGGAAATCGAAGGCAATGACGCTGACATCGAAGCCGCGGAGTTGAAACTCGGTATCAAAGGACTTAGGACAGAACGCGAGACGTATCCACAACTGGCTCGAAAGCATGGGAAACGTTACGGCGATATGATCGAAGCGCGGTTTGCTGAATGATATAGTGCTCGCTTACTCGCGAGTCATAACTTTCCAATTAAGAGGGAGAAAAGGAGATGCCAGAAGTGATTGTGACCTCCGTTCGCGCTTCTCAGGTTCCGACAGTTTCGCAAGCGCTCTTGCGCATCGCGGTTCTTATTCCCTGCTACAACGAGGAACTGACCGTCGCTGAGGTCGTGCGCCAATTCCGGGCGCAACTGCCCGATGCTTGCATCTATGTTTTTGATAATAATTCGACCGATCGCACAGTCGAACAGGCTCGGGAGGCCGGCGCTCTTGTTTCTTATGAAAGCCGACAGGGTAAGGGTTACGTCGTACAGTCAATGTTCCGCGAGGTTGACGCCGACGTGTATATCATGGTGGATGGAGATGGAACTTACCCGCCGGCGGGCGTACACAAATTGATTGAGCCGATCATAAGAGGTGAAGCTGATATGACAGTCGGCTCGAGATTACACGGGGCATCCGCCAGCCAGTTTAAGTCCCTCAATCGATTTGGCAACCGACTATTTCTATCCGTCTTAAACACCACCTTCAAAGTTAAAATCACCGATATGCTATCCGGTTATCGCGCCTTCAATCGGAAATTCGTCAAGAGTATTCCGTTGTTTGGCGGCGGCTTTGAAACCGAAACGGAACTGACGATCAAGGCATTGGAGCGAGGTTATCGAATCGTTGAAGTTCCGGTAAATCTTACGCATCGTCCCGGGGGCAGTTTTTCAAAAATCAGAATCGGCCAGGATGGCGCGCGGATATTAAAGATGCTACTGGCGCTGTTTCGTGATTATAAGCCGCTCACCTTTTTCGGGTCCGCTGGATTGTTCTTAATCTTTCTTGGCCTCATTCCCGGAGCGGTTGTCACCGTTGAGTTCTTCCGGACCGGTCTGGTTCCGCGTCTGCCATCGGCGGTTCTTGCTGTCGGACTTGTTTTGTCGGGAATGCTTTCGCTAACCATTGGCCTCGTTCTTCATACCATTGTGCGCCGCTCGCAAGAGTTTGAATTCCAGTTGCGAACTATGTCTGAGGAATTACGTTATCAGGTAAAAAGAGAGATTGGTCGCCTCAAGGAGTAGAGTAGTGGAAAGCGACAAGGTCACGATTAGCGACCTGGAGATCATGATCCAGGCCAAGAACTACCGCAATTGGATGTACCGTCGCCTCGCTCCTTCTATTGGGCAACGCATTCTGGAGGTTGGCGCAGGGATTGGTAACTTCACTGAAATGTTCCTGGACCGCGAGCTGATCGTACCCTCCGATAAATATCAAAGTTGCGTTGAATACCTGAAGACACGATTGAATACCAATCCCAAAGTTGTGCCTCTCCAATTGGACCTTGAGAATCCCGCCGCCGCTGAGAACCTAGCTGACTTTTCGTTTGATACAGTGATATGTCTGAATGTTCTCGAGCACGTTCAGGACGATCTGCGGGCGCTTTCGTATATGCACTCTGTGCTCGCGCCCGCTGGACGTCTTGTTCTTTTAGTGCCTGCGTTTCAGTTCTTGTACGGGAGCGTAGATCGAGCCATCGAACATCACCGCAGGTATACGAAGAAAGATCTGATCCCAAAGATGCGCCAGACGGGGTTCAAGATCGAAAATACTTTTTATATGAACGTGATAGGAATGTTCGGCTGGTTCTGGAATAACCGGATCATGAAAATAGAAGAAGAGAATTCTGCCCAGATCGGTTTATTCGATTACTACATTGCACCCTGGGCAGAGCGAATCGAGCGGTTGGCGCCGCCACCGTTTGGTCTCTCCCTGATTGCGATCGGACGCAAAGAATGACAAATGGTCCAACCTCAATCTCCCAGGCGCACTCGACTCTGCAACCGGCAACTTCCTTGATCGCACTCCAGTCTTTTACTGTGCCAAAGACTACTACTGGTCTGGCTTTAGATCGTTTTACTCATAGGGTGATGAGCCATTGAGATTGTGTGAGAACTCAAATTGATCAGGTCAATCTGGAGTCGCACTCAAGCTTCACCAAAACCTTGTGCAACCGCTAGCCCAGTCTTAGAATACATTTGCTTTAGCTAAGACAAATTCAAAGAAGGCATTCCAATGACTCACCCTCACCGCGAGTTCAACCCTGATCCTGTTCCGCTTGCTTACCTGATTACCTTTCGTGCCTACGGTACCTGGCTCCACGGCGATTCACGTGGCTCTGTGGACCGCTTTCACAATCGTTACGGTGCGCCACTAATTCCAGCTAACAGACGTTGGCAACAGTACAACGAACGTGTTCTGAAGCGGCCTCCTGTCCAACTCACTGCTAGCCGAAGAGCGGCTATCGAAGCGGCGATTCGGGAGACGTGTGAAATTCGCAGGTGGAAATTGTGGACCCTCAATGT
>WNFC01014252.1_pt1 | contig 15080 bp, 15 predicted proteins | sample 5400541 | NCBI WGS metagenome assembly WNFC01 (sample SAMN13153342, study PRJNA577476) | soil metagenome | isolation source: 120 cm saprolite under Douglas fir tree site 2 hole 2 replicate 1 | place: USA:California | collected 2015-04-18
CTTCGCCGTAGGGGCCGTGCAGGACTGGCAGCACCAGGTCGACGTCGCCGAGCACGTGCGGGATATGGCCAGGAGCGCTGGCCACGACCGGCGAGTCGCCCTGATAGGCCCATGGCACGACGTGGGCGTCGGGCTTGGCGACCGACTCAACCGTCGGCAGTTCGCCGTCGGCTATCGCGAGCTTGGCCGGATCGTCGGTCACCTGAAGCCAGGCGCCCTCGGTCGTGATCCCGATGGGGATGACCTCGTACCTGTCGCGGTCGATTACCCGCAGGACATTGCCGCCGCCGAGGCAGGAAATCGCGTGCTCAGGTCCTCGGCCGCCGAACACGACGGCAACCCTGATCCTGCGCCCGCGGGGTACTCCCCCCGGCCCAACACTGCTTTCCACGATACGGTTCCTCCCGGATGAGACCGTCCCCCCGGCTGCTTCAACGGATTCCCGATTATCAGGCATCCCTTGGCCGTTCGGGTCGCCTTCCGCGCATCCGCCGGCGCGGCCGTAATCAGCTACCTCCTGCTCAGCGAGTCAAGCGCAGCCAAGGCGTCGGCCAGGAGATCCTCGCCGTCCTCCAGCCCGACCGAGAACCGCACCGAGCCTGGATCGATTCCCGCGGCCGCCAAGGCGGCGCTATCCATTTGCCGGTGGGCGGTCGACCCGACGTGGCTGACCTTGGTGTGCGTGCCCCCCAGCGAAGTCGCGACCTGAGCTAGCCGCAGCCGATCAGCAAAGACCATCCCGGCTTCCTCGCCGCCATGGGGCGCGACCGTCAGGATCGCCCCGAACCGCGTACCCTCCGGCCCGGCATCGAACTGCCTGCGGGCAAGTCCGTGCCCTGCGTGCTGGCTGAGCCCCGGATAGTAGACGTTACGCACTGCGGGGTGTCTAACGAGGCTGGCGGCTAGCAGCTGAGCAGTCGCGCATTGCCTGCGGACCCGCAACGGCAGCGTCTCCAGGCCGCGCCGCAGCAGGTAGGCGTCATCGGGGCCGAGCGACCCGCCAGTGTCGATCCTGATATCGCGGATCCGCTTGATCAGCTCGGGGTGGCCGGTGACGACGCCGCCGGTGACGTCCGAGTGCCCGCCGAAGTACTTGGTCGCCGAGTGCAGGACCAGGTCTGCGCCGTGCTCGAGCGGGCGGCAGATTACTGGCGGCGCGAGCGTCGAGTCGACGACCAGCAGCGCCCTGGCCTCGTGCGCAAGGCGGGCGATTTCCGCCAGGTCGGTGACGGCGACCGTCGGGTTCGCGAGCGTTTCGGCGTAGACGATGGCCGTGCCGGAGCGCAGCGCCGCCTTCACCCGGGCTACGTCGGTCATGTCCACGAAATCGGTCGAAACGCCAAATCTGGACGCGACGTTTCGCAGGAAGCTGTAGCTGCCGCCGTAGATCGCGGTCGGGGCGACGACGTGCGCGCCGGCTCGGGCGAATGCCCAGAATATGGTGGATACGGCCGCCATGCCGGAGGCGAATGCCTGGGAGGCGGCCTGGTAGGTCAGGTTAAAGCCCTCGAGCGCCGCAACCGCGGCGCAGAATGCCTCGACGGTCGGGTTATCAATCCTGCTGTAACTGAACCCGGGAGCCGCGCCATTGAGCACGGCGGCGTACTCGGCGCTCGAACCGAATCCGAACGCCGCTGTCCGGTAGATGGGCATCGCTAGCGGCTGCTGGCTGGGCGGCGCGGGCACCGGCAGGCGTACTGACCTTGTGTTCTCGCCAAGAGGGCGCTGCCGGTCCGCTTGTGGAGGTGGACCTGCTGCGGCGCGCAGGCCGGCTTCGCGGAGTACCGCGGACCTCCGCGGGTCGATGAGACGCAGCGGATCGACGATCCCAATGGCGCCTCCCGCGCCGGGATTTGGATGTCCGGCGTCACCGGTCGGAACGGCGGTGCGCAGCGGATCGGTGCGGCTCAGAGGGTCAGTGTGGCCCAAGGGTTCAGCACGGGGCGCCTCGATGGCCAGGCGGCGTGTCTCGATGGCTCTCGGCGGGGAACCCTGCGGCCCAGGACGCTGCGGCACGCCGCGTTGTGGCAGCCCGCGGGGATCGCTCGCCTGGCCGGCTGGCCCTCGCCCGAACCATGCGTCGACGGCAATGCGCGGATCGGCCACTCGCGGATCGGCCACACGCGGATCGGCGGCCATGCTTGGGTCTGCCGCTAGCCTGGGATCTCGAGTGAGCCGGGGATCTGCGCGGCGAGGGTCAGCCGCGAATCTGGGGTCCATTCGACGCTGAGCCTCAGCGGCGAAGCGCGGGTCAGCCGCGAGCCGTGGATCTGGCGGGAACCGTGCGTCACCTGCCAGGTGTGCGTCAGGCGCGAGCCGTGGGTCTTGCGGCAGCCTGGGACCAAACCGGGGGTCGCCGGCACGCGCGTCATAGCGGCTGGCCCCGACCTGGCCGTCGCCGTGACGAGCGTCCATGGGTGCCGGCCCGTCGCCGTAGCGAACTTGCGGAGCCCGCCCGTCGCCATATCGGACGTCCTGGGCCGGCCCGCTACGGTACCGGGGGTCGCCCGCCGGCCGGCTGGCGTAGCGGGGGTCGCCGCCCGGCCCATTTCCGTACCGGGGGTCGCCCGCTGGCCGTCTGGCATAGCGGGGGTCGGCAGCCGGCCCGCCGGTGTACCGGGCATCGCCGGCCGGGCCGTCGACATTCCGCCGGTCACCGGGCGGCGGGCCGTTGCCGTACTGCGGATCGCCGCCGCGCCGGATCTGGCCAGGCTGGCCGGCGTCCGGATCGTCCGCCGGTCCTGCCTGGCCCCGTTGGCGGCGCGGATCGTCGGAGTCCCGCGGACCCCGCAGCGGCCGGGGCCATTTGTCAGATGCCATAGCGCTCTGGCTTAGCGGTGCGGCTGGCGAGCATCAGGGCTGCTTCGCCGACATCGAGGCCGTCGTATACCACGCCGGCGACTACCTCGGTGATCGGCATCTCCACGGAATGCGTGCTGGCGAGCTCCAGGACGGCTTTCGAGGACGTAACACCCTCGGCCACCTGGTTTGTGTTGGCCAGAATCTCGGCCAGCGGGATGCCGCGGCCCAGCCTCTCGCCGAAGGTCCGATTGCGGGACAACGGCGACGAGCAGGTGGCTACCAGATCGCCCATCCCGGCGAGTCCGGCGAAGGTGTGCTGGTCGGCGCCGAGCGCCGCGCCGAGCCGGGTGAGCTCGGCCAGGCCACGGGTTATCAGCATCGCCCTGGTGTTGTCGCCCAGCCCCATCCCCACCGCGATCCCGACGGCCAGAGCGATCGGGTTCTTCACTGCCCCGCCTAGCTCGCATCCGATCACGTCCGGATTGGTGTACGGGCGAAAATAGCCCGTATGGCATGCCTTCTGCAGGTTCTCCGCGGCCTGCTGATCGATGCAGGCCACCACGGTCGCGGCGTATTGGCGCTGGGCGATCTCATGCGCCAGGTTCGGGCCCGTCACCACAGCGATCTGTTCGGCCGGCCAGCCGGTGACTTCGGCGATCACTTCGGTCATTCGCTTGCCCGTATCGAGCTCGATTCCCTTCATGAGGCTGACCAGCATCGCGCCCTGCGGGATCAGGCCGGCCCACCCGGCCAGGTTCTGCCTGAGCGTCTGGGCCGGGACGGCGAGCACCACGACATTGGCCGCGGCCAGCGCCTGTCGCGGATCCGCCGTCGCCCTCAGCGTGCTCGGCAACGTGGTGTCCGGCAGGTAGTCCTTGTTGCGGTTGGTCGCGTTGATGGTCGCGGCGACGGCAGGGCGGCGGCACCACAAGACGGTGTCCGTCCCGGCGTCGCACAGCACCTGAGCGAAGGTCGTTCCCCAGGAACCGGCGCCCATCACGGCGGCCGTCACGAGCGGGGAACCTCGCTGGCCGCATCCCCTCCGGCGGCGTCAGGTCCGGCCCCGGCGAGTGTGTCAGTGCCGGACTCCGCGTCCTCGAGCGCGCCGCCCTTTCCCGCCAGCTCCTCATCGCCAGCTGCCTCGGCCGCGCGAGCAACGTCGGCTGGTGCGGCTGCCTCAGCCGCACCGGCCGCCTGCTGTGCGAGCTGGCGTAGCTCTGCGCGTTGCTTGCGGCGGGCAGCCGCCGGGTGGAACGGCTCAGCGGGTGGGTCCTCATCGCGCAGCTTGCCGACGAGCGCGGCGACGTCGGTCATGATCTTATCGGTGGCCGCGCGTAGGGTCGGCGTGTCGAGCGGCTGGCCGGCGAATTCCGACAGGTCGACGGGAGGACCAGCGATCATGTGCACAGTCTTGCGAGGGATCACATGGGGCTTGACGCTGCCGTAGGGCAGGATGTACTGCGCTCCCCAGTGCCCGACCGGGATTACGGGCGCGCCGGTGGCCAGGGCCAGCCGGGCGACGCCGGTCTTGGACTGCATGGGCCACATCGCCGGATCGCGGGTGACTGTTCCCTCCGGGTAGAAGACCACGCATGCGCCGTCCCTGACGCCCTGCTCGGCGTCACGCAGTACAAGAGCCGCGTCCGCCTGCCCACGGTAGACGGGAAGCTGGCCCAGTTTGACGATGATCGGTCCGAGAACCTTGATCTTGAACAGCGAGGACTTGGCGAGAAACGTCGGGTACCGGCCGGCCTGGTCGCAGAAGAGCGCGAGCGCAAGAACGTCGGCGTAGGAGAGGTGATTCGCTGCCACGATCATGCCGCGGCCAGGCGGTATGAAATGCTCCTGGCCCTGCCAGTCAAATTTCATCAGCGCGCGAATGGTCGGACGAAGAATCATCTGCGATACTCCGCGCCAAGCGTTGGAGTAGCTCCCGTCTGCGCGCTTCCTCATACAAACACTCTCCCGCACCTCATGGTGCCAGTCTTCCTGTTCGCCTGACTCGGTGTCGAGGCAAGATCGGATGCTATGTGTTCCGATATCGCGCTGACCTGGTCAGTGGTGATTCCCGTCAAGGTACTAGCTCAGGCCAAATCCCGACTGTCAGGACTTGCCGACGCCGACCGGGAGGCGATGGCCCTGGCCATGGCAGCCGACACGGTGTCGGCGGCAATGGCGTGTCCTGCTGTCGCCGACGTCATCGTCGTCAGTGACGACCCGGCCGTCAGAGCAGAGGCCGAGGGTGCTGGGGCTGAGGTCATCGCTGACCGGCCGGCAGCCGGCCTCAACCAGGCGCTGGCCGCGGGTGCAGAACACGCGGCGGCCAGGTGGTCTGGCCGCGGCCTGGCCGCCCTCACCGCGGACCTGCCGGCGCTGTCGTCCGGCGAGCTAGAGGCCGCGCTCACGGCGGCATCGGCGGTGACTGAGGCGTTCGTGGCCGACGCCGCGGGCTCGGGGACCACGCTGTACACGGCGAAGCCAGGAGCCCCGTTCCGCCCGCAGTTCGGCCCCCAGTCGCGAATGCGTCATCGCCAGGCGGGTGTCACCGAACTCGATCTGCCTGGTATTCCTGGGCTGAAACGGGATGTGGACACGCTCGCCGACCTGCGCAAGGCAGAAAAGATCGGACTTGGCGTAAGGACGCTGTCCGTGCGCGAGTCGATCAGTTCCGCGTTGCCTTGAGTACCCGCGAGTACCCGCCGAGGTTACCGCCTCGAACAGCTTCCCCCATCCATGACGCCGCCGCGCGCGGCATCCGCCGCTACCCGGGCGCCGGTACGGGCCTAGATATGTACGATCGGGCAGGTCAGCGTCCTGGTAATGCCCGGAACTCCCTGAATCTGAGCTACTACGAGCCGACCGAGGTCATCGACGTTGTCAGCTTCAGCGCGAACGATCACGTCGTAGGGGCCGGTCACGTCGTCAGCCTGCGTCACGCCGGCGATCTCGCCGATGGCCGTTGCCACGTCGGCAGCCTTCCCGACCTCGGTCTGGACGAGGATATAAGCCTGGACCATGTCGCCCTCCGGTCGTCAGTGTGACCGCAACGCTACCGTAGGCAGCGGGCGCGAGCGCAGCAGGCTGGCCCGCGCCGCGACAGCGCGGGGAGGAATTCATCAAAATCGCGGAATACGGCGAGTTCGCGCTGATCGCCGCCATCGGAAAGGCGCTTCCTGACAGCGCCGACCTTATTGTCGGCGTCGGTGACGACGCGGCAGTTGTGCGCGCCCCTGACGGCCGCGTCGTCGCCACCACGGACATGCTCATCGAGGGACGGCATTTCCGCCGCGAATGGTCGGCGGCGCGTGATATCGGCGCCAAGGCCGCGGCGAGAAATCTCGCCGACATCGCGGCGATGGGCGCTAGGCCAACGGCGCTCCTGGTCAGCTTTGCCGGCCCGGGCGAACTGGAAGTCAGCTGGGTGCTCGAGCTGGTAGCGGGAATCACGCAGGAGAGCTCCGCCGCGGGCGCCGCCGTCGCAGGCGGCGACACAAGCAGCGCGGACGTCGTCATGCTGGCCGTCACGGCGCTCGGTGACCTCGAGGGCAGGCAGCCCGTCACCAGGGGCGGCGCCAGAGCTGGCGATGTGGTCGCGGTGACCGGTTCTCTCGGCGGCGCTGCCGCCGGGCTCGCGCTGCTCACCGCCGGCCTGACCCAGGATGATCCCGGCCTTGAACCACTGATCCGAGCGCACCGCCGCCCCGCGCCGCCCTACGCCGCCGGGCGGCAGGCCGCCGACCTCGGCGCGACAGCGATGATCGACATCAGCGACGGGCTGATCGCCGACCTCGGCCACGTCTCCTCGGCGAGCGGAGTCCAGATCGAGCTGCACACGAAAGCGATCACGGCCGAGCCCGTGGCCCCGCAACGGTTGCTCGCGCGGGCGGCAGCAGTGCTGGACGGTGCCAACCCGCAACAGTGGGTGCTGGCCGGCGGCGATGATCATGCCCTCGCGGCTACGTTCCCTCCCGACGCGGCCCTGCCCGCTGGATGGACAATCATCGGGCAGGCGAGCACAGGAAACGGGATTCTGGTTGACGGCAGCAGATGGAACGACGCGGGCGGCTGGGAGCATTTTCTCGCCTAGTCACCCTTCGTGGTTGATCAAATTCTCAATGTCACTCGCCCTGATGCCCAATTGCTTGATATAACCACTCTGATGCCAAATCATCGGCTGGTCGGCCGTCCTCGACACAGGGCGAAGCGTCAGGGATTCTGGCCTGTGCGCGGCGTCCGCTCGGATGCTGCCCGGCACCGGGCCGCCACCGCCGTGGGGCCGCCTAGCGAACTGATGCCGGTGAGCCCTCAGGCGACGGCCAAAGGGCCCAGAATGCGGTCGGATTTTGGGCGCATGATCCGCAGCGCCTTGTTCACGCCGTGGTTCGCCGTAAGCGCGGGAATTGTAATCGCGGCCTCGCTGACACTGGGGACGCATCCTGCGCTCACGTTTCCGCCAGGTAAGAGCGGCCGCTGCATCCAGGCCAGCTGCGCATCGCCGTCCACGGCGCCATCCGGTCCGGCGCCCGCTATCAAGCACGTAGTCAGGCTGCCTCCATCACATGCTCGCGCCAAAGTCGGATACGGGCTCCTGCGCAGGAATCATGACCACTTCGTGGCGGTGATTCTGATCGTCAGCCACCGGCCGCTGAGCGACTGGCGGCTGCGGTTCGTGATCCCCGGTGCCACGATCGAGGACATCTGGGGGGCGGGGGCGTGGCGACCAGACGGTCATGGCGGCGTCATCGTCAGCGGCTCGCCGTTGCCCTGGCAGAAGTCAGGAGATAACCAAGCGAGGATCATCGTGTTCGGTACCGGGGGCACCGGGGGCACCGGTGGCACCGGGACGCTGGCCAGGCCGACGGGCTGCTCCTTCGGCAACCGGCACTGCACGTTCAGCGCGCTCCCCACGGATGCGAGTTACGTGCCTGGCAGCCGCGAGTCGTGGCACCACCAGTCGGCCGACAGGATTTTCGGCGACTGATCCGGCACGTTCATCGCCGGTACGTCATCCGGCCAACCGCTGGCGGGCTGCGCCGGGTCCTCCCGTCGCCGCCTAGGCTGGCTGCATGAACCAGACTCCGCCCCTGGTGCTCGCCATCGCGGGCTCAGACTCAGGCGGCGGTGCCGGAATCCAGGCCGACCTGAAAACCATGCTCGCGCTCGGCGTGCACGGCATGACGGTAATCTGCGCCGTCACTGCGCAGAACTCGGTCGGGGTGCAGGGCTACTGGGAGCTGCCGCCTGAGGCTGTCCTGGCGCAGCTCGACTCAGTGCTTGGCGACATCGGTGTGCAGGCCATCAAGACGGGCATGCTCGCCTCGCCCGAGATCGTCCGGACGGTCAGCGGCCGCCTATCTGACGTCGAGGCCCCCGTCGTGGTCGACCCGGTCGCGGTCTCCAAGACCGGCGACATGCTGCTGTCCGTCGGAACGCTCGAGGCGGTCAAGTCCGACCTGCTGCCGCTGGCGACGGTGGTGACCCCGAACCTGCTCGAAGCTGAGCTGCTGACCGGCATGGCGGTCACCGACGAGAGGGGCATGCTGGCCGCGGCGCGGCAGATCGCAGCGTGCGGTCCGCGCTGGGTCCTGGTCAAGGGCGGCCACCTGCTCGGCAACCCGGTGGACCTTCTCTTCGGCGACGGACATGTCATCCGCTTCGCCGGTCAGCGGATCGCCAGCCGGCATACGCACGGGACTGGGTGCACGCTGGCCTCGGCGATCGCCTCGCAGCTGGCGATGGGCGCGGACATGCCCGCCGCGGTCGAGTCAGCCAGGGAGTACGTCAGGGGCGCTATCGACGGGAGCTTCCCGCTGGGCGCGGGCATCGGGCCGGTCGATCACGGCTGGCGGATCCGCCAGCCGGTCAGCTGAGCTGGCAGGGCTCAACCGGTCAGCGAGTGACCTTGCCCGCCTTAATGCAGGAGGTGCAGACGTTCAGCCGGCGGGGGGTTCGCCCCACCATCACGCGGACGCGCTGAATGTTGGGGTTCCAGCGACGCGGGGTGCGGCGGTGCGAGTGCGACACGTTGTTGCCGAAGCCCGGCCCCTTGCCGCACACATCGCAGACGGAAGCCACGGGAACGCTCCATTATATCTGACCGGCGCCGCTGCGCGCGACTTGGCGGTGATCAGCAGCGTGCAGACGGCTGGCGGACCAGCGAAGTAGCCTGCCATACATGCCGGCAACCGAGGTCATGGACGGCGCGGTGGTGCGGTTGTGGCTCCGCCTCGCGGCCGACGCGCTTGACCGCGCGCGACCGGCGATCGATCTGCTCAACGTGTTCCCGGTCGCCGACTCGGACACAGGCACAAACCTGCATCGGACGATCGCCAGCGCCGCCGATGCGGTAGCACACCTGCCGGAGCCGGCGAGCACCGCTGACATCTGGCACGCGGCCGCCACTGCCGCCCTGCGGGGAGCGTGCGGCAACTCGGGCATCATCGTCAGCCAGCTGCTCTGCGGTCTCGCCGACACCTGCGCTCCGGCCTCGCCATGCGACGGCCAGGTCGTCGCGCTCGCGCTGGCCAGGGCCGCGGCATCGGCTCGGGCGGCCGTGCACCGGCCCGTCGAGGGCACCGTGCTGACGGTTGCCGAAGCAGCCGCCGAGGCCGCGGCGCGGGCAGCGGCACAAACCTCAGCCCTGGCCGAGATCGGCCGCGCGGCAGCTGTCGGCGCCCGGCAGGCCCTGATGGCCACCCGCCAGCAACTTGACGTGCTGGCTGCCAGTGGCGTGGTCGACGCCGGGGGCGCCGGTCTCTGCGTCATGCTCGACGCGCTGAACACGGCGATCAGCGGGACTCAGCCTGGTGCCTTTGCCGTGCCCGAGCCTGCGGCAGCGCGCGGCGCCGGCGCAGCTAGCGCCGCGGTGTCCCCGTTCCGCTACGAGGTCACGTTCCTGCTCGACGCGGCGCAGGAGGCGGTGGCTGCGCTGCGGGACCGGCTTGACGCGCTGGGTGATTCGCTCGTCGTCTCCGGCCGCGACGCGCAGTGGCACGTCCACGTCCACGTTGCGGACGCCGGCGCCGTGATCGAGGGCGCCCTAGCCGCCGGCCAGCTCAGCAAGATCACGATCACTTACCTCAACCAAACGCGGGCGAGCATCCCCGCCGGACAGCCGGCGCCGCCCAGCCGGGTCGTCGCGGTCGCGGAGGGACCTGGCCTGACAGGCCTGCTGCGCGCAGCCGGCGCGACTGCCGTGGACCTGCAGCCGGGCATCGATCCCGCCGTCGTGCTCGATGAGCTCGCCATGTCACCAGGGCCTGCGGTCCTGCTCGCGCCAGCCGGCTGCGTCGCCGGACGCTGGCCGCCCGGCTGGCCAGTGCTGGAGGTCGAGTGCCTGGTTCAGTCGCTGGCGGCGCTCGCCGTCCATGATCCGGGACGCGACCAGGACGCCGACCTCGGCGCCATGCGCAACGCCGTCGCGGGGATGCGCTGGGCAAGCATGAGCCTCGCTCAGGACGCGATGGCCACTCGTCGGCCCGGTACCGGGCTCCTCGTCGGCCGGGTCGCCGGTCAGGTGGCGGTCTGCGGCGCCGATCAGGCGGCCGTCGCGATCGCGCTGAGCGAGCAGCTACTCGCAGCTGACCCGGAGATGATCACGCTGGTCACCGGCCGGGCCGCCGAGCCTGAGCTTGGCGCAGCCGTGGCCGGACAGCTCGCCGCGCGCGCTCCTGGGGTCGAGGTTGTCTGCTATGACGGGGGCATGACCAGCGCCGTGCTGCTGATCGGGGCGGAGTAAGCGATGGCGAAGCTAGCTGACCCGCTCCGCGGCGTCGTGGGGGAGAAGGCGGCCAAGCGGCTCGCCACACTCGGACCAGGCCTGCGGACGGTCGGCGACCTGCTGAGCTATTACCCGCGCCGGTACGAGACCCGCGGCGAGCTCACTGACCTGGCTGGGCTGCGCGACGGCGAGCACGTCACCGTCCAGGCGATGATCGCGTCGGTGTCCACCAGGCCGATGCGCAACCGGCGCGGCTCTATCTTCGAGGCGGTCGTGACCGACGGCCGCGGTCAGCTGACGCTGACATTCTTCGGCAAGGGACGGCAGGACTGGCGGGAACGTCGCCTGGCGCCTGGACAGCACGGCCTGTTCTCCGGGCAGATCTCCAGCTTCCGCGGCAAGCGCCAGCTGTCGCACCCCACCTACGAGCTGATCGAATCGGGTCCCGCTGGCTCAGCGCGGGCCGTGGAGTTCGCGACCGAGCTCATCCCGATCTACCCGGCGAGCAAGGACATCGCTTCCTGGCAGATCGCTGACGCGGTCAGGCTCGCGCTCGCTGCCGTTGAGCTTGACGGAGACCCGCTGCCGGCCGAGATCAGGGATCGCTACGGGCTGTACGGGTACGCCAGGGCGCTGAACGCCGTTCACCGGCCAGAAGACGAGCAGGACAAGAACCGCGCGGTCCGGCGGCTGAAGTGGGACGAGGCGTTCATGCTGCAGGTGGTGCTCGCCCAGCGGCGCCGGGTATCGACCGAGTATGTGGCGCAGCCGCGCCCGCCGACCGACGGCGGTCTGCTCACGGCGTTCGACGGCGAGCTTCCGTTCGAGCTGACAGCCGGCCAGCGGCAGGCCGGTGACACGATCGCGGCCGATCTGGCCAGGGACCACCCGATGCACCGCCTGCTCCAAGGCGAGGTCGGCTCGGGCAAGACGATCGTCGCGCTCAGGGCCATGCTGCAGGTCGTCGATGCCGCAGGCCAGGCGGCCCTGCTCGCCCCTACCGAGGTCCTCGCCCAGCAGCACCACCGCTCGATCAGCCAGATGCTCGGCCCGCTGGCGATGGCCGGCCTGCTCGGCGGTGCCGAGCAGGCGACCAGGGTCGCGCTGCTGACCGGATCGCAGGGCAGCGCGGCACGCCGGCGTGCGCTTCTCGAGGCCGCCTCAGGCGAGGCTGGCATTGTCATCGGCACGCACGCGCTGCTCGAAGAGCACGTGCAGTTCGCGGACCTGGGCATGATCGTGATCGACGAGCAGCACAGATTCGGCGTCGAGCAGCGCGAGGCGCTCCGTGGCAAGGCGGCTGACGGGCGGCCGCACGTGCTCGTGATGACCGCGACGCCGATACCGCGGACCGTCGCTATGACCGTATTCGGCGATCTTGAGGTGACCGAGCTCAGGGAGCTGCCAGCCGGCCGCTCGCCGATAGCCACGCACGTGGTGCCCGCTGCCGAGAAGCCGCACTACCTCGACCGCACCTGGGAGCGCGTGACGGAGGAAGTGGCGCTCGGGCGGCAGGCCTACGTGGTGTGCCCGAGGATTGGCGGGGAAGCCGGCGACGGCCCGGCTGGACCTGGCGGCGACAACGCACCGGCCGCTGGCAGCCCGGCCGGGCGGAGTGCGGCCTGGCCGGACCGCGACGACGACCTCGGCATCGCTGACGATGGCGGCTTCGACTTTGGCGAGGGCGAGCGAGGCGACGACGAAGCCGGGCTGCCGCGCCGTGCCTCGCTGGCCGTGACAGAAGTCGCCGCCGAGCTGCAGCAGGGCCCGCTCGCCGACCTCACGGTGGCCGTGCTCCACGGCAGGCTGCCGCCGGACGAGAAGGACAAGGTGATGCTGGCCTTCGCGGACGGGCAGATCGACGTGCTCGTGACGACCACGGTCGTCGAGGTGGGCGTCGACGTCCCCAACGCCACGATGATGGTGATCATGGACGCGGACAGGTTCGGCGTCTCGCAGCTGCATCAGCTGCGCGGCAGGGTCGGCAGGGGCGGCCAACCCGGGCTGTGCCTGCTCGTCACCGAGGCACCAGCCGGCCAGGCGAGGGAGCGGCTCGACGCCGTGGCAGCGACCCAGGACGGCTTCGCGCTGTCCAGGCTCGATCTCGAGCAGCGCAGGGAGGGCGACGTCCTCGGTGCCGCCCAGGCAGGCCGGCGGTCGAGCCTGAAGCTGCTCACGCTGCTGCGGGACGAGGAGCTGATCGGCGAGGCCAGGCAGGAGGCTGAGGAGTTGGTCGGCGCCGACCCCTCGCTGGCCGGCCAGCCGGCGCTGGCTGCCGCCATCACGGCGCTGCTTGACGCCGAGCGCGCCGAGTACCTGGAGAAGGCCTGACCGGTGACGAGGATCATCGCCGGGCTGGCGGGCGGCCGCCGCCTGGCTGTGCCGTCTGGCCGCTCCACGAGGCCAACCAGCGACCGGGCCAGGGAGGGCCTGTTTGCCGCCGTGCTCGCCATGCTTGGCAGCCTGGACGGGACATCGGTGCTCGACCTGTACGCGGGGTCGGGAGCAGTGGGCCTCGAGGCGCTGTCACGCGGCGCGGCCGACGTGATCATGATCGAATCCGACCCAGGGGCGGCTCAGGTCATCAGGCGCAACATTGAGGCGATCGCGCTGCCCGGGGCCACGCTGGTACAGGACAAGGTCGGCCGGGCGCTGCGCCGCGGGCCAGGGGAGGCCTGGCCGCGCGACCTCGTGTTCGCGGACCCGCCGTATTCGACCCCCGACGACGAGGTCGGCGCGGTGCTCGCGGCGCTTGCCGACCATGGCTGGCTGGCCACCGACGCGCTGGTGGTGACCGAACGTGATGCGAGATCAGGGCCGCCGCCGTGGCCTAAGGGATACTCATCGCAGCGGTCCCGCCGATACGGCGAAACGCTGCTCTGGTACGGTCGCGCGTCAGGTGCCCCACCCGCTGCCGATTAACGACGGGAGCGTGAGTCTGCGTGATTCGCGTGGTCTGCCCGGGCTCGTTCGACCCGGTCACCAACGGCCATCTGGACATCATCGGCCGCGCGGCGAAGCTGCATGACGAGGTCATCGTCGCCGTCCTCCGCAACCCGTCGAAGTCGTCCCTGTTCACGGCCGACGAGCGGGTCGAATTGCTGCGCGAGGTCAGCAAGGACCTGCCGAATGTAAGGGTCGCCAAGTTCAACGGCCTGATCGTGGATTTCTGCCGCGCCAACGACGTCTCGGCGATTGTCAAGGGCCTGCGCGCTGTCACGGACTTTGATTACGAGATGCAGATGGCCCAGATGAACTACAACCAGGCCGGCGTGGAGACCCTGTTCATGACCACGAACCCGCTGTACGCGTTCCTATCATCCAGCCTGGTCAAGGAGTTCGCCAGCTACGGCGGGGATGTGTCGAGCCTGGTGCCTGAGCCCGTGCTTAGGCGGCTGACCGAGCGCCTCGCGCGCGACTGATGGGCTCGCCATGCCACCCGGCCCTCCCTGGCCCACGGACACGTCTCGACCGCTGGCGTCAAAACGTGTCCGTGATGGTCGGTTGGGGCGCCGACTTGGGCATTCGGCGAGCCGACAGGTAAGCTGACCGCCCAGTACCAACTCACCAGCTGTGCTAGCCATGCCAAACGCGAAACTAAAGAGAACTCATCGAACCGATCCGCGCGGGCCGCTTGTCTTCGACATCGCGACGCTCGGACCGGCGTCAGCGCGCTCAGAAACGCGAACCGTGCCCGCGCCAGCCGACCTTGGCACGGGGATGGTCCAGGTGCCCGAGGGCGGCGAGCTCGAGCTCGACGTGCAGCTCGAAGACGTCGGCGACGGCGTGCTGGTCACCGCGATGGTGACCGCCCCGCTGGTCGGAGAGTGCGCGCGGTGCCTCGATGAGTTCACGTCGAGCACGCAGGTCAGGTTCCGCGAGTTGTTCGCCGCGGTGGCCGGTGCCTCGGGCGACGATGGGTATCTTCTGGACGGGGATCTGCTCGACCTCGAGCCTGCGCTCCGGGACGCGCTGGTCCTTGAGCTGCCGCTGTCCCCGCTGTGCCGTCCCGATTGCACAGGACTGTGCAGCAGGTGCGGCATTAAGCTCGCTGACGCGGAGCCCGGGCACGCTCATCCCGACGATGGCGGCGTCTGGGCGGTACTGAAGGACTTGTTCGGGCCCGACGATGCGGAGCGAACTGGCGACGATCGGGCCGCCGATCCGGAACCGGGCAGCAATGGCCGGCCGGAGGATACATCGTTGACCGGGACATCCCGGCCGGAGGGTTCGAAGGAGCGCTGAGGTGGCAGTACCCAAGCGGAAGATGTCGCGCAGCAACACCAGATCGCGGCGCGCCCAGTGGAAGACCAGGGCGCCGCAACTTGTCACGTGCCCGCAGTGCCGGGACCCGAAGCTGCCGCACACTGCCTGCCCGACCTGCGGGACCTACAACAGGCGCCAGGTCATCACTCCTTCCTGAGGAATCTTGCTCACGGGACACCGTGATCACGGGAGGGAGGTAGCGGTGAGCCTGGCCCCGGCAGACGGGCGGGCGGCTAATGCCGACGTCGCCGTCCTCCTGGCGAAGCTTGGTATTCAGCTCAGCGATGAACTG
>WNFC01004570.1_pt1 | contig 15079 bp, 26 predicted proteins | sample 5400541 | NCBI WGS metagenome assembly WNFC01 (sample SAMN13153342, study PRJNA577476) | soil metagenome | isolation source: 120 cm saprolite under Douglas fir tree site 2 hole 2 replicate 1 | place: USA:California | collected 2015-04-18
ACTCTACTTTATTATCTCTTCAATTTACGAAACAGTGATCGCAGATTGCTATACCCCCCCCCTCAGAATGTAATACGATACTATAAGGCCCTTCCCGGTCCTCACAGCCCGCATATATCTATCTATACGAGAGTCTGTATGTGTTTATGTGTGTGTGTGTGGCTTGACATGGCATCGCTTCGACATCTCTCTCATCCTCCAACCGTGTATCTCTTCTCCAGATCGTTGACGCACTGTGTTTTTTTTTCTTTACGTGTCTTAGCTATGTAGTAACTCGGATCCCAACCATAACCATTATTATTATCAACGTCAGTGGTCTGCAATTTTACCCGACATCGAGTCGAGCTGCGAACCCCCTTCGGACGCGTTGCTGCCTGCTGATTGGTCGACTTGGGAATCTTGGGAATTTCGACGACCCCCTGTGATTGTCCGAGCTGCTGGGTTCAATTTGAGCTTGTGAAAGCTGCTGCGCCGTCCGGTGCCCCTCAGCCACTTGGCGCCCCTGGACTGGACTCCTTCCCCACCCCCCTTTCCTTGCCTTGAATTTGAACCTGCCTTGCCTCATCTTTACGTCCTTGTGTTTCTCTTAAATTCTTCTCTTCTCCTTTATCGAGAGGGGGCGCTGCGGCGGCGGCTAATATTTGACTCCAAATCCTTTATTAATGGGGATATACAAAGTACGGTATCTACGGGTTGCTCACAATATGGTTTAGTTCGAGTTTGAGCTCCTCTCCTCTGGCAACTTGAATGGCAAGCGTTGCGTCGCGTGGCTACTACTGTAGTATCCTCGCTCCTTCTTCCTTTTTCACCCCCTCGTACAAATCCCGTTGTGTCCCCCCCAAATGTTCCTGGAAGAAAGTGCCACCGTGACTCCTCTTCTCTCCTCGAAATAAGCGAAAAACATCTTCCGCCGCGAAGAAAACATTTGTCTTTTTTTTTTCTTTTGTAAATAAAAAAAATTTGCTTCGCACTTTCCGAGTCCTCCCGCCTCGGCTCCCCAAAAAGGTCGCCTTGTGCTTTGCCTCTTTCGCTCCAGGGGAAGGGGGAAGGGGGGGCGAACGAAGACCCACCCATAAGCCGCGGCCCTTTCTTTCTTGAATTTTTTTTTCGGAGAGCCGGAGAGATGGTGCCGGATTAGACAGATGGCTGTACTGTACTGTGCTGTACTGCAACTGTGCTGTGTGAGTGAGGATCGGAGGGGGGAAAACCTGAGGACGGGTGTCCTCGCTTTTTGGCGCTCCCCTCAGGCTACTGTAACGGGCCCCCTGATAATGGAGGGTAAAGTTGGGGGTCCTGTCGAACCCACCTTACACCAGTACCACAACTCGCCCCACACCACACAACTCACGACGCACGGACACTCACGCTCAACCGCTTCTTCGCACCGAAAAATTGGGTTCATAGGCTCCCGAACTTGTACCGTACCTCCCCTCGCACCACACGCTTCTTCGCCTAGTAGCTACTGCCTAGCCCCAGCCCCTAAATCGATCGATGTCTCCCCCACCAACGGTCAACGGTTATACCATAGGCGATATACTTCTTCCGAGACGTGGACCGAGCAGCCCCTCACGCCGCCGCCGCCGCCGCAAAGATTTAGCGCCGGCCCGGAGGGAACCAGACACAGGGTCCTAAGCGCTAATAAGCGGGTGAGAGTGAAGCGCGGAAACGGAAAACTGAAAAAGAGACGAGCCGCTGCTGGCGGCGCCGCCCCTTTCCCCGTGGCCTCGTGGCTGATCTCGGAATGTCTCGCCCGCGATCCACATCATGGATGTGATGGTTGAGTGACAACAAACAGTCTCAACGCGACGACGACCATCGAAATTGTTTTGTTTTGGGGTTCCTCCTCCTGACGTAGGTAGTGACGTCCCCCGTCCCGTCCCATCATATCATCGGACGGGCACTACTAGGTACACAACACACACCGCTCAATCTCGGTTTTGGTTTTGGTCTTTTTTTTTTGGGTTTCCCGCACGCAAGGTTATTGCGACGATTTCCGATCGCCGGGGTCGCAACTATTCTGAAGAAGGAAGGCCCGGCATATTCCGCAGAGCGTTGGCGACTGAATCGATGAACTGCGCTTTCAATTTTAGCCCGGGGCAGCAAGCAAACTGGAGCGGTTTTTTCTTTCTTTCACGATCTCTGGTCCCAGACACTAGGCCCCGAGCTGATTGTTTTTATGCCTAGCATATTACAATACGCGATCACACAACCAGAATCATTCATTTAGCCGTTGCGCCGCGCTTTGACTGGCTGTTGTACCATGCGTGCATTCGCGCTTGAAGCCCATCGATCGTCATGCTTCGTGTTGTACTCCATGCTGCACTGACTCTAGTCGAACCCGGCGATCGCAATGTAACGTCCTCGGAGATGATAGATCGGCGCTTGCTCAGTATTGGTATTTCCTCCGGCGCTGGCTCAGGCTGGTTGGCTTCAGCGCGGGCACCACCCACATCACAACACGCATGGGCGATTATTCCCATTGATCTATCTTGGAGAGCGTCTAGTGAGTTCAAAGTGGTCCCGATGGATTCGTCTGGGCGTGTTCTTTCGAACAGTCGGTAACATCTCACGACAAACTTCGGTCGAGATTCGGAACCTCGTTGTAGTGCTATCCGCTTTGGTTCACTGGGCAATATCAGGCTCGAGGCGACACGATCTCAACCCTTCTCTTCACAATTGGTCGTGGTGGGTGCGACATCCATGTGGTGAGACAAGATTCGTTTTGCTTAGTCTGTTTGATGGTGGCGTTCAGTTGTTGGACTGCGCGCCGATAGGAAAATGCTTCGGTGCATCATCATGCCCAATTGTGGATTCGCGATGGTTGGTGGGTTCTACAGTGCCTTCGCGAACACGAGTACGGACTGTATTGCATACGGTTCGTTCGTGACGCAGTCTTTGTGTAAGCGCTTGATCGCGGTACGAACTTACACTCGTGATGAACCAGGATCAAATGTCGTAACTTATCCACCGAAGAGGTGTGCAACGTTGCTGAACTAACCTGGGGGCGTTGCATACATGAATGGGTATGAGCTTGACTGTTGTGCTTGAGCAATGCTCGTCTCACGATCATCCGAGTCAGGCACTCTGCCGTGAGGTTGTTGACACGTTGACATTTCATTTTTGGTTCCTCGGAATTAGGTTAAGCTCTCGGCAGCGTGGGAGGATCAAACGAAGCACTTGTACGGATGACTCGGAATCGAGCACGTGTAGTCCTGTCCTTGTCATTCGGCGGTCGACGTCTCGACGTGGGTCATGGAATATACTGTAGAAGATCGGATCGTCTTTTGCTGTTGTGGGTGGAGGAGTTATTTCCGCCCGTCGACGATGTTTCTCTAACCGATGAGTTGTCAATGTTGTCATCCAGTCCAACGCCCGCAATTTACGGGTTTGGGACGCCCCTCCCCCCCAATATATACACACACGGTGAGATTTCTTCAGCGTCTTCTTCGATGGGATCAGCGTCGGCGGCTAGCCGCTATAACGTATCAAGCGCGCAACGGGCTTCCAGGTACAAACGTGTTCACCTCTCGGAGACCACAAGGCACAGGTGCGTTCGCATGAGAATACCGTAAACGAAAATCTACCACTTCGGAGGCCGGTTATCGGTCACAAGTAAAGGTCTGTTGCGGGAACGCACTTGCGTCAAGCTATATGGGGTTGTGCTGTACATGCGGTAATCCGTAATGGGTACAAAGTAATATCTGAAAAGGAGCCGCCGTAGAAGGACGCGGGCGCCATGAGCGGCTGAGTGTGTTCGCGGGCGGCTCGTCGTCGCTGCGAGGTAAGGTTACAAAATGGAGCGGAGGCCCAGTTAGGTAAAGAAAGAAAGTTATTGTTATTGTTATCATTACTGTATTGTTTGGCGGGATGGCGAAATGAAAACCGAACCGTTCCTTCCCAGCAGCGAGCGCACGGGTGCGCCGGCCGTTTGTAGCCTGGATAACATATGGTGTCGTGGGTCGAGAACGAGACGTCGGAGAGAATACTGATGGGCGTTTTCGTTTCCTGGTACGGTATCTTTCCAGTGCGGCACGATATCCCAGACGCAGCCGTACAGTATGACTCGGAAAACGGCCCCGGCGGAAGGAGGTCGATCGTGCATGAGAACTATATTGCATCCGGTCACACGTGCAGTAACTGTATGATCAGGATCAGGATCAGGAAAGCCATGATCATTGATTGTATGCTGGCGACCAATGAAATAATCTGGGGAGCGATTGCGTGCAGGTAGCTTCATCGTGAGGGATGATCGTGTTCCTGTGGGCTGTTCTCGCCTCAGGGCGTGTGCCTTAAAGCTTTCCCCCCTGCTTTGTTGCGTCGTTATCATAGTTGATCATACTCACGAAGCTTCCCAAGTTCCCAGAGTCACCGTGCCAGAAACTTTGAGGGGTAACCGTAGTCGAGTCATCTGACCAGGTGGCGCGGCGCTCATACGTGGTGTACCGAAGGGTCCAGTCCAAGCATGCGGCGTGGTATTTCCGAAGGTATCGGAGAGTTAAGCCAGATGTCGCTCAGACTGGACAGTTTCCCCATTCATGGGACGTCCAGTCGCACGCCCCCAGGGCTTGGAGTGGCCAACGGTACCTCATAGTACCTGTGTCCCTCGACTCCACTTGTTGGTAAGGCAGCTGGGTGAGATGTTGGTGTTCGCGAGTTGGCGACTTTCTCAGAAGCACAGGGTAGGACCGCCACCTGGATTATTATAAACATATGAACGGGCTCGCTAGGTGGGCCATACAGCGGTGCTTGGCGATTTGTACCTCCGACATGACAAGCGAAGAGTGCTGAGGACAAGCTTAAATTTCGGCCGTGCACGGCTTTGTGCGCAGCAAGAACCGTGAGTAAGAAGGTTGGAATACCCCTTGATTCATGTACCCGGAACTCAGGGCTCATCCCACGGGCAGAGCGAAGAGACGACCCTTTGAGATTCGGATTGGAATAGGGAGAAGCCCCTGTGGTGCCAATAGATTCGCCTAAGGCAGGCAAGAAGCAAGGAGGACCAGAGGGAGCAAAAAGGGAAGGGGGAGTTCTGCTGTATTCCAGAACATGCTCAGGGTCGAGTCCAAAGTCTTGGGGCTCGCCCTGACCCTGTATGATACATGTGCGACGCCCATACCGTACATGATGGAGCGCCCATTTTCAGTAAATGAGCTGGCTGTGTTGGAGGGGCGTGAGAATGCCACGTGGCGGTCAGTTGACGACGGTGCTACGTGGCAACGCCCTTCTTCACCTACGGCCACGTACGTCCTGCGCCTTCCGCAGTCTCTCCCTCTCCCTACTATTCATTACAACGCTCTCCCTCTCCCTCTTTCTCTCCCTACTGCCACGTCCATATCCTAAATCATGGCTTCCGTCAACTCTGCTAATCGAGCTCTCCCATCCCCTTCACCGTCGCACACTCCAGAGTCCTCCACATCATCTCTTCCTGCGACGACTACCTCCAAGTCAGCAGCAAAATCTCGCCCCCCACCCACATCCAATGATGACAACCCCGCGCCCCGAAAACGGTCACGCTCGGACATGACAGCCGAGGAACGCAAGGATGCCCGCGCCCACCGCAACCGCATCGCAGCCCAGAACAGCCGCGACAAGCGCAAAGCACAGTTCTCTGCCCTCGAGGCTCGCATAAGTGAGCTCGAGGCTGAAAACAGGGCCCTTCGTGCGGGTATAATAGCCCACCCACTCCCAATAACCGTGGATAGTCCCGAACAACGGGCCGCAGACGCCGCTCGCGAAGAGGAGAACCGCACATTGCGCGAACGCGTGCGGACTCTTGAGTCCGCGTGGGAGGCAGTCATCCGCACCCTTCAGACGCATGGCACCACTGTGGGACTGCCAACTGTCTTGCCTTCGCTTTGCCCAGGGCAATCGTCTGCGCCATCCCCATCACCTTCGTCGGCATCGTCATCATCATCATCCCCATCACCCCCACCCTCGATGACGACCTTCCCCGTCCTTGTACCGCCTACCCCGGTATTTTCGCCCGACGACGTTGTCCTCCCTCTCTCCCCGGCGCCGTCCAATGTAAGCCTCTCGTCCGGAACCCCGAGCCAGAGCATCCTCGACCTCAAGCATGAGCCCACTTGCCACTCAGCACGGGTGGTGAGCGCCTCCTCTTCGGTGGCGTCCCTGCAGCGGGTGGTCCCATGCAAACAGGCGAAGATCTTTGCTCGCTATTTGGTATCATCGAAGATGAGACCATTGACGAGGCGGCGATGGACGATCTCTTCCGTGAGATTTTGGCGGCGCCCCCCACGCCCTCCTCCGCGGCGTCGACACTAGTGGGTGACGAGGTAGAGGCACCGAGACAGGATCAAGACTCGGTCGATGCAAATATGGATGTCAATGTGGGCAAGGAGGTGGAGTTTGAGATGCAGAAGCTATTCGACCTAGTGCATGTGGCCGGCACTACAGTTGGGCGTACAATTGATGGCATACCGCCACTGCCCGCTGAAGAGAGCGGCAATACAGCGCTCGAGCTGGATCTCGGCGCGTGGGAGGCATCGATAGGCCTCACGCAGCCGGTATTCTAAAACGTCGACCACGTCCTGGTTTTCCAGACAAGACTCTGTACGCAATTCCCATTCTCCTTCGTATGTTCATCATCCCTCATCGGTATCTTATTTATTCGGCCTATCTTGATATCCTGGTTTCCTTATCTTCTTGCCCTGTATCTTCATAGTAATCTCCCATCGTCATCCGGCGTTGTGGCTTCTAACTCACAGTACTCGTACAATACGGACTTCCCCTCCCTTCGTCGTTTACTTTCCATCCCCATCCCCTTTCCTTTTGCCCACCTCTCATCTGTACGAGGGATGTATACGCGTGCAGAGGACGCTCGTGCGTGCACTGACACTGGCTTACTGCCCGTCTCGCTGTTCCCGCTATACTTACGCGATTCTCCCCCTCGGGGGGTCGAGAGACGCGTGTGTTGCTGTGGTGAGCGCGGGCCGTCGTGGTCTGTCGGCTTTGACGTGCGTTGTGCTTGCGTTTTTTGTCGCGTGTTCGTCTGTACTCATGTCGGTGAGGCTGGGCGTGATCACTTCTCAGGGTGGTGAAGAACCGTCGTGGGTTTTGTACGCGGTACTTGTGAAGAAAAGTCATAGCACATAATATCTTGGCGAATGAGATTTAATCATACCTCTATCTCTATGAGCATGAGTCGAACTACGAGCAATGCCGTATAGGGGAATAGGAGGCCATCTTATTGTCAGTCGCACAGGATGCTCAGGTTTCTACCAATTTTTTCTGCTTTGATTAATAACGATAATCTTCTGGTAGGACACCTTGTTCCCAATTACCTGGCCTAGCACGCCGATGGCATGTGCATGGTGCAATTGTTAAGTCGTGCAGTTTGGCAGCTAGCGACCAGCAGTCCGAGTATTATGCTCTCAAACATGTCGCACACAATACGATTGCCTTTTTCCGTTGTCGATACAACAAACTGAAAGTAGTACGACGGCCAGCAGCCATATCTCTATTCGCATAATTCCTTCCCCTTCAGGAGCACTGCAAGTCAAGAGTGGAGTTAATCCGCATCTCCTCCCTCGTTCCCGGGTTTTAACCCGGCACGTTTATGTGCCTCGGTGGAAGCGTAGTCGACCCGCTTTCCACGCGTCGAGCGATGCGACCCCGGCGGGAGGATTGCCTTGGGGTCGATGCGCTGTGAGACAGTTGTCAGCGGTAGAAAGGACGGGAATGTAATGGGAGGATAAGCTTTACCTCATCGTCATCGTCCTCTTCCTCCTCTTCATCCTCGTCCTCATCCATCTCATCATCCTCTTCATCCTCTTCATCGTCCTCTTCATCGTTATCCTCCTCAACCATGTCGTCGTCATCATCGTCGTCGTCATTCTCATCCGTATCATGGTCCGCGCGGCGGCGTGCAGTGCCGGAGGCCTTGCCTTTGCCTTTACCGGGAGAGTCGGGCTTCATCGGGCTCTTCGAGCGCCGTTTCGGACTCGAACCCCCTCTGCCTCTGCGAAATGGAGATATTCCGTTTGGTCAGCGCTCGGGGCCCCGTTTCACGCGTTCGCGTGCGCGCGGGTAGAACTTTTCAACGAGATGGTGGACTTACGCGGCGGATGAAGGCTTCTTGGCAGACGAAGACATTTGGATCCTGCGATTATTTTTTTCGCAGCAGTAAGGTGTAAGGTGTGAGCAAGGGTTTTTTGCCTTGAAAGAGTTCGTTTATCTGAGAGCACTTGTCGCTCGACGCGACGATTGGTCGTTTTGCGTGTTGAATTGGTCAGACTTTCCCACGGTTCTCCATTGGACTGCCGCCCCAGTTGGGACATTCGACGAGTGTTCCGAATCATTCGCATCTTTCAAGACGCAGATGGGGCCCCATGATGGGCATCCAACTGCGGTAATGCGCAAGATGCTAGTTTTAAAAAGAAAAGGGAGCGAATCCGCTATACATGCCTGCACCTCCTACTCGTCAAGCCACCACAGCGACAAATGATGGCCTCGGCCTTCCTCAAGCTCCCTCTTGAGCTCCTCCGCGAAATAATGTCCTACCTCTCCCTCGAAGACATCATGTCGTTGAAGCGCTTGTGCAAGTCTCTTTCTCACATGGTCTCTGAACCCGCACTGCGATCCTACCACTCCCAGATGCATGAAGCCGGCCTGCGCGATCGTCCCCCTCCAGATGGCCTCTCCATTCCCAAGAGACTCGCAGCTCTAGACCGCTGGGAATTCGCATGGGACAACCTCGACATATCCTCCCCCTCCTCTGCAGCCCGCGCCACAGCCCGCGCCCATCATGCAGCAGCGCAACACGTCGTCGAATTTGCGGATTGCGATCCGGATTCTCGCGCCTTGGTCGTCGAAGGCTTTTACGTTGAGATGCACCCCCTGGCGGATGGCCGCGCGGATGGCTGCGGATACAGATACCTCGATCTCGTTCGATCGTCGCTGCGACGGGACGACATGCGGTTGGTGCGCCATGGATTCCAACAGCGCGTTGGCATCCTGTGCTACGCGTTCGCCATCGAGAAGTACGATTTGTTTGCTGTGCTTATCGAGTACGTGAATCGTCGCCGCTGCCGCTTCGCAGCCGTCCCACTACTAAGTTTTTTCCCTCTTTTTTGGTCTGCAGAGCTCCGTGGTTATGTGATGACACAGCGCTGCAGCTATTGAGCTTTCACAACGACCAGCCCCATCCCCTCGTTCGTCGACCTCAACCGATCTGGGTCACAAACAAGCGATTCTGCATCGCTAAAATGCACATTATCAATGACCAGATTCTCATTGTCATGACTCTGGATTTTCCTGAGCGACCCGAAAGTTGGATCACTTTGGTGGGATTGAAGGATCAATGCGCCACAAACGTGAGGGGCGGCGTCTCTTGTCCCTCTCCATTCGCGTATTAATCATCCCTTAGATAAAGGCGCATTCCACGCGTTTTTTGAATGATATCGTCGTCCTCTCGCACGATACCATCGCGCTTGTCAATCCAGTAGACAACACACTTGAGCTCTGTCGACTCAACACGGCCACGGCCACGTTGCACACCCTGCACACGCTCGACCTCCCGCCGATCCACAACGACTTGTCCCTATTCCGCGTCAGCACCGCGCACGGCGCATCCACAGATAGTGCGCCACCATCGCATCTTCGTTCCTCTTCCTCCTTCTCCCCGGCCGCGCTGTTTTACGAAGACCCGACGCGGGTGATAACGTGCATCGCGCTCCACTACACGACCAAGAGGGCAAATCCGAACAACGAAGAATGGATCGCCCCCGAAGAACGCGCCCGCGTCCTTCTCGTCACACGTCGCACCGCGCTGCGCGCCCTCGCCGCCACCTCCGCCGCTGCCGAACACGCGCCGGTCCCCACACCGTGGCGTACATGGAGCCCCGGCGCCGCGGTCGGCGCTCGCGCTCTGCGGCTCGCCGGCTTTGGCGCGCACGCGGCGCTCCACGAGCGTCTTTTCGTGTGTGCGAGCGGCGCGGTCACGCATCTCGATTTTAATCCCCATCGCGTGCGCGCGTCGGGTGTTGAGTCGCTGTGCGATTGGAAGCGTGGGGCTTGGGCCGGGGATAGCGATGACGAGCGTGAGATCGTGAGTACTGATGGCGGGGACGGGGGCTGCTTCACGGTAGAGGAGGATGGGCTCCTCCCATACCGTTATACGAGGATCATGCTGCCCGGTGACGCGGACGTATACTTTGGTACGGATCGTATTGTGCGGGTTGTGGTGCGTTTGACGTTTGCTCTCGCCCTCCTGGCATGACGCGTGATTCTGATGGTCCTGCAGGAGTTTGGCCAAGAAGCGGCGTCTAGTGTCAATGGCGACGAGGAACTCATATGCAGGAGGGTTATCATACATCCGATGACGGGGTGAAAGGATCTGGTCAGAATTTCTTCAGTCTCTTCCCCCTGATGGTTCCGCGGCCAGTGATTAGCCTCTTAAACGCGCCGCACTGTCAGTCCTAACGTGTAACAGTACAGTGCGGTTATTATGACAACAATGCCGTACGGACCACCAATCGAACACTTTGAATTTCTACTCCAACTCTTGCCTTGTTCTGTGGTAAAGGAGAAGGAAAGAACATTCAATTTGTCATGCCTCCCTACTGACGGCATATTGGAGTTCGTGAAAGGTTGCAAGCAATCAGTGATGACACGACAGCTTATTAGTTACCAGCAGGGGAGATACAGTAATCCAACAAGTGGGTTAGATGAACTTGCAAATCAGGTCCATGACAACGTCTAAATGATGGTGCACGGTTGCTGTGGTAGCAGGAGCTTATGCCGCGTGCCGCGCCTATGGACCCCATTCATGATTGGAGCACTCGAAGCCTGAGCGCGCAGCATCGCGCCCTTATATTTCACCAACCAAAAGGGGAACAATGCAATGAACGGATTGGATGTATTTACGATACAATCGGGGAAAAGATTCAAAAGAAGCACGGGGAATAGGTTACCAATCTGGACGCCAGGAAATGACGGGCCTTGAGGCGTGGGGTATGGTGTTGATCTTTTTCATTTTTTTTATTTTTCTAGATTAGAGTATCCTGTCGACCGTGGAACGAATGGGGAACTACAAGCTTTGCGGCGTATACCAGACTTTCCCTGCCCTGCTGGTTTGGGTCAACGCGACTGCGACATATGTCAATCGCCATGTCCCTTTAGGCGCCGTACGGTACGGTGGCCCCCGCGCTTCTATCACTCAGGCTTATCACCTTACCTTCAAAGTTCATAAAAATCGACATATTGTTTAGGTCCGTCCGGAGAGCGTCAAGATAAAGATACCCCCAAGCTAATAATACCCCAGGGCCGGCGGCAGTAGACGGCAGATAATGGAGTGGAGTGATCACTTGGCACTGGCAGCCCTATATGTCATTTTGAGCGCCTCACATGCCAATAGCGACGCAACGAGGCCCATGCGTACGGTACACACCACACGGTGACAATCGAACCATCACCAAACTTGCGATAGTCCGTGGAGCGGTGCGCCGAAAGTACAGTGGTGCTTCCGAAGGCGGAATGGAAAACCATTCCCATGTGACTCACGGATGGGAATGAGCGAATGCCTGGTTCCGGGCGCATTACTCTACTTGTACGTGCGGCGATTGCCAGTGGTTACCTAAGTTACCCTGCCTTCATCTTCCATTTCCATTCCATTGTGTGTGGTGCGCCCCTCGCTCAGTACTCAAGTTAATACACATGGCGAACCCGGCCTAGGTGGCCACCAGCAGGAGTATCATGACGTCGCACTATTCGAGTGAAAATACTCTAATACCTGATGATCCCGAAACCTAGGGGAGCGCGATCGCAGACTCGCCTGGCCCCTTATTGAGGGCCAGGCCACCTTCCGCCCGTGGTCGGGTATTAAAGTTCGCAATTTGCTTTTCGCGGCATAGCGGATGGTAGCTTGTGTGCCCGTTTTGGCAATCGTTGACGCTCCCGCGGTTGCGCACCCGTCGGTGGCCTCATAACTGTACCTTTTACTGGAAAAGGGTGCCAGATTCACTTAGGGGTCTCAGCGGATTGTACGCATGGTCTGCAAGTGCGACCAGTCCCCAGGCTTGCGAACATGGGGCGAGGCGACCTGGGCGTTCCTACGCGTGGCATTTGTGGGTAACTAAACCCAAAGCGTTGGCTTCCGTGGACCCCTGCTGTATACGGTTTGGTTTACTTCACGTCTTTGGTTGCCATCATAATGGCTCTCTGTCACATGTCACAGGGGGTCCGCATTGAATGGGCTGATTATATTATTTTGTACGCACAACTGGGCGCTGGCGCCGAGCCTGAGGGGGGCTGGGGTTGTAGGGGTGAGGCCGAAAAGGCATAAAAGGACGTCATTGGGTCACAACCATCTTCTCTGAGTCAACCTTCGTACTTCACACTCAACCCATCAACATGGCAGAGGAGACCAAGCCTGTCAGCACCCAGCCCAAGGTATGTGCATGTGTCGACCAGGCTCCTAGCGGATGGGATACTCAACTACGTCGCGCAGAGCACCGTCCCGATGATCGCAGGCGGCAACAAGAACGCCCTGAACTGTCCACTCGGACCAGATCAGCAGCGTGAATGGAGCTATGGCATACTCGACTGTTTCTCCGAGATGGGCACTTGTACGTAGAATAGACCGTCGGGAACCGCTTTTGCCATGCTTACCACTCGTCCCTCCCTCGCCCCTGTCCCCATTCCTCGCAGGCTGCTTCGCCTGTTTCTGCCCTTGCATGGTCTACAGCAGGACCAGGCAACACCTGCGTAGTCTGCAATATCATGGCACTGCGCTTCCCGTCGGCAGCGAACGAACCGATGAGCACTGCTGCATTTACTGCGGCCTGGCAGTCGCTGGCTATGGTTGGGTCATGAATGTGCGTCGCAGATGTTGATATGACGAGATACCGACTGACCCGAATCCGCGGCGTCCAGATTCGTCAACGCGAAGAAATGCGTGAGCGCTATGGCATCCGTGGTAGCCCATGGCATGATTGCCTCTGGTCTTGTTTTTGCCGCCCTTGTGCTCTCACGCAGGAGCACCGGGAAGTTATGTTGGAGGAGGCCAATTTTGAGTCGCAGGCCTAATGAAGGGAGAAGGGGGGGACCAGGTGTCGGTTTGGGTTTTTTTCTTGTTTTACCCGTTGCTCCAAGAACGATATTGCAATACCCCGGCACCGATTGTAGTACCGTCTGTCGCGATTTTATGATTCAAGTTTTTTCTCGTCGTCTATCGCTTCATCCCTCGGTCGTAGCAACTGATCAGCTGAAGCCCTGAGGGGAACAAAAGACTATTAATCACGGCGCGTTTCATAACGTCACGTTCCAATTCAATTCCCCAATCTTCGCCCAATTTGATTGCAGGATTAGGGTGTTGGTGCGAGAAATCGAGTACGACCGACGCGCGCATGGGGCACTGAAATAAGTTATTTTGCTTCTCCATTCTTTTATTTCCTTGGACAGCGCAGGAGCGTAGATACGACCGGGAACGCGCGCGCTTGACCCGCCGTAAATGCTATTTTCCCGCTCTCGTCGCTCAGCGTATCCTACAACGCGGGCTGTGGCCCCTGTGCACTGCCTCCCCCCACTAATATTTTGTTTCAGAATGGAAGTAGTACACCCCTATGCCACGCACCATGGAAGCTTTTGGTATTTGAAGGGGAATTGGGACCGTACCAGGTTGAGGGATGCCGAGAGGGCCACTCGGCAGCGGCTGCCAGCGTGTCAACATAAGCATAACGTCAGTTACGTCACAGTAGACGGGCACCATACTGATAGCCTACTGCTCCATCCGTCTGAATATTATGATGCACTTGCCATACTCTGATGCCTTCAATCATCTTTGACGCTCTGCACCCTCCTCACATCGAACCTCCATCTGGGAATTGCATGCAATGTAGTTTTTCGGGTACGGGCGACGAACTTTCGCGAGGGGGGTTTATTCGGGGTTCAAACGCACGCGTTGCCCCGGTCTACCTACGACGCTTTTATGTATGTACATACAGTATTGTCCGAGGAAATAAAGCAAAAGTGAAAGGGAAAATTAGAAAATTTTCAATCAAATTTCTTATGCTCCGCACACGAGCTCGATCTTCAACTCAATATCCAACATGCAATCCATTTGATCAGTAGTAGGAACCACCATCTGACATTCTGTAATTTTACTATTTTTGGCTTGCCGGTGAGTGGTGAATTGCAGAAATGCGATCAAAAATCCCCATCAATTCCGTGTCACCTCTCTCTCCGGTTTGAAGAGATCTACCGTGAGTTTCCAGCTTGAAGTATATGCAAGATGGATGTGATGTCAATGAGTCTTAAACCTCAGTTTCCGAGTTTTGGGCAACCCGGTGCAAACTCGTTTGTGGATGTTCCACAGATTCTTTGCCCGATACACCCGCTCCTATCTCTGCATATGTAGGCGACGGTACGTATCTTTATTGCAATCTTCAGGCCGTTGCCTGTCACATTCCAGTGTGACGAAGGTCCCGCTTTAAAATAAGCGGAATGATGGTACGTATGGCGTATGGCCGGGCGCCGACGTTGGGGGAGGTCCCAACTCCCAAATAGCATAAAAGGACGTCAATGCGGCGCAGGGACATTTTTTTTTTCTCGAGTAACTTTCCCATTAACATGGCGGATGTTAAGCAAGAGCCTGTCAGTACCCAGCCCATGGTGCGTGAATTGTTGTCGATCTAGTCTCCTACTAGCGCGTGAGATGCTTAACTGCGTTCCTGCGCGTTTGTGTCCTTCGCAGGGCACCGTCCCGATGTCAGCAGGCGGCAACAAGAACGCCCTGAATCGTCTGATCGCTCAAGACGGAAAGCGCGGGTGGAGCTATGGCCTATTCGATTGCTTCTCCGCGTGTGGCCTTTGTGCGTTGAATAGATCAACCCGAACGTCTTCGCTAGGTTTGCTTATGCTGACCGCTTGTCGTTCCTTCCCCTCCCCCTGTCCTCGTTCCTCGTAGGCTGCTTCGCCTACTGGTGCCCTTGCATGGTCTATAGCAGGAACAAGCAACACCTGCGCAATCTGCAAAGCCAAGGCGCCCCGCTTCCCCCCGGCAGCGAAGCAATGGACAGCTCCTGCTGCGTTTACTTTGGGCTGTGGATCTGCGGCTGTGGTT
>WNFC01031509.1_pt1 | contig 15079 bp, 17 predicted proteins | sample 5400541 | NCBI WGS metagenome assembly WNFC01 (sample SAMN13153342, study PRJNA577476) | soil metagenome | isolation source: 120 cm saprolite under Douglas fir tree site 2 hole 2 replicate 1 | place: USA:California | collected 2015-04-18
CACTCCGCCCGTCGACATCCTTCTCCCCAGCGACCTGTTCTGGGCTCATGTACGCGGGCGTCCCAAGCGCGATGCCCGTTTGCGTCCGCGTCTCGCTGCTCGTGGCATCAATCGCGCGGGCGATGCCGAAGTCGCTCAAAACCGCATGGCCGGCGGTGAGAAACACGTTTTCAGGTTTGACGTCTCGATGCACCAATCCTCGACCGTGGGCGTAGCTCAGCGCATCCGCGACCTCGCAGCTGAGTGACACTGCCTCGTCAATGGAGAGCCGCTGCTCCCGATGCAGCCGCTCCCGCAGCGACTCGCCCTCCACAAGAGGCATGACGTAATACAGCAACCCGGCGGCCTCGCCCGAGTCGAGCAGCGGGACGATATGCGGATGGCTGAGCTGGGCGGTGAGGCGGATCTCACGGAGGAAGCGTTGGGGGCCTAGCACGGCGCCCAGCTCGGCGCGCAGGACCTTGATGGCCACGCGCCGCTGGTGTTTCCGGTCCTCTGCGAGGTAAACGGTTGCCATCCCCCCCTGGCCCAGCTCGCGCTCGATCGCGTAGCGATCGTCGAGCGCAGTCCGAAGTCGATCGAGCGGGTTGGACACAGCAGAGGGCCCCGGGAGGTGACGGGAGTAAGATATGTGCCCCGGTCGCGGTTGTGGACCAGCCCGCCGAGGCGCTCACGGGCGCTGCCAAGAGACGCGGACTCGTGCGTGTCCAACTCCGGCGGCAACAACAGCCGCCACTGCTGCCGGTCGAGGGTGCCCAATGTGTTCACGCCCGGAAACGGGGCACGGCGGCGAGAGCTGCCCGATTCCATTGTCACGCTCGCTGGTATACACTCCCGCGTAACGTCAAGGTCTGCGGTATTTAGTCCCTCGCAGCGGCCTCTCAGTGCCGCTCGTCCTGCCGTGGCTGTCCCATTTGCATCTGATGCATCTCCATCGCATCCACCCAGCCGTTCACTCGCCCGCGCTGCTCGTCGGTGAGCAAGGCCTTCGCCTGCGCCGCAGCGGTGAGCATCGTCAAGTGCGCCTTGCCCATCGCCGCGTGCGCAGCCTGGAAATGGAGCCTGACCGCGCCGGTGTCCGGCGCGCTGGCTTGCATCGCCTGTGCGAAAGCACCCATGTGGGTCTTCGCGTCGGCTTGGGCGGCGTCGTGCGCCGTCTTCGCGGCGTCGCGGATCGCCGTCAGCCGTGCCACCTGCTGCGCGCTGAGGCCGAGGGCATCCTTGCGCATGAGAAGATGATCCGGTGCGAACGCCATGCCGCGCATCATCGGCGCCATCATCTGCTCCATCTGCACCATGTGTGGCATCATCCCCTGCCCCATCATGTCGGGCTGCTGCGCCGCGAGGGGCGCGGCCACCAACGCCATGAGAACGAGCCTGCATGCGACGTTCATAAATTGTCTCCCTGGTTTCCAAGGTCGCCACGAGCCGTCACCCGGAACGGTACTCCGCGCCGGCTGCGCCCTGCCGTGAATCTACGTGAAAGGAACATCACCCTACTCCCGGCGCACGCGGATGTGCCCGGCAAGCCCGGCGTCCACCTGCAGGCAATAGATGATGCGGCGACAGGGGCAGGAATCGCGGGCGTGGAGGCTGGCCGACGGCGGGAGCAGCGGGAGGAGCCAGAGAACCCAACGACGACGTGCGCTGTCGTGGGAGGATCAGTCCGGGGATTTTTCGGATGCCATCCCGGGAAAAAGAAGGTACTGTCCGGGTCCCATCCTCGGTCCCTGTGCACCCGGCTTTTTCCACCCACCCGGCCGATTTTCGAGGCCGGGGGGGGGCAATCGAAAAAATCCCCGACGGTTGGGAACGTCCCTCAGGCCCGTGACCCGGCGAGTGGCGGCGACTTCGCTTCTCGGCGGCGCGCTGCCGCATACGTCCTCCACGCCTACACCGTCGCCGCGCTGCACGGCACAGTAGCGGCACGGTCGGTCGCGAGACCGCGTTGCCGCATGGGGTTACAACTGAGCAGCGGATTCGAGAACCGGCGCGCACCGACCCTCGTCGCGGGACCCCCGTCGAGATCGCGGGTTTCGCGCAACCACCGGGATCACTTGCGGATATGTCACGCGGCTAAGGTGAGCGTTCCGCGCGTGCGCGATTGCTGTCACGGCGCGTGTGGACCAAGGCCCCATTCCATACCAGCCGGCCGATTCGAGACCGGGGGGGGCAAATCGAAAAATGGCGGAGTGGTGCGGTGGGGCGGACTGCGTGCGGGGAGCGGCCAGGAGTGGCACGGTCGTGCTTTGTTTGAGCGTCACCAGCCTACCACGCTTGTGGTCGATGTGAACGTGCATTGTTCGTGCGGGTTGTTGGCCTGCGGGACGCGCCAGTATGCCGGAGTGTGCCGCACCGCGACGCCAACCCGCTACGGCAATCCACTACGCCAACCCACTACGCCAACCCACTACGCCAACCCACTACGCCAACTCGCTACGCCAACCCACTACGCCAACCCACTACGCCAACCCACTACGCCAATCCACTACGCCAATCCACTACATGGAGCAGTGAAAGATGGGGCGATCACGTAGTCGCGCGCGCGACCTTGTCGCCGGCTGAGTGCGGGGCTGGTGGCACCTCCCTGACGAATCTAGGCGCGAGCGGAGCAAGCGGTTGTCAGAGCTGAGGTTCCGGCGCACCTGTCGCGCACCTGTCTCGCGCGCGCGCGCGAAGCCCGTCGCGATCTCTGTCCGGCGTGGCTCCACGGCCTTGCAGGCGCCAGCAGCGCCTCTCTGCCGACACTACTGTGGAGGCAGTCCAGCTCACGCGGTGACGCCTGACGCTGGTGCGTACCCACCGAGGCGGGCCATGCCTGCGCATCCCCGTGCCTACTTCGATCTCCCGCGAGTCTACGCCGAAGAAATCAGCGCGTACCATCGTGGCGTCCTGCGGGCGCCGCGCCGCTGCTGCGGCAGTTGGGTCTACGACCGCTTCAACAGCCGCCGTCCCACGCTCGCCGACTATGACAAGTCGCCAGACGGCGCGATCATCACCGAGCACCCGTTCCACTGGAGCCCGCGCGACGCCTTCGACGCGGCCCCAGACACGGTGCCGGACAAGGTGCCCCGCAAGACCTCCGAGCAGGCACGGTGGGCTGGACGGAGCGGCGGAGCGGCAAACAAGGCCCGGTGGGAGAAGAAGAAGGCCGCTCGGCAGAAAGCGGCGGCGCGGCGTCGCCGAGCGCGTTCGGCCAAGCCCTCGGCTCCGCACCGTGAGGGTCCTGCAGGATGAGGGCATGAGGCGCAGACGTCGATCTCCGCCGCGACGGAATGGCGTGTTCGAGATGGCGTATGTCAGTGTCCGTTCGGCGATTACGAGGTGTGAGCCTTGACGACTAAGGCAGGTTTAATATGGAGGGGGCAGTTAGCGTCTGCCGACACCCCTCGCCGTATAGTTGTGGTCACGTAGGGTACGATCCGATGTCGCTTCCGGGATTGAGGCGAGCCCGGCCGTAGGGGCACGAACCCAGTCCCCCCGCATCCCGAAGCCTGTGGCACCCCCGGCCCCGCGCCGGGTTATCGGACGGCCGGTCTGTTCCCAAGCACATCCCACGCAGAGTACGACCCGAACACGGCTCTCCCATAGCCATTCGGTCGCCAGTTCAACATCACACGTCATAGAGGACTTCGAGCGCCGCGAGGCGCCCGGGGCCCTCGCGCCACCAACGCGACGCCGCCGCGACGTATCGCGACGAGCCGTCCCTGTCTCCGTGAGGAGACCCACCAATGGCCCCCATGTGGACCGTAAGAGAGGTTGCCGAGTTCTTGCATGTGCGACCTATCCGAGTCTATGAGCTAGTAAACGCCCGTCTGATCCCGTTCACGAAGATTGGGCTGCGGCAACTCCGCTTCGACCCCGCCCGCTTCGACCCCGCCGCGATCCGGCAGTGGCTCGACGCACGCACCACCCAAGCGCAGGAACAGTCGGGCGGGGAGCGGTAATCCATGACCGCCGCTCTCACTCAGCCCCGTCCGGGGCAACAACCAGCCAGCCGGGACAGCGAGGTCACGATGCTGACCACGCGAGACGAACCCCGGCTGGATCGAGACGCCATGCGCGCAGCGGCCGATGGGCTGCTGCGCCTCGGTTTTCACCTCACCCTGCTGTACGGCACCGACGCCGAGGGCGTCTGCGACTGCCCATCGGGGCCGAGCTGCAAGAGCCCCGGCAAGCACCCACGGGAACGGCATTGGGTCACGCGGCCGATCCGCACTCCCGACGACCTCACCGCACGGTGGGAGCAGGCGGGCGGCACGCCCAACATCGGCGTGATGCCCGACGACGGCCTCATCGTGATTGATGTAGACCGGAAGAAGGGCAAGCGCGGCGCCGAGACGCTCGCCGCCCTCGAAGCGGAGAACGGGCCGCTTGGTAACCCCCATCAGACGACCCCGTCGGGTGGGTTGCACTTCGTGTTCCGCCTCCCGCCCGGTACAGACCCCGCCACGCTCCCGAACCGTTCGGAGGTCGCGGAGGGGATTGATGTTCTCCGGGTTGGACGGCAGTTCGTGGCTGCGCCCTCGCAGATTGGCGCGCACCACTACACGGGCTCGCTCCCTCTTCGGGACGAACTGCCGGTGTTGCCCGCTCTGTGGCTGGCGTTGCTGCAGTCGCGTGGCGGCGCTGCAGCAAGCGAGCGCCCGCCCGCCGATCCCGCTGCCCTCCAGGCACGCTTGGAGGCGCTGAAGGCCCCGAGCGTTGAACGGGTGCGCGAGGTGGTGGGATGCATCCCCAATGACGCCGACCGCGCGAAGTACGTGTGGATGGCGCACGCGATCCGAGGTGCGTGCAGGCGCGAGGCAACGAGCGAAGGGCTCGACATCTTCCTGGAATGGGCCGCGAAGTGGACAGGTCCGGTCGATGCCGACGAGGACAAGCGCGTCTACACCACGATCAGTTGGCAGAACATTCATACGGGTTGGCCCGACTTGTGGAGGCTCGCGGCGAAGCACGGGTTACGATGCCACGGCCGAGCGGTTGGCCGAGGCGCAGGCCGCGTTCTCGGCTGCGCCGTCACCCGACGAAGGCAACGTTCCGGCCTCCACGCCTGGGGCCGCTCCTCGGCTCACGCTGCACGACACACTCGTCGCGCTCCGGGCGCACCTCCACACCATCTCCGAACCGCTGCGGCGTGACGCCGTCCGAGACACGCAACTCGCGCGGCTCGGGCAGGTGGTTCACCTCTCGCTCCCGGTCATGCGCGAACACTTGGCGGCCCTCGATGCCCCACACCGCCAAGTCCGTGCGCAGATCGTCCGGCCCGGTCCCGCCCTCCGGGACGCGCTGGCAGCCGCGGCGCCGCAGGCGCTCGTCCCAGGATATGTGTACGTGGACCAGCAGCATGTGCTCTACGGCGCGCCGCAGTCCCTGAAAACCTTCACCGCCCTCGATCTCGGCCTGCACATCGCGTCTGGCCTACCGTGGCTCGGCCGCATCCCCGTGATGCAGCGGGGCGTGGTGTACTTCGCCGGTGAGGCGGCGAGCGGGGTGCGCGTCCGCATCGCCGCGTGGTGTGCGGCGCGCGGCATCTCCGTCGAGCAGGCGGCGACGTTGCCCTTCGCGCTCGTCGATGCGGTCCCGACGCTCGGAAAGGGCGACGACGGTCTGCGGGACGCCATCAGTCGCGTCGAGGAGGTGGCGGCGGACTTCAGCGTCCCCGTCGGGCTGCTGGTCCTCGACAACATGACGCGAATCGCCGCCGTGGCGGGACTTTCTACCACCGAGATCGGTGAGTACGGCCGCATCCTGGCCGGGATCGATGCGCTCGGTCGCGTGACGCAGGCGGCTACGCTCACGATCTACCATGTCCCCATTAGTGACAAGACTCAGTCACGACCGGCCGGAACCTATCAGAGCACGGCGAACCCCGATGTCATCATCAAGGCCGAGCGTTTAGGCAACGGACTGAACACGCTCCTCCGGGTGGCGCCGCCGCACGGGAAATCGCGCAGCGGGCCGCCCGCACGTGACCTGCTGTTGCGCTTGAAGGAGCAGGATGTGCGCCCGTGGCTCATCGCGAGCTACGAGCAGGCAGGGCACCCGCTGCCGACCACGTTGGCTCATGCGGCGGCCGAGGAGTTCGCGTGTGTTGATCCACGAGAGGGCCTGAACGGGATCGCGACGGCGATATCCCCCGAGACGGTGGTCCGGGAGTCGCTGCGGCAGCAGTTCACCTCGCTCGTGGTCGATCACTCCAGCGTCCCGCAGGTCGTCTCGACGGTAGCGCGTGACCAGCGGGCGGACGCGGACGCGGCGTTGGAACGGCAGGTCCTGGACGCGCTCGACCGGCGGCCGGGCGCGTCGCAGAACACGCTGCGGGCGTCGCTGCGAGGGACCAGAAAGATCGACATCGACCACGCGGTGCTCGACCTGATCGAAGCCAAGCTGGTCGATGATCGACCGAAGGGAAGCGCCCACGCCTATTACCTGACCGACGCCGGGCGGGCGCGGCTCCGAGCCGCCAGGGCGCGCGACGTGGCGGACGCCGCCGAGGGCGCCGCCGTCGTGGCCGAACTGGAGCAGGGGGCGGCCGAAGGGCGGCGAGGAGGTGCGCAACGCCGGGCGGCTCGGGGCGCAGGGGTCGTCCCGCCTCAGGACGGTCGTCCCGGTTCGGGACGAGGTACCTCGTCCGGGTCGTCCCGACCTCGTCCGTCCAGGCGGGGCGAACATCGGGACGACCTCGGGACGACCCCCGCGATACCCTCGTCCCGGTCGCCCCGCCCCCACAAGGGGCGGGGCCGGACGAGATCGCCTGCTCGTGATGAATGACAGAGCCCAACGCCCGGTGCAGAGGAACGTGACGAGACAGCCCCCTGCCGCCGGATGCTTCGGCTGAGGGGCCGCACAGAGGATGGCAACTGACCTCGTGCCGACAGGGCGTGATGGTGACGGGGGGGAAACAGGTGGGTGGGAGTAATCCCGGCGAAGGCGGAGAGCGGCTTCGTCCGGTGGCGGCTTCCGTGAGTTCGTCCGGCGCACCGGCCCACCACCCCGTCCGCGTGGTGCGAGCCGGATGGTCCCCGCGCCATGTGAGGTGGAAGTCATCAGGCCATCCTGGAAGATCATGCCGGGCGGGCCGACTTGAGCTGTCCGGCGCGGCAGTAGTTCAACCCTGAGAGTCGGAGGAAAGGATGCGAACATGTCAATGGAAACAGGCTTCACGATAGCCGAGCTTGACCGGATGATCCCCGCGCAACTCGCCGCTGCCCGCGAGCAGCGCCACCGCCGAAGCGTGCGGTTCGATCCGGCCCGTCGCGTGATCGACGTGGCCGGTTACCAGTTGGACCTCGATGAGGCCCGGAACGCCGCCGAGCTGCTCGATTGGCTCGTCCAGATCAGCTACAAGAGCGACACCGATCCCCAATGCCTCCGCGACTTGTTCCGGGAGCTGGACGAGGCGTGCCGGACCGTATTCGGCAAGGGGATTCAGGGCGTGTACTGCCCGTGGGGTGAGGCCCGCATGGTGGATTGGCGCCGGGGCGTCACGCGGCCCGCGCGGCTTGATGAGGCGTCGGGAACCAAACAGAAGCCAAGCGAGGATGCACCGATGACCGCGCCGCCCGGAGGCCGGAAGCGGGCTGCAAGGGCAGGCCGATGACCGGCCGTCCCGTTCGTAGACGTGTACTCGCCGCAGTCCAGCAGGCGGGCGGGTGGTCGGTGGTGCTCGCGCGCATCGCGTCCGGCGAGTCCGTCGTCGCCATCGCGCGGACGTTCGGCGTCTCAGGAAACTTCTTCGGGTGGCTGCTCAATCAGGACCCCGCGCGGCGCGCGCTGGCCGTAGAGGCGCGATGCGCAGCGCGCGGGCGAGCGGTTCGTCGCAACGCCGAAGGCGCCGTAGCGGGAGCAGTGGGATAGGGGACGCTGGCCGTCCCGCGAACACGAAACCAGCGGTAAGTCGGCAACGGGGAGCCGTTGCAAGAGGGGAGATGTGGCACAGGCAAGAGGGCAACAATCGGCGGCACAGCCAGGAGGGCAGCAATCGGCCGATCAACTCAGCCGGGTCTTAACAAAAGAGCAGGTGGCCGGGTGGCTTCAGGTGCGACCCCGGCAGCTCGACGTGCTGGGGGTCCCGTGCTTGAACCTGGGGCACAAAACGAAGCGATTCCTCGCCGCTGACGTGCAGGCGTGGCTGGAAGCTCAACCACGCCCCGTCCGGCGCGCTGCGTGAGCCGGAGGCGGTCGAGACAGCAACTCGGGATGGGCGAGCCACACCGCGAGCAGTCGGGCGGCGGGCTCGGGGATGCGCGCGTCGCCCGCGAGCCACTTACGCATGGTACGGGGATCGACGCCCAGAGCGTGCGCTGCCGCGACCTGAGTGAGTTTCAGGCGTGTCAGGGCTGCCCGTAGCTGCTTCGGGGTCATCGCCATCTGGCGGGGATAGTAGGCCCATTATGCCCCCCTTACAAGGTAGGAATAAAGGGCCTATATTGCTCAATATGGCGATGACCCAGAACCCGAAGCTCCGGCCGACATGGGTGCGGCTCGTGCGGGAACCGGACCCGGCTCAGGCGGAGGCGGTCCACATCCGTGGACCGCAGGACGTGCATCGGTTCCTGCACGAGCGGGCGTCACAGGAGCTGGCGGAAGTGTTCTACGTGCTTACGCTCAACTCGCGGTCGCGTGTCGTGTCGGCGCAGGAGGTGACGCGCGGGATTCTCAACTCCAGCCTCGTGCATCCGCGCGAGGTGTTTCAGGGGTGACGAGCAGACGCGAGGCCGAGGAGCTGCTGGAGCATCGTCGCCGGGACTATCAGAACGGGCGATATGAGGCCGGGCCGCCGACGCCGCGCACGCTGCGGGCGTATGCGGAGCATCACCTCGCCGCAAAAGCGCAGGAGACGGATCGGCACGGACAGCCCATCACCGTCCAGTGGCTCGCCGCCGTGAAGCAACACCTCGACCGGGCGGTGGTCTTCTTCGGCACCGAGCGGTTGCTTGGGAGCATCGCCCGCGCGGACCTCCTCAAGTGGATCACCGGATTGGGGCGGCAGTTCAAGGGCGGTGCCGCGCGGCAGCATCTGAACTCCCTGTCGAACCTCTATCGTCGGGCGATGGCGGATGGGTTCGTGACGGTGAATCCTGTGTCTACGCTGCTCCCGACCGAGAAGCCGAAGGGCGCAGCGGACGAAGCCGAATGGCTCGAAGTGCCGGAGGCGGCTCTGCTGATTGAGGCCGCGAAGCACTACGAGCCGAAGCGGGATGATCTCGGGATGCCGTTCGCCTATCCGTTGATTGCCACGATGCTGCTCACGGGCGGCCGTTTGTCTGAAGTGCTCGGGCTGGAAGTGGACGATGTCAGCTTGGAGCGCAAGACGGTGACGTTCCGTCCGAACAAGTGGCGGCGCTTGAAGACGAAGCGGTCGCATCGAGCAGTACCGCTCTGGCCGCAACTTGAGCAGATTCTCCGGGCCTACTTCCCGGAACGGGAGCAGATGGGTGGCGGCAGGCTCCTGTTCCCGTCATTCCGTACCGGCCAGGAAGCGATGTTGACCGATATTCGGAAGTTGGTTGATGCCGTCGCCAAGCGCGCAGGCTGGAAGTCGGGAGAGATCACGCCAAAGATGTTCCGGCATACCTACATTAGTGCTCGGATTCAGACCACGCAGAACGGGGCTCCGGTAGCCGCGTTTACGGTGGCGCGGGAGGTCGGACATTGTTCGGCAGCACAGGAAGGCCATCGCGCGGTTGCGGCAGACGCTGCAGCAGCAGGCGAAAGCAGCGTGAGGACCCCGAAGGCAGTCCGTACATTGCGGCATACTGTGCGGCACACTTTCGAGGGTGTAGTTTTCGTTAAGTCATTGAGGGCCTGTAGCTCAGGTGGTTAGAGCGCACGCCTGATAAGCGTGAGGTCAGTGGTTCAACTCCACTCAGGCCCACTAGCGCAAAGCGAAGCCCCGGTAACCGGTTGCGCGGTTGCCGGGGCTCCTCAGTGTCAGGCTGGTCCCGACTTTCCAGAACTGTTGAGGGCGGCCGCTTGGCGAACGAGTGCCTTGAAGGCGGACTCGTCAACTTCTTCTCCTTCGTGGAAGTCGATCGCGCGGCGTACGTTTCCCTCGAGACTCGAGTTGAAGAGACGGGCCGGATCCTTCAGAGACGCGCCCTTGGCGAAGGTAAGCTTCACGACAGTCTTGTAGGATTCGCCAGTGCAGATGATGCCGTCGTGCGACCAAACCGGGTTGCCCCACTTCCACTCCTCGACGACGTCCGGGTCCGCTTGCTTAATGAGCTTGCGCATTTTGCTGAGGGTTTCCCCGCGCCAGTCCGAGAGTTCGGCGATTCTTTGCGAGATGAGCTCCGATGCCGACTGGCCTTGGCTCCCGCCCGACTTTTTCATGTTCTCATCCTAGAAGTTGTTGGCACGCTTCAACGCTTTTCAATACCGAACTGCTTGGCGTACTCGGCGTTCAGCCGCTGCCAGCCGCCGAACTTCATCGCCTCGGGACCAACGATGCGGCCGATGGGGGTTCCGCTGAGCAGGTGATCCAGAACATCGAAACAGATGTGCCACCCGGCCGCACCCATCGAGATGAAGCGGCGATCGATGTTGATCCACAGCGTCAGGCGCGTGCCGCCACCAAGGGCTTCGAGTTGCCACCGCATATCGAAGCCACCCCAGTTGTACTCAAGCACCTTGGGAGCGTCGGCTCGCGTGACTGTTGTTTCGGTAACGTGCGGCGTGGGCGCTCCCACCGTGGTGAGCTTCACTGTGGTTCCCACCGTGCCCAGGCTCCCATCGGCATCAAAGGGCGCCCACTCGCGCAGCGGCGCTGGGTCGGTGAGCGCCTGCCAGACTTTCTCCGGCGAGTGGCGCAGTTCTCTGACGAGAATGAGCGTCCACTTTTCTCCGTCCTTTCGTACCTGCGCCCCGCGGGCCGGACCCGGTGTGTACTGCTCGCGATCGATCATCTGGTTCTCCTATCAGACGAGCGGCCGGAGTACGGACCGCCCGTAGGCCACGAAGGCCACCAGCAGCCCCATCACGACGGCCCAGACCAGCGGGTTGGTAGCGGCCAGTTTGAGCGAATACCGCGCGTACAGCCCGGCGATGGCCAGGGTTTCCAGCGCGAGCGCGCCCGCGGCGAGCGGGGTCAGGATCGGCATCCACCTCGCGGCGGCCGGGACGACCAGCAGGACCGCGCACACCATCTCGAGCACGCCGAGCGCGCGCCATCCGCCGCGCGAGAGCGCGCGCAGGTGGTTCGCGAGCTCGTCGAACTTGAACACTTTGTATGACCCCCCCGCGAGGTAGAGCAGGGCGAGCGCGACCTGGAGGACCCACAAGAGGACGTTCATCGTCTTCTCCTTGCCTTCCCTTTCGTTAGTGTTGATTGATCCATGCGGTCGAGGTGGCGCTCGAGAGCATCCACGTGAGCGGACCAGAACCGACGGAACGGAGCCAGCCAGGCGGCGACCTCCTGCAGTGGTTCAGGTTTCAGCCGGTAGAGACGGCGCTGTGCGTCCACCGTGGATTCCACGAACCCGGCCTCGCGCAGCACTCGCAGGTGTTTTGACACGGTGGGCTGCGGCATCCGAAGCCGACGCTCGATCTCTCCCACCGACTGTTGGGACGAGACCAGGAGGCGCAGGATCGCGCGGCGGTTCGGCTCCGCGATGACTGCGAATACGGATTCCATGGTCTTAATATGCTCAACAGAGCATATGCTTGTCAAGGTATATTAAGGCCCAAGCACTTTCGGCATCCGAGCGAGGAAGTATGCGGCGCAGACCCACAGCAGCGTGACCGTGAGCCACGCAACCAGCGAAGCGCCGAGGGCAAACGGGTTGGAGGCCCCCGGCAGGGCCGATGGGACGATGTCCTTGGCGTTATTGACCGCGGCGTGCAGCAGCATGACCAGCAGCAGGCTCCCGTTGGTGCGCGCGTAGAGCCACGCCATCGCGACGGACAGAGCGGTCACCTGCAGCACGAACACCAAGAACGACTGCCCGTACGTGTCGACTTCGGGAATGAAGAACTGGGGCAGGTGCCAGAAGGCCCAGATGAGCCCGAGCAGGATGCTGGCGCGCGCCAGCCCGAAGCGCGCCGCCAGGCGGGGCAGCGCGTAGCCGCGCCAGCCGATCTCCTCCCCCGCCTGGAAAGGCGTGGAAACGGCGATGGCTCCCAGGATGAAATACCACGGGTCGTCGCCGAAGCGCGGCCATACGCCCGTGGCGAGGCGATGAATGAGCGCGGCGGTCAGCTTGATGGCGGGAATGTAGGCCAGGGCGAACAGGTACCAGCGCGCGGGCACCTGCCACTTGAGGACGCCGCCCACTAGGGCGCGCACGCCGCTGTCTCCCTCGGTACGCGCGGTTAGCCAGAGAGCCACCAGGGAGGGAGCGAAGGTGCCGAGCAGCACGAGCGCGCCTCCGAGTGGGGCGTAAATGGGAATCCCCGTCACCGCGACCGAGACGAAACAGGCCCACATCAGGGCGTAGGTCAGGACGAAAAACTTGACCAGCGGACCCCACGGCTTCACGTCGGGTCCCTTCGGGCCAGCGTCCAGCGTCCGAATGAGAGCAGCCGTCGCCGCCGTGCCACCGGGCGTGTCGAGGCCGAAAAGATCATTTCGAAATGGTCCAGCACCCGGTCCAATCCGAAGAACTCATTTGGCTTGTTGTGGTGGAAATAGGGTTCGGCCAGGTACTGGCGATACAAGGCATCGTTCCGGTCGAGCTCGACGACCTTTTCGATCAACGCGTCTTCGTCGCGAAAATCGCAGTAATTGAGAAAGCTCTTCGGGTTGAACTCACGCTCGACCAGCGGATTGCCCCAGTAAATCGGGAGGCACCGCGCCGCCATGGGCTCGACGATTTTTTCCGTGGTGTATCCCGGAAGCGACGCGTTCTCGAACGCGATGTTGAACTTGTATCGCTTCAGGAATTCGATCTTGCCCCGCGGTCCCCCCGGCACCTGGTACCCGATGTTGTTGAACGCGCGGCCGCCGGCATCGACCCCTTTGTAACGGCTGAGTCGGTGAAAGAAGTCGTTCCGCTTGCGGGTGGTTCTCGGGCGCCGGGTGTTGCTGGCGACGAAGGCGCAGAAGTGGGTCTTGGCGGCCATGATCCTGTCGACGTCACCGTTTTCTCGCAGGAGCACGTCCGCGTCGTAATAAAAGGAGTACAGCGGCCAGCGCAGGTGGCGCGGATCGTCCACGTAGTGACACGTCAGGGCGTAGTCGCACGTCGCAAAGTCCGGGCGCTGGGATTCGCCCGTGAAGAAAACGCGGGTGCAGGAATGCAGCCGGTGGTGGTCTCCGAAACTGGAATAGATGACGAAGTCGGGCCGGTCGCACAACTCCACGGCAAAGCGCGTTTTTAGCAGGTTGTAGATCCGATTGTCGTCCTTGCGGAACCCGGGCCAGAAATCGCAGAAATCGATGCGGACCGGTTTCATGGCCGGTACGCTCGCGCGAACACGGAGTCCCAGGTGGTCAGGGCCCGCTTCGCGTTCATCGCACTGTCCGCCAGGCCCAGGTGGGTGAACAGGGGAAGGATGGAGCCCGGCGGCACGGCCATTCCGGTGGTGTCGAGATCGTAGAACGTGAGCTGGAAGACGCCGCGCGCGCTCGCCTGGTCCAGGACCTGCGTCTGCCGCGCGATGTAGCGGGCCTCGAGCGCCGGCGTCGACACGACCGAGCCGACCGTGACCGACGGCCATCCGCCCTCAACCACCAGCACCGGCAACGTCGTGCCTTGGGCAATCCGGCTGTAATAATCGACAGGGATATCCTCTGGGAGCGCAAAGCCGCCGAGGAACGGGTAGCTCGAGAGCCCGATCGCGTCCACGAACGGAAAGTCGGTCAGGTCCTGCGCGATTCCCTGATACGACCCCCCAGGGGTCATGCGGCCCCACGCCGTCTCCACCTGTACGCTCACGTACAGCCGCGACGGCAGGGCCGCGGCGCGGATCTGCGCCACGACGGCGTTGGCCATGACCACGAGGGCCCGGTACACCGAGTCCGGCGCGATCGCCCGGATGAGGTTCGATTCGGCGACGAGGCCGAGATAGTCGGGGCGCAGCTTCTGAGCGACCGCGAACACCCACTCGCGATACAGCCGCTGGACGGCCGTGTCGGTCACGCTCCGTCCCGCGGCTACGAGCTCCGGGGCCTCGGCGCCCCGGTTCAGGCCGTCGGTCGCATCGATCGTGAACACCAGTGCCAGTCCCTTGGCGCGAAAGTAATTCGCGAGTGGCACCTGTACGGTGTCGACCGCCGTCGCGGGCGAGACGCCGCTCAGCATGGCTGCCCAGGGCGGGGAGGCATGGATGATCGCGGCATCCGCTCGCCGCGCCCAGAGGTTGATCGCGGGAATGAGGATCGCGTTGTCCAAGCGGGGTGGGAGGGCGGAGAACCCCATCAGGAAGGAGCGCGGCGCCGGCCGGGGACCGGCGCCGTCTCCGCACGCGAGGGTGACACCGAGCAGCGCCACCGCCGCGGTCCACCGCAGACCGCGCCTCACGCGGCTCCGCCCAGCGTGAATGAGAATGTCGCTCCCTCGTTCACGCGGCCCTCGCCCCAGACGCGTCCCCCGTGACGGTGGATGATGCGCTGCACCAGCGCCAACCCCACCCCGATCCCCTCGAACTCGTCGGCCGGGTGCAGGCGCTGAAAGACGCCAAACAATCTGCTCGCGTACCGCATGTCGAAGCCCGCGCCGTTATCCCTCACGTAGTACACCCGCTCGCCGTTGTCCTGCCGCGAGCCGACCTCGACCCGGGCGTCCGGGCGCCGACGCGTGAATTTGAACGCGTTGCCGATGAGATTCGTGAGGACCTGCCGCAGCAGCCCGCGGTCGCCCATGGCGGGCGGGACGCTTGAGACCTTTATCTCCACGGCCCGGTCCGGGTTGGCTTGCTGCAGCTCCTGGGCGACCGTCTGCGCGAGGGCGGCCAGGTCGACCGGCGCCACCTCGAGCGGCTTCCGCCCCAGCCGGGAGAATTGGAGCAGGCCTTCGATCAGCTGGGCCATGCGCTGGGCCTGCTGGCGCACCCGGCCCAGGAGATCCCGACCCTCCGCGGGAAGTGATGGGCCATGATCCTCGAGCAATGCGAGCGAAAAGCCGTCGATCACCCG
>WNFC01008901.1_pt1 | contig 15078 bp, 13 predicted proteins | sample 5400541 | NCBI WGS metagenome assembly WNFC01 (sample SAMN13153342, study PRJNA577476) | soil metagenome | isolation source: 120 cm saprolite under Douglas fir tree site 2 hole 2 replicate 1 | place: USA:California | collected 2015-04-18
CGTCGGGCTCCTCCCGGTATGACCCGGTTGGCCCAAGCTCAACGGCGATGACCCACCCCCTTCGCTCCACGGGCATTACCCCGCTTCAGCACTACTACGGGGCAGTCCGCCCCTCTCCGGCGCATCGGTACGTTCGGCCTCGCGGTTGGAGCCGCTTGTGCCTTTTCCCTTGGCATCGCCGGCCAGGTTCTCACGTTCCGTACAAGAGCCAGATTGAGCTTCGCGCCGCCTCCATGCCGGATGCCGCTTGGGCAGTCTCAGGACATCCCCCAAACTGATCCCAGAGGAATGGCAACCCCCCGGTTTTGGCATCGCCTAATCCGCTTTCGACCCGTCATCAGCGGTTCGCTTGCGCTCGCCTCTCTCAATCGTGCCTGCCGAAATCTTGTTCCGACTTTTCCGCAACGTTCACCACCATCGTTTTTTTGACGACTGCAGCTTGCGGTGGCTTGAGATCAACACCTGATTGCCGACCTCGAAGGGCCCTCCTTCATCTCTCGTACAGTTGCGCATCGCCGTGTGGACCGGCGATACTCGTGACACAATGCCAATGGCAGACGTGCTCTCGGGCCGCCTTTGCCCGAACGGCAGCGTCTGTGTACCATCCGGCGAGCATCCATCCGACAATCGATCGCACAGGCAGGACGAGGCGATGAAGGCTGCTTTCATTGAACGATATGGCGGGCCGGAAGTCCTGAAATACGGTGATTTGCCGGATCCCGTCGCCGCGCCGGGAGAGGTGGTCATCGACGTGCATGCCGCCAGCGTCAACGGCGCCGACTGGAAGGTGCGCGTCGGCCAGTACAAGCAATCGAAGTTTCCGTTTGCGCTGGGACGGGATTTTTCCGGCGTCGTCAGCGCCGTCGGCGAAGGCGTCGCGGATCTCGAGGTCGGCGATGCGGTCTTCGGCGTCTGCGAGGCCGGCCAGGAAGGCGCCTACGCCGAGAAGATCGCGGTCAAGGCTGCGATCGTCGCCAAGAAGCCGGACGGGCTGTCGCATGTCGACGCCGCCGCCCTGGCGCTCACCGGCCTCACCGCCATGAGCGCGATCGAGGACACGTTGAAGCTCAAGCCCGGCGAGACGATCCTGATCCACGGCGGAGCGGGCGGGGTCGCCGGCTTCGCCATTCAGCTCGCAAAGCATATCGGCGCCCGCGTGATCACGACGGCGAGCGCCGCGAACCACGACTATGTGCGCGGCCTCGGCGCCGACGAGATCATCGACTACCAGGCCAGGGATTTCACCCGGGTCGTGAGCGGTTGCGACGCCGTCTTCGATACCGTCGGCGGCGACGTGGCGCAAAAGTCGTTCGCGGTGCTCAAGCCGGGCGGCCGCGCGGCCTTCATCGCTTCCGGCGCGCAGGCGCCGACGCCCGATCGCAAGGACGTGACGGCGCTGCGGCCTCCAGTCGGACGCGCCCGCCGGCATCTCGAGCGCATCGCCCAGCTGTTTCAGGCCGGAGCCGTACGCCCGCCCGAGGTCAAGCTCTATCGGCTATCCGAGGCCGCCGATGCGCATCGGCTGAGCGAGTCGCGCCATTTCAGGGGCAAGCTCGTCTTTCGGGTACGCTGACGCCGGGCCGCCGGTGATCGAGCTCGTGATGGAGGCAGCGGAGCGCCGTGGCAGCATCGAGCTCGCGACCAAGCAGATCGAGAGAGCACTGTTCCTGCCGGCAAAGTGGATCGGGAAATCCACTGACCGACCATTGCCAATTCGGTATCCTGCGGCGCCATCTTGCTGGTAGGGACCAAATGCAATTCGATCTCTTGAACCGCCGCGAGCTCATGTCGCTCATCGGCGGCGCGGCTGCGTGGCCGCTGGCGGCGCGCGCTTCGCGTAGCGTCACCGGCACGCTGGCCGCCTTGAGCTCATGAAAAAAGCCGTTACCGTCCTGCGCACAAAAGGAATTGGAATGCCGGCAAAGCTTGCTCTCGCCGCCCTCATTGCCCTCGCCGGCTCCGCGCTGGCGGCGGAGCCCTATCCCGATCATCCCATCACCCTCATCGTGCCGTACGCGGCCGGCGGCAGCTCGGATGTGCTCGCCCGCCTTCTCGGCGAGCGGTTGTCGAAATCACTCGGCCAGCAAATCGTCATCGACAACCGTGCCGGCGCCGGCAGCCGCCTCGGCATCGAGATCGCCGTCAAATCCGCGCCGGACGGCTACACCCTGCTGCTCGCCGACATGCCGCACACCATCATTCCGGCGATCCAGAAGGGCGTGCATTACGATCCGGTCCGCGACTTCACGCCGATCGGTCTGATCGGCACCGCTTCGATGTTTTTTTTCGTCAATCCGGCGGTGAAGGCCGAGACAGTTCGGGACTTCATCGCGCTCGCGAAAGCCGACCCGGAAAAAATCACCATCGCCTCGGGCGGAATCGGCAGCGCCACCCATCTCACCGCGGAGCTTTTTCAGGCCAGAACCGGCATCAAGCTCGTGCATGTGCCGTTTCGCGGCGCCGGCCCCGCCATGAACGATCTGGTCGCCGGTCACGTGCAGTCGGGCTTCACCACGCTCGCGACGGCGAGCTCGGTTCTCGACCGCGTTCGCGCGCTCGCGATCGCAAGCGAGACGCGGCTGGCGACGCGGACGAGTATTCCGACGTTCAGGGAAGGCGGCATCGATCTCGTCGTCGAGCATTGGTGGGGCATGCTCGCTCCGGCCGGCCTACCGTCGGAGATCGCCGCACGCCTGACGGGGGACCTCAAAGCCATTCTCGACTCGCACGAGTTCGCGACGCGCCTCGCGCCGCTGGGCGTCACGGCGTCCCATGCCTCACCCGCGCAGTTCCGAGTCCTGATCGAGAGCGACACGGCGCGCTGGGCCGATATCGTCAAGTCGGTCGGGATCAGCGTCCCGTGACGGACGCCGCATCGACGGGGCGTCTGCTCTCGCCACCGGTAACTCCCAGCGACCCGCTGATGTGGAGGGACTTCCAGTCGCTGTGCGATCTGGGCGGCCGCCTCGCCGGCTCGGCGAGCGAAGATGCGGCGCTGGCCTTCGCCCGGCAGCGGCTCGCGGCCGTGCCGGGCGCAAAGGTTCGCGACGATCCCGTGGAATATCCGGGTTGGCGGTGCCGGACGGCGCAATTGACCAGCGAGATGACGGGCGTTTCGTTCCAATGCACGCCACTTCTGGGCACGGCATCGGCGGCGGGCGTAGCGGCCGAAGTCCTCGATCTCGGCTTGGGCCGACGTGAGGATTTCGAGCGGCAGGCGAACCGCGTCCGCGGCCGGATCGTCATGGTCCGCCACGAATATCCGTTCGCGATCGGGCACGTGCACCGCCGCGTCAAGCTCACGTTGGCGCAGCAGATGGGCGCGGTCGGGTTGCTGATCGCGCATCCGGAACCCGGCGTCGGCGCCGTATCGGGGTCGAGTGGACGCAACGGCGGCGCCGGCATCCCGGCGCTCGGCATCGGTGTCGAAGCGGCGGAGGTGTTCCGCCGTTCGCCGGACGGCACGCTCCCGACCGCCCGCATGGTCATCGACGGCGATGATCATCCCGCGCAGACGCGCATGCTGATTGCCGACCTGCCGGGCCGAGGCCCGGATTGGGTCGTGGTCAGCGCGCATATCGACGGCCATCCGCATGGCGAAAGCGCGATGGATAACGCCACCGGCGTCGCGGTAGCGCTCGGGCTTGCACGCCTGCTCGCGCCGCACGTATCCGGATGTCCGCGCGGCTTGCGAATATGCCTGTTCAGCGCCGAGGAATGGGGCCTCATCGGATCGCGCATCTGGCTCGAACGAATGGACGAGGCGGCGCGGCGGTCGATGGTCGTCAACGTCAATCTCGACTGCGTCGGTGGCGCATCCGGGTTGACCGCGCTCACGTCCGGCTTCGAACGTCTCGATGCCTGGGTCAAGGACACCGCCGCGCTCGCCGGTCTACCGATCGTGACGCACTTGCCGCTCATGGCCAATTCCGACCACGCCAATTTTGCGGCGCACGGCATTCCCGCCGTCCGGCTGATCGCCGGATTCAACGCGCCCGACAGCAATCTCCGTCTCCTGCTGACCGCCGCCGACACCCGCGACAAAGTGCACCCGGACGAGCTCGATCAGGCGCTGAGGCTCGCGACTGCGCTGACGTGGCAGGCGTTGGCCGATGCCGATGCAACGCTGTCGAGCCTGGCGGCGGGGCGCGATTAAGCACGGCCGCGCGCCGTTGGCACTCCGCGGGCGTTCAGCGCGTCGGCGACTGCTTGCAGATCAGAACCAGGGGCGAGAACCGAATGACCGGGATGAAGCATAACCCCAGAACGGATTTGGTTGCTCCCTCACGGGGCGCGCCGGTCGAGGAATTGTCCGTGCCTCTTGCTTCTTTGTCTCTTTCTTCGGCTCCTCGGCGACGCTGCTCTTTGCGATCTCGGGTGCTGGTTCGGCTCTTGCAAGTATCGGAAGCGCTTCTGATGTGGAGGGAGGTACCCACGGCGAATCTGCAGAGTGCACGACTGTCTTGGGTGGCGGCCGATATCCGGCCAATCCGTAATTCGTGGCGACGCTCGGCTGCATCAACCAAAAGAGACCGAAAGCAAAGCCTGCGTACGCTGCAAGGATGATTCCGACCGCCGCGGCCAAGCGATAATCCTCATAGCGCGAGGTGCTCGGCCCAAGCTGATTCCCACGCCAATACATGTGCTCGCCCCAGTTCCGACCAATTCATTAGTCGCGCTGGCTGGCAAACCGGTTCAATCGATGGATCGGCCTACTCCGCCTTGAGGCCGGCGAACTTGACCACCTTGGCCCACTTCTCGGTTTCCTCGGCGATGAGCTTGGTAAAGTCAGCGACGGAGCCGGGGAGCGGATCGCTGCCAAGATCAGCCATCCGCGCCTTCACCGCCGGATCGACGAGCGCCGCGTTGACCTCCCGGTTGAGCCGCTCGACGATCTCGGCCGGGGTGCCCTTGGGAACGCCGACGCCGAGCCAGCCGGTAACCGCGTAGCCCGGGACAACATCGCCGATCAGCGGGATGTCCGGCAGCACCCGCAGGCGCACCGTGGCCGTCACTCCAAGCGCGCGCAACGCAGCGGGACGAGCACCCTTGCGCGGTCGATTCGGGTGATTGAGGTCCGCCGGAATCAGGCCTAATCTAGTCTCACATCCCGCGGCCGCGCTCGCCAGACGACGGCCCGCAGCAGGGCCCTCTCGCGTGCGAGCGACCGCGTCGCATGGAGGCCCGCCATGACCATCGCCCCGACGCTCCAGAAGCATCTCGACCGCAACGTCACCTACGAGGTGATGACCCACGACCCCACGATGTCGGCGACCCGCACCGCGCAGGCCTGCCACGTCCCCGGCAATCGCCTCGCCAAGGCCGTCGTGCTGCGCCGCAACGGCGGCTACATGCTGGCGGTGCTGCCGGCCTCGCACCACATCCGGCTCCTCGAGCTGAGGCGGCAGATCGGCGACGACGTCGAGATGGCCGCCGAACGGGAGATCAAGCCGCTGTTTCCGGACTGCGCGCTCGGCGCAGTGCCGCCGGTCGGCGAGTGCTACGACCTCGACGTCATCGTCGACGACAGCATCGGGGAAGAGCCCGACGTCTATCTCGAAGGCGGCGATCACACGACGCTCATCCACCTCGACCGGGCCGAGTTCGGCCGGCTGATGGCGGACGCGCGGCACGGACGGTTCAGCTCCCACGATTGAGCGGGATCTCGCCGTAGGGTGGGCAAAGGCGCGGGCAATATTCGCGCTCTCGCCAAGCAAACGGTAGAGCGCCGTGCCCACGCGGCCTCGTTTCCCCACTGCCATTTCCGCGTGGGCACGGCGCACGCGACCGAGCTTGCGGTTTAGTCCTTCGCGTATCCGGCGTGCGCCTTTGCCCACCCTACGACGCCGGCGATTTCTGTAGCAGCTGTCGATAGATAGCGCACCGCCACCGGCCGCCCGCCAGGCCGGCCCCGCCGCGTCAACGACGTTGTGCGAAAGCCGTTGCGCCGGCATGGCCCGGCGCACCATTATTCATCCCCGGACGCGTTTGTTGTGTTGCGGGTTGCGCGATGAAGGTTATCATTGTCGGCGGCGGCATCGGCGGTCTGACCGCGGCGCTCATGCTGCATGCGCGCGGGATCGACTGCGAGATCTACGAGCAGTCCGAGACCATCCGCGAGCTCGGCGTCGGCATCAATACGCTGCCGCATGCGATCAAGGAGCTCGCCGAGCTCGGGCTGCTCGAGCGGCTCGACGCGGTCGGCATCCGCACCTACGAGCTGTTCTACACCAACCGCTTCGGGCAGGAGATCTGGCGCGAGCTGCGCGGCCTCGACGCCGGCTACGAGGTGCCGCAGTTCTCCATCCACCGCGGCCGGCTGCAGGCGGTGATCCATCAGGCGGTGCGCGCCCGGCTCGGCGAGACGCGCATCCATACCGGGCATCGGCTGGGGGCATTCAGCCAGGACGAGGCCGGCGTCACCGGCTATTTCTTCGATCGCCACGGCGCCCACCGCGCGAGCGCGCGCGGCGACGTGCTCATCGGCGCCGACGGCATTCATTCGCTGGTGCGCGACACGCTCTATCCGAACGAGGGGCCGGCGCGCTGGAACGGCGCCATGCTGTGGCGCGGCGCGGTCGAATGGCCGGCCTTCCTCACCGGCCGCTCGATGGTCATCGCCGGCGGCATGGCCGCCAAGCTCGTGGTCTACCCGATCGCCGAGGCGGCGCGGGCGGACCGGCGCCTGACCAACTGGGCGGTGGTCGCCAAGATCGGCGACAGCGCGACCCCGCCGCCGAACAAGGAGGACTGGTCGCGGCCGGGACGGTTCGAGGACCTGATGCCGCACGTCGAGCGCTTCCGCATTCCCTACGTCAACGCACAGGCGCTGATCGAGGCGACGCCCGAATTCTGGGAATATCCGATGTGCGACCGCGATCCGCTGCCGCGCTGGTCGCAAGGCCGGGTCACGCTACTCGGCGACGCCGCGCATCCGATGTATCCGGTCGGCTCGAACGGGGCGTCGCAGGCGATCCTCGACGCCCGCTGCCTGGCCGACCGGCTGCGCAGCGCCGAGCATCCCCTGCACGCGCTCGCGATCTACGAGCAGGAGCGCCTGCCGATGACCGCGCAGATCGTGCGCATGAACCGCACGGGCGGCCCCGAGGGCGTGATCGACGCGGTCGAGGAGCGCGCGCCCGACGGCTTCACCAGCATCGACGACGTGCTGCCGTTCGAGGAGCGCAAGGCGATCGTGCGCGGCTATGCCTTGAGCGCGGGCTTCGCGCGCGAGCAGGTCAACAAGGCGGCATGAATGCCATGATCCCCACCCCCACCCCTAACCCCTCCCCACAAGGGGGAGGGGAACACACCGAGTATGCGGCGCCGTCGTGGGCCGATCTCACCAGAAGCCACTCCGGGACCAGGGATGCTGCAGGGCATGCCGCATAGATCGGATCGCTTGGCCACCCGCAACGTCTCGGTCCGCGTCCTGCGCGGCGGGACGGGGCGGCCGCTCCTGTTCCTGCACGGCGCCGGCGGCTGGCCGGCATGGTCGCCGTTCTTCGAGCGCCTGTCGCAGCACGGCGAGCTCGCGGTCCCCGAGCATCCCTGCTTCGGCGCCTCGGACGACCCGGCCTGGATGCGCAACGTGCCGGACCTCGCGATGTACTACCTCGACCTGCTCGACGCCGCCTATTCGGCGCCGGCGCACGTGATCGGCCATTCGCTCGGCGGCTGGATCGCCGCCGAGGCGGCGTGCCGAAACGGCCGCCGCTTCGCCAGCCTGACGCTCGTTGCCCCCGCCGGCATCCGCGTCAAGGGCATCCCGCCGGGCGACAACTTCATCTGGTCGCCGGAGGAGGCCGCGCGCAACCGCTTCCACGACCAAAAGTTCGCGGACGCGCTGCTCGCGGCGCCGCCGCCGAGCGACGAGGTGGTCGAGCAGCAGATGCAGAACCAGCTCGCGGCGGTGAAGTTTGGCTGGGAGCCGCGCTGGTTCAACCCCGAGCTCGAGAAATGGCTGCACCGCATCGCGGTGCCGACCCACGTGCTGTGGGGCAAAGAGGACAAGCTCCTGCCCAGCGCCTATGCGGAGCTGTGGCGGGAGCGCGTAGCCGGCGCGCAGGTGACGATGATCGAGGCGTGCGGTCACCGGCCGCACGTCGAGCAGGCCGAGCGCGTCGCCGACAGCGTCCTCGCCTTCATCGAGCGGGCGGCCGCATGAAATTCGCCTGTTTCCATCTCATGCCCTACCGGCCGCTCGATCTGAAGGCGGCGAAGGCCCATCGCTCGGCCTGGGTCGTCCTCCCGAACAGCTTCTACGATCCGCAGAAAGGCGCGGCCGAATACGACTCCTATCTCGACCAGCTCGTCCATGCCGAAGCGCTCGGCTTCGACGTGATCGCGGTCAACGAGCATCACCAGACCGCGTACGGGATGATGCCGGCGCCGAACCTGATCGCGAGCGCGCTGATTCAGCGCACAAAGACCGTGAAGATCGCGATCCTCGGCCGCGCTTTGCCGCTGGTCAACAATCCGATCAACATCGCGGAGGAATTCGCGATGCTCGACGTCCTCTCCAAGGGACGGATCATCGCCGGCTTCGTGCGCGGCATCGGCGCCGAGTATCACTCGACCGGCGTCAATCCCGCGCTCTCGCACGAGCGCTTCCACGAGGCCCACGATCTGATCGTCAAGGCCTGGACCACGCCGGGCCCGTTCGAGTTCGAAGGCGACCACTACCGCTTCCGCTACGTGAACCTGTGGCCGCGGCCCTATCAGGCGCCGCATCCGCCGGTGTGGATCCCCTCGATGGGCTCGCGCGAGACCATCGTCTGGGCCTCCGCCCCCGAGCGCAAATACCCGTTCCTGGTGACGTTCAGCTCCGAGGCGGCGGTGGTGCGCTATCTCAACATGTACAAGGAGGCGGCGCAGGCGCACGGCTACGTGGCCTCGGGCGACCAGCTCGGCTGGGCGGTCCCGCTCTACGTGGCCGAGACCGACGAGCGCGCCCGCGCCGAGGCCAAGGCCGGGATCGAGACGCTGTTCAACAATTTTCTGCCGATGCCGTGGGAGATGCTGCTGCCGCCGGGCTATACCTCGATCGCCTCGATGCGGGCGACCATGAAGATCCGCACCGCGCTCGGCTCGCGCGCGCACGACCAGACCATCGACGAGCTGATCGCCAACGGCACCGCGGTGGTGGGCAGCCCGCGGACGGTGCGCGAGAAGATCGAGCGGGTGCGCGACCAGACCGGGGTGAACATCCTGATCACGATGCTGCAGTTCGGCGTGCTCGGCGACGAGCTCGCGCGCCGCAACATGGAGCTGTTCGCCGGCGAGGTGATGCCCAAGCTGCGGTAGGCACGCGACCGCGATCCCCGCGGCGGCGGAAGCGCCGTCTCAATCGCAGGGGCAGGTCAGGGTGCAGGAGACGCCGGCGGGCGTGATCTCTTGACGCTAGCAATGCACAAAATCAACTCTCTCGACGTCCCAGTCATCATACCATATGCGGTACGTGAGGCATCTGTATGAGCGTCGATAGTGAACCGAGTTTGCTCTCCTGACACGTTCAAGAAGCGGGCGCCGCTGTGCCTGCTTAAGACCCAGCCACCAGTCAGCACTCATACAGGTGTGCTCAACATGTTCGAAAGCAGTTTGGATGAACAGCGACGTAAGATGGTCCTTGGGTTGAGCTGAGAAGCATTTTGCGAAGTTAGCAGGGGCAGTTTCGCCACGAAGCCATGTTAGAACGATGGCTGCCTTGCGACCTTTCGTGAGCATGTGCAGCGCGACGTACTGAGCTATTTGTCGCAAGTCTTGCACTCGTTTTCCGATGCAATCGTAGACCGGGCGAAATGCGCCAACGGCTAGGACACTAGGTTTCGAATTGAACTCGATGACGAGGGCGCAAATTTCTGCATACTTGCGCTTGTCCAGAGCTTTCTTGGTACGAGCAAGTGCTTCAAAGGATTCTTCGGCAGCTTTGCCGTTGGTGTATGACAACCAGAGGAAGCGATCCGATCTATGGTCGTGTTCATCGAAGCGGAGCGACTCCGTGTTGGCAGACTCTTCCTGATTGCGCCTCTGGTAGTACTCGGCCGCTACGGCGCGATAGTGGAGTAGGGCCAACTGCTCAGGCGAGAAAGTGAGAGGTGCGTCCTCAAGTGGAGCGAACAAAATTTTGTCGTGCTGGGCGCAAAAGCAGCCAAGTGTCGAGAAGTCACCCACACCAATCTCTTTTGCACCGAACGAGCCGTGGTGCTGCATCTGCATCACAGCCATAAGCGATGTAGGTACTGCGTAGACATGCCCCTTGTGCGCAATCTGGCGCAATTGCGAGCGCGGAATGATGTGGGCTCGGATAATTCGGCCCGCGCATAATTGTCCATGACGGCCTCGGGCCATGCACCGCTTGCTTTCTAGGATGCGCTGATGCTTGGCCGTAAAAGCCCATTTACCGGAAGGAATCGTCGGCATGATAGCCAAACTATAAAAGCCCCCGAACTCACGTTCTAGGGGCCTTTTTGAGCGATTTGGAGTGGGCTAAGCGAGCGGCTGGCGAGGGCTTACCAGGTTCTCAACCATACGCGAACTGGGATGGATAATATCTTGCCATGCTGGCATCGTAGAGAGAACGCGAAAATTGTAACGCTCGTGGTGCACGATTCGCGGCCATCCTTGGCCTTGCGCGCACCTCACAAACTGGTTTAACGGGGCGGCCTTTTGAGTTTTCCACAGATTTGAGACAGGGCAAGGTAGGGGCTACCCTGCCAAATTGCTTTGGAAAAAACCTTATATTGCAAAAGGCTTTAGGATACTCGACAACGAGGACTTGGAATTCCGCCCGTCTGCGGGGAGGAACTTTGATATCCCGTGAATTTTCCTGTTGACCGCCATCCAAAATTTTGGGCCTATGACTCGGTTGCGCCCGAAGCAATTTTTTTGCTCCGAGGTGCGACATGACCCCTGAACAACTACCCCCTGACGCCCTGTTCATTCGCTGGGGCCACTTTCAAGCTGGCGCTTTCGGGCGCCTAGCAATCGTCGTCCTTGCGTGTATCGTACTGGCGCTCGTCCTCTGGCGCCTCTGGTGACTCATCCAAATGCGCGGCATACCGGCATGTAGGTGGTAATGAGTTGCAGCAGTGGAGCATCTGGATACCCTCGTACTCGTCCATTCGCGTTTGCCAAAAGGCACCTCGTGTGACAGCGACAAAGGCAGTTAGGGGAATGCAAACTCAAATGCGGCCTTGAGATTGCAAACAGTCATCGGCGCCTCTCATCTGGTTGGCTAGCGTGTCAGGTCGGCAAAGGCGCACGCCGAACGATCGAGAAACGCGGCGCAAGCTCGATCGCGTGCGCCGTGCCCACGCGGAATCAGCGATGGGCGCGGGGACGCGCGTGGGCACGGCGCCTCACCATTTGCTTGGAGAGAGCGGCGTTTTCGGCTCGCGCCTTTGCCCACCCTACTTTAGCTCGTCCCGGGCGGCGGCGGCAGGAACACCACCTCGTGCTTGGCGGCGAGCGCGACCACCTCCTCGGGCTTCTGCTCCTTCATGCTGTGGATCGCCCAGAACAGGTCGTAAAGCGAGCGCGTGGGCGTGACCCAGAAGAAGCACTTCACCGGCTGGTCCGACTTGTTGAAAATGCCGTGCGCGACGCCGATCGGCAGCCGGATCAGGTCGCCGGCCCCGGCCACGAAATCCTTGCCGTCGATCAGGAGGTCGAAGCGCCCCTCGAACATGTAGATGAATTCCTCCTGCGTCGGATGGATGTGCGGCGGCACGAACGTGCCGGGCGGAAAGGTGGCGTGCCAGGCGAACGAATGCTCGGACACCTGTTTCGGCACGTAGGTCTGGCCCAGGATGGTCCAGACGATGCCGTCGATGCCGGTATTGGCCCTGGTGATGCCTGCGGTCAGCGGTTGCATGGCGCGCGAGCTCCCTTCGCTGCTCCTGTTCTCATTCCCGTCGTTGGGCGCCCGACCATTCAACCACGAACGAAGCGCAGCGGAAACGATGCCGTGCGGCAAAGGACGCTCCTTTTCGGGGCAAGCGTAAATGCCGCGCGCGCGCGGCGCAACGCGGCGGCGCCGCTGAAATCGGGCCAGGCTTAACGGCACACGACGCGCGTGCCGCGAGCTCCACCTCTCCCCGCCTGCGGGGAGAGCATAGGCGGCCTTCGGCCGCCGTTCTTAGCTGCTAAGGACGCCGATGCGAAGCATCGGCTATGGAGCGAAGCGAGCGGGTGAGGGGGACTCTCCACAGCCTGAGCGCTTGGATAATCCCCCTCACCCCGGCCCTCTCCCCGCAAGCGGGGAGAGGGAGTGCACCGAGTCCGCCGCACCACTCTACACAAACCGGACAGTCGTGGGACAAGCTAGGCTATGACGTGGAGAGCGATTCCGCATGATCGAAACATGCTCTAAAGTGTCTGCAGGCCCGCTCGATCGGCCGCCTGTCGGGTGAGTGATCCACTGGGGCCAATTGCAAGGGGAGGTCGACATGACGAGAATCCTCGTCGCCGCGGCGATGATCCTGGCGGCAGCGTCCGCGCAGGCGCAGGACAAGCTCAAGGTCGGCGTCATCGCCACCTTGTCCGGGCCGCCGGCGGTGCTCGGGCAGCAGCTCCGCAACGGCTTCAATCTCGCGGTCAAGACGCTCGACGGCAAGCTCGGGGGACGCGAGGTCGAGGTGATCGTCGCCGACGACGAGCTCAAGCCCGACCTCGCGGTGACCAAGGCGAAGGCACTCATCGAGCGCGACAAGGTCGATTTCGTCGTCGGCCCGATCTTCTCGAACGTGCTGGCGGCGATCATGAAGCCGGTGACCGACGGCGGCGCCATCCTGATCAGCCCCAATGCCGGCACCTCGAGCTTCGCCGGCAAGGACTGCAACCCGAGCTTCTTCGTGACGTCCTACCAGAACGATCAGGTGTTCGCGGTGTCGGGCAAGCACGCGCAGGACAGCGGCATCAAGAAGGTGTTCCTGATGGCGCCCAACTACCAGGCCGGCAAGGACGCGCTCGCCGGCTTCAAGGCCTTCTTCCGGGGCGAGATCGCGGACGAGGTCTATGTGCCGTTGAACCAGCTCGATTTCTCGGCCGAGCTCGCCAGGATCGCCGCCGCCAAGCCCGACGCCATCTACGTGTTCCTGCCCGGCGGCATGGGCGTGAATTTCGTCAAGCAGTTCCGGCAGGCCGGGCTCGCGATCACCTTCCTCTCCGCCTTCACGGTCGACGAATCGACGCTGCCCGCGCAGCAGGACGCCGCGCTCGGCTTCTTCGGCGGCGCCAACTGGGCGCCCAATCTCGACAATCCGCAGAACAAGGCCTTCGTCGCCGGCTACGAGAAGGAATTCGGCGCCGTGCCCGCGACCTACGCCTTCCAGTCCTACGACGCGGCGCTCTTGATCGACAGCGCCGTGCGCCAGGTCGGCGGCAACGTCGCCGACCGCCCGGCGCTGCGCGCCGCCATGCTGAAGGCCGACTTCAAGTCGCTGCGCGGCGGCTTCCGGTTCAACACGAATCATTATCCGATCCAGGACTTCTACCTGGTCAAGGTCGCCAAGCGCGCCGACGGCAAGTTCCAGACCGAGATCGTCAAGAAGGTGTTCGAGAACTACGCCGATCCGCACGCCAAGGACTGCCCGATGAAGTGAGGAGACGCTGCATTGGGATTCCTCGGCTGTCATCGTCCGCCCCCGGGTCCGGCCTGCAGCCGGCCCGAGGGCAAGCTCCAGCGGACGATCCAGTAACCGACGACCCGGAGTGAGAGGCGCGGCTTCAGCTCAACCGCTCACAACCGGGGTTACTGGATGCCCCGCCTACGCGGGGCATGACATCGGCGTTTTGGGACGCGGTCGCCGCTTCATGTCCACCGGCCTTCTCGTGGTGCAAATCCTCAACGGGCTGCAGCTCGGGGTGCTGCTGTTCCTGATCGCGGCCGGCCTCACGCTGGTGTTCGGGGTGATGGATTTCATCAACCTGGCGCACGGCGTCCAGTACATGCTCGGCGCCTATCTCGCGGTCGCGTTCTTCGCCGTCACCGGCAGCTTCCTCGCCGCGCTCGTGCTCGCGCTCGCCGCCGCGCTCGGCTTCGGGCTCGTCCTCGAATTCGTGGTGTTTCGGCGGCTCTACGACCGCGATCACCTCGACCAGGTCATCGCCACGTTCGGCATCATCCTGTTCGTCAATCACGGCGTGAAGATCGTCTGGGGCGCGGCGCCGCTCGGCCTGCCGATGCCGGAGCTGTTCGCGGGCTCGCTGCCGCTCGCCGACGGACTCAACTATCCGGTATGGCGGCTCGTCGTCATCGCGTCGGGCCTGATCGTCGCCGCGCTGCTTTACGTGCTGGTCGGTCACACCCGCATCGGCATGCTGGTGCGCGCCGGCGCCAGCAATGCCGCGATGGTGTCGGCGCTCGGCGTCGACATCCGGCGGCTGTTCACCATCGTGTTCGGCTTCGGCACCATGCTCGCGGGCTTTGCCGGCATCATGATCGCCCCGATCCTGTCGGTCGACCCCGGGATGGGCGACACCGTGCTCATCCTGGCCTTCGTCGTCATCGTCATCGGCGGCATCGGCTCGATCCGCGGCGCCTTCCTGGCGGCGCTGCTGATCGGGCTCGTCGACACGCTCGGACGCTCGTTCTCGGTCGACGTCCTGCGCCTCGTCATGGGGCCGTCGCCCGCGCGCACCGTGGGGCCGGCGATCGCCTCGATGCTGATCTACCTGCTGATGGCGGTCGTGCTCTACGTCCGCCCGGCGGGGCTATTTCCGGCGAAAGGGCGCTGACATGGCCCTGCTCGCGCCGCCGCCGGCGCGCGTTTCCGCCGCGGCGCTGCCGATCGGCATCTTCCTGGCGCTGGCGCTATTGCCGCTCCTCGCGCACCTCGCCGGCAGCGGCTACCTCGTCAGCCTCGGATCGCGGGTGATGATCTTCGCCATCGCCGCGCTCGCGCTCGACCTGCTGGTCGGCTACGGCGGGCTGATCTCGTTCGGCCACGCCGCCTTCATCGGCCTCGGCGCCTATGCGGTCGGCATCCTCGCGAGCTACGGCGTCTCCGACGCGCTCATCGCGCTGCCGGCGGCGCTCGCGCTCTCGGCGCTCTACGCGCTGTTGACCGGCGCGGT
>WNFC01004572.1_pt1 | contig 15077 bp, 13 predicted proteins | sample 5400541 | NCBI WGS metagenome assembly WNFC01 (sample SAMN13153342, study PRJNA577476) | soil metagenome | isolation source: 120 cm saprolite under Douglas fir tree site 2 hole 2 replicate 1 | place: USA:California | collected 2015-04-18
AGCTGCGCGGTCGCCGCGCCGAGGATCACGACGAGCCACGGCGGCAGCTTCCAGAACGCGAGCAACAGGAACGCGGCAAGCCCGATGGCGAAATCCGCGGGTTTTTGGATCGCGCTGGTCCATACCGGCGTGTAGAGCGCGGCGAGCAGCAGACCGACCACCGCGGCGTTGATCCCGGTGAGCGCCGCCTGGACGGCGGCGCGCCGGCGCAGCCCGTTCCAGAACGGCAGCGTGCCGACCAGCAGCAGGAACGAGGGGAGATAGATCGCGAGGAGACAAAGCATCCCGCCCGCGAATCCGTTCGGCGGCGGCCGCATGACCGCGCCGAGATAGGCCGCGAACGTGAACAGCGGGCCCGGCACCGCTTGGGCCGCGCCGTAGCCGGCCAGAAACGTGTCGTTGTCGACCCAGCCCGGCGGCACCACCTGCTGCTGCAGCAGCGGGAGCACGACGTGGCCGCCGCCGAACACCAGCGATCCGGAGCGATAGAAGCTGTCGATCAGCTTGATCCAATGGCTTGCGGTCGCGCCGGCAACGAGCGGCAAGCCGACGAGGAGGACCGCGAACAACGCCAGCGCGCCGATCGCGACGCCCCGGCTGAGCGGCACGATCAGCGGCGCGCGATCCTCGCGCGTCTCGACCGGCAGCAGCAGCCAGCCGACCATTCCGCCGAGCGCGATCACGGCGATCTGGCCCATGGTCGAGGGCAGCGCCAGCATCAGCACCGCGGCGCCGGCCGCGAGGGTGGCGCGCTCGCGATCCGGCGCAAGCGTGCGCGCCATGTTCCAGACCGCCTGGGCGACGACGGCGACCGCCACGATTTTGAGCCCGTGCAGCCACGCGCCGCGGCCGGCATCCGCCCAGCTCGCAACGCCGTACGCAAACGCGATCATCGCCAGCGCCGACGGCATGGTGAAGCCGACCCAGGCGGCGAGCGCGCCCTTGAGCCCGGCGCGCAGCATGCCGATCGAAATGCCGACCTGGCTGCTCGCCGGGCCCGGCAGGAATTGGCAGAGCGCGACGAGATCGACATAGGTCGCCTCGTCGAGCCATTTGCGGCGGGCAACGAACTCGTCGCGGAAATAGCCGAGATGCGCGACCGGACCGCCGAAGCTCATGAGCCCGAGCTTCAGGAACGCCAGCAGCACCGAAAGCGCCGAACCGCGCTCTACGGCGGCTCGGTCGGCGGCTGCAAAATTCTCGTCGTTCATGCGGACGAGGCCCGGCTCAGGCGGCCTATTGCTTGGAGGCGAGCGTCGCCAACAGGGCGTCGAGCCGCTCGATCAGCGCCTGGGATTTCGCGATGGTCTCTTTGCTGTCCTGAATCTGCTTGGCCAGCTTGTCCCGTTCACGCCGTATCGACGCGAGCTGGTGTTGCGCGCTCATCGACGGCGGATCGTCGGGCGGACCGTCTGCCAAGCCGGAATCCTCTCCAGCCCCTAGTTTTGCGCGCGGTCGTCCCTGCTTTCAAGCTGGTCCGCCCGCTCATGCAACTGGTGACCGAGATTCTCCAGCAACTTGGCGATCCATCTGTCGCGGGCCTCTTTGGCCAAGCGATAGCATTCTTCCGCCTGGGAGCGAACGTGGTCGGAAAGGTATCTCACTGCCCGGTAACGCTTCCGCAGGGTGCCGGTTTGGGGCTGCCGGCAAAATCGTTCGCCGGGGCGATCCTGCGTGCTGCCCAAAGCCCGCGCGTAAGCCTAAAAATTGAGCAATCGAGCGTGCCCGATAAATATGCAGGCCGTCGGGCGCCTGGCGAATCCGACAGACGCTTCAAGCCGTTACGGCCGGACCCGACGCTGGCACATCCCTTGCCATCCTCAAGCGAGCGCGCACCTCCGCGGTCGGTCGTGCGCGCGAGAGACGCGTCAAAACGAGGGATTTCTTTCATGCTCAACCGGATCCAGGCGGTCGCGCAGCGACCGATCGCCCGCCGTTGGCTTGCCGCCACCGCCGGGCTCGCCATGGCTTTGGCGGCGCTTCCCGCCAAGGCGCAGGACACCATCAAGGTCGGCATTCTGCACTCGTTATCCGGCACCATGGCCATCAGCGAAACCACGCTGAAGGACGTGATGCTGATGCTGATCGACGAACAGAACAAGAAGGGCGGATTGCTGGGCAAGAAGCTCGAGGCCGTGGTGGTTGACCCCGCTTCCAACTGGCCGCTGTTCGCCGAGAAGGCGCGCGAGCTCATCACCAAGGACAAGGTCGCCGCGGTGTTCGGCTGCTGGACCTCGGTGTCGCGCAAGTCGGTGCTCCCGGTGTTCAAGGAGCTCAACGGCCTGCTGTTCTATCCGGTGCAATACGAGGGCGAGGAGAGCGAGCGCAACGTGTTCTATACCGGCGCCGCGCCCAATCAGCAGGCAATCCCGGCCGTCGACTACCTGATGAAGGAGGAGAAGGTGCAGCGCTGGGTGCTGGCCGGCACCGACTACGTCTATCCGCGCACCACCAACAAGATCCTCGAGGCCTATCTCAAGCAGAAAGGCGTCAAGCCCGACGACATCATGATCAACTATACGCCGTTCGGGCATTCCGACTGGCAGACCATCGTCGCCGACGTCAAGAAATTCGGCTCGGCGGGCAAGAAGACCGCGGTGGTGTCGACTATCAACGGCGACGCCAACGTGCCGTTCTACAAGGAGCTCGGCAACCAGGGCGTCAAGGCGACCGACATCCCGGTGGTGGCGTTCTCGGTCGGCGAGGAGGAACTGGCGGGCATCGACACCAAGCCGCTGCTCGGGCATCTCGCCGCCTGGAACTATTTCGAGTCGATCGACACGCCGGTGAACAAGGAGTTCATCGACAAATGGCACGCCTTCACCAAGAACCCGAAGCGCGTGACCAACGACCCGATGGAAGCCCACGTGATCGGCTTCGCCATGTGGGTCGAGGCGGTGAAGAAGGCCGGCAGCACGGATCCCGACAAGGTCATCGACACCATCGTCGGCATCAAGGCGCCGAACCTGACCGGCGGCACCTCCGAGATGCTGCCCAACCACCACATCACCAAGCCGGTCTACATCGGCGAGGTGCGCGCGGATGGGCAGTTCGACGTAGTCTGGAAGACCGAAGGCCTGGTCCCGGGCGACGCCTGGTCGAAATATCTCGAGGGCTCCAAGGACCTCATCGGCGACTGGAAGACCCTCAAGTGCGGCAATTACAATACCGTCACCAAGAAATGCGGCGGCGGGGTCTGACATCGAGGGCGAGTCGTGACATGATGGGAGGCGGCGGGAGCCGCCTCCCGATCTCCTCGATGCCGGGAATGCGAGAAAGATGCATGTCCTTCGCGAACGCGCGATCGCGCTCGTCACCGCCCTCGGCGTGCTCGTCGCCGCGGGCGCGGGGGCGGGCGCCCGGGCGGAAAGCTTCGATGACGCGCTGGCCGGCTTTGCCGGCGATTCCTACAGCGACACCGAAAAGGCGATCGAGGCCATAGCCGCGAGCGGCAATCCGCGCGCCGCGATCGTGATCGGAGCGCTCCAGGATGCCCGGCTGTTCTTCAATGCCGGAACCAAGAAGGTTTACGTCAAGACCGAATCCGGAACCCTGCTCGACGCCGCGACGGGGGAAGCGGCCGCGGGCGAAACTATTTCCGACCTGAAGCTGGTCCGGATCAACAACCGGCTGCGGCGCGCGATCGAGGCGTCGCTCGGGTCGCTGACCTTGCTGGCGCCGGACCCGGCGAAGCGCTTCGAGGCGGCACAGGCCGTGTTTCGGTCCCGCGACGCGGCGGCGCTGCCTGCGCTCGACGCCGCGCTCGCCAAGGAAACCGATGCCGGCGTCAAGCGGGCGCTCACGGAAGCGCGTGCCGCCGTCATCCTCAACATGAGCGCAGCCAAGCAGGCGGACCAGATCGAGGCGGTCGCGGTCATCCGTGCCCGCGCCGATCAGGACGCGGTGGCCTTGCTCTCCGCCTTGCCGGCCGCCGCGAGCCCGGCGGTCACGCGTGCCGCCAGGGACGCGGTGGCGGCGATCCAGAATGGGCTCGTGCTGTGGGAGGCGGCGCAGAACGCCTGGTATGGGCTCTCGCTCGGCTCGGTACTGCTGCTCGCCGCGATCGGGCTCGCCATCACGTTCGGGGTCATGGGCGTCATCAACATGGCGCACGGCGAGATGGTCATGCTCGGCGCCTACACGACCTTCGCGGTGCAGGAGCTGATCCGCAGCAACGATCCGGCGCTGTTCGGCTATTCGCTGGCGATCGCGCTGCCACTGGCGTTCCTGGTGACCGGGACGATCGGCATCCTGATCGAGCGCACGATCATCCGGTTCCTCTATGGCCGTCCGCTCGAAACCCTGCTCGCCACCTGGGGGCTCTCGCTGATCCTGCAGCAGGCGGTGCGGACCACGTTCGGGCCCACCAATCGCGAGGTCGGCGCTCCGTCGTGGATGAGCGGAGCCTTCGAAGTCGGCCATATCACCGTGACGTACAACCGGCTGTGGATCATCTGCTTCGCGCTGGTGGTGTTCGTGGCGCTGCTCGGGTTGTTGCGTTTCACCAGGCTGGGGCTCGAAATGCGGGCGGTCACCCAGAACCGGGCAATGGCGGCCGCGATGGGGATTCGCACCAGCCGGATCGATGCGCTGACCTTCGGGCTCGGCTCCGGCATCGCCGGCATTGCCGGCGTCGCGCTCTCCCAGATCGACAACGTCAGCCCCAATCTCGGCCAGGGCTACATCATCGATTCCTTCATGGTCGTGGTGTTCGGCGGGGTGGGGAACCTGTGGGGGACGCTGGTCGGGGCGTTTTCGCTCGGCATCGCCAACAAATTCCTCGAACCCTATGCGGGCGCGGTGCTCGCCAAGATCCTGATCCTGGTGCTGATCATCCTGTTCATCCAGAAGCGTCCGCGCGGGCTGTTCGCGCTGCGCGGCCGGGCGGTCGAAGCATGACAGGCTCGCCGCTCATCCGCGCGCTCGATCGCGTGTCGATCCCGTTCCTGGGGCTGCTCGCGGCGATCGCCATCGTGGTTCCGGTCCTCAACCTGGCCATGTCGCCGCTCTCGGCCTGGTACGTGCCGACCTATCTGGTGTCGCTGTTCGGCAAATATTTCTGTTACGCGCTGCTGGCGCTCGCGATCGATCTCATCTGGGGCTATTGCGGCATCCTCTCGCTCGGGCACGGCGCGTTCTTCGCGCTCGGGGGCTATGCCATGGGCATGTACCTGATGCGGCAGATCGGCTCCCGCGGGGTCTATGCCGATCCGATCCTGCCGGATTTCATGGTGTTCCTGAATTGGCCCGCGCTGCCGGCGTATTGGTACGGCTTCCAGCATTTCACCTATGCGGCGCTGATGGTCGTGTTGGTGCCCGGCCTGCTCGCCTTCGTGTTCGGCTGGTTCGCGTTCCGCAGCCGGGTCACCGGCGTCTATCTCTCGATCATCACCCAGGCGCTGACGTTCGCGCTGATGCTCGGATTCTTCCGCAACAATTTCGGGTTCGGCGGCAACAACGGCCTCACCGACTTCAAGGACATCCTCGGCTTCAACGTGCAATCGGACGCCACGCGCGCGGCGCTGTTCGCGGCCTCCGTCGTGGCGCTGGGCATCGGCTTCTATCTCTGCCGGGTCATCGTGCGCTCGAAATTCGGTAAAGTGCTGATCGCGATCCGTGACGCCGAGGCCCGCACGCGCTTTCTCGGCTATCGGGTCGAATCCTACAAGCTCTTGGTGTTCACGGTCTCGGCGTGCATGGCCGGGGTCGCCGGCGCGCTCTACGTGCCGCAGGTCGGCATCATCAATCCGAGCGAGTTCGCGCCGGCAAATTCCATCGAGGCGGTGATCTGGGTCGCGGTCGGCGGCCGCGGCACGCTGGTCGGCGCCGTGATCGGCGCGATCCTCGTCAATTACGCCAAGACCACCTTCACCAGCGGCGCTTTGGCGCCCTACTGGCTGTTCATGCTCGGCGGATTGTTCGTCGCCGTGACCCTGCTGCTGCCGCGCGGCATCGTCGGCACCATCGTCTATTGGTGGAGCGAGCGGTCGCGGTTCCTGGGCGGCAATGGCGCGCAGGATCCGGGTATCGCGCAACCGCGGCCGGCGGAGTAGGCCATGGAGCCCCGCACCACTTCGGCGTTGCTGTACCTCAACGGCGTTACCGTCTCGTTCGACGGATTCCGCGCGCTCGACAATCTTTCGCTCGCGATCGAGCCCGGCGAGATGCGGGCGATCATCGGCCCGAACGGCGCCGGCAAGACCACGATGATGGATGTCGTCACCGGCAAGACCCGACCGGACGGCGGCGAAGTGTATTTCGACGGGACCTTCGACCTCACCAGCCTCGACGAGACCGAGATCGCCGAGCTCGGGGTCGGGCGCAAGTTCCAAAAACCGACCGTGTTCGACAGCCACAGCGTCGAGAACAACTTGCGGCTCGCGCTCAAAGGCGATCGCCGCGCGCGCAAGGCGCTCTCCTGGCGCGAGAGCGAGGACGAGCGGCAGCGCATCGACCGGCTGCTGGAGACCACGCAGCTCGGCGCGGTGCGCGATACCATTGCGGGCGGGCTTGCCCACGGCCAGAAGCAATGGCTCGAGATCGGCATGCTGCTGGCGCAGGATCCCAAGCTCCTGCTCGTCGACGAGCCGGTCGCCGGCATGACCGACGCCGAGACCCGGCAGACGGTCGAGCTGCTCAAGGAAATCAATCGCGACCGCACGCTGGTCGTGGTCGAGCACGACATGGCGTTCGTGCGCGAGCTCGACGTCAAGGTTACGGTCCTGCACGAAGGCTCCGTCATCGCCGAAGGCTCGATCGACCAGGTCTCGGCCAACGAACGCGTCATCGAGGTCTATCTCGGACGGTAATGCTCATGCTCGACGTCGAGACGATCGATCTTCACTACGGGGCCGCCCAGGCCTTGCGCGCCGTGTCGCTGCAGGCGGAGCTCGGCAAGGTCACCTGCGTGCTCGGCCGTAACGGCGTGGGCAAGACCAGCCTGCTGCGCGCGCTGGTCGGCCAGCATCCGGTGAGCCGCGGCAGCATCCGCTGGGAGGGTGCCGACATCACCCGGCTCAAGCCCGACGAGCGGGCGCGGCGCGGTATCGCCTATGTGCCGCAGGGTCGCGAGATCTTTCCGCTGCTGACCGTCGAGGAGAATCTGGAAACCGGCTTTGCGCCGCTCAAGCGCGACGAGCGAAGAATCCCCGACGACGTGTTCGCGCTGTTCCCGGTGCTGCGCGAGATGCTGCGCCGGCGCGGCGGCGATCTTTCCGGCGGCCAGCAGCAGCAGCTGGCGATCGGGCGCGCCATGGTGATGCAGCCGCGGCTCCTGCTGCTCGACGAGCCCACCGAAGGCATCCAGCCCTCGATCATCAAGGACATCGGCCGCGCCATCGCCTACCTGCGCAATCTCGGCCGGATCGCGATCGTGCTGGTCGAGCAATATCTCGACTTCGCCCGCGAGCTCGGCGATCATTTCGCGGTCATGGAGCGGGGCGCGATCGTCTACCGCTGCGAGCGCGGCGAGCTCGACGAAAGCGCGCTCAAACGCGCGCTCGCGCTGTAGTTATTTCTTGACACCTCCCCCCTTGTGGGGGAGGTCGGCGCGCGCAGCGCGTCGGGAGGGGGGTGATGAGTTTCACGAAGTCAGCCGAGCATACCCCCCTCCCTAACCCTCCCCCACAAGGGGGGAGGGAACACGCCCGAGGATCCGGCGTGTCAGCCGCCGACGAAGCAGAGGACCGGGTGTTCGCGGCCAACCGCGCCTCGAGCCGCATCGCCGTGTGGGTCGAGGCGGGCGACGGCGCGAGCCGGCCGAAGCGCGTGCGCGAGGAGGGCTCGCTGCGCGTACGGTTTCCGGCCCCGGCGACCGACGAGCTCGAGGCGGTGCTTCTCAACACCGCGGGCGGGATTGCCGGCGGCGACGACCTCGAGATCGCGTTCTCCGCCGGTCCGGGAACGCGGTTGGCCGTGACCGGCGCAGCCGCCGAAAAGATCTATCGCTCGCTCGGGCCGGACGCGAACCTGCGGATCAAGCTCGAGGTCGCCAGCGGCGCGACGGTGGCCTGGCTGCCCCAGGAGACGATCCTGTTCGACCGCGCCCGCCTGAATCGCTCGATCGACGTCGATCTCGCCGCGGACGCTCGGCTGATCCTGGCCGAAGCCGTGATCTTCGGCCGCTCCGGGATGGGCGAGAGGGTCGAGAGCGGTCTCGTGCTCGATCGCTGGCGCGTGCGGCGCGAAAAACGGCTGCTGTTTGCGGATACGCTGCGATTGGACGGCGCCATCGCCGAAAAGCTCGCTGCGCCGGCTTGCGCGGGCGGTGGGATCGCGGTCGCGAGCGTGCTGGCGATCCCCGGAGATGACGCCCTGGTGGGGTCGGTACGGGAGCAAACATTTTGCGGCGAGGTCGGGATCTCGGCCTGGAACGGTCTGGCGCTGGCGCGGCTCGTTGCCGACACCGGCGCGAAGCTGCGGCAGGATCTCGTGACCTTGCTCATGCTGCTGCGCGCGGGCCGCTTGCCGCGGCTGTGGCTCAACTGACGACACCGCCCATGAACCTCACCCCGCGCGAAAAGGACAAGCTGCTCGTCGCCATGGCCGCCATGGTCGCGCGGCGCAGGCTCGAGCGCGGCGTCAAGCTCAATCATCCCGAGGCGGTGGCGCTGATCACCGACTTCATCCTCGAAGGCGCGCGCGACGGGCGCAGCGTCGCCGAGCTGATGGAAGCCGGCGCCGGCGTGCTCGCCCGCGCCCAGGTGATGGACGGCATTGCCGAGATGATCCACGACATCCAGGTCGAGGCCACGTTCCCGGACGGCACCAAGCTCGTGACCGTGCACCTCCCGATCCGGTGATCTTCCCCTATCGCTTCGCTGGTCATTCCGGCCGAGCGAAGCGAGTGCCGGAATCCATGGCCACCGCGGTGATCATGGGTTCCGGGTTCGCCGCTGCGCGGCGCCCCGGAATGACGATGTGGAGAGATTGAGGTACGCCATGATCCCCGGCGAAATCATCACCAAAGACGGCGAGATCGTTCTCAATGCCGGCCGGCCGAGCGTGAAGCTCTCGGTCACCAACACCGGCGACCGGCCGATTCAGGTCGGCTCGCACTATCATTTCTTCGAGACCAATCCGGCGCTGCAATTCGAGCGCCAGAAGGCCCGCGGCATGCGGCTCGACATTGCGGCCGGCACCGCGGTGCGGTTCGAGCCGGGGCAGAGCCGGGAGGTGACGCTCGTGGCCTTTGCCGGGGAGCGGAAGATTTACGGCTTCCGGCAGCAGGTCATGGGGCAATTGTGATTGTTCATGATACTTTTTTTGGAGAGACTGGAGCGATCAAGGTGAGGATTGAGGTCATGTCCTACACGGTGGATGCGACGATTACGTCCAAGGGTCAGGTCACGGTTCCCGTCGCGATACGGCAGCGGCTCGGCGTAGAACCCGGCGATCGCCTTAGATTCCACCTTTCCGATTCAGGCAGGCTGACACTGACTGCGGTTCATCGACGAAGCATTTTTGATCGACTGGGTGAACTAAAATTGCCCTCGCTCGGACGCCCGGTGACCGGAGCCGATATCGATTCAGTCGTTGACAAAGCGATGAGAGAGCAAGAAGCGCGAGCTCGCGGAAGACGCCGGTAACCGCAACGGAGTGCAACATGGCAGCTCGAATCCCGCGGCGCGTCTATGCCGACATGTTCGGGCCCACCACGGGCGACAGGGTGCGGCTCGCCGACACCGATCTCATCATCGAGGTCGAACGGGACTTCACCACCTATGGCGAGGAGGTGAAATTCGGCGGCGGCAAGGTCATCCGCGACGGCATGGGGCAGAGTCAGGTCGCCAATGCGGCGGGCGCGGTCGACACCGTCATCACCAATGCGCTGATCCTCGACCATTGGGGCATCGTCAAAGCCGACGTCGGCTTGCGCGACGGCCGCATCGCCGCCATCGGCAAGGCGGGCAATCCCGACGTGCAACCCGACGTCTCGATCGTGATCGGGCCGGGCACCGAGGCCATCGCGGGCGAAGGAAAAATCCTCACCGCCGGCGGCTTCGATTGCCACATCCATTTCATCTGCCCGCAGCAGATCGAAGAGGCGCTGATGGCCGGCATCACTTCGATGCTCGGCGGCGGCACCGGCCCGGCTGAAGGCACCAAGGCCACGACCTGCACGGCCGGCCCGTGGCACATTTCCCGCATGATCCAGGCGGCCGACGCCTTCCCGGTCAACCTCGGCTTTTCCGGGAAGGGCAATGCCTCGCTGCCCGCGGCGCTCGAGGAAATGATCGAGGCGGGTGCATGCTCGCTGAAATTGCACGAGGACTGGGGCACGACGCCCGCCGCGATCGACTGCTGCCTGTCGGTGGCCGACCGCTACGATATCCAGGTGATGATCCACACCGACACGCTCAACGAATCCGGCTTCGTCGAGGACACGATCGCGGCCTTCAAGGGTCGCACGATCCACGCGTTTCACACCGAAGGCGCCGGCGGCGGGCACGCGCCCGACATCATCAAGGTGGCGGGGCTCGCCAACGTGCTGCCGTCCTCGACCAATCCGACCCGGCCGTTCACCCGCAACACCATCGACGAGCATCTCGACATGCTGATGGTGTGTCATCACCTCGATCCTTCGATCGCCGAGGATCTGGCGTTCGCCGAGAGCCGCATCCGCAAGGAAACCATCGCGGCGGAGGATATCCTGCACGACCTCGGCGCGCTCTCGATGATCTCGTCGGACAGCCAGGCGATGGGCCGCGTCGGCGAAGTCATCATCCGGACCTGGCAGACCGCGGACAAGATGAAGCGGCAGCGCGGTCGGCTGAGAGAGGAGAAGGGCGACAACGACAATGCGCGGGTGAAGCGCTACGTTGCCAAATACACCATCAATCCGGCGATCGCGCAGGGGGTCGCAAAGCACATCGGCTCGGTGGAGACGGGCAAGCTCGCCGATCTCGTGCTGTGGTCGCCGGCGTTCTTCGGCGTGAAGCCCGACCTCGTCATCAAGGGCGGATCGATCGCGGCGGCGCCGATGGGCGATCCCAACGCCTCGATCCCCACCCCGCAGCCGGTGCATTACCGGCCGATGTTCGGCGCGTTCGGCAAGGCGCTCACCGCGAGCTCGCTGGTGTTCGTCTCGCAGGCGGCGCTCGATCGCAACATCGGCGAAAAGCTCGGGGTCGAGAAGCAGCTCGTCGCGGTCGAGAATACACGCAAGCTCGGCAAGAAGGACATGGTGCACAATTCGGCGACGCCGGCCATCACCGTCGATCCGGAAACCTACGAGGTCACCGCCGACGGCGAGCTGTTGACCTGCGCTCCGGTCGACGTGCTGCCGATGGCGCAGCGGTACTTTTTGTTTTGAGTTGAAAGCGGAATGGCGCGGTGAGCGGATAGATGCGGCGAGCGACAAAAATCCAGGCGGTGGGGAGTTTCGACGCGAGCGGCGCCGTCGATCGCGTCGTGCTCGATGCGGACGAACGCCATCGCCGCCGCATCGTGCTCACCGGCGAGCACGGCACGAAATTTCTGCTCGATCTCGACCGCGCGGTGGCGCTGAAAGACGGCGACGGCCTCGTGCTCGGGGACGGCGCGATCGTGTGTGTCGCCGGCCGGCCCGAGCCGCTGATCGAGATCGAGGCCCAATCGCCGCTCGATCTCGTCCGTCTCGCCTGGCATCTCGGCAACCGCCACACCCGGGTCGAGATCGTCGGCGGCAAGCTGCGCATGTGCCGCGATCACGTGCTCGAAAGCATGGTCGCGGGATTGGGCGGAAAACTCACGGCGATCGAAGCGCCGTTCGAACCGGAAGCCGGCGCGCACGGGCATGCGCAGGGCGAGCACGCGCACCGCGATGACCATGCGCACGCGGATCATGAACATGGCCCGTGAAATGAAACGCTGGCGCGTAGTTAAGTTGGATTCGGCTGCGGCAGACTCCGATGACCTCTCCTCGCCGTCTGGACCCGATCCGAGTGAGGCAAACTCCGATCACCTCTCCCCGGTGGGGAGAGGTCGGCCCGAAGGGCCGGGTGAGGGGGATCGGAACTCTCCGGCAAACTCCGTTCCCCCTCACCCCACCCCTCTCCCCGCGTCGAAGTCGGATGTTTCCGACTTCGACCAATCATCGAATGCCCGAACCCGGGAAAACCCGGGTTCGGGTGGGGAGAGGGAGAATGTCACTGCGCGCTCGGAGCATGAGGCTGCGGCAGTGGCGCTATCCGCGCTCTACCGGCTGATGGCTTGGCTCTCGCCGGCGTATCCGGTGGGCGCATTCTCCTATTCGAGCGGGCTCGAGTGGGCGGTCGAGGCCGGCGACGTCACCGACGCCCGTGCGCTTGCCGCCTGGCTCACGGTGATCATCGGCGAGGGCGGCGGCTTCTGCGACGCCGTCTTGTTCGCGCATGCGCATCGCGCCGCGACGGCCCGCGATGACGAAGTGTTGCGTTCGGTAGCCGAGCTTGCGGCCGCATTCGCGCCCTCGAAGGAACGCCACCTCGAGACGAGTGCCCAAGGCGGCGCGTTCCTCGAGGTGACGCGCGCGGCCTGGCCGTGCGCCGCGCTCGACTTCCTGACGCAAACATGGCCCGGTCCCTATGCCTATCCGATCGCGGTCGCGGCGGCCGCCGCCGGCCACGACATTGCCGTCGAGCCGGCGCTCGCGGCCTATCTGCACGCGGTCGCCGCGAACCTCGTCTCGGCCGGCGTGCGCCTGATCCCGCTCGGTCAGACCGACGGACAGCGGGTGATCGCCTCGCTCGAGCCCCTGATCGCGACGACCGCGGGCCGCGCGCTCGTCACCAGGCTCGAGGACATGGGGGCCGCGGCGTTCCGCGCCGACCTCGCGAGCCAGCGCCATGAGACGCAATACACGCGGCTGTTCCGCAGCTGAACGCCGCAGCCATGCTCCAGGAGCTTGCCGGATGACCAATCCTCACGGACCTCTGCGGGTCGGCGTCGGCGGGCCGGTCGGCTCCGGCAAGACCGCGCTGATGGATGCGCTGTGCAAGCGCTTGCGCGACCGCTACGAGATCGCCGCCATCACCAACGACATCTACACCAAATGGGACGCGGAGTTCCTGGTGCGCTCCGGCGCGCTGCCGCCCGAGCGCATCGCCGGGGTGGAGACCGGCGGCTGCCCGCATACCGCGATCCGCGAGGACGCCTCGATCAATCTCGCCGCGGTCGCACAGATGCGGCAAAAATTCCCGCAGCTCGATCTGGTGCTGATCGAATCCGGCGGCGACAACCTGGCGGCCACGTTCTCGCCGGAGCTCGCCGATCTCACACTGTACGTCATCGACGTTGCCGCCGGCGACAAGATTCCCCAGAAGGGCGGCCCGGGCATCACCCGCTCGGATCTCCTGGTCATCAACAAGATCGATCTTGCGCCTCACGTCGGCGCCTCGCTCGAAGTCATGGAGCGCGATGCCAAACGCATGCGCGGCGCCCGCCCGTTCGTGTTCACCGACCTCAGAGCCGGACGCGGCATCGACGCGATCGCGCGCTTCATCGAAGACAAAGGCGGGCTCGGCGCGGCATGAGCCGGCCGCAGAGGCGTGCAGCATGAACCGATCCGCCGGACCGCAGCAGCGCGCATCGACCCGCCCCCGCCCCACCTCGCGCGCCAAGCGTGGCAATGCGAACGTGTCGCTCGTGAAAGTGCATGCGGCCCGCGATCGGCTGGAGGCGGCGCTCGCCCGCATCGTCGATCCCAAGGGTGAGGGCGCGCGCGCCTGCCTCACGGTTTACGCGCGTTACTGCCGCCTAACCGACCTTTCCGCCGCCAGACGGACCCTGGCGAGATAGTTGAGACGCGGCACTCGCCGCGCTAATGAAGGCGGCGGCCCGCGCCTCGTGGCGGCCGGGGCGCGCGCATTGCAAGGGAGGGACACCATGTCGGATCACAATCGCCGCGGAACGACCCGGCGCAACGTGCTCGCCGGCGCCGCGGCGGGCACGGCGATGCTCGCCCTACCCTCGATCGTCCGGGCCCAGGCCCAGGTGCTGAAGATCGCCGTGCTGTTGCCGCGGTCGGGCTATCTCGCGCCCGCCGGCCAGAGTTGTCATCGCGGCGCGCTGCTTGCTCCAAAAGTGCTCGCCGGCTACGGCTACAAGGTCGAGCTCGTCCACATCGACATCGAGAGCAATCCGGACGTGGCGCGCACGCAGACCGAGCGCGCGGTCAACGAGGGCGCGCACTGCATCGTCGGCGCGTTCGACTCGGCCTCCACGCTGGCGATCGCCCAGGTCTGCGAGCAGCGTCAGGTGCCGCTCGTGGTCCACATCGGCGCGGCGCCGCAGCTCACCGAGCAGGGCTACAAATTCCTGGTCCGCAATTTCCCCAACGGCGGCATGCTGCTCGGCAACGGCCTGGCTTTGATCAGGGATCTGCTCGCCGCCACCAAGGCGGAGCCGAAGACCGCGGCGTTCCTGCACGCCAACGACAATTTCGGAACCGCGCAGCGGCAGGCGATGGACAAGATGTTCCCGAATTCCAACCTGCCGTTCAAGCTCGTCGAATCCATCGCCTACGACCCGAAGACGCAGGATCTCTCGGTCGAGGTGACCAAGGTCCGCGCCCTCAGTCCCGATCTGCTGCTGGTGGTGACGCGCGCGGCCGATGCCATCAAGCTGGTTCGCGACATGGTGCGCCAGCATTTCCAGCCGATGGCGATGATCTCGCCGGGGTCGCCCGGGCTCTACGACCAGGAATTTTTCCAGGCGCTCGGGGCGCTGGCCGATTTCCACATCTACAACATCCCCTGGGCCAGTCCGAAATCGCAGATGACGCAGGCGCTGGCCGCCGCGTTCAAGACCGAGCAGCCCAATCTGCGCTTCGAGCTGGAGTGCTTCAACGTCGGCTTCACGTTCGAGGGCCTGCTCATCGCCTGCGACGGCTTCAAGCGCGCGGGCACGAGCCACGGCCCGGAGTTCATGAAGGCGCTGCGGGAAACCAACATCGCCGATCACGCCATGATCGGCGGCCCGATCCGCTTCGACGAGAAGGGGCAGAACCCCGCGATTCCCTCCGCCTGCCTGCAGAACCGCGACCGCACGCCGACCGTCACCTTGCCGGCGGAAGCGGCAACCATGGCGCCGGTGCTGCCGATGCCGCCCTGGCAGGG
>WNFC01004717.1_pt1 | contig 15076 bp, 12 predicted proteins | sample 5400541 | NCBI WGS metagenome assembly WNFC01 (sample SAMN13153342, study PRJNA577476) | soil metagenome | isolation source: 120 cm saprolite under Douglas fir tree site 2 hole 2 replicate 1 | place: USA:California | collected 2015-04-18
CCAAGGGTGTCCTATGAGAGATGACTGGAAGAAACTCGAAGGCCACGTTGTCAATAAGATGTTCCCGCTTCGGAAGTTTTTGGGCAGCACGAGCCATAGTGCAGTCTTCTTAACGCAATCCGGCCACGAGCCACCGAAAAATCTCGCCATTAAATTCATGAGTCGTGGCGCGAAGACGGATTCCCAGGTCTCTCTTTTGCTGCGCGCCTCGAAGCTTAGTCATCCAAATCTTCTCCGCCTGCTGCCCGGCGGGCGCTGTCAGCTTGCGGGCATGGATTTGGTTTTCGTGGTGATGGAGTACGCTGAGGAAGACCTCGGGCGAGTTCTCCCTGAACGTACATTCACGGCAAAAGAAACTCGCGAAGTGCTCGGACCGCTTCTCGATGCACTTAGTCATCTCCACAGCCAAGGCCTCGCGCACTCTCACATCAACCGTCCGTTTGACGCTTACGACGCGCCCGAGGCGATCACCGCACTGGTTGCCGGTTCAAGTGATGTTTGGTCTCTGGGCGTGACTTCAAAGCCTTGCATTTGACGAATCGCCTCGAGCGTGCCGCGTTCTCCGAGAAGCTGTGTGCTCGGCGCGACGTGCTGCCAGGAAAGCAGCCAGTTCATGAATTGTGCGGGAGTTACGGACTGGATCTCCTTCCGGAGCCGTCCAAGCGTGAGGCGGTGGATGCGCGCAAGCAGGCGGCGCTCGCACCATTCGGTTGAACCGGAAGCACTTTCGTCCAAACCCACACCAGCAAACTTACCGCGGAGGACTACTCCACTGGACTCGAGGCGCAGCAAAGTTTTTTCTATATCAGAGGCAGGTACCTTGAGCACGTTGCTCAGTTGGTTTGAGGTGACTGGGCCGCTATGCGTGGTCCATCCCTTTACGAAGGCCAACAACGCCTCTTCTCGCGAGACAGCCGGTGACTCAACATCCGGCAGGGCAACGTCAAAAGTGGCCGACGGGAAGACCTGTATGAACGAGCGAGCGCGTTCCGAAGCCACCCAATACGCTTGGTTGCCGACGTGTGCAAGCCCAGCGCGGCGTTCTCTCACAAGCCGTTCAAAAAAAAGTGTCCATGCGGGGGCATTGCTCAGCGTAGCGTTTAGGCGACTGTTTCCTCGGACTCCTTCGTCACCCAACGGCAGCGCGATTAGCGTAAGTAGAGCATCGTGCAACTCTTCGGCATCGCGGACATCGGGCCAAGCCTCATCGCACACCGCAGCGATCGCAGCCGGATCAAGCCGCCCAATTTCTCCAAGCAGCGCCTCCGGCAAGACGCGGCGCATTTCCACGGCGCGAGCTCGGCGTTCTTCGAGCGGCGCATCATCGAGATATGCGTACGGATTAGCGTTTAGAATCTCGTGTGAAAATTGCGACGATACCGGTGTATCCACGGCCAAACATTTAATCCTGCCTGAGGTGATGTCGTGTAACACGCACTCAAGGCCTTCAACGTCCATCGCCTCTGTAAGTACGTCTTTCATCACTTCGCGGACCAGTGGGTGGGCGGGAATGTTAATATCGCCGGCCGCGAGATTTTCCGGGCATGCCTGCTGTTCGGGAAATACGGCAGCCAGCAAATCATCAGCGCGCATACGCTGAATGTTTGGCGGAACTTTTTTCCCTCCACGGAAGCGAAGCAAAGCCAGTGCACGTCCCGCATCCCAGCGCCACCTGGTTGTGAAAAGAGGCGACGTCAGCACAGCTTGCTCGAGAACAGAGCGGGCTGAATTTGGATGTAGGAAATGAAAGACATCGGCGAGTGGAAAACTATGTTGCTCGCTCAGCGAGATGTTCAATCCGTTGTCGGTGGCAGCAGCCTGCAGTTCGAAATTAAACGAGCGGCAGAACCGCTTGCGGAGCGCGAGACCCCAGGCCTTGTTAATTCGCCCGCCGAATGGAGCGTGGATCACGAGTTGCATGCCCCCGCTTTCATCGAAGAAACGCTCGGCAATGATCGTCGTTTGCGTGGGGACGGCGCCCAAGGTCGCACGACCAGTCACCACGTACTCAACCGCTTGCTCGGCTCCTACGTCGTCGAGTCCGCATTCGAGCTTGAGCCAGGTAACCGCAGCGATGGCGTCTTTGGTCAACTGTCCGGTGGCATCAGAAGCGGCACACGGAACGAACGAACTAATCTTCTCTCGTAACTCCGAGACGTGTGCAGAGAGTTCGTCGGTCCGTGCCGGTGCTTCGCCGCGCCAGAACGGAATCGTCGGTGGCGCTCCTTGTGCGTCCTCTACCAAGACGCTGCCCGAGGATACTCGCCGGATCCGCCAGGAAGTGTTTCCCAGCAACATGATGTCGCCAGCTATGCTTTCTACGGCGAAGTCTTCATCTACAGTGCCGACGACTGCACCTTCGGGCTGCGCAACCACGGTGTATAGCGAATTCTCTGGAATGGCGCCGCCACTGGTAATCGCTGCCAAACGGCTGCCACGGCGGGCGCGGACGATGCCGTTCACGCGGTCGCGATGAAGGTAAGCCGCATAACGCCCGCGTGTACTGGCGATACCTTCGCAAAGCATTCCGAGAATCTCGTCGAAGTCCGCGCGTGCAAGATCGCGATACGGATAGGCACTGCGCACAGCTTGGAACAATTCCGTTTCATTCCAGTCTTCCGCAGCGCACATAGCTACGACCTGCTGCGCCAGAATGTCCAAGGGAGCTTCGGGGATGGCGATGCGGTCGAGATCGCCTTGGCGAATCGCGCGCACAAGTGCAGCACATTCGAGCAACTCGTCCCGTGTCGTTGAGAAGAGCCGACCTTTGGGCACTGCTCCGCGCCAGTGACCCGCGCGGCCGATACGCTGCAAACCCGCAGAAATGGAACGCGGCGAGCCAATCTGGCAAACCAGATCGACGGTGCCAATATCAATCCCCAGTTCGAGAGAAGCCGTCGCTACCAGTGCGCGGAGCTCTCCGGATTTCAGTTTTTTCTCCGCCACAAGCCGAAGTTTGCGGGACAAGCTGCCGTGATGCGCGGCCACGGCCTCCTTTCCCAAACGCTCGGCAAGATGATGTGCCACGCGCTCTGCCAGACGTCGGGTATTGACGAACACAAGTGTTGAGCGGTGCTGCGTGGCTAGCGTAGCGAGTCGGTCGTAGATTTCAGCCCACATTTCGTTGGACGCTACGGGACCAAGTTCGCTGCCAGGTACTTCGACGGCCAGGTCGAGCTCACGGCCATGAGCTATTTGCACCACGATCGGGTCGGGCCGATCGCTGCCCGCCAGAAAATGGGCCACGAGCACGATCGGCTTCTGCGTTGCGGAGAGGCCGATGCGCGTGAGGCGCTTGCCGGTCAAATGATCGAGGCGCTCCAGCGAAAGAGCCAGGTGTGCGCCGCGCTTGTCGTCGGCCACCGCGTGAATTTCGTCTACGATCACGGTCTCGATGGTTCGCAGGATCTCGCGGCTCTTCGCGGCGGTTAGTAGGATGTAGAGGGATTCCGGAGTGGTAACCAGAATATGCGGTGGATGCGCCAACATCGCGCGGCGCTCTTGCGCGAGCGTGTCACCTGTACGCACTGCGGTACGAATTTCCGGCATCAAGAATCCGCGCTGCCCCGCGAGCTACAGAATTTCGCCTAGCGGAAGTTCCAAGTTCTTCTGAATGTCGTTACTCAGTGCCTTAAGTGGCGAAACGTAGAGAACCTCGGTGCGGTCGGTCAATTCTCCGCTGATCGCTTTACGGACTAAACGATCGATGCAGATCAGAAAGGCTGCCAGCGTTTTGCCGGAACCCGTTGGAGCTGAGATTAGCGTGGTTTTCCCAGCAAGGATTTGCGGCCAGCCCTCTCGCTGGGGTTCGGTGGGTGTATCGAAGCGGCTGACAAACCAGTCGCGGACGAGCGGGTGGGCCCATTCCAGACCGGAAGCGAGCGTTGGTGCGAACTCGGTGTTCATTGTCCTTACGTCTAAATTATAGCGCGGTGGTCCGGAACTCACAGACGAAGCTTACAGTCTCTGTGGCTGTGCTGCGATCATCAGGTCTGGAATTAATCCGCAAGCTGCGTGACTGAGCCCCGCTTTGCCGGCTTGGTGAAAGAGCCGGCCTTTCTCAGCTTACGGGCAGACCAGAAGAAACTATCGATTACTCAGCAGGTTCCTTCCTCGTCGAAGGTGGGGTGGCGACAACTCACAAATTCGAATGGTTGCGGAGGCCGGATTTGAACCAACGCGCAAATTTAGTCTACCTGGGAGGAGGCGAGAAGTGTGGCGAAGAAAAAAACAAAACTGGTGCCGGGGGCCCGGCACGAACGGATCGCGACATCCACTTCACCATCAAGGTCGCGGCATAAAACATTCGGGTGCTATGAGATGTGCTCGTACAGTGCAAGCCTACATCGAAACAGCATGGCCGGCCTATTTTCGCTGAGGCGGCGCGTTCGGAAGCATCGAGCGCAGAGTGCCACACATTTCCGCTCCAGCCTCGTTCGATGGCGCAACAGATAACCGAGATAGCGACGATTTTGATGTGGCAGCGACCGCCGGATTGAAACCGCGAGCGGCTGTTAAACAATAAAAAGCGATCTCGCGCCGTTGTTTTTAGCAGCGTCGGTGAAAGGAAGAGTTCCTCTGTGATCGAGCGGAGCGGGCAGTTCTGCCGCTAGAGTTGCATGATCGTAAGACCTGGGATTTTCTGAAAATGACGGAGATTCGCAGTCAGCACCGCAAAGCCGAGTGACAACGCAGTCGCGCCCATGAGCAAGTCTCCGAACGGGATCACGACGCCCTGACTCTGTTGCTCCCCGTCGATCTTGCCTGCCAGCATCGCGGTTTCTTTTGTGTACGGATACACCGTTAAGTCCGCCAGTAGTTCGTGCAGGAAGGATTCGCGGCGAACACGCATTTCTGGTGTTTGCGCTCGATAGAGGCCGTGGACCAGTTCGGTCAACCCCACGGCGGAGAGTGCCGCGTCCTGGTCCCCGGCCATACTCACGACTCGCTCGATCAGTCGTTCGACAGTGTCTCCCCGGCGTTCGGCGGCGATAACCACGCTGGAGTCAAGGATCAGTCCCATGCGGGCGGGTTGAGCGGTTCGCGATGGCTGTTGATGATCTCTTCGAGATCACGCCCGAAGTCTCCATCGAGCGTCACGGTTGAGCCATGCGCGCGCGCGAGACGAAGAGATTCCGAAAGCAGACGAACGGAAGGTTCTGCAACGGGCCGAACGATGGCAACAGGTCGCGAGTTGTCTTCGATGACCACCTCGGTGCCAGAGCGCACGCGGACCATCAGCGAGGCGAAGTCGCTCACCGCGTCCGCTTCCGAGACGTGGATTACATCCTTAGCCATAACGTGATTATACACCGCGATGCCGCATCTTTGGAGGGGGGCGTGGAGCGCGTCGGATGCGCGCGGCGCATCCGATAACAAGGGCGTTATCCCAAGGCCTTTTTTCTACATGATTCGCTGGGCAGCTTTCCCAATCCTCGGACGTGGGTTCGATTCCCATCGCCCGCTCCAGAAAACAAAGAACTTAGGCCGCTGCCTCATTTTCCATTTTTTCCAAAACCTCTACAAAACCACGCTTTTTCAGTCTGAAACCGTTAAGCGCGCTTTTCCGGACTATTATTCAGTCTCGTGGAACCAACATCTTGGTTGAATCATTTCGCGCACCGGATCAAAGGTTATGGTTAACATCAGAAGCCCACGAGGCTTCAGATGTAGAATTCAAGATTGGCCTCATGGCATTGCACCAAGAGGTGCGGGATTCAAAACCGCGGTTTGTGCTGGTTGCCGTTTCTTGCGTACAACGGTTTTGGAAAACGCCGCCACTTTCAAATGCATACCAACTATTAGATTGGCGCTTAAGTATCAATCAAAAGATGTTGATTTTCTCAATTTCTGAATTGAGGCGAATGTCCTGACGCAACCTTGGGAATGTCACCTCTGCCATGACAAGTCCAGCAGTCAGAGGTAACGGATTGTAATTTAATGGGACCGATCTTCACTCTCGAAGAATGCAGGCCCATTCACCTAGGTCCGGATTGCCATATACGAATCGTCAGTTCCCATGCATACGTACGCTTTCTCCGAAAGCAACGCTTCAGAACGTCGGGTGGCCTGAGTCGGCCAAGCGGGCTCTAAGCATCAAGGAGAGGTCGGGCTAGAAGCCCTTAACGATCCCTAGAACTATGCTAGTGATGAGCTCCAGTGGGCCTCTTGCCGCAGTGACTTTCGCCGATTCCGGACCGATGCTTTGGCCGAATGGGGATTTTGTTCAGTGTCCAAACCAGGCCCAAGCCCCGAGTTGCTAGGCATCAAGCTTCAAATTGGCGCGAATCCTATCGCCGTGCCTGAGGGGAACTCCACCGACAAATTTGATTGCTACTATGTGGATGGATAAAAATAGATATCTTACACTTAGCATTGCCGTCGCCTACAGAGACCGCGGTCTGGTAAAATGCCTCGCATCTTAGGCGTTCGAGTCCCGAGGACATCGATGATCGACCGTCGTTTGTTCGTGAAGCGCACCTTCCTCGGCGGATTGGCACTTTGCCTGGACCACTGGGCAACCTCGCCAGCCTACAGCCAAGACTTAATCCCCCCCGCGCCGCCCATATACGTGAACGAACCGGCGGGAACGCAGCCTTCTCCCTTTCGCATGCCCGGACTCTTTCCGGGCCGCGTTGTAGAAGTCGCGGATCCCCAGGCTATTGTGGCCAATCGTGTTTCGCAGCCCGTCATCCGTCGGATGCTCGACCGTGCATTGCGCGAATTGACGGGAGCGCAAGACGTCCGTGAAGCATGGAGCAAATTCATCGAACCGAAGGACATTGTGGGCATCAAGATCAATCCTTCCGGAGCTCCGGCCTGCTGCTCTTCCCCTGAAATCGTGAGGGAGATAGTCGCTGGAATGCAATCCGCCGGAGTTCCGGTACAAAACATTTATGTCTACGATCGTTACGCCTACGAAATCGATGTCGGCAGTTACCAAACGCTTGTGCCCATGGGTGTGCGCGTGATCGGCGTAGAAGACCGCAAGCTGGATGCCTCCGGCTACGATTCCAACATATATTGCGAGGCTAACTTTTTTGGTGAATGGGAAACGCGCTCTTACATGGCCAGCATCGTATCTTGCCGTCTGACGAAGATCATCAGCGTTCCCACGATGAAGGATCACTCAGCGGCGGGGGTTACCGGCTGTCTAAAAAATCTTGGCTATGGAACGTTCAATAACGTGCATCGCTCCCATCGCAGTCCATTTTCCTTTACGGACCCGCTGATTGGAATCATGTGTTCGGTTGAACCCCTGCGCTCGAAGGCCGTGCTTCACATTATGGATGGCATGAGAATGCTTTGGCACGGGGGGCCGCTGAGTCAGAACCCGAAGTTCATTTTTCCCGCGGGCATACTAATGGTCGGCACGGACCCCGTCGCAATGGACACCATTGAGCTTGAAAAGATTGAGGCGAAACGCCGCCGAGAAGGCGCGCCCAGCGTGTGGTCACGCAATCCCAAAAGTCTGACCGACAATAACGCCGAATTTTACGAGGATGCCACCAAGAATCTGTTCTACCGCCAGCCTCATCACATCGCCGCGGCGGGAAAGCTCGGCTTGGGCACTTCCGACCTTAAGCAAATCGATCATCGTGTGCTCGGTGCTGGCTGATGGAAGCGGCGGAATTGGTTGTGAGGCTCAAGTAAAAGTGGCGAGCGACTGGCCTACTTTACTCTGCGACAATAGGCGCAGCGGCGGACAACTCCCGCAGCCGTGGCGAGCTCCCCGAAAATCTCTTTGGCAGTGTAGGGTTGAGGGCTCGGTGAGGAGCGCTCCGATCTTACACAACGGACTCCTCTATGTCTCTTCTCTGGCGGGCTATCTAAGTGCGATCGATACTCACACCGGCAAAGTGCGATGGCGGTTCAAAACTACGGCACCGATCCACTCAACACCCTCAATGAATTCGGGGCAAGTTCTTGTCACTTGTGACGGCGGCACGTTGTATGCGATTGATTCGAGCAGTGGAACAAAAACCTGGGATGTGGCAACCGGCGCGGAAGTTTGGACCTCGGCGGTCGTCTCGAAAGACACGATCTACTTCGGCGACACAAACGGCCACATGCGAGCCGTGAGTTATGCTAATGGGGCGCTGCAATGGGAACGCACGCTGGGGGGAAAAATTTACTCGACTGCTTCCACTGCGGGACAGCGAGTCTTCGTAGGCTGCAGCGACGGCAGGATCTATAGCATGGATGCAAAATCCGGTGACATTCTCTGGAAGACGCCCACGGGAGACGGCATCGACAGTTCGCCAGCCGTTGCCAAAGAAACGTTGTTTGTGGGCTCGCTCGATTATTTCTTCTACGCGATCGACACGGTGAATGGGGCCATTCGTTGGCGGCACGAGGCCGAGTTGGGTATCACGTCTTCGCCGGCCATTTTTGGCGATCTTGTTGTTTTCGGATGTAAGGCCGGCGTCCTCCGCGCGCTCAACGTACAGACTGGCAAGGTGATATGGGCGCAGCGTCTCGGCCAAGCCATCACCGCACCACCCGTAATCAGTGGAAGCACAGTCTGGATCCAGTCGGGAATGACCTACGCGCTTAACCTGGCCGACGGTAACATCCTCTGGCGGGCTCGTCTCGGAAATTCGCTGCAATCCGTGCCAGTAGTTGCAGAGGCTGCTGTCTATTTGACTAGTATCGAAGGCGACGTTTATGCGCTGGCTTAAATCTGCGGCGTTGGCGTTCCTGGTCTTGGCCATGCTGCCGCTCCCTGCAATCCTGTGTTTGCCCCAAAACAGTTCGTTTGTTCACCAGAAGCGCTATGCAATGGGGACGGTCTTTGAAATCGTCATCTACGATGAAGATTTGCCACGCGCGGATGCTGCTGCGCGCGCCGCTCTGGATGAAGTTGTGCGTCTCGACGGCATGATGAGCAACTACAAGCCGGAAAGTGATCTGAGCCGGATGAACCGCAGTGCACATTTTCAGCCGATCCGTATTCCGCGCGAGCTTTACGAAATCATCGAAGAGTCGCTCTTTTACTCGCGTCATTCCGATGGCCAGTTCGACATCAGCGTGGGGCCCCTTGTCGATCTATGGAAAGCGACTCTCGCCGGCGCACCCTTGCCTACGACCACTGACCAAGCTTCTGCCCTGCGTTGCATCGGATATCAGAAGATCGAATTGATACCGCCAGACCGCATTCAATTTCATTCGGATTGCATGCGACTAGACTTGGGCGCCATGGGGAAGGGCTACGCTGTCGATCGCGTAGCAGAAATACTAAACGCATGCGGTATCCACCGCGCCTACATTGACGCTGGAGGCAGCACGATCTACGCCCTGGGCGCGCCGCCGGGAGGCAATGCATGGCGCGTTCGTTTGCGTGACCGCTCCCATAAGCTGGGCCCAGAAGTGATGTTAATGAATAACAGTGTCTCCACGTCCGAGCAGAGCGCTCCGAGCTCGCTTGGAGGGGACGTGCCGGGCCACATCATTGTTCCGGGCACGGGCAAGCCCCTGCAAACACGCTATGCGATCAGTGTAACCGCGCCATCCGCCACCGCGTCCGATGCACTCTCAACTACACTGCTTCTGCTCGGCCCATCGAAAGGGGTGGCCTTGGTGAAGACTTTGCACAACGTGTCTGCTATTTGGATCGATTCCGATGGCCAACGAACACTTGCCGGCGACGGCGTCAGTTTCGTTCTGGCCGGAGGGGACCGCCCGATCGACGTCTCGCCCCTGAGAAATAGAGTCGCGCCAACTTCAAAAGCTGCGAAGGAATTGCTTCCATGAGTCGCATGTCCATTCTCTGTATGCTGTTTCTTGGTTCGATTGCCGCGTGCACTCCAGTGACTGCGAAAGTCCTTCTCCGTGTGGAGCCATCGCCCTTGCCTCCCGCGGATAAAACAGGGATTCAGGACGTAGTCTTGCTCTGGCCATTGCGGGATCTATCCGCGGCCGCCAAACTCCGCTCTCAGGGTTACCGCGTTTTTCTACAGTGTGAATCGAAAGACCTCGCCGCGGCCGTCGTTGCTGCGGAACGCGCAGCTGTCACAGGGATAATCGTCGCCAACACGGCGCGTTCAAGCCAACCTGCTGCCCTCGAACAGCTTCGCCCTTACTTCGCTGCACATAAGAGTCTGACTTTCCGCGTGTTGGTCCCTGGGGGAAAACAGCCACATATGAAGGGACGTTTGGTGGTCGAACGTGACGGCGTCCTGCAAGTTTCAAGTGCTTCCTCCCAGCCGTGGCTTGATACCAATCTCGCTTTGGTCAGGCTTGCGCAATCTATGGATCCGGATTCGCTCCCGATCCTCTACGATTTTCACTGGGACACCTCGGGGGGTCTGCCTGATACATGGCGCCCAGATGCCGAAGCCTACGAAGTGGCGATTGCCGAAGCGGACGCAAACCGCTCAGACGTCACTATCGATCTTCCCGGCTCGCTGCAAAAGGCGCTCGCTGCGGACGATTCTCGGGCTTGGATGCTCTGGAAAGGCATTATGCCCTACCTGGACTTTTCCTCTCACGCGCAGACGGAGAGAATGCTGCCGGTGGTGAATCTCGGTGTCATCGTCGAGGACGCGCAGGCCAGCTACGAGGCCATTAACCTGATGGCGCGTCATAATCTTGCTTTCGAATCCGTTCGCCCCTCGGATCTCACGCTGGCGCGCCTCAGTAGCTGGAACTCTGTTGTTGTCTTTTGCCCCTTGAATAAGGAAGCCGTCGCACTGCTTCGCAACTTTGCTGCTAGTGGCCGGATCGTCATTTTTGTGAATACTCAAGATAAATTTCCCTGGCACTCGGCTCCGCCGCTTCGCCAGGAATCTGGCGCGACCGTTTATTCCATTGGCGCAGGCCAAGTAGTTGAACTCGCCGAGCCGGTGGTCGATCCAGAAAATTTCGCCCGTGACCTGCACCGTTTGATCGGTAGAGAGCGATCAGCCCTCACCCTGTGGAACTCAATAACCACGCTCGTAACCGGCTATCACGAGCAAGGTGGTCTGGACGTTACACTTTACCTTGTGAACTACGCCGACCAGCCCGACAACGTGCAAGTTCAAGTGAAGGGTCGCTTCGCCCGCGTTCGATTGGAATCTCCCGAGGAACCCTGCTGCGTTTCTCTGCCTTTCGTTGAACGCGGGGGTTTCACTGAATTTATGATTCCGACGCTCCGCATTACTGCAAGAGTGCATCTCGACTCGGCTCGGGAAAGCTCCGCGGCGCCATAGCGGACTTACCAGGCAGTGGGATTATTGTTGCCAGACACAGGACACGGGACAATCATTTGCGTCGAAAGGCAACATAGCATGGACAGGTAGTGCTCAATGCTCTTTTGCCTCTCCGGGCCACGGCTCAACGCAGAGCACTACTTGTTCGGCGCAAAGGTCGTTTTCACACAAGAAATTCTCGAAGCATCGAAAGGGGCCGTAATGCGGCAAACAGTACACATGGTTTTCTCATTGGCGGGATTATTCGTAATTGTCGTTGGTGTAGCTAACGCGCAGGTACCCAGTACACAAACATCTAAGTATGACTTGCTGCTAAAAAAGGGGCACGTCATCGATCCAGCCAACGGATTGGATGGACAAATGGACGTTGCTGTTTCAATTGGCAGGATCGCTGCAGTCCAAAAGGATATTCCCGTCAATCAGGCTGCAAAAGTTGTAGATGTCTCAGGTTTGTACGTCACACCAGGGCTGATCGACATTCACTACCACATCGGTCACGGAGGCGCACCGCTTAATTGGTTCGCTGAAGACTCCTCCAATCACGAAGTTCCAGTCGTAACCGCGCTCACAACTGATCCGCGCGGGCAACTGGCCCCCCTCGGAATTCCAGCGGATTTAGCTTTGCAGTCGGGGGTAACAACAATAGTTGACGCGGGCACGGCGGGCGCGGACACGTTTCTACAAGAAAAGGAAGAAGTGATTGACCATGCTAAGGTACGTGTTCTGGCCTTTCTCAATATCGTGTCCGACGGAATGAAGGGTGGACTAGAACAGAGCGTAGAGGGGATGGATGTGAACCGCTGCGCTGATACGATCCTAAGATACTCGGACATCATCGTCGGAGTAAAAACAGCTCACTACTGGCCCCAGAAACCATTGGATGACCTACACCCCAGTTGGGCCGCTGTCGATCGCGCCATTGCTTGCGGAGAGGCGGCGAAAGTTCCGGTCATGTTTGATTTCTGGCCACGGCCAGAGAGAAGCTATGCCGACCTCATTCTTCAAAAGGCCAGGCCCGGAGACATACATACCCATGTTTTCGCGCAGCAATTCCCGATACTTCTGGATGGGAAGATCAATCCGATCCTGCAACAAGCGCGAAACCGCGGAGTGATTTTCGATGTGGGCCACGGAGCGGGGAGCTTTTGGTTCCGAAATGCCGTGCCTGCCGTCAAGCAAGGTTTTGTCCCTGATTCCTTATCCACCGACTTGCACACAGGCGATTTCACTGTAGTCAGCATGAGCAATGTGATGTCCAAGTTTCTGAACATGGGAATTCCATTTGCCGACTTGATCCGGCGTTCGACAGCCAATCCTGCACGCGAAATTCACCGGCCAGAGCTAGGCACCTTGTCCGTTGGCGCGGAGGCGGATATCGCGGTCTTCGAAGAGCTGCACGGTCACTTCGGCTATATTGATTGCGGTTACGCCAAAATGGAAGGAACATTACAGATCGTCGCGCGAATGACGGTTCGTACCGGGCGAATTCTCTACGACCCGTCGGGCCTCAGTATGGTCCAGTGGGAGAAGGCTCGTCCCCAATACTTCAACATTCCGATGCTACAGGGCTCTCTACCAGCAACTGCCGACAGCTACCCGAGAAATTAAGACAGGAGGAAGCATGCCAGAATCTATTAGCCGTCGAGAACTTCTGTGTAAGGGAGGTCAGGCTGTCGCGGGCGGCGCCTGGATCGGTAGTGTATTGCCAGCAAGCGCCTCGACGCCCACGGTCAGCCCCGTAGACTACTACCAAAAACTTGGCGTAACACCGTTCATCAACGCAGCTGGGACCTACACGATCCTGTCTGCTTCAACCATGCCGGATCAGGTGCAAGCGGCCGTGACTTTGGCGGCGCAAAAGCCAGTTCATCTCATGGAGCTACACAAGGCGGCTGGCGAGTACCTTGCGAGACGTCTACGCTGTGAGGGCGCATTGGTCACTTCAGGCGCTGCCGCTGCAATAAAGCTGGCGACGGCAGCCTGCATCACCCGGGGCAACAAATCTGCAGTCGTAAATATTCCTACGGACATGCAAGGATTGAAGAACGAAGTCATTGTCCAGAAAGCGCATCACTATGACTACGATCATGCAATCCGCGATTGCGGCGCACGCTTCGTCGACGTGGAAACGCTTGACGAATATGAGCGTGCCTTCTCGGAACGCACCGTAATGACACAGTTTTTCAATGCCGCTGAGGGCGGACGCATCAGCAGGGAAGATTGGGTCCGCGTCGCCCACAAGCACGGAATCCCGTGCTTCAACGATGCCGCTGCCGATGTCCCTCCCATTTCAAACCTTTGGAACTACACGGATATGGGCTTTGATCTGGTGGCCTTTTCCGGTGGAAAAGGCATTCGTGGACCACAGTGCACTGGCTTGCTACTGGGCAAGAAAGATTTGATTGACGCGGCACAGCTAAACAATTCACCGAGCTCAAACACAATCGGTCGGGGGATGAAAGTGGGGAAGGAGGAAATCATTGGTCTCGTTGCTGCCCTGGACTGGTTTCTTGCGCAGGACGATGCGGCAATGGAAGCGGAATATCGCAAGCGAGCCGCGCTGGTCGCAGAGCGCGTTCAAACCGTTCCCAGCGTCGAAGCAAGAATCTTCGTTCCTCCCGTGGCGAACCATGTCCCACATCTGCTGATTACCTACGACAGGAATCGAATCAAGCTAACCGCAACCGAGGTCATGCAAAGGATGCGCGAAGGGAACCCGCGTATCGAACTGAATCCGGCTACAGGTGGAGGCCCCGCCAGCGCTGGTCTACCGGGAGGCGGCAATGCGATCGTCGTCGGAGTTTGGATGTTGCAACCGGGTGAAGATCAAATTGTGGCGAGACGACTTCATGAGGTCTTATCTGAAGGAGCGAAGTGAACAGGAGCGTCACAGTGAAGGCCGGCTTGCCTCTTCCCGGCCGGTTTGAAAACTCTCCAGTAGTTACCAGTCGCTTAGGAAATTGCTTGCGAGTAGCAAGACGGGCTGTCGAAGCTAGTCGAGACTCTGAAAGCGCTGATGCCCGACCCGCCACGAGAATAACGGTGTTCACCTTCGGCAATGTTGGCAATCAGTGGCTTGCACCTGGAAGGGTAGACTGAACGCCTAAACGTTTAGAAAATATTTGCTAAACCTTCGAACGCGATGAGCAAACCTGGATGACCTGACCCTTGCAACAAGTCTCTCTTTCCATCATTTTCCAATTAAGGCCTTCCGAAAATCGAAAAAATGCCGCCAATCCAGCGCTTCTTGAGTTAGATTGCAAGCTTCCCAAGCTTCGGACGTGGGTTCGATTCCCATCGCCCGCTCCATAAGTCTCGATGATCCGGTTGCCTTTATGCGGCTGAGTCGCTGAAAAGAAATGGTCGGTTTTGGACGCCAGATGGTCGCCGCCGCCATCAATTGGACGCTGCTTTGGCGTTCTACGCCAAGATTTCTTGGAGGCGATCCGATGCCGGCAGCGATCTACTTTGAAAACGGGAAATGCGCATGAGGAGGGACAAAACCGGGGATGTAGTGGGTCGACCGAGTTGGCGATCGTCGTTGCTAGGCGATCCTGGCGCGGAATTTCTTGGTGGAAAACTGGGGATAGGCACAAAGAAAGAAAAGAGGAGCAAAAAGAAAGAAAGGCCGGTGGGCACTGTGGGCGACAATCTGTTGGAAGTTTCTCCACCGCTAATGCATTGGTTAATTCCTCGAACGCCGTTCTGGCCAGTGAGGGGCACTTGTCCGAGTACGCCCACTTACCAGAGTCGAAAATAACTACGCCTGTGCTTGGCTGGCTTGAGGATTCGGTAATTCGATCCGATAGCCTAGATTTCGGAGTTGCCGAATCATTCTCCACGTGCGCTGATATCTGGATCGTTTGGTGACTGCTGGGCCCCGT
>WNFC01011492.1_pt1 | contig 15076 bp, 18 predicted proteins | sample 5400541 | NCBI WGS metagenome assembly WNFC01 (sample SAMN13153342, study PRJNA577476) | soil metagenome | isolation source: 120 cm saprolite under Douglas fir tree site 2 hole 2 replicate 1 | place: USA:California | collected 2015-04-18
GAACGGCTTTATCGCGATTTTCTGATCTGGAAACAGGCGCGCGAGCGCCGTTGAGCGAGGAAGAAGCCAGCGCAACTGGCGAATTATTCAGGCCGACGGAGATATCGGCAGTGGGAGAACGTACATGAGTACCCAGACCAATCCTCCGCACCATCATTCCGGCGATCCAGTCTTGGAGCCGAGGGAGCAACATCGCACGCGCCATCCGCATGAGCACGAGCTGTTGGCGCGGCTCGCGCAGGACCTGCGCGAAGAGCTTCCGCAACATTCGGAGCCCTCGCCCGCAGAGCCCGCGCCCGACGAGCCGTGGATCGAGCAAGGCGAGCGCGCTCCCGGCCTTTCACCCCACGAACTCGACCGGCTGGAGCGCGAAATCACGGTGGAGCAGCGGCGCGCAAGGCGTCCGCTCGATCCCGATTTTCTACCGCCGCCCCCGCCGCGCCTGCGCGCGCAAAAAGCCGCCAGCGGCTCCTTCACCGGTCTTGTCCTCCGGCTCGTAGCCGTTGCCGTCGTTGCGGCGGTGCTCGCGCTCATTTTCGTCGGCAGGCTTTCGTTGCCTGCGCGTTGGAAGGAGTCCGCCACCGAGCCCTTGAAACGGGTGGTGGCGCTGGTGATCGGCACATCGCAGCCTTCGGCCGGCATCAACGGCGTCCCTGCTTCGGAAACGCCGAAGCTCGTCGTCGAAGGCGCCGACGCGGGACCGCACGACGAAATCGGACTCGGGGTGAAGCTGAAGGGAACGGCCGAGGGCGCGCTCGTCTTCGTGAGCGGGCTTGCGGCCGGCACCACGCTATCCACCGGCCACGCGTGGGGGGAGACCGGCTGGATCATCCAGACCGCCGACCTCGATAAGACGGTGCTCCGTCCGCCGCACGGATTCGTCGGCATGATGCAATACACGCTCACCCTTCGCCTCGCCGACGGGCGGAGCGCCGATCGCCAGATGCTTCGCCTGCAGTGGGATCAGGCGGCGAACGGCGGCAGCCCCGCCCGTGGGACCTCGGCGCCGCGTCAACTCGCCACCGAGGAGATCGCTACGCTGCTCAAGCGCGGCGAAGAACTGTTCAAGACCGGCGATCTCGCCGGCGCCCGCCTTCTCCTCCAGCGCGCGGCGGAAGCGCACGACCCGGTGGGAACGCTTGCGCTCGCCACGACCTACGATCCCAACGTGCTCGAGGAGCTGGGGGTGCGCGGGGTCGCGGGCGACACGGCGACGGCACGCGCCTGGTACGAGAAGGCAAGAGAATACGGTTCCCGGGAAGCGCCAAGGCGGCTTGAGCTGTTGGCAAGTCAGGGCCGCTAAGGCGCTCGGCGCGCCGGCGGCAAGTGTGTCAGCGTTCCGCCGCCGGCGCGTTCGTCTCTCTTTCTCCCCCGTCACGCCGTGGAATATACCCACCGGAACCGGTTTTCGGAAAAGATCATGCTCCAGTAAAATGTTGCGACGCGCCCTGATGCGATAGGGCTCCAGCCCTCAAACGTGGGCGTTGGTGCCCCGCCAGCGACCGTAACGCCACGGCAGAAACCAGCGCGCCCCGGCCGGCGGTTGGCGCGGAACGAAATCGAGCCCCGCGGTTCCCAACGGGTGGCAGCGCAGGATGCGCGCGAGCGCCATCCAGCCGCCCGCCCACAGGCCATGAAGCGCGATCGCCTCGTCGGCATATTCCGAGCAGGTCGGCAGATGCCGGCAGCGCAATCCGATGAGCGGCGACAGGGTGTAGCGATAGAGCTTGATCAGCCCGCGCCCGAAATTGCGCGGCGCCTGCCGGGCCATCCCGCCAAACAAGACGAGCGCGCAACCCGCCCGTTGCCAGCCGAGAGGCATCCCTACCCGGCCGCCTGTTCGGGCTTGCCCTCGATTTGGTTGATGGCGTCCACCACCGCATCGAAGGTGAGCAGGGTGGAGGCGTGGCGGGCATGGTAATTACGTACCGGCTCCAGCACCTTGAGGTCGGCCCATTTGCCCGCCGGGGGCTGGCCATTTTCCTTCAACATTTTCCGCATTTCGGAACGGACCCCCCGCAGCTCGTCGGCGGTCGAGCCGATCACGTTGCGGGCCATGATCGAGGACGACGCCTGTCCCAAGGCGCAAGCCCTCACTTCATGGGCAAAATCGACGACTTTGCCCCCCTTCATGGCCAGATCGACGGTCACCGTCGAGCCGCAAAGCTTGGAATGGGCGGTCGCCGAGGCATCGGGCTTTTCGAGCCGCCCCAGCCGGGGAATGTCCCCTGCCAGTTCCAGGATCCGCCGGTTGTAGACTTCATCGAGCATGTTTATTTGCCCCAAGACCCTGCTGGTCAATTGCAAGACACAATCGGGAACAAATATAGTGTCGGGCTGGTTAGGGGGAAAGGCGTTAGTCCGGGAGGCGCCTCCAACCCAGACCACGTACGCGTCCGCGTAGTGGCTCTTTATGCGGTCGGCACGTTTCTTGTAGCTCAACACCGGTGACACTCCGGCTGCCGCAGAAGCGGCCGGTCGAACGGGAGACTGTGTATGGATGCGGTTGTAAAGAATTTTCCGCGCGTTGACTCCAAGCCCGAGGCAGCGAAGGTCGAGCCGGTCGAACGGCCGACACGCGATCAAGCCGAAGCCGCGGCCCGGACGCTGATCGCATGGATCGGCGACAATCCGAACCGTGAAGGCTTGCGCGAAACACCGAAGCGCCTCGTCAAAGCATTCGAGCAAGTCTTCGGCGGCTATCGCGACAGCCCCGAGGAAGTTCTTGATCGCACCTTCGGCGAGATCGGCAATTTCGACGACCTCGTCGTCGTGCGCGACATCCCGTTCTATTCCTATTGCGAGCACCACATGTTTCCGATGGTGGGGCGCGCGCACGTCGCCTATTTTCCGGTCGAGCGCGTGGTCGGACTGTCGAAGATCGCGCGCGTGGTCGACATGTACGCCCGCCGGCTGCAGACGCAGGAGCATCTCACCTCGCAGATTCTCTCTGCGATCCAAGAGAACCTCAAACCTCGCGGTGTCGGCGTGATGATCGAGGCCGAGCACATGTGCATGGCGATGCGCGGGGTGCAGAAGCAGGGCGTCTCGACCGTCACGACGCAGTTCACCGGCGTTTTCCGCGACGATCCCGACGAGCAGGTTCGTTTCTTCAAGCTCGTGCGCGACCCGCGCGGGAACTGATCCCGCTTCCTTCGATCTCGAGCCGGGGTTATGACTGGCTCCCCGCCCCTCTTTCGGGCGGTATGGAGCCTGTCATGCCCCGTTTTGCCGCGCGCGGCTCGGACCGCGAAATCGAAGCCGGAACCTCCTTCATGCCGCGCTTCGACGAGCACGGGCTCATCTCCTGCATCGTCGTCGACGCCGGCGACGGCGAGGTGCTGATGTTCGCGCACATGAACGAGGAAGCGCTCGCGCGCACGATCGAAACCGGCGAGGGCTGGTTCTGGTCGCGTTCGCGCAAAACGCTCTGGCAGAAGGGCGAGACCAGCGGCAATACGCTCGCGATCGAGGAGATGCGTGTCGACTGCGACCAGGATGTGATCCTGTTGCGGGTTCGGGTCGCAGGCAACGGCGCCGCCTGCCACACCGGCGCCCGCTCCTGTTTCTACCGGCGACTGCCCGTGAAGCGGACCGCCGGACCGTCGCTCGCGTTAACTTTCGTATAAAAAGAAAAAGAATAAGCTTTGACGCGGTTTGGTCACGGTTGAAGCCTAGACGGACCCCGCATTAGGCCGGGCGGCGAGTAAGGGTGTAACGTGTTTCAGGTGTTCACGAGGCGAACGGCCATCGATCTCACGCCCGCAGGCAACCCCCCTCTCGACCGGCAGGAGCCGAAAGCGGCGAGGCCGAAGATCGGTCTCGCGCTCGGCGGCGGCGCGGCGCGCGGCTGGGCTCATATCGGCGTCATCAAGGCGCTGGTCGCGAACGGGGTCGTGCCCGACATCATCACCGGCACGTCGATGGGCGCGCTCGTCGGCGGCGTTTGGGCCGCGGGCAAGCTCGACGAACTCGAAGCCTGGACCCGCGGCATCAACAAGCGGCGCATCCTCGGCCTCATGGATTTTCGCCTCGGTGGCGCGGGATTGATCGGAGGGGGCCGTCTCGCGGAACTTCTTCTGAAGACCATCGGTCCTCTCTCGGTCGGGGACTTGCCCGTTCGCTACGCGGCGATCGCGACGGAGGTCGGAACCGGCCATGAAATCTGGCTCACGCAAGGAAACCTCACCGACGCCATGCGTGCGAGCTACGCCATGCCGGGGATTTTCAGTCCGGTGAAGGTCGCCGGCCGCTGGCTGATGGACGGCGCGCTGGTCAATCCCATTCCCGTTTCGGCGGCGCGCGCGCTCGGCGCCCGCATCGTGATCGCGGTCAATCTGAATGCCGAAGTTTTCGGCCGCGGCACGGTGATTCAAAACCACGGCTTCGAGGAGGAATTGTCGTCGCAGCCGATTCCGCTCGAGATCGGCAACAATCGCTTCGGCACCGTGTTCCGCATCGATCGGCTGATCCGGCGGCAGTTCTTCGGCGAGCCCAACGACGGGCCGCGCGGAATCTCCGCGGTGATGATCGACGCCTTCAACATCACCCAGGACCGCATTGCCCGCTCGCGGCTCGCCGGCGACCCGCCCGACGTGATGATTTCGCCGAAGCTCAGCCGCATCGGACTGTTCGAGTTTCATCAGGCCGCGCGTTCGATTGAGCTCGGCGCGGAAGCAACCGAGCGCGCGCTCGGGGAACTCGGCGAGGCGGTCGCCGCCCTCGTCTAATTGCGAGACGCCCTGGCGCTCCGGCTCACGCCGTCCTGATGTAATCGCGCAGCGCCGAGCTTTCGCGTTCCATCTCCGCGAGCCGATGCTTCACCACGTCGCCGATCGAAATGATGCCGACGAGCCGGCCGTTCTCGACCACCGGCAGGTGGCGGAAGCGGCCCGCCGTCATGTGGCCCATCAATTCGGCCATGGTGTCTTGCGGCCCGCAGGTAATGACCTCGCGGGTCATACGGGCGGTGATTTTTTCTTCGAGCGCCGCCGCTCCGCCCGCCGAAACGGCCTTCACGATGTCGCGTTCCGACAGGATGCCGGTCACGCGGCGGTCGGCTCCGGTTACGACAAGAGCGCCGATCTTATGTTGCGACAGTAGCGACGCGGCGTCGCCGAGCGTCATGTCGGGCGTAATGGTCGTGACGTCGCGGCCTTTTAAATCGAGAATGGCGCGTACGGTCATGGGCGTCCTCCGAATCCTTATTCTTACCCCCGTCCCTGATTAATCATCCTCCTCCCCGCCGCCGGGGGCAAGGGGCGCGCTGCCGGTCAGCCGCGGCACCGGATCGAAAAGCGGAAACAGCAAGAGGCCCGCGAAAAAACCGCCGAGATGCGCCTCCCAGGCGACCGTCGCATTGGTGAAATTCTCCGTCAGCGCGCTCGCCCCGAACAGGAGATTGAGCACGAACCAGACCGCGAGGAAGGTCACCACCCTGCGGTTCTTGAGCGCCTCCCGCAAGGGCACGGCCGGAACGAGATAGGCCGCGCGGTCGCGCGCGCTGAGGGCGCCGAGCGGCCCGTCCTCGGCGAAAACGAAACGGCAGGCCGCCGCCATCGCTCCCGAAATCGCGCCCGACGCGCCCACCAGCGGCACGAGGTCGCCGAAATGAGTGAATAAAAACGCGCCGGCGCCGGCCGCCGCCGCGGCGGCAAAAAACAGCAGAAACCGGAGCGCGCCGAAGCGCCAGGCGACCGCGCTTCCGAAGGCCAAGAGCCATACGAGATTGACGGCGATATGCAGGATTTCGGCATGCAGGAACGAATAGGTGACAAACGTCCAAATATCGGCGGCAATCCCGCCGGGAAACTGCAGTGAATTTGTCAGCGCCGGATCGTAGCGCGCGGGGATGAAGGCGAACCACAAAAGGACGGAAAGGTCGCCCCCCTCGTCCAAAAACGAACGCACGCCATGGGTAAGCGCCATCACGGCGCAAAGCCACATAATGACTGGCGGAATGTTGAAGATCGGCTCGGAGGGGCGGGCCACGCGGACGTCCGGTAAGAGGAAGCGCGAGATAAGCCGCGCGGCGCGGGCGGCGCAAGTCCGCCCCACAGAAGAAAAAGGCCCGCGGGAGGAGCCCTCTTCCCGCAGGCCTGGTCACGCCCTTACCCCGAATTCTTCGCCACCTTAGCCGCTCGACTTGCGCCGTCGAGCGAAAGAGCCGCTTAACCCTAACGCAAACTCGCCGCGGCGGGACCGCCGCCCGGCACGCGCCCTGCTCGATCTCCCTTGCGCCGTCCCGTCTCGCGACAGGCTGGCGCCAAGGGAGCGAAAAGCCATGAAGCATCCATCGAGCCGCGCACTTTATGCTTATTGGGACACATTGCGCGCCGGACGTGCCGCCCCCGAGCGTAGTGAGCTCGATCCCGGCGCGATCCGCGCCATCCTCGGCGACGTGATGATCCTGGAAGTGGGCGGACCCGATCGTTATGCCGTGCGGCTCGCCGGCACCCGTATTTGTTCCCTTATGGGACGAGAACTGAAGGAGCGCGCCTTCGTCGAGACTTTCGCGCCGGGCGACCGGCCGGAACTCTATGCCTTGCTCGATTCGACGGTCGGGAGCGCGACGCCCTCCGTGGCGAGCGTGATCGGCGAGACCGAGGACAGGCGGCTCTTGGGCCTCGAGCTCCTGCTATTGCCGCTTCGGCACCACGGCCGTGTCGAGGCGCGCGCGCTTTGTTCGCTCGCCGCCTATACGCGTCCCTATTGGGCGACGTTGGTGCCGCTGGCCCGTCTTCGCCTCGGCTCCGCACGGTTCGAGAATCCCGACGACGACGCAGACATTCCGGCTTTCGGGGGCCCCCGTCCCGTGCCGAATTTACGCGTTTTGCAGGGCGGACGCATCTAAGCCGTTCACCATTACGGGTCGTATTCGATTCGAGATACGACCCGTTAACCACGCTCCGATAGGGTCGAACTCGTTCAAACGAGTGAACCACCGGTGGCAATCGTTCAAACCAGGCGCGCGGTTCGCGTCCTTCCGCTCAGTCAGGAGCGACGCAAGCATCAGCGCGTCAAGGTCGCACTCACCGGCCGCTACATGCTGCAAAACCGGCAGGAATATTCCTGCCAGACGCTGAACATGTCGCCCGGCGGCGTGGCGCTGACGGCGGAAATGCAGCCGCCGGTGGGCGAGCTTGTCGTCGCCTATATCGATCATATCGGCCGGCTCGAAGGCCGCTGCGTGCGGCTGTTCGCCAACGGATTCGCGATGACGGTCGCCGGCACAATTCGCCGCCGCGACAAGCTCGCGAGCCAGCTGACCTGGTTCGCCAATAGAAACGCGCTCGGCCTTCCCGAAGATCGCCGACACGAGCGCTACGCGCTCCGCGATCCGCGCTCGACGCTTACGTTGCCGACCGGCGTCACCATCCCGTGCCGGGTCATGGACGTCTCGCTCTCGGGCGCTGCCGTCGCAACGGAGGTCGCGGTCCCCATCGGCTCGCCGGTAACGCTGGGCCGCACGCAGGGCCGCGTCGTCCGCCATCTCGAAGGCGGCTTCGCGATGGAATTCAGCCGGATTCAGAACCCGGATTCCCTCGAGCAAAATCTGGGCAACGAAGGCTAAACCGCGTTCGGGCGAGCAAGCCTCGGCGCGCCTGCTTTCAGGACAGCACAGCCCCCCGACATTTCGTCCCGCGAAACGGCCCGGCATCTCGCCATGGGGCAATTTTCACCCATCTTTAGGGACGGCCAATATTTGGCCCCAGAAATGGAACCAATTTTTCGAAAATGTGTTCTTGCCACAGGACTCCCTTGAATGACGGGGGCGGAAGCGATGAGAAATCACGATCAAAAGCGACAGAATTCTCGCCATCGGGGCCAACCGCGCGAGGAGAAGGAAAACAAGCGGACCGAGGATCAGATCCGCCATCCCTTCGATCCCGGCTGGCTCGATCGGCTTCCGACAGAGGAGGACGCGTCCTACCGGCCGTGGTGGGTGATCGACGACCCTTGCCCCAAACCGTCGGGGCCGAATTCCTGAATTCTGGAGCGAAGCCGCGCCGGGAGCGGCACGCAAAGACACGGGCTCTTCGCGGACGCGTTGTTTTCGGATCATTCCGATTTATCTAAAATTTGAATCATCTCGATTTTAATCAAAGTTGAGTAGGATTTTATTCAAGAATAGCTCGTAATTGCGCGCACGAATTATCGGGAGCTCAAAAGCTTTTTGCCACATTGCCCCCAAGAAAAAGACAGGGGGCGACAATGCTGGCCAAGCGAAATCTCGATTTCGCCACGAGACTGACGGGCGGGGCGCTGTTTTTGTTCGCGGCCGCGAGTCTCCTCGTCCCATCGTGGACGGGAGCGGCAGAACGCATGGCTTATGTCGCGGTCGGCGAAGCGACACGGCCGCCGATCGGTTGGATACAGTTCTGCGAGGAGCGGCCGTGGGAATGCAAGGCGGAGGCGACCGAGCCGCGCGATGTGCAACTCACCAAGGCCGCGTTCAAGGAGCTTGAACGCGTCAACCGCTACGTGAACGACCACGTCAAGCCGATGACCGACCTCGAGCATTACGGCGTGATCGAGAAATGGACCTATCCGGAAGACGGTTACGGCGACTGCGAGGATTACGTGCTCTTGAAACGCCGGATGTTGATGCAGCTCGGCTGGCCGCGCGGGGCGCTGCTGATTACGGTCGTGCGCGACAAGAAGGGCGATGGCCACGCGGTGCTCACCGTGCGCAGCGATAAAGGCGAATTCATTCTCGACAACCAGGAGGCGGAAATCCTCCCCTGGTCCGACACCGGCTATCGCTACGTGAAACGCCAGTCGCAATCGGATCCGAACGTATGGGTCTCGCTAGGGGACCATCGGCCCACTACATACGTGGCATCGCCGCGCTGAAGGCGCGCAAGAAACGCAACCCGGTCACGTCCCCACCCCTCCCCGTCCCCGGACCGGGTTTGCGGAGGCCGGCTCTTCCCCCAGGAGCCGGCCTCACCTTTTTGTGAAGCGTGCGCGCATTTCGTCGCCGGATTGGCCTGCTGCTTTCCCATGCCATATTGACTGGCATCCCAGGAACCTCCGGCCGATTTTCAACCCCAATTCGCCCACCTCGGTCGGATGCTCTGCGTTTGACGCAATGCGCGCATGCGAGCCCTTCGTGCATTTGAATCTTTCCGGCCGCCGAACTGGGCTATGATCCGCATCAAATCTTTCTCATTCGCAAATCTTTCTCATTCGAATACGCGATGCCGCCGGAAAGAATTCCGCGATGCCGACGCTCTCCATCAACAACCGATCTTTCGATCTCGATCTCGACCCCGCGATGCCGCTCCTGTGGGCGATCCGCGACCATGCCGGTCTCACCGGCACCAAATACGGTTGCGGCGTGGCACTTTGCGGCGCCTGCACCGTGCATCTCGACGGCGAGCCGGTGCGCGCCTGCCAAATTCAGCTGCGCGATGCGATCGGCCGCAAGGTGACCACGATCGAAGGGGTGGAGGGAAAGGTCGCGGCGGCGGTGCAAGGTGCCTGGCAATCGCTCGACGTGGTCCAGTGCGGCTACTGCCAATCCGGCCAGATCATGACCGCGATCGGGCTGTTGTCGCAAAACCCGAAGCCGACCGACGCCGACATCGACAACGCGATGGATGCAATCGTCTGCCGCTGCGCGACCTATGTCCGTATCCGCGCGGCGATCCATGAAGCCGCGAAGAGCCTGGGCTGAGGGAGGCGACGATGCTGACCAAACGCATGATGGAAGAAGCCCTTCGGCCCATCGACACGGCCGCTTCCCGGCGGCAGTTCCTCAAAGGCTCGGCGGCAGCCGCCGGCGCCCTCGTTGTCGCGACGACGATCGACTTCGGCGCCAAGCCCGCGCGGGCGCTCACCATGCGAACTCGACGCCGACTGGTCGCAGATGCGGTCTGCATTCGCGCCCGCCAACCCCCTGCTCTACAACAATCTTCTCTATGGGCCGATCCAAGGCACGGGCGGCTCGACCGCGATCGCCAATTCCTGGGATCAGTTGCGCCGCGCCGGCGCCGCCGCGCGCGTGATGCTGATTGCGGCGGCCGCGGACAGTTGGGGCGTGCCCGAAAAGGAAATCACCATCTCCAAGGGCATCATCACCCACGCCAAAAGCGGGAAGAGCGCGAAGTTCGGCGAGTTCGCGGCCAAGGCCGCGAAGGTACTGCCGCCGATCATGGTGGAGCCGAAAAAGCCGAAGGATTGGGTCCATATCGGCAGGCACGTTCCGCGCCTCGACTCGGTCGGCAAGACCACTGGCGCGACGATTTATTCGATGGACGTCAAGCGCCCCGGCATGTTGACCGCCATGGTCGAGCATCCGCCGCGCTTCGGCGGCAAGGTGAAGTCCTTCGATGCAAGGGAAGCGAAGACAGTCGCGGGCGTCGTCGACGTGTTGCAGATCCCGCAGGGCGTCGTCGTTCTTGCCAAGGACACATGGCCCGCGATCAACGGCCGGGCCGCGCTCAAGGTCGAATGGGACGACAGTGCCGCCGAGCAGCGCTCGAGCGAGGCGATCTTTGCCGAATACCGCAGGCTCGCGGCGACACCCGGCGCGCCCGCCGCGCGCCGCGGCGATGCCGAAGGAGCCTTGAAAAGCGCCGCCAAGGTTGTCGAAGGCGAATTTACCTTCCCCTACCTTGCGCATGCGCCGATGGAGCCGCTGAATGCGGTGATCGAGATCAAGGACGACGGCAGCGCCGAAGTCTGGGCCGGCGCGCAATTTCAAACGGTCGAGGCCGCCACCATTGCCTGGGTGCTCGGCATCCTGCCGACAAAAGTGACGCTCAACACCTTGTGGGCCGGCGGCTCCTTCGGCCGCCGTGCGACGCCGAACGCCGACTATATCGGCGAGCTCGCCGAAATCGCCAAGGCGTCGAAAGCCAAAGCCCCGATCCATCTCGTTTGGACGCGTGAGGATGACATCAAGGGCGGCCGCTACCGGCCGATGTTCTTGCACAACGTTCGCGCGGGTCTCGACGCCCAAGGCAAGCTCATCGGCTGGCAGCAGCGCCTGGTCGGACAATCCTTCATCGTCGGCACGCTGTTGGAATCCGCGATCGTCAAGAACGGCATCGACGAAACGGCAGTCGAGGGCGCGGTCGATTTGCCCTATGCGATGGCGAACTTTTCCGTCGATTGGCACCATGTCAAATCGCCGGTGACGACGCTGTGGTGGCGCTCGGTCGGCCACACCCACACGGCGCAGGCGGCCGAAGTGATGATCGACCAGCTCGCCCATGCAGCGGGTAAGGATCCCCTCGCCTTCCGGCTCGATCTCCTGAAAGAACATCCGCGCCACATGGCCGTGCTGAAGCTCGCCGCCGAAAAGGCGAACTACGGCGAGAAATTGCCAAAAGGTCGCGGCCGCGGCATCGCCGTGCACGAAAGCTTCAAGACCTTTGTCGCCATGGTCGCCGACATAACCATCGGCGCCAACGCCGGCTTCAAAGTCGACAAGATCGTCGCGGCGGTCGATTGCGGCGTCGCCGTCAATCCGGACGTGATCCGCGCCCAGATCGAAGGCGGCATCGGCTACGGCCTTGGCGCGGCGCTGCGCAACAAAATCACGCTCTCGAACGGCCTCGTCGAGCAGGCGAATTTCGACGGCTACCAGCCGCTCCGCATCTCCGACATGCCGCGGGTGGAGGTCCACATCGTGCCGTCGCTGGAGGCACCGAGCGGCATCGGCGAGCCGGGCGTGCCGCCGGTCGCGCCGGCCGTGACCAACGCCATCTTCAACGCCACCGGCAAGCGGCTTTATTCGCTGCCATGGCAGCTCGAAACGCTGCGCGGCGTCTGATGCGGGAAGAAGGGCTTCAGAACCCGCCCCCGCCCTGGTGGTTTGCGGCACTGGCGCTGATCGCGCTCGCGGCGTGGACGGCCGCCGGCGTGTTGCTTTGGCACGAGCGCGCCGAAAGCCAGCCCGCCCATCCCTTCCTCAAGATCGCGACGGTGTTGCAGCATCCGCGCTGCCTCAATTGCCATCCGCGCGGCGACAACCCGCTGCAGGGCGGCGACAACCATCCGCACCTGATGAAGATCACGCGCGGCAAGGACGATCAGGGCGCCGTCGCCGCCCGCTGCTACGCCTGCCACCGCGACGAGAACAACGACGTCTCCGGCGTCCCCGGCGCGCCGCACTGGCAACTCGCCCCCGTGAGCATGAGCTGGCAGGGCTTGTCGCCCGGCGAGCTTTGCGCGGTGCTGAAAAACCCGCAGCTGAACGGCAACCGCAGCCTCGCCGATCTCGTCAAGCACATGGACGAGGATAAACTCGTGCAGTGGGGCTGGAACCCCGGCAAGGGCCGCGAGCCGGTGCCGATTCCGCACGCCGAATTCGTCTCGCTGCTGAAGGAATGGGTCGCGCTCGGCGGGGCGTGCCCGTAGCGCATTTTAACGGATCAGCCGCCGAGTCCGGCCGCGCGCAGCAATCCCATGATCACCATGCCGCAAGACAGGCCCCAGAAGCCGGCGATCATGGTCGCCGCCATCACCGCCACGAAACCCCTGCCCTCGACGCGGGCGCCGCGGACGGTATTGCGCAGGATGATGAAGGGGGCGGCGAAAACGAGAAACGGCACCGCCACGAGCGCCTTCGGCCTCGCCTCGTTCAGCAAGCGGAAACTCGCGGGCCGCGCGGCGAAGATCTGATAGCCGGTCGAAAGCGCGCCGGCGATCGCCAGACCGAGGATCAACGCGTAGATCGACTGCAAGGACTCTGGCGACATCCCGCTACCCGACGCGAACAAACCCGAGCGACGAGTGCCGCCGCCCCCACGGCACGCAGTTAATGAATTATAAATGCGCGGCGCAAGCGCGCTCGCGGATAAAGGTTAATCCGCCGGCCGCATTGTCCCGTCGGTCACTCGACGTCGGTGTCCAATATCGCCATCTGGAACGCGAACGACTTACCGCCGTCTTCCAGGAATAAAACGGCGATGAACTCCTCGCTGAGGAAGACTTCCGCCGAGTCTTTCTTCTTCGGCCGCGCCAGCACCTTGATGCTCGGATTGCCGAGAACGCGCCGGAGCCACGCCTGCGCTGGGCCTAATTCCCGTTCCGGCACGCCGATTTGCAGATTGTACGAACGGTCGCCGTCCTCGGTGTCGAGCGAAAGCATGCCGTTGAGCTCGCCGCCGATATAGACCTCCGCCATGTCCGCCCGCTGCATGCGCGGCATGAGGCTTATTTCCGGATTGCCGAACAGGCGGCGCAGATAATTCTGCACCTTATCGAGTTCACCCTTATCTAGTTTGCCCTTATCCACGCGGCCTCCGTAAAAAAGGCAAACTAGCCGCGCCAAGGCCGCGCGGGCAAGCCCGGAGTTTTAGGATCGGATCAGATGCCGTCGCCGGAGAACGGAAAGTCGAACATCTGGTCCATGGTGTGCGCGGGCGTGCCTTCGCACGGCGACTTGCCGACGACGCGCGCGGGCACGCCGGCAACCGTTGTGTTCGGCGGCACGGGCTTCAGCACCACGGAGCCCGCGGCCACGCGCGAGCAGGCGCCGACTTCGATATTGCCGAGCACCTTGGCGCCGGCGGAGAGCAGCACGCCGCGCCGGATCTTCGGATGCCGGTCGCCTCTTTCTTTTCCGGTGCCGCCGAGTGTCACGCCTTGCAGAATCGACACGTCGTCGTCGATCACCGCGGTCTGTCCGAGCACGACGCCGGTGCCGTGGTCGATAAAGACGCCGCGACCGATCTTGGTGTTGGGATTGATATCGACCCCGAATACCGAGGACGCGCGGCTCTGCAGATAGAGCGCGAAATCCTTCCGCCCCCGGTTCCACAAAAAATGCGCCAAACGGTGCGTCTGCAGGGCGTGGAAGCCCTTGTAATAGAGCACCGGCTCGATGTAGCGCGTGGTCGCCGGGTCGCGCTCGGCGACCGCCACGATATCGGCGCGGATCGCATCGCCGATCGAAGGCTCGGCCTCCAGAGCCTCGTCGAAGGCCTGGCGAATCAACTCGCCCGAAACGTCGGCATGGTCGAGCCGCGAGGCAACGCGGTCGGCCACCGCCTGTTCGAGCTTGTCGTGATTGAGCACGGTCGTGAAGATGAAGGTGGCGAGTTCCGGCGCGCTGCGCGTGATCTCTTCCGCTTCCTCGCGGACGCGCGCCCATACCGGATCGAGGCTGCGAACGCCTGCCGCGACCTTGGGCTGATGCTTGGCCATGGGAAGTCTCCCGGATCCGTAATTTGGGGTGGATTTTAGCATAGGCTGCCGAATGGGGCGAATATCACCGGCGCTGCTGGAATGCCAGCTTTGCACGGAGGTTGAAGCTCTCGCCGGGCGAAAACGGCGCCGCTCAAGGCGCCGGACGAAGTTGAATCAATTCTTCGGAATCGATTTCTGAAGCGTGCCTGAATCTTCGCTTGAAGAAGCGAGGCGCTTGCATCGAAACGTGAACGAGCGGAATCGGCCTGCGAGCGGTCCGTCGCAATCGACTCTAGGGACTCGCTTTTTCGCCTTCGGCCGGCAACTTGGCGAGAAACTCGATGATGGCGTCGGAGAAGGCGTCATTGCGGTCGCCCGCGACCATATGGCGGGCGCCCGCCACGTCGACGAAGCGGGCATGCGGCGCCAGCGAAAGGAATTCGCGCGCGTCTTCCTCGCGCACGAGTTCCGAGGAGCCGCCGCGCACGAGCAAGGCCGGGATGCGAAGGCCCTTCACCGCCTCGACGCGCGCCGCCTCGTGCCCGAAACGATGCGCATGGATGGGGCGCGGCCCGTCGAAAAACCGCGGATCCCAGTGCCAGCGCCAGCGGCCGTCTTCGTGCAGACGCAGATTCTTGCGCAGGCCCTCGGTTGACGCCGGTCGCGGCCGGTGCGGCAGATATTCGGCGACCGCGTCGGCGGCCTCATCGATCGAGGCGAAGCCTTCCTGCGCGCGGGCGCGCATGAAGCCCTGGATTTTCATTGCCCCCGCCGGATCGAAACGCGGCGTCACGTCGACGAGCACGAGCGCCGCAAAGCGCGGCGGAAGTCCCTTTTTCGCCGCCTCCCCCTCGGCGAACATCGCCGCCATGCCGCCCAGCGAAGCACCGATCGCGGCGGGTTTGGCGATCCGCTGCTCGATTGCGGCCGC
>WNFC01004577.1_pt1 | contig 15072 bp, 22 predicted proteins | sample 5400541 | NCBI WGS metagenome assembly WNFC01 (sample SAMN13153342, study PRJNA577476) | soil metagenome | isolation source: 120 cm saprolite under Douglas fir tree site 2 hole 2 replicate 1 | place: USA:California | collected 2015-04-18
AACGACGCCAGCAGTGCCCGCTCGGCCTGCATATCCCGCTGCCGCGGCAATTTTCGGGCCGCGCGTTGGATGATTCCGGCGGCTTGCAGGTTGTCGTGCTCACTCACGAGGTCGTCGATGACCTCGAGGAGTACGGAGCGGATAGTGCCCGGGTCGCTGGCGTCAGTCATGGCCGTCGAGTCACCGCTGAGGTCAGCGGAGTCTAGCAGACGGCGGCGAGGTCAGGCTCGACGAGATGTGTGCCTACTCTGTGGGGGCGGGGTGGGCACTAGCTGTGCACGAGTGCGGTCGAACCGGCGTCGACCTGCCTCCCGTTCCGCCGCGCAAGGCCGCGTCCTTCTAGCTCCGTGTCGATCCGTCTAGACTGGTCTCGCGTGTTGCCACGCGCTCATAAGTCAACGTTCTTCGATCGGAGTATGTCAGGCAGACTAGCTGAGAAGTTCCCTGAGCACTCCGTGTGGCATCAGCTGGCCCGGCGCTCTCGGGCTCGCGCGGAGGGCTTTGTGTACGCTGTGCCTACGGCTCCTGGGCGGCCGGCGTGCGAGTCTGGTAGGTTATGTCACGTTGACGGGGCCCAGGGGCGGGCCGATTGCCCCCGGAGGGTGTTCATGTTTATTTTGCCGATTGGTGGCTGGTTCCTTTTCTCGTGCATTCTGATGTCCTTTATCGAGCACCAGGTACACAGGACGCTGATGCACAGAAAGAACTTCCTCAGTGCGCATACTGCGTCCTTCAAGCGCGTATTTGAGGCTCACGCGCTTGTGCATCACAAGCACTACGCCGAGATATTCAGCGATGACCCTGTCGCTCGTGGTGAAGACAAGGAGATACGGCTGACTGTGCGCAAGGCGCCGATCAAGGCTATTCCATTTGCTGCGCTCATTGCGTTGGTATCCTGGCAGGGGGCAGCTGTCTTCGTGGCCGTGATGATTTTTCATCACTGGGCGTGGAACAAACTTCATCTGGAGATGCACAAGCCGGAGCAGAGGGCCTTCAGCACCTGGCCGGTCTATAAGTTCCTGGCGCGACATCACTGCCTGCATCACAGACACCTGGACAGGAACTTCAACGTTGTGTTCCCTCTGGCTGACTATGTTCTTGGAACCAGCGCTCGGGCCAACGAAGGTGATCTAAAATATATGGAGCAATGGGGATTGTGAATCGACGCAAACGGAACTGATTCACTGGTCCAAATGGGGGCGGTGCGGGGGCTAACATCCCAGCATTCAGATTTGGCTGGGATCTTAGTCCCCTCGCTGCAGCTAGGAGCACGCAGCAGACTGAGTCTCAAGAGCTGAGTTTCTGGCGAGACATTCCGCGAGAAACCGGGAATTTGGATTCCGGGCGCTCGATATCAGAAGTGACAAGCCTCCGGAACTCGGTTTAGCGGAACCCATGCGGCGCGCGGGAGGCTCCCAGGCAATCGCGGGCGAGCAACCACTTGCAGGCCAACAGGTCGCTGGCGTTCCAGTTCGAGATCACGGCCTAAACCCCGTGTTTCACTCACGAATACGTCTTCGGCAGTTCCTTCTGGATGTTCGGCACCACGGGCGCATGAGAATGGTGACGGGACTAAGGCGCGTATCATTCTTCCACGGTCACTGAGCAGGTTATACTAGCCGAGCGATGGTCCAGATTCGCCTCTCGCGGGATCTTGACGAGAGCGCCCGGGCGGCGCGCACGCCGATGACCGTGGACGAACTCTTGGCCCGCTTCCCCGAGGTGCCTCGTGACCTCCGTGACGAATCCATCCTGGCCGAGTACGTGAAGGCGTTCGGCCCGCTCCTGCGCGTGGCCCAGAAGCCGTCACCGTGCGTGGGCAGCGGCGGCGATGCCCAGCACGTGTTCTACACCGTCTCGTGAACGACTTGGCGATCTACGCGATCGGCTTGGCGAAGCGTGACCGGACCCTCGTGCGGCTTCAGGCCACGCTCGACCAGTACCGTCAGCAGCCCTCGACGTTCGCCTGCACCCTCGTGCCCCGCCGCGCTCCTGGCGCGCCGCGAGTCGGCTGCGGCTGAAGCTGCGGAAACGCGCGCGCCGTCCAATCAACTGCCGGCTGAATCCAGACGACGGAGCAAGACCTCGATCTCTTTCCTCGCTCGAGGTCGCCGGTGCCTTCTGAGGTCTTGCTTCCTTTGCGCTACGGTAGCGTGGCATAGCGATGTCGTCAGGACTTGGCAGACCTCTTCTTGCGGTGAGCGGGAGCGTCGCGGCGGTCGAGACCCTGAGCGCTGGTGACCAGCGTCTCGACTGCGATCAAGTGGTCCAGCATCGATCGGTGGGCGACCCCCTCGTCGCGGCGCTGGATGGCCTCGAGGATGCGCCGATGGTCCGCGTGAGAGCGCGTGGGCCGGCCCGGCGTGTGGAGCGATTCCTCTCGACTCCAGGCCCCCCGCTTCCCGTGCTCCCTGTCCTCGCTGTGGCCGGGAGGCGCGGGTCCAGTTCAATGGATTCCGGGTGGAGCACTTGAAGATGGTCGGCTGGCGGCACTACCAGGTCGAGAGCTACGTGACCTGGTGCGGCCACGCGCAAGAAGTCATCCCTGGCCCAAGCTGACGGCTCGTGCCGGTCCTCGGCGAAGCGCCCTAGCAGGAGATCCAATCATGACGATCACCATTGAATCTTGCAGAGACGGCGCGTGAGTCGCACTCGACTCGCCCGTAGAGCGGCCCGATTCAGCGACGCGAGCCGCAATCGAGCGGGCGCCAAAGACCACCGCTCGTTGTGAGATCCGCCGCGTCGCCTGTACCCTTGCCGAGGCGAAGGACATGCTTGTGTACTTCGAGCACGCCGCCAGCCGCCTCCAGGTGCGCGGGGAGTACGAGAAGTCAACGGCGTGCGCTCAGGCCCTCGAAAGCATTCGCCGGGCACTTCAGCGCTGACTTGAATGGGCATCTTCGCGGAACTCAGGCGTTTCGTCCTGGCGTACCGCGCGTGTGGCGAGCTCCGCTGCAATGCGGGATCCGGCCACGCCCGTCGGAACCCGGAAGTGCAGGGAGTCCGTGCGATTGTCACCGCGGCTCATCGGACTCCTGACTTCCCTAACTCTGCTCGCCGCTCCGCTCCCCGCTCGGGCCGCGGAGACGCTCCAGGTGATCGTCTTCCCGGGGGGCTTCACCTGGCCGATCTGGGCGGCCCAGGGGAAACGTTTCTTCGCGCGCGAGGGGCTCAAGGTGAAGCTTACGCCGACGCCCTCCTCCATGTATTGGGGGTCGCCGAGCGCGGATGTCTACTGGAACTCGTAACTTCATAGCGATCAATGTGTCGCTAGACAAATAAGGTCGTAACATAGACGGGCACCCGGCCCCGTGCCAAGGGCAGGTCACCTCGGCTCCCTCCAACTCCCCTTAACTCTTCGTCGTGCAGGGCTGCACCCGGGGGTTGTCGACGAAGAACTGTTTGTTGAGCTCGATGAACTGCTTCGACTGCTCCGGGGTTTCGTCCTCTGTGAAGATCGCCTTCACCGGACACACTGGTTCGCACGCTCCGCAGTCGATACACTCGTCGGGGTGTATGAAGAGCTGAGTCGGGCCCTCGTAGATACAGTCGACCGGGCAGACCTCGACACAGGCTTTGTCCTTGACGTCGATACACGGCTCGGTGATGACATACGCCATGGTCATTCCCTTTCTTGTTCTCAGGTGTTTAGTTCACGATGACGCGCGCCAGGTACCTCCCGGAAGCCGCTCCCGCTCCCGCTTCTCGGTCGGCTGATACCCCGCGCCCCGCCGACGCGAAACTCGACGCGCTGCATCGGCATCCCGCCTCCCGCGTAAAGCCCGGTCTTATACGACCGGAACGCTGCCGGAGCGGCGATCGCCCTCGCCGAACAGGAAGGAGAGGAGCACGTACCGCTTCCCGCGCGTCACGGGCAGCGCCTCGTGCAGGTGGGACCCGGAGAACACCACCGCGCCGCCCGCTCCGGGCCGGTAGAGGTACGCCCCGTACTCGGGGAACCGCAGATGCCCGCCCTCGTACCCGTCGTTCAGGTTCAAGGTCAGCGCGAATCTCCGGTGCTCCGTCGACGGGCTCAGGTTGTCCCGGTGCGCCCTGAAATGCCCGCTCTCGGCGGCATCGTAGCAGGCGATCTTAAACCCCTCGAACCGCGTCGCCCGGAACGCGAACGCCTTGCGGACCTCCGGCATCACCCGGCGCCCGACCGCGGCGGTCAGGCTTCGCAACAGCTCCGGATCCTCAACCGTGTGGTCCCGCCGCCGCTTCGCGTCCGGATCGAGCCCGTCCTCGCGCCGCCCCTCGCGGCTCCGCTCGACGCCGGTCTCGACGCTCCCCCGCGTCTCCAACACGTGGATCAGTCGCGCGCAGGTCTCCAGGTCGAGGGCCCCCGGGATGAGTAGCACCGGCGCCTGACCCGACACCTCGACCGCCGGCTCGCCCGCGTGCCGGGCCGCCGCCCCGCGGAGCTCATCGGGCGGCGCGCCCTCGAGCGCGCGGACGCCGAGCACCCGCAGGTTCGGATCGAGCAGCACGAGCCGGGCCCTCGCGTCGCCTGCACCCAGGAACATCGCCTGCACCGCGCCCTCGCCGTCGACCAGCACCGGGAACGCCCGCTCGCCGTCCCCTCCCCCTGAGGTGACCGCGACCACGGCCGCGTCCGGCCCGGCCCGGTCCGCGTAGCGGGCCACGAGGTCCAGCGACTCCGGCCCGCAGAACACGAGCGCCACCGGCCGTCCTCCCGCGATCCCGTAGAAGCGCGTCGGAACGCCGCGCGAGGGCAGGACGAAGTCGGGCGCCCGCTCTCCGGTCTGGATCATGTCACGCTCGGAGCCCCGCCTCTGCCTAACGACGCCTCGGGCTCTTCGGGGGAGGCCCTCCTTCCGTGGATCTGAAGTGAGTCTACGCCGAATGGGACGGGCAGCAAGTGGCGCCGGACCACGGTTTACGCCGGTCAATTCTCGAACGCCGCCTCCGCGTCCCTCTGGTTCACGACGCGCACCCCGCAGTTCTCGGAAATCGCCGCGGCTCGAGTCCGAGCGCCTCGCTTTTGGTGGTCCCAGAAGACGATTCACTCTTCCTACCAATCCAGAGAGGAGTGTGAGAGGGAACTTGAGGAGTGTGAGAGGGAACTTAAGGACATTCAGAGGGCACGGGCTCGGGGGCACTTCGACCCCACCCCGATGATCTGCCTCCCTGACACCGTGGACCCGCGCGGACCGAAGCGATGAAGCGCGCAGCGACACACGGCGAAGAACCGCTCAGTACGTTTGCCTTACTCGTTACCGGTATCGAGATGCTGGCTGTCGCCGCGATAATCTGCTATGCGTGCATGCAGCCAAGCAGGCGTCACATAAGCAGGGCCGCGCCTGCCACGATCAGCGCGCTGACCGTGCCGGGTCGTGGGTCACGAGGTCAGTCGATCTTGGCGGTGGGCTCGGCGCGCTTCCCGGTCGTCCGGAAATGCGCGATTTGCTCCTGGAGCAGGAGCAGCCCGTTCAGCAGCGACTCGGGCGGCGGCGGGCAGCCCGGGACGTAGACGTCCACCGGGATGACGCGGTCCACGCCCTTGACGACGTGGTAGCCGTGGCGGAAGGGGCCGCCCGAGTTGGCGCAGGAGCCCATGGAGACCGCCCACTTGGGGTCCGGCATCTGGTCGTAGATGCGCTTGAGCATGGGCGCCATCTTGATGGTGACCGTGCCCGAGACGATCATGAGGTCGGAGTGGCGGGGCGAGGCCCACGGTACCATGCCCAGCCGCTCCACATCGAAGCGCGAGGCGAAGGTCGCCATCATCTCGATGGCGCAGCAGGCCAGGCCGAAGGTGACGGGCCAGACGGACGACTTGCGCGCCCAGTTGAGGAATGCGTCCACGACGGTCGTGACGACGAAGCCGCCGGGGAAGTTGAAGAGCCCCTCGGTCACGCTCTCGAAGAGGGCCGAGTGCTTGTCGCCCTCGGGGCGCTCCTGGCGGTACTTCTCCCACTCCTGCAGGTCCTTGAACTCGGTCCAGACCGCCGGCGGCACCTGCGGCTTCGGCGCCTTGATGTCCACTCGACGATCCCCTCCTGGAAGCGAGAGACTTCCCTCTAAGTATACCCCCCGACCGGCGCCCCAGCAGGCCGGGCGCGACCTCCAGGCCCGACGCTTCAGTCGCCTTGCCCGGCGCGCACCCCCCTTGCCATCGGGGCGCAAGTGCGCTACGTGTCGCCCGAGGAGGATACAAGCCATGCCCCGCGTGCAGCCAAAGGCGACGCCCAACTGGTGCCCGCAGGTGAAAGCCGATGAGCCGTGGACAGGGCGCTGCGTGAAGGAAAAGATCGCCGACGACGGCAAGCGCCATCGGTGTCACAAACCGGAGAAGCATAGCGACAACGTGCATGCCTGCCAGTGCAGTGTCGAGTGGAAGCAATTCTAACCCGGGTTGCCAGCCCACCCCTCGTCGGCGCTGCCGGCCGAAACCGAAGACGGAGGGCCTCGGTTCCGCCGCGAGGGCAGCGCCCTCGAGGGCGAGCGCAAGCAGGGGCCTGGCGCCGGACCTTTTGACGAAGAGTTGGGCAAGGTTCTGGAAACGTGCCTGGTTCCGGGCGGCGCCGTGACCGTCCACCGGGGCCTGAGCGCATTCAAGGAGCTGGATCGAGATGGGCGCCAGTGATCAGGAGCCTATCCGAGGGGTCTTTGCCGCCTGCTGCGCCCCGGCGGCGAGCGGCGTGGCGAGGAGGCCGAGGGCAAGGACGACTGTGAGCGCAGCGCGTAGGATCATCATGCCGCCACCGCCGTGTGCTGACTGAGCACCGCGGCGATCTTCCGCCAGCCGTCGATCCGGCGCAACTTGATCTGCCCGCTCGCTACGAGGCTGAAGAGCAGGACGACGGCGGCGTCCTCACTCGGGAGCGAGCCCTGCGTCTTTACCCGGCGGCGATATTCTTCGTGGAGTCGCTCGATGACGTTTGTGGTGCGCAGCGTCTTCCACTGCCCCTTCGGGAATCGGAAGAAGGTGAGGAGTTCGTCGCCGCCTTCCCGCAAGCTGGTCACGACACCGGGGCAGCGCTTGGTCCAGGTCCGCTCAAAGGCCGCATACGCGAGGCGCGCGGCGTCGGCGCTCGTCGCGTAAGACGATGCGGTGGAAGTCGTCGCGGATCTCGGCCAACGCATGCTTCGGCGCTTTCCGCTCGAGGTTGCGGAGCTTGTGCACACAGCAGCGTTGCACCGCCGCCCGCGACCAGACCTCCCCGACGGCGCGACGCAGCCCGGCGTTCCCGTCGATAATAGTCAGCACCGGCGCCCGCAGCCCAGCTGCACGCCGTCAATAAGATCCAGACACTGCTCCAGGAAGACCCCAAATTCAAGAAGACCATCGACACGCTGACCCAGAGTGTTACGATGTAATCTCGGGCGCGCCGCAGCGCGGCTCATTCGAGAGGCCCATGCACACGCGGTGAGCGCGATGGTCCAGTGGCCGAAGCGACTTCGGGCATTGCGCGGGCCCGCAATCACCGAAATCGAACACCCTCGCCTTCGCGGTTGACTTGGAAGCCCCTCGACCGGTCCGCTAAAACTCCTCGGTGCGACACTTCGGGGTCACCTTCTCGCCGGGATAGGTCGCCAGGATCTTCGGCACCGGGTGCGGATACTTCGGGTCCTTCACCGCCTCGACCGCAAAGCCGAGCTGGACCGCCTGGTGATCGCACTTGCGCATGAAGAACGGACCCTCGAGGCCTTCGTAGCTCGAGTCCTCCCAGGTCTCGATCACCTTCTCGACGTCGTCGGTGCCGGCTTTCTGGATCACCTGGGCCAGCCACTCGAGGCCCTCGTACGTCTCGCCGTCGAACATGTCGGGGTAAACGCCGTGCAGATCGTGGAAGCGCTTGACGAAGTCGCGATTCCTGGGCGTGTCCACCGTGAACGGATAGCGCGAGCTGCCGATCGCGCCCACCATCGCGTCCCCCACCGCCTTCATGTTCTCCAGCTCGAGGATCTCCATGATCGGCTTCACCTCGCGATTAAGGCCGAACTGGTGGGCCTGCTTCAGGTAGATGGTGGCGTCCTGGCCGGGCAGGGCCAGGTAGACGCCGTCGGCGCGGGACTGCCTGATCTTCGCGATGTAGCTCGCGAAGTCCTTCGTGCCGACGGGCGGGTAGTCGGTGCCGACGATCTCCTTCTTGGCCGCGGTGATCTGCGTCGTGAAGGACGCCACGCTGTCGCGGCCCCAGGCGTAGTCGCTGCCCAGCGCGAAGAAGCGCTTCATGGGCCCATCCGACAGATAGAGGCTGATCGCGCGCGCGCCCATGGGGCCGCTCGTGTTCACCCGGAAGAAGTACCGGTTCCAGGCCTTCGCGGTGAGGGCGCCCGCCCCGTTGATCGTCGACATGAAGATGACCTTCCACTCGGGACACTTGGCGGAGACGGCGAGCGCCTCCGAGGAGAGGACCACACCGGTGAGGAACTTCACACCGTCCTTCTCCACGAGCTTCTGAGCCTTGCGCACGGCGGTGGCGGGATCGCCGCCGGTGTCCTCGTAGATGAACTCGACGGGCCGCCCGATGATGCCCTTGGCCTTAATGTCCTTGGCGAACAGCTCGGCGGCGCGCCGGGCCTGGATGCCGTACTGGGCGTTGCTCCCTGAGAGCGCGGCCGGCATGCCGATCTTTATCGGTCCGCCCTGCGCCCACGTCCGCCGGAGGAACGCCGGGACGCCCAGGCTTGCTCCGACGCCGCCGGCCACCGCCACATGCAGAAAATCACGCCTTCTCATGATGGATTCTCCTTGTCATGATCACGCGGACTGGGACACCCAGAGGATCGACGACACCTCGCCGAACTCCCGCCACAGCTTGCGCCAGGAATCTCCGCCGTCGTCGCTGCGATAGAGATAGCCATACCGGCTGGCGGCGAGGACCGTGTCGGGAGCCGAGGCCGGCATGCTCACGGTCCAGACGGCCGAGTTGGGCTGCACGGGAAGCCCCAGGCTCTGCCATGTCGCGCCTGCATCCCGTGAGCGCATCACCGTTCCGATGCGGCCCGGCGTCGTGTCCCCCAGGGTCACGAACACCGTTCGAGGGTCGTTCGGCTTGACCGCGATGCCGCGCGGGTAGTGCCAGGGGAAGACCTCGCGGGCGCGCGCCGCCTGCCAGGTCTTGCCGTCATCGGTGCTGCGCCAGACGTCGTCGTTGACCACGGTGAAGACCGCCTTGGGCGGGCCCGCGACCACCAGGACGTTGTGGACGTCCTGGTTGGGGATCTGGCCGTTCACCTTCATCCACGTCTCGCCGCCGTCGGCGCTGTGTCGGACGCCGTCCACCTCGAGCCCGACCCACACCTGCCGGTGGTCGGTGGGATCGATCGCGATCCCCGTGGGCCGAGGGATGCCGACGTTCGGGCAGTCCGCGGCGATGTCCACGGCCAATTGCTCCCAGCTCTTGCCGGCATCGGTGGTGCGATAGATGCCCGGCTTGCTCGGCGTGCCCGTCCCCACGAACATCACGCTCGGATCGACAGGGTCGATGGCCATGCTCCAGACCATTGACCCTTTCATCGGCGTGTCCAGCAGGCGCCATCGGGCGCCGCCGTCATCGCTTTCATAGAGGCCCATGTCGGTCCCGGCGTAGACGACGTTCGGGCGGCGCGGATCCGCAAGCAGCGCCCGCACAATGCAGTCGGAATGCATGCCCTGGCGCACGCTGGCCCGTGTCCAGCTCTCGCCGTCGTCGGCGCTCATCATGACGCCCTGGCCGATCGTCCCCACCAGGATGGTTCCCTTGTTCACCATGGCCCACCTCCGGACGTCGTCCGAACCGTTCTGCGTTCCCGCGCCCGCGACTATACGCCTGTCGGCAAGGCTCCGCGACTGCGTCGACAGCAAATCCGCCTCCGCGTCCCCTTGGCTCACGAAGCGCACCCTGCAGCGGCTAGAGCCCGAGCGCCTCGAGCTGGGCTGGGGTCAGCATGACGCGCGGGACGGAGTAGATCCGGCGCCTCGCCAGATTCTGCCAGGCCAGTTCGATCTCCGGAAGAGGAACACCAGAAGTCGGTGAGCGCGTCGAGGCCTTGGCACTGGGCATGGCGGCCGCGAAGCCGGCCTCCCAGCGGCGCGAAGACGATCCGGTACTCGGCATTGACGGGATCGATATCGCCATGAACTCGGGTGATGTGCAGGAACCCCATGGCTGGGCTTCCCATTGAGCCCGATCATAGGCGCTGCACCGGCCGGGCCATCATGATTCTGAGCGCTCCGCACAAGCGACGGCCACGACGAAACCGGGGAGCTCGACGTAGACGCCCCATCGCTTACCCCGCCACGCCCCCACCGCGCGATTGCCGTACTTGTTCCACCAGGTCCGCCATGCGGGAAAACGCGGCCAGCAGCTCTTCGCGCTCGGCCTGAAGCCTTGCCGTTTCCTCACGGAGTCGGGTGTTCTCGATGGCGAGGGCGGCCAGGCGCTCGCTGTCGGCGCGGAGCCGCTCGTTTTCCTGGGTTCGTTCGGTCCGCAGGCGGTCGACCTGCTCGTGATAGAGGCCGAAGAGCCGACCGACCTCGGCTAAGCGCTGGACGTCCTCGGGGCCCTTTGGGGTGCTCATCTCCGGTCACTCCCTTCTCTACGTTGCCTCGCCCAGCACCGGGACGAGCTGCACCGAGTGGTCTGACCGTGCCGCGTCACCCATTCACGGAGTCACTGCCACATGTGTCGGAGGTTCAATCCGAGGTAGGCGACGTAGAGTGCGAGGAGAAAGACCCCTGCCTTCCGTCCGAGCCTCGGCAGGACGAGAAGCCCTCCACCGACGAGCAGCGTACACGCGACCAGATACGGGGCGTGCAGGCGGAGCACGAGCGGGTCGGCGGTCAGGGGCCGGATCATCGCGAGCACGCCCAGGTTGAAGGTGAGCAAGACGACCGTGGTTCCGACGATGTTGCCCCATGCGAGTTCGGGATGGCCGCGCCGGGCAGGCGCTATCATGCGGGCGGCCTCCTCCAAGCTCTCGCCCATGCCGACCACCGCCATGCCCAGGAAGGTCTCGGAGAGCCCAGTGACGCTGAGAAGGGTGCGCGCGCCGTGGACGAGCAGTTCCGCCCCGACCACCATGGCGGCCGTGCCGACGACGAGAAGAGTCGTCATCTTGAGACCCGACCCCGCTCGGGCTTGCTCCACGCCGGCCTGGAAGACTGGCGAGCGGCGGTACAGCCAGGACATCAACCCGAGCGCCGCCGCAACGAGAAGCAGGCCCTCATGGCGGCTTACCGTCCCGTCGTTCCAAAGCGCGATCGCGAAGAGGGCAAGGCTGAGCACCATCGCTACCGGCCCTTCACGCGGGATGCGCACGTCCATCGGTGCGACGAGCAAGACCAGTCCGAGGGCGCCGGTCAGCAGGAAAATGGTGGAGCCGATCACGGTCCCGAGGGCTATCTGCGGAAGTCCGCCGAGGGCTGCCGCGGCACCGCTGGCCAGGTTCTCGGGCTCGAAGCCCGACGCCACGGCCCCGACGAAGAAGGGGCTCAGTGACAAGCGGGCTGCCAGCCGGATCGCCCCGTCTGTGAACCGCTCGGCGCCCCAAACCACGAGGGCCAAGCCCGCCACGAGGGCCAGACCCCCGAGCCAGATGGGCGGGGTCATCGCGCTCGCATCATAGCTCGGGGTCCGGGGCGCTCGGCAGGCGGACGAAGGCCTCGGCATAGCGGTAGCTCATAGGCCTGCCGAGTTGCGCGGCCCGCTCGCGCACGTTCTTGTCGAGGGCGACCCGGTCCGGCATCTGGCTCACGTGGCAGGCGAGCGCGGCAACCTTGAGATCGATGGTCTCGGAGATGTCCACGACGACGTCCGGGTCCTCCCACACCATCAGGCGGACCTCCTTGACCGCGTGGGGCTCGAGCCCTTGCGCGAGCAGCTCGGGGAAGGCCAGGTGGGTGCAGGCCATGGAGGCGACGCAGTCCAATGCGATCTCGGCCACGATCCGGTGGTCGCGGTGGGAGGCGCCAAGGCGCTGGGTCCGGTCCGGATTCTGAACGAGGAGGAGATCCGGGCGGTGGCGTCGGATGGCCGCCGTGATGGCCAGCCTCGTCTGCCGCGTGTTCTCGACCTCGCAGTCAGGGAAGCCGAGGAAATCCACCGACCGGACGGCCAGGACCCGCGCCGCCTGGCGCTGCTCCTCCTGGCGGATCATCGCCAGGCGCTCGGGCGTCATGGTCCGGTCTCCCGAGCCCTTCTCCCCATTCGTCGCGATACAGTAGGCGACCTGGGTGCCCGCTCGCGCGAGCTTGGCCACCGTCCCGGCCGCTAGAGACTCGGCATCATCCGGGTGCGCGACGATCACCAGGGCGCGCTGGAACGGCGGGGCCTTCGGCTCTTCCATCATGGCCGCACCGCCGGCACGTGCGCCGCGACGTTGCGCCCCTCGAGGATCTCGTACTCGACCACCACCCAGATCGGCGGGACCATCGCCACCGGATCATAGCAAGCGCTGGCGCGGCAGCGGTCTAGCAGAACAGCCAGCAGAGCAGCATCGGCAGGGCCGAGACGATTACGATCGCCACCAGCAGCAGCCAGGCCGCCCACGTGCGCGGGGTCGGCCCGCCTTCGGTCCAGAGCACGACGCCGACGACCGCGAGAACAAGCGACAGCATGAGGCTGTACATCACGGCTCTTGGCTGCTGCCCGCTCTATGGTCCTGGTCGCGCGGCCCCAATGCAGGGTCGGGGCTTCTGGCAGGCCTCACATGTTCCAACCAGCTTCAGCTGCAACTCGCCCGGACGCTTGAAGACGTCCTGCACGGCCCCCTGGACGGAAGCCAGGGCAAAGGCCGGCGACCCTCGCTGCCGGAGCTGCGCCACGAGGCAGGTCGCGCAGTAGAACTTCCCGGCCTCGTCCCGGCGCCGGAAGAACCCCTCGAGCAGCGCGAATCGGGTCAGCGCCGCGTCGTCGTCCATGCGTCGGTTCCTAGTCCAGGAACGCCGTGGTCAGCAGGAAGAGCGTGACCTCGAGACCGACGAACACGAGGGCGACCAGGAGGAGCCCGATGACCACCCGGCGCGCCATCATCCAGGAGTACGCGCCTCCTTCTCCGCCCCTCGCCGCCTGCGATGGCGCGGGCCGGGGGTGGCGTGGGCGCCCACCTAGTCGTCAGGATAGCATCACGGAAACTGTGGCGGCGCGCGCGCGCTCACTGCCGTCGGAAGTAGACCGGCCCCCAGCACGCCTCGCTCGGGGTGCCGAGCGCCGCGCGCACCTCGTCGCACCGCGCCCGGTCGCCCACGGCGTAGAACACCTCCGGCTCCTTCCACAGCGCGTTGGCCGCCGGCCGCGCCCGGGAACCCCCACGCCTCTTCATCATGTGGGTCCCCGGTCACGTGCACGGGCGTACAGGACTCCGGCGCCCGCGCCTCGCAATGCGCGGTGAGGACCTCGTAGCCCTCGCGCAGCCGAATCAGGCTCGTCGGGCGCCCGGCCGCGCAGGCGGCAACGAGCCACATCAGCAGCGCGATCGCGAACGCCAGCAGGACGAGCCGCAGCGCCAGCCCTCTGGTCATTGCAGAGCAGGTCCTGCGTCGTCCAACTGCGCCGTCACCGCGTCCTGGGACTTCGCGGGGCCTCAAAGTCCGTGGGAGCTTGGCGCCAGATCAATACCGCCCTGTAGGTCGTCGGCTGCTCGGCTTGGTGACAAGCGGCCGCGCGACGTCGGGGAACAGGGGATTCGAGTTGGCCCCGGCAACGACGGCGATGCCGTTGCTGAGATCCACGCTTTTGGACGGGTACTTCTCCCACAGATCGCCCCGATCCTCGTGGAACGCGAGAAATTCGAGCGGGTAACGAACCGTGACCACCGTCTGACCATTCGTCGGCGCGTACGGCAGAAAGTGGCGCGCAGGGCCCGTCGCCTTCAGGACGACGTGGTAGAGCTGCTGCGGTCGCCCGCGGCCATTCGGCTCGACGACCCAGACGCTGCGCTCGCCTGGCTTGCCGTCCCACTTCACCTCGTCCCATCGGGCCTTGCCCTCTCCGCCGGGCTTGATCTCGGCGAGCACACGCGTCGCGCCATAGGCCCGGGCCACCGCCTCGCTGGCCCAGCGGACCGTCCGGTCGGTCAGGAGCGGCCCCCGGGGGACATCGCCTCGATCAAGGCTCGCCACCAGCTCCTCGAGGCCTGGACCTGACGCGCCGTCGGCCAGCTCTCCCGGCTTGACGAGGCGTTGAAGCCGGAATCCCACATGTTGACGACCTGCAGGCGATACTCGACGGCCTGGGCTTGCGCGACGGCCACGAACAGCCCGGCAACGCCAAAAAACTCGAGCCTACGCACCTTCGACACAATGAATCTCCTGCGTCTCACGATTACCAGACCCAGTGCTGCATCAGGACTTCGCTGCCGAGGAAGCCGAGGGGGGTCATGCGCGTTGTGCGCTCGCCTGGGCAACCTGCGCTTTTGTAACTGCGTGCGTTCAATTCTCCGTGAAGCGGGATGCACCGCCACCTTCCTTGGAAGAGCGGCCTAGGCTCGTGTCGCAGACAGGGAGTGGACGTCAGGGGAGTGGACGGATTCGACCTGCGGCTGCACGAAGATCTAGCCGGGATGCCAGTTCTGTTACGCGGAACGGATCACCGATAAGGGTCGCGTCATACGGCCGGTCTTTAGCTCATCAAGCCGGTCTACGCGGGCGACCGCCTCACCGTGCACGGCGTGGTCCGGGAGATGCGCCCCGAGGGCGCGGGCACGCAGGTGGTCGTCGAGGTGTGGTGCCAGAACCAGCACGGCGAGAAGACCGCGGTGGGGACGGCCAGCGGGCTCAACCCCTCACCCTACCCTCCCCCCGGAGGGGAGAGGGGATTCACCGCTAGATCGCGAGTACGTTCCGGCCGAGTGGGCGACCGTCCCGGAGCGCGTCGAAGGCCTCCTCGATCTCGGCCAGGGGAATGATCCGGTCGACGATCGGCTTGATCCGCCCGCGGGCCACGAGATCCATCGTCTCCTGCAGCTCCTGCTTGGTGTTGGCGCGGGAGCCGACGATCTCCAACTCGTTCCGCACCAGCTCGTGCGGCATCACCGACATCGGGAGCTGGGGCGTGTACCCGACGAAGACCAATCGCCCCGCGCGCTTCACGCTCAGATAGCTGGAGGGCAAGGTCTGCT
>WNFC01009568.1_pt1 | contig 15068 bp, 15 predicted proteins | sample 5400541 | NCBI WGS metagenome assembly WNFC01 (sample SAMN13153342, study PRJNA577476) | soil metagenome | isolation source: 120 cm saprolite under Douglas fir tree site 2 hole 2 replicate 1 | place: USA:California | collected 2015-04-18
ATTTCACCGCGCGACAAAGCCGGTTTCAGGATGTTGGCCGCGTCTAACGAACCTTCGGCAGAACCCGCGCCTACCAGCGTGTGCAGCTCATCGATGAAGATGATGGCGTTCTGCGACTCCATCAGCTCCTTCATCATGGTCTTCAGGCGCTCTTCAAACTGGCCACGATATTTGGTGCCCGCCACGATTAATGACAGGTCGAGGGCCAGGATGCGCTTATCTGCCAGGAGCGACGGGACTTCGCCATCGGCGATGCGCTGCGACAGTCCTTCGACGATGGCAGTCTTACCTACGCCCGCCTCGCCAATCAGTACTGGGTTGTTCTTGGAGCGGCGGCAGAGGATCTGAAGCACGCGCTCCAGTTCGCTTTCACGTCCCACCAGCGGATCGAGCTGGGTGTCCCTCGCGGCCTGGGTCAGGTCACGGGAAAACTCACTCAGCAGGGAAAATTCGCGCTGATGCTGCGGCTGAGCTTCTTCCTGGCTGGTACGCGCCAGTTCCTCGCGGATGGTCGGAAGGCGTAAGCCGCGTTCGTGCAGGATCTCGGCGGCGAAGCACTTCTCTTCACGGAGCAGTCCCAACAAAAAGTGCTCGGTTCCAATGTGCTTGTGCGAAAGGCGCTCAGCCTCCTCGGCAGCGTAAACCAGAACCTGCTTGCACTCGTTGCTCGACGGGAGGTCGACCGAGGTCGAGACCTTCTCCCGGCTCGTGGTGTGCCCCTCAATCTGCTTGCGGGTGAACTCGACCGAGGCATGACAACGCAGGAACCGGAAGATGAGAGCTTTGTCTTCGCGCAGAAGTCCCAACAGCAGGTGCTCCGTCTCTATGTAAGGAGAACCCGACTGACTGGCCGCGTAGCGCGCAAAGGAGATAACGCGCCGTGCTTTCTCCGTGTAGCGTTCGAACATATAAGCCCTCTCCCCGCCAAGTTCACCGGGAAGGTGTCGGGTCGCGCAATAGTGGGCAGGGAGCAGATCGTTTGTGCAGTTCTTTCTTGCAACTGCAAAGCGCCGTCCGAAGCTCGTGTTCTAACTTGTGAAGATCGTTGAGCTTCCGCCGGACCTGAGGAAGCTCGACGGCTTTGGGGGAGCGCCCCCTCATTCAATTAGATTCCTCTGGCACGGTGGTTGCAAGACCGACCCTGCCGAGCCGCGCGCGGCCGGACACCCGATGGCGCTTGTTGCTGCGTGGTCTTTATGCGCCCTTGTTTCTAGTCCAGCGAAAGACCGAGTTTCTCCCACTTTGACGCGCTTGAGAAGGTGGTCGAGCTGTGCCCTCGCGCGACCATCCCGTTTTGGCTGTTCAGTTACATTTGTCGGCACCTTCCCAATTCCACCCTTGGCTGCGAGGAACGAGCCGACAACAACGTCCGCCTCGCAATCAAAGCCAATAGGAATTGCGTCTAGAAACGTGTCAGCAATCGAACAAGGAGTGGTTCTTTCTCCCTCTCTTCCTCCTCGTGCTGCACGGCCGGCTCCATGTCTAGGAGGGTCGAGAGCTGTTCTGAGCCTGGCACAACAAGGACGTCAAAGATCAGACCGGCAGGCAGGTCGCCCAACGTAATTTGTCTGCCGTCCGAGAACTCAAAGACGTCCCGCTTCGGTCGTTTTAGCATTCTGAAAACCGCCTCGGCCTCGGTGCTGAGGTGGAGCGATGCTTGCTGACTTTCGGAGAACCGAAACAGGACCCTGGTCCGATCGATCAGGCAAACCGGACAAGGCCTTGAGGCGTCGAGTTCGGTTTCCCGAACTACCCAATTCGTATGCCATTGCATTTTCTTGATTCCAAGGCGTTGTCCAGTCTTGGCCTCTTCTATTTGGTTCGCATATTCAGCCGAGAACCAACACATACATTCATCCTCCAATCTTGGAAATTGAGCCAGCCATCGAGTCTTTGGAAAAGCGCGGATGACCCAGGCTCTGCCTTCGGATTTCAGGCTTGTCCCGGCAGGAGGGAGGGAGGATGTCGTGGGGGTTCGGCGGATCTGGTTGCCTACTGCGCGGCCCTTGAGGTCTGAGTCGGCGCTCGGGTCGGTCGTTCCATTACCCTGTCCTCCTCCCAGACTCACGGTCACAATAGCACCCGAGGTTCACTGAATCAAGGGGGTAAATGCCGAGTTGGGAGGCGAGCAAGCGGCCAGCCTCAAATCGGTCCTCGGACAGCATGCGATCTCATGCTATGCAGCTCGCTGTGCTTGATGCACCGCGAACCCCGTAGTTAAGGACGACGGTCACTTCGGGGACATTGTCCCAGGGGTGTTCACGCCCGTGCTCGCGAAGCACTCGAAGTCGTTCTCACGCAATATAAAAAGGCGCCCACTTTTGCGGTAGGTTGAGATCATTCGCATCGCCAACCTAGCGAAAGGAGAAGCGCCTTTATGAGTCAAGAGAAGTATATCGGGATGGACGTGCACCAGGCCACAGTCTCGGTTGCCGTCGTGGATAGTGGAGGCAAGCTGATCATGGAGTGCATTCTGGAGACCAAAGCCGGCACGATGGTTGAGTTCATCAAAGGACTGCGTGGAACTCTATCGGTGACCTTCGAGGAAGGAACCTGCGCCGCCTGGTTACACGACCTTCTAAAACCCCACGTCAGCCGGCTTGTCGTCTGCGACCCGCGCAAGAACGCTCTGCTGAAGGACGGCAGCAAGAGTGACCGGATCGATGCGCGCAAGCTGGCGGAGCTATTACGCGGCAATCAGCTCACACCCGTATACCACGGAGACCACGGGCTACGAACCTTGAAGGAGTTAGGTCGCAGCTATCTGACCATCACCGGGGATCTCACGCGAGTGATGAGTCGGATTAAAGCGCTGTATCGCAGCTGGGCAATTCCCTGCAGCGGCACAACCGTTTATGCTGCGCGGCATCGCAGCGAGTGGTTGGCCAAGATTCCCCAACCCGGAGTTCGTCTCCGGGCGGAACGGTTCTACCAACAACTGGATCTGCTGCGGCCCCTGCATCAACAAGCGCGATGCGATTTCGTGGTGGAGAGCCACAAGCATCCGGCCGTGAAGTTATTGCGCCAGATTCCTTTCATCGGTCCCATCCGTGCGGCTTTGCTGGTGGCGCTGTTGCAAACCCCACACCGTTTCCGTACCAAGCGACAGTTGTGGGCCTACAGCGGATTCGCAGTTGAAACTCACGACAGCGGCGAGTACCGCTATGTCCGAGGGAAGCTGCTTCGCAACCGGGAGCGCATCAGCGTCCGAGGTCTGAATGACAACTATAATCACGATCTCAAGAATCTGTTCAAAAGTACCGCGATTTCGGCCAGCACTCGGCCGGGACCACTGCGCGATTTCTACGTGGCTCTTCTGGCGAAAGGGATGCGACCAACCATGGCACGTCTCACCCTGGCCAGGAAGATCGCCGCAATTACTTTACCCATGTGGAAGAAAGGGGTGGACTTCGACGCCAAGCAATTAGATCAGCAAGCAGTTTGAGCATCTCTGGGAATCGGCTCTGCCATCTCTGGTGATTCTCTCTGGTGGTGGTCGGTTGGGTTCTGGAGGCGCTCGATTCGAGGGTGAGTATCAGTCGATGAGCTGGGCCGCATGTGCTTCGGCAGCGAGTCACCATTTTCACGCTATGCCTCCTCCGATAATCAGAAATAGCGATAGGCCTCGAGCCTCGGATAGAACCATGATTACCACGCACACACCACGCTCGCTTGCTAAGTCTCCAAGACTCGAATGGCGTTGTCGCCACCGGCAGAGAACACAGGGAGGGCAAATCATCCAGAGCAAAATCCCTGAGCGAATCGGGGGGACGCCCGTACAGACAGTGGGCTGGATATCGAGACACAAGTTCGCTCGGCCTCCGGTCGATGGAGAAGTTTTTTCTTGACATCCCTTTTTATAGAGCTCATCGACTGCTATCCCGCCGCATCGCCATCTGCCGGAAGGATACTTTCCTTACGATGTTGTCGCAGAATTGGTTGAGCTCGTGATAGTCCGGGGATAGCTGATTCCGCCGGGCTGGCGAAGGATCGCGGCCGCTGGCCCAGTTCCGCCTCTCCGGCAAACGGCTCTGCTAGAATATGCTGCTCGTGAAAGGAGTCCTAGTGGCTAAAAAGATTGATCCTCTCAACAAGAAACAGTTTAGTGCCGTATCAGCGGCCCTTACGGTTTCTGACGTAACGGCAGCTGCAAACTTTTATCAAAAGGCTTTTGGCTTCGCCAAGCGCAGCATCATGAAAGGCCCCGATGGCAAGCCGATTCATGCCGTACTGACCCTGCGAGGCACAACGGTCATGCTGGGTCCGGAAAATCCTGCGATGGGTATGCGTAGCGCGAAGAGTCTCGGTGGCTCGCCCGCGAGTTTATATCTATACGTGGAAAACGCGGACAAAGTGGTCGCCAAGGCGGTGAGCCAGGGAGCTACGGTGCAAGGACCAGTGATGGACATGTTTTGGGGCGATCGTTGCGGCACTGTCGTCGATCCGGATGGATACATCTGGATGGTGGGAACGCACAAGGCTGAGCAGATGCCTCCCCAAGCCGCCTGAACTCGAAGATTGTCTTTGAAGGAAGGTCGTTGAACTTGGTCGGGAGGCTGGCGGGATTGAGTGAGTAAGCCGCTTGTCGTTCCGATACGGGAAGGACGCGATAGTCGCGTTTAGGGTTGCTTACTCGGCTTTGGCGGGCTGCAGGTGCGATCAAGAAATTCGACCCGAGCCCATCGAGGATTCCGGTGGTGGTGAAGCTTGCTGCACCACCGCCAGGATTCTCTGCTGCAGGACTTGGAACTTGCCTTCGCCGAGTAGTCCATGGTGTAGAGACAAGCTTTTCTCGGAAGTTAACCCAGCCAGGACCGGATCCACTTTTGTCACATTGTCCCAGGTGTCTTTACGCCGGTGCTCGCGAAACACTCGAAGTCGTTCTCACTTATTGACTGTATCTCGGTTGGAGTGGATCGAATGCAGCGGAACTTTGAGCCCATGCGAAAGCAGGTCGAAGCCTGGCAGCGGAGTGAATTGACGGACGTCACTGCCAAGGTGGTCATCTACGAGGCATTTGTCGAGGGCAGGCTCGAAGCTCCCAAACACCTCGCCCGCAACGTGCATGACCTCTACTTCGAGCCAAGATACGAGGAATTCCGGCCGCGGACGATCTGGAGTCTTTCCAATGCGTTTACCTCCGCATTCAAGGAACTGGATCCCATTCCACAATTCAAGGCGACGGCCAAACTGGGCGAATTCCTGGAAGCTCGATTCTCTCAGTCGTTCTAGCCTGCGGGGCGGTTGTCGGCCGACCCCTCCTTTTTAACTAATGAGCGTTGCTCGGAGGATTAACGTTTCCCCGACTGGATTCGCAGAAGCGCGTTTCTGGCTCTCGTATTTGATCTGCCGCCCCTCGATGTCGTGGCTCGATCGGTTACTTCCTGTTTGCCGACTAATCGCCAAATGAGCGGTGACTGACGCGTTTGTCCCGGCTACTTACCTACGACTCGCCGAGCGTAGTGTATTTAGTCGTCCCGCTACAGAATGCCCGCCCGCCCGGCCCATCTGGCGATGTAGCTCTGCAGGAAGGCTGTGAAATCTTCCGTGCCTGTTGGAAGTTGCTTACCCCGATCGCTGATTTGATAGAAGTCCAGATTCACGACAGGATTTATCAGGCGGCTCATGACTACTTTTCTGTTTCGGCATGCCGCCAACGCCCAAGAGGGAACAACTCCGCTGCCCTCGCCCGCCTCTACCATTGCGAGCAGCGTATCGATGTAGTGGATAACGCCATTGGGCTGAACGACAACGCCCGCTTGCGCCAGATGCTTGTTTACAAGCTGCTGAATCTCGTTGGTTGGGACGAGCGAAATCAGTTTCTCTCCCTTAAGGGCAGACCAGGTGGTCGAGACGCGACGAAAGGCGGGATCGTTGTCGGCACGAACTACCATCAAGCAGAAGCGAAACAACGGTGTACGCCGAAGGCCGGGAATGGACTTGTATAGCACGCGTAACCCTATATCGACCTTTCCGGACTCGACCATCGTGACGATGGAAGCAGGTTCGCAATCAAACAACTGAATCCGGAGATCAGGCCGGTGGCTGCGGAACTCCTTAATTGCCTGGGGCAGGACATTGGCTGCGATTAATGGGGACGCGCCCACCGATAACGATCGACTACTCTCGGTCGCGGAACGTCCGATGCGCGACACAGCGCCATCCAGGTCCGCCAAGCTCTTCTGCGCAATTGGCAGGAATTCGTGACCATAGGCAGTGAGTACGACATGGCGCGTGGTTCTATCAAACAGCCGGAATCCTATTTGGGATTCCAACTCTTTTATTAGAACGCTCAAGCCTGACGGGGTAATGAAGAGAGCTTCCGCGGCGCGAGAAAAGTTTCGATGTTGCGCCACCAGCGAGCAGGCCCGAAGCTGACGCGACGTAAAGTTCATCATTGAGCATATCTCAACAATTATTGAATTCTTTCAACTTGTATCACAACTTTCCTTGAGGTTAAATAGCCCACCATTGGTAGTTGGGTCGTGATTCCGAAACCTAGTGGAGACGTCCTTGGCAGAACTAGCGCACCATGCGCCCATGCCCGCAGACGGCGTTGCGAATCCTGGACTCGCGTCAACGCTCAACCGGCTGACACCGCTCCAGTCGCTTATCTGTGGGGTCGCGGCCCTGGGTTTTGCGTTCGACCTTTACGAAATGGTCGTGCTAGCGGTGGTCGTGCGACCGGCGTTGGTCGCCGTCGGAGGCCTTAAGCCAGGTACTTCGGAGTTCAACCTTTGGGTAGGGTTGCTGTTCTCTGTCCCTGCGGTGATGGGCGGGACTTTCGGCCTGCTGGGCGGCTATCTCACCGACATTCTCGGCCGCCGGCGAGTGCTCGTCTGGAGCATCCTTTTATATGCCTTTTCGGCATGCGCCGCCAGTTATTCCAGTACGCTTGCCCAACTTTTGATTTTCCGGTGCGCCACGTCCATTGGCGTGTGTGTCGAATACGTCGCCGCGATTGCCTGGCTGGCAGAGCTCTTCTCCAATCCGAAGCAAAGAGAATTGGTGCTGGGCTACACCCAGAGCGCGGTAGGTCTGGGAGGCCTGCTGGCAACCGGCGCGTACTATGTCGCGGTCACATACGCGGAGCGATTGCCAGCAATCCATTCTGGCCATGAAGCCTGGCGCTATGCCTTGCTTGGCGGACTGTTGCCGGCGATTCCACTGATGCTGGTTCGGCCCTTCCTGCCCGAATCGCCGATTTGGAAAGAGAAAAAAATAAAAGGCACTCTAAAGCGTCCGAGCATCACTGCACTTTTCAGCCCAGGTTTAAGAAAGACCACCTGGGTGGCCACATTGCTGGCGGCGTGTTTCTACGCCGTGCCCTACGGGGTACTGCAGCAAACACCGCATATTGTTCCCGGGCTTCCTGAATTGCATGGCTTGGCGGCTCGGCAGGTGGAGCAGACCGTGGGTAGTGTGCAATCGTTAGCAGAACTGGGCACGATTGCCGGCCGACTGCTGTTCCCGGTCCTGGTCTTACGAATCGCAACGCAAAGGCGTCTCTTGCGCCTCGGGCTCGTTCCCGGCTTGGTGGTATTCGCCTGGGTCTACTTTTTTGCGGCCACTCATAGTCTGTTGTTTCTGAAGTGCGGCGTTTTCCTCGCGGCTGTTTGCATGAATGGCTCATTTAGCTTCCTATGGAATTACTTGCCGTGGGTTTACCCAACGCACTTACGGGGCACGGGCGAAAGTTTCGCCGCCAACATCGGGGGCAGGGTCTTTGGCGCATCCGCTGCGCTACTTACCACGCAGCTTGCCAATATCATCCCAGCCACCGGAGCGGCCACTCGAATGGCGTACGCAGCGGGGGCGGTTGCGGTCCTGGCCTATACCACCTCGCTAATCGGCAGTTTCTGGCTCCCTGAACCAGCACGCCCCCAATTGCCGGACTAAGGCCTCATAGGAAGGCGGCCGCACGTGGTCGGTGTCCCTGTACAGGTGTGAATAGGACGGAGGTCACGAATCGTGTCAAATTCAACTCTCCTACGAAGCGAACCGCACGATGAAATTTGCAGGAGCGACCGACGTAGCTTCCTAAAGGGGGCCGCGGGAGTCATCGGAGGAACCGCAGCGGCAAACCTCTTGAAAGGTCAATCGCAGCCGTCGGCAAGCGTATCGGCCGGCATGTTTAACGGATTCAAGACCTCAAAAGTCCAGACCACGGGCGCAACTATCAACGTAATTTCGGGCGGCCAAGGTTTGCCCGTGTTGCTCTTGCATGGCAACCCGCAGACGCACGTCATGTGGCACAAAATCGCACCCCAACTAGCCAGAGAATTCACGGTCGTTGCCGCCGACCTCCGTGGATATGGCGACAGCAGTAAGCCAGCGGATGGCGAGAATCATTCCAACTACTCGAAACGCAGCATGGCGCTCGACCAAGTAGAAGTGATGCACCATTTTGGGTTTGAGAGGTTTGCCGTTGTGGGGCACGACCGTGGTGGGCGGGTTGGGCACCGCTTGGCTCTCGACCACCCCGACCGAATCACAAAACTAGTAGTGCTCGACATCGTGCCGACCTATACGCTCTTGCACAATGTCAACAACGAGGTAGCGACGGCGTTCTACCACTGGTTCTTTCTCGTTCAGCCGTCCCCCTTTCCAGAGACCCTCATTGCAAACAATGTCGAGTTTTACCTCAAGTACATGATGTTCCGAGATATGTCGAGCAGGAAGATACCAAGCTGGATGGGTGAAGACGCCTTCGCCGAGTATCTACGCTGCTTTCGTGACCCGGGCGTGATCCACGCGAATTGCGAAGATTACCGGGCGAGTGCTTCCATCGATATGAAACACGACGAAGAGGACCTGAACCGCAAAATTATTTGCCCGTTGCTTGCTCTCTGGGGTGAGCGCGGAGCTGTCCACCGAATGTTTGACGTGCTGGCCGTCTGGCGAGAACGCGCCGCCAATGTGAGCGGCCAGCCTTTGCCTGGGAGGCATTTCTTGCCGGAGGAAATACCGGACGAGACGCTGGCCGAATTGCTGGCGTTCCTGAAGCCGTAGCAACATTCGGCCAAGAAAGAGAGGCAACATGGGAACAGGACGTGCCGGAGGTTCGATCTCTCCATATTATGTTTTCGACAATGCTGCAGAGCAAGCCGATGCACGATTCAGGGCGCTCTCGGAGATTTTCGATCCAGGTACAATCCGCCACCTCGACGATCGTGGCGTCGATCAGGGCTGGCATTGCTTGGAGGTCGGAGGCGGCAATGGATCGATCGCCACTTAGCTAAGCGGGCGCGTAGGCCCGATGGGGAGCGTGCTGGTTACCGACATTGATACACGATTTCTTGAAACGATGAAGCTGCCGAATGTGGAGGTGCGGCGCCACAACATTGTCACCGACTCACTACCGGAGGGCGCTTTTGATCTTGTGCACAGTCGTCTGGTCCTTCTGCACTTGCCCGAACGCAACCAAGTGCTACGCCGAATGATCGCCGCTCTCAAACCCGGCGGTTGGCTGCTGGACGAAGAATTTGATTCCGCCTCGCTGCCTGCGGATCCAGTTGCGAATCCTGCAGAAGTCCTTCCCAAGACTCTGCTTGCGATGATGCGCCTGGTAGAGGAGCATGGCGTCGAAAGGCGCTACGGTAGGCTGTTGCTTGGACGGATGCGGGCCCACGGCCTAGTCGCAGTCGATGCCGAGGCTCGGATCTTCATGTGGCAGGGCGGATCCGCGGGTGCGTCTCTTATGCGGGCAAATTTCCAGCAGCTTCGCGCAGACATGATCAAAGCTGGCTACATCACTGAAGACGAGTTCGAGCAGGATCTCGCCCGGTTGGAAGCATCTGACTTCTTGACGCTATCGCCGATCATGTGGACTGCTTGGGGACGCCGCCCGCAAGCGTGACATGGCTTCCGGCGATTGCTCCGAGTCGCGGGAATCAGCTTCAGTTTGTGCAGGCCGTGGAGAGGAGCACTAATCTTGGTCCGCTCGCCTATCTGCACGAGCGCTTCGGTATCGTTCAGGCGCTGGGCCAGCGTATTTGCATCTTCTACATGGTTCCTCCAGACTTCAACGTCATGGCCATTAAGCTTCTTGAAAACATGCGAGTGTACGCAACGTATCGTGGTAATCGTCCAGTATCGAAATCTTTCATGTCAGTCAGACTGTGCGGGACGCTTCAGGCCTTCGAAGCTCGCGCTGCTCAAGGAGGGCTAGCCCTGATGATGTAATCCTAACAATGCAGCGTCGTTGCACTTCCTCTTTCATGACAAGTCCACGATCATTCGCATCCTCCCAAACCGGCAGTCTGGGGCACGACGTACGCCATGCATCCATCACTTCTTCGTAGCTTCGATCGCTTTTTACCAGCCACTCAAGAAGATCTAGGATCAGGCTTTCTGTCACGGAGTTGCCCATGATTATCTTCCCTCATCCTCTTCAATATATCGGATTAGGGTTCAGATAGTTGCAGTCCAGCTGGCCACTTTAGCGGGTTACGAGCGAGTGGCGGGGCTAACCTGAAATTATTCCGAGCCAGAAGCCCTCTTCGAGAAAGGTGAACCTCACGGCATCCAGAATTCGGAAGCGTTGTCCCAGGTGTGTTGTAAGCAAGAAACGCCATTCGGAAAGACGAACGAAAAAACTGAATGAAAACTGAATGAAGAAGTTGCCTTTGTAGCCAATCTTGGCATTCCGGACCATCGTAGAATCAGCAAGTTCCGAGGAATCAGTGAGCGCCTGAGGAACAAATCCACCCCCCGCAACCAACTCCAAGCTTCACCGTTGTAATCATTTGAAGTCGACGGCAGAAACCTCGGTCAGGCCATTTTCCACGCCCGCTGTTCTGTTAGCACCCAAGATGTGGCGCCAAAGATTGCAGCTCTGAATCTCGCTACGATGCCTGTCACGAAATACTAAGATTTGTGTTGATAAAAAAAACCGCCACGCCATATCGGTGAGGCGGCAGGAGGGGTTTAGGTTGTAAGTGGGCGTTTAACGCCCGCGTCTGGCTTTATCCGCATCCTCGGCCAGATCGCGCAACAACTCGAAAAACGTCGGCGGTTGGCCGATGAAAAGTCCCATCGCCGTCAGGAAGTTCACCACCCCCATGGCAATGCCCCTTGTCTCCGTAGGGCGAATGATCGAACATGGCGGGAGCTTGCGGCTGAGGAATGGGCACGGCTCGGGCATGATCAGGTTGGTTTGAAAGTCCTCGCCGCCAAACGGCGGAGAATTCAGGTCAGGAAATGTCACCGACACTCCCGTCACAGGATCCACGGCAGTCAAGGGAGGCGCATTGCCGGCCTTATCCGACCAGGTTTGAAAGTGCATTGTCTCAGTGGGGCCGATGCTGATCAGAATTCGCAACACCTCCACGTGTGTGGCCCTCTGTGCCATTGACGGATAGAGGCTGTTGCCACCTTGTTCTATTGTGGGGAAGTGGAAAGCCGCAGTATTCGCGATCGCCTGAAGGAAGTTCGGATCTGTAGTGTCAGCATCGGTTCTGGGAATTGCCGTATGCTGTCCCACGTTCAAGGTTGGGACGGCTTGAGGAAAGGTGAAACTCGGATCAAGGTCAGGGTTATGGGAGCTACTGCGATATCGCGTCCACCAACTCGTATCCAGCGTCAACTGCGTGAGGTTTGTGAGCCGTGGCTTCCCGCTGGATCCAGTCGCCGTGCTGCCCGGTAAAGTGCGGAACGGCTCCAGATTTACCGTATCTGCTCCTTTGGAGGCCAGATACGCGTTAAGGAAGTTCTGGTGGGTGAATTCATCGTCGGTATTGTCGTGGACGTACTGGGCCATATCGGCGTCCAGCACCTCAAGAGCGGCAGTGTAGGCTGGATTCCCGCTTCCACCTGGAACTTCGCTGTCTTGGATTCCCCCAAGTTCGTTGTACTGCACCCAAAAGTCGGTCTCCAGGATTTCCGCTGCTGCCGCGAACCGAAGCAGAGCAGCATCTCCTGGAGTGAGACGACCGCTATGTTCTTCAGGTCCCTCCTGGGCTAAAACCGATGGGCTGTCGGCCAGCAGTCCGGCACCGACGGTTGCGACACCTGCTGCGGCTAGTCCGTTCTTCACAAACGAACGGCGATTGATTGCGGCTTTCATGCTGCTCCACATGTCTTCCATACACAGCCTCCTCGGGCTAAGAGTTTGCGCTTATTAAATGAAGCAAGTGTCGCCAGAATGTAAAAAGATTGTCATCTGTTTATCTAGCATTACGTGTCAGGCTCAGAACAACACTCACTGATAAAGTGCAAGATGGAGCGCAAGAGAGACGAACTGCAAAGGCTTTCTGAAACCCGGAACGAGATGTTCGGTGGGTTGGAGAGTGCGTTCAAGGGGGCACGCGGTTTACAGCCCGTCGTCAGGTTCAGCAGAGCGCGAAAAATTCGCGAAAACACCTGCCGGCGCGGTTTTTCAGCTCGCGCGGCGTACTTGCTCCCAACAGCATCGCAGAATCAGACTCAGATTGAACGCTCCCACGTGGATCGGAAGCATTCATTGCCGTGGGGTTGCTGGACGGGTTACTCCGCAACTACGGCGAGTAGAGTTCGGCGGTGTTGGTCATCCTGAACTTCCCAACGTTGTTCTGCGTCTCACCCCCCCGCGGCCAGCAGCTGGCTGTTCAGAAGCAGGGTCGCCGAATGGCCGCTGCGCGCCACGTTCATGCTTCCAGTGGACACCGAGCTGCCCACAGCCGGGTCGTACAGCTCGGCGAAGTTGACATTTTGACATGGTCTTGGGTGGACACAGTTAACACCTCCCGCAAATCAGGACCTTTCCGGTGTTGAGTAGTGTGACGCTAAGAGCGTCTAACAAAACCCATAGCTTAGGAGTTCTGCCGCTGGTTGAAAACCACGGACCTGACTTGTAGGTCCGCGCCATGTGGCTGGCCAGTTTCTTCCATCTTCATCAAGGGGTGAGCTTGAAGACCACCCCGGAGAAAAAAGCACCACCGGATTGGGTGGTACCGTACAGGTTGCCCGCACTGTCCCGGACCAATCTTCCTGCCGGGAATGCCCCGTCTTTCCCGCCAGTGAACTTGTGCAGCACGATCTCCTTGCCGGTCGTATCCAGCTTGAAGACGACTCCGCACCCGAAGCCGCTTCCGCATGCCAAGTCGCCGCCGGAGTCGGTGGTGCCGTACAGGTTCCCTGCATTGTCCCGGACCAATCCTGCCTCAGGAGCTGCGCCGTCCGATCCCCCAGTGAAGCTGTGGAGCACGGTCTCTTTGCCGGTCGTGCCCAGCTTGAAGACGACTCCGCACCCGCCGGGGCATGTCCCGTGGCCGCCCGTGAAGGTGTTGCCGTACAGGTTGCCCGCGGCGTCCCGGACCAATCCTGCGGCTGTCGAAGGGGCTGCCCCATCCGCTCCCCCAGTGAACCTGTGCAGCACGGTCTCCTTGCCGGTCGTATCCAGCTTGAAGACGACTCCACAGCCGCTGCCGCCTCCGCATGCCAAGTCGCCGCCAGCACCGGTGTTGCCGTACAGGTTGCCCGCGGCGTCCCGGACCAATCCTGTCGCGGGGTCTGCCCCGTCCGCTCCCCCAGTGAAGCTGTGGAGCACGGTCTCTTTGCCGGTCGTGCCCAGCTTGAAGACGACTCCGCACCCGGGGAAGCTTAAGCTTGAGGGCAGGGCAGGGACAAACCGGCATGCTAAGTCGCCGCCGGCACCGGTGGTGCCGTACAGGTTGCCCGCCACGTCCCGGAGCAAACCTGGGTCGCCAAAGTTGGGATTTGCCCCGTCCGCCCCGCCAGTGAAACTGTGCAGCACGGTTTCCCTGCCGGTCGTATCCAGCTTGAAGACGACTCCGAACCCGTGGCCGCCGCCGGTCGAGGTGGTTCCGTAAAGGTTCCCTGCATTGTCCCGGACCAATCCTGAGCTGGGGTTTGCCCCGTCCGTCCCCCCGTGAACTTGTGCAGCACGGTCACCTTGTCGGTCATATCCAGCTTGAAGACAACGCCGCACCCAGGAAGGCATGCAGTGGAGCCGCCAACGGACGCGGTACCGTACAGGTTGCCCGCATTATCTCGGACCAAACTTGCGCTGGGGTCTGCCCCGTCAGACAAACCTGTAAACGCGTGGAGTACAGCAAAAGTCGGCGCTGGCTCTTGCTGTTCCTGCGCGACCAGTTGAACCGGGAGCGCCAGCGTAGCGAAAAATGTCATCGCGGCAACGAACAACATTTTTGATTTCATAAATCTCCTCCTTGAGGAGTTGCTTGCGGAGAGTGACAGTACAGTCTGGCCAGAGTGGAATCGCCGATTCCCAATTTCGCTGCAACTCTGAGACTTGCTGAGTTCGTGCCTCAATGTCGCGGAAGTGACCGAACAGTGAAGTGTTTGTCCCATGAGTGACGCCTCTCTTGCGCCAAGTCGTGCAAGGGCCGCCGGATTCCCTTGGAATGGGTCGATTAGCCTAGGGGAGAAGAGGGTCGCTGGAACAATGCGAAATGTTGAGAGCGGCTGGCTCTCCCAAAACTGATGCGTATTATGGTTCCGCAACAGGGCTAAGTCAATGGTAGGCAGGCCGAAACTTGGCTACTCAAGAGATTAACATTGGCAATGGGACGGCAGTTTGCATGCACGCCGCCGGGCAGTCTGGCGTTCGCACAGCCTGATTCGGGGTTTTGTTAGACGCTCTTAGGTCTCGAACCGTGCGGGGGAACCGGTACAGAATGCGCACGGGGACCATTCTAATAGGAGTTGAAGACTAGTCAAGGTGCAAGATTTTGCGTCGCTGCCCTAGCCTGGCGGTTGCCAACAATTAAGATCGGCACGGTGGTTCTCCAGTCAAGCTCGATTCCGGCCCTGGGCGATAATCCTTCCAAGACGAATATCGGTGAGCTGGAACAGAATTGCAGGAAAGATCTCAGAGCAGTCGATGCAGCGAAGTGGGGTTCTCTGACGAAGAAGCTTGCGGGTGGGAAGGAACCGGCTTGGCGCCAAGACCTGCGGCTATTATGGTCTATCCCTCGTCATTATTCAAAACGCAGCGGCAACGGTGCGTGCTCAAAAGAGGTAACGCTCAAAGAAACGTGGGTGGCTGACCTATACAGACGCGTCGGTCGCGATTGCGTTTCGAGTGTTAACTGAATGAGTCACAC
>WNFC01004579.1_pt1 | contig 15067 bp, 15 predicted proteins | sample 5400541 | NCBI WGS metagenome assembly WNFC01 (sample SAMN13153342, study PRJNA577476) | soil metagenome | isolation source: 120 cm saprolite under Douglas fir tree site 2 hole 2 replicate 1 | place: USA:California | collected 2015-04-18
AGGACGATCCGCCGACGACTTTGCCGCGTGCGCATTCGATCGGGCGCGAGCCAAGCTCGGGCTCGGGCTCCGAGAAATACATCCAGTCGTTCATGCGGTGCAGGAACAACCGCGGCCAGCCCAGCGGGATGTGGATCCAAGGGTTGCGATCCCAGCCGCCGGCCTCCAGCAGCAGCACCTTGACCGAAGGGTCTTCTGTCAGCCGATCGGCCAGCACGCAGCCCGCCGATCCCGCGCCGACGATGACGAAGTCGTAATGATCCGAGCTCACGGCTCTCCCAAGATAGCGTCAGATAGCGTCAGTCCATACCGCTTTGCGGACGATACAGATTCAGAACTTCATTGTCGTCCCGGCCAACCATGTGCTCTCGCTGGTACCGACGAAGAACCCGTGCGGCTGGTCAGGGCTAAGGCCAAACTTGTTCTTCCACCAGCGATAGCCTGCGAAGATCACAATGCGTTTAGGCGCATTCCACATCACTCGGCCCACATCGAAGGCGAGAACATTTTGAGTCAGGTATTCAGTCGTCCGAAGGTGACCCGGCCCGAGCGGCTCGCAAGGCTGGCCACAACCTTTAGGCCCATGCATGACCACGAAGCCATTTAAGAAGAACGGCGAGGACGGGGAGCCCAGCGGCTGGGAATAATCGACTTCGACCGCCCAAGTCGGATCGAAGTCTACCCTGCCACTGGGATTGGGAATGGGCTGCGACGGGAAGGTCGCGGCGAACCCGTCGTGCTCCCACTCCTTGTAGCCCATCACAGCAACGTTGAGATAACCTTTGTACGGCATCTCGAAGTCGAACTGCAGGCCGCCCAAGATCGCGCGCTTAGCCGATGCCTCCGTGGTGTTGTCGGTGTTGAGGTCCACACCGACAATGAACTCGACGTTGGTCAGCGGCCCGGCCGAGAACGCTTTCGTATTGAAGATCTGGTTCCAACCGAACGTGCTGCGGAAGAAACCGTAGATGTCCATGTATCCGGGGCAACGCGATGATCCGGGAGGATCAAGCGGGCCCTTCTGATCGCAGGGCGCCGCCGGCGTACCGAAAGGTGGCGCACGGCCATTGGTCGCCTTGAACCACTCGACGTTGAAAAAATTCGTGCCGTAATTCCACACATCAAAATGGCTGAAAAACAAAGCGTTCTTCGGCGTCTGCCCTGCTCCGGGATTGGTGGCGGTGGGTAGGTAGTAATACCCGACGATGTTGTTGTTGACGGTGAACACGGGCGGGAGTTCTGGCGTCACTGGCTTTTCAGCCGGCGCCTCCGCGTCCACGGAGCGGTCGTGAGTCTGCGCCCACGCATTCACGCTGGCCGTCATTGCCGTCACGGCAACCAGAAATGCCAGCTTCGCTGTCGCTCTCATCACACGCCCCAATGACCTCTTCGGAAGAGAGGCGAAAAATGTCATTCGCCACAGAGCGACGCGGATATTACCGAAGGCGAGACACACACGATTCGCCTGTGGCGCAGTCGCTCCAGTTCTTGCGGGCATGTGGCGTTTCGAACACACTGGAATGCGAGGTTGTGCATCACAGCAAAATTGGTAGCCGATGTCCGCGTGGGGTCATTTTCGACCGGGATGAGCCTGGCAGTGGTTCCTGCGATGTCGGCTAGGCGCCCGAAAGCGGACGCAAAATCAGGGCCGTTATAGCGTCTACCTCGATGAGCTTTTGCAGGTTGATGGTGCCGCCCGGCAGGTGATTCAAGCTCCCAAACCGGAGCCTCGAATCATGCACATGGCACTAAGCGGACATGCTCGTCGCATCAGCCGATGTCCGCTTTCGGGAGCAAAGCGGACATGGCCTGAGGACGGCGCGAGGTCCTGCTTGCGACCCCGAGCTGACATAGGCCGGATCGAAATCCCGCAGTGCAGCACCTGCCGGCGGTCCGAGGTGTGCTATCCTTTCGCTCGTAGGCACGGGAGATACCGGGCCGTGCAACGGCGCAACTTCATCACGCTACTCGGCGGCGCGGCGGCCGCGTGGCCGCTCGCGGCCCGCGCGCAGCAGGGCGAGCGTATGCGGCGCATCGGCGCGCTGATGGGCTACGCCGAGAGCGACTCAGACGCACGGGCCTGGTACGCGGCGTTCCGGGACGCACTCCAGAAGCTTGGGTGGACGCAGGGCCGCAACATCCAGGTCGACGCTCGCTGGGCAGCACCTGACGACGCGGAGTCGATGCGACGTTTCGCGATGGAACTCGTCGCGCTACAGCCTGATGTCCTTCTTTCGAGCACCACACCGACCACAACGGCGCTGCTTCAACAAACGCGCACCATCCCCATCGTTTTCGCGCTCGTTGCCGACCCGATCGGCCGCGGCTTCGTCGCGACCTTCGCGCGACCTGGCGGCAACGTCACCGGTTTCATCCTTACTACCGAGCCGACGATGGCCGGCAAATGGGTGGAACTGCTCAAGGAGATTGCACCACGCGTTGCCCGGATCGCGATGCCGTTCAACCCGGCAACGGCGACATATGCTGACTATTGGCTCGACCCCTTCAAAGCCGCCGCTGCCTCCCTTGCAGTGGAGGCGATCCCCGCACCCGTTCGCGACAGCTCCGAGCTGCAATCCGTCATTGCCGCACAGGCACGCGAGCCAAATGGTGGCCTTATCGTGATGCCGGATAGCTTCATGGATGCCTATCGCGCAGAGATCACATCGCTGGGCGCTCGCTATCGTCTCCCTGCCGTTTATCCATCCCGTGTCTTCGCTGACGTTGGCGGCCTGCTGTCCTACGGCGTTGACCGAACCGTTAATTTTCGGCGTGTGGCGACGTATGTGGATCGCATTCTCAAAGGCGAGAAGCCGGCCGAGCTGCCGGTGCAAACGCCGACAAAATACGAGCTGGTGATCAATCTCAAGACCGCGAAGGCGCTCGGCCTCGAAATTCCGCCGGCGCTGCTCGCCCGCGCCGATGAGGTGATCGAATGAACCGGCGCGCGCCCATCACGCTGCTCGGCGGCGCGACGGCTGCGTGGCCGCTGGCGACGCGGGCACAGCCATCTAATGAATCGCCGCGGGTTCATTCGGCTGCTCGGCGGGGTGGCTGCGTGGCCGTAGAGCTCGCATTCCCGCGCGAGACCAGTGGCCCTAACCGGTTTGGCCCCGATCCACCAAAGCGCGAGATTATTATGCCGGCGTGAGTGACCGGCGTCGGACCACAAAGATTGCCTTACAGGCCTTTGGGATTTCCTTTCAGGATTTGATAGCGCGTTCCGGGCCGGGAAAACCGTTCCGGGGGCTCCCCAGCCCGAAATGTCCTGATCCTGTCCGACCTACATTTGAACCTTCGACCGGCCTGAGGCGACAAATAGTCGGGGAGCCATTCCCCCGGCGATTGAGCCGGAAGGTGGGATGGCAGAAGCGGGCGTCTTGCACAGACCCAGCGGAATAGGGGCGTCACTCGGTCAGCCCGTCCGGGTGCCTAACACAAGGGGATTAGCATCATGAAGATCGTCACAATCGTAACGGCTGGGCTCGTCGCCATGCTGAGCGTTGCCGCCGCCGCCACGCCGGCCGCAGCTCATCCCTACGACCAGTACATTCAAGGTCGCTCTTTTTTCGGCGCCTTGTTTGGGCCCAACATCGCGAGCGGGGTTGTCAGCTATCCCACCAATCAGAAGCCGGGCACCATTGTGGTCAGCACGGCGCAGCGGCGGCTCTATCTCGTGCTCGGCAACGGCCAGGCACTGAGCTATGCCATCGCCGTAGGCGCTGCCGGCCACGCCTGGAGCGGCATTAACCAGGTGAGCGACAAGCGCGAGTGGCCGGACTGGACGCCGCCCGGGGAGATGCTGCAGCGTCGGCCCGATCTGCCGCGTCATATGGCGGGCGGCCCGAACAATCCGATGGGCGCCCGCGCGATCTATCTCGGCTCGAGCCTCTATCGCATTCACGGTTCGAACGACCCTGACAAAATCGGCCAAGCGGTGTCATCGGGCTGCATTCGCATGACCAATCAGGACGTGATCGATCTCTATAACCGGATCCAGATCGGCGCGACGGTCATCGTGCAGTAGCAGCGGCGCGGCCAAACAACGTACGAGCGATCCGGCCCGGCGCTGATCGCGCGCCGGGTCATTGCCGCCAGCTGCTTTAGGGTCTCGCATGCGTTCAGGCCTGTTCTTGGCAATGATGCTGGCGGCATCCAGCTTGGCAGCAGCGGAGACACCGCTGACGGTCGACCAACTGCTCGCGCAAGGATGGGAGATCGCGGGCTATGCGAGCGGCTATGATAATCGTACATCGCTGATCCTGTTCCGCCACCCGGGCGTAAACGCGCTTGTCCAGTGCGGCATCCTCTACGACGTGACGCGCACTCAGCGCACAGTCGTCAATTGCTACGAGCTGCGGTAAACGCGCACCGTCCCCATCGTTTTCGCGCTCGCTGCCGACCCGATCGGCCGCGGCTTCGTCGCGAACTTGGCGCGACCTGGCGGCACCGCTGTTTCGAAGTTCTTTGGGTCGAAGGCCGGCATACTTTGGATCCGCCCCACCGTCCACGACGTGGATGCCTGGCGCAAGGCGGGGCATGACGGGTCACGAATTGACAAACATTGGTATCACTGTTTCGGCGCAGCAGGAGGATTGGCCTTGGGCGCGGCAGGTGCGGCCGCCTGCGGAGAGGCGGGAGGAGGCAGCTGCGGCGCGGTGGGTGCGGCCTGGCCGAACGAGACCGAGAGCGCGAATAGCCGCCAGCGCCCGCCTACCGGCGCGAAAGCCATCTCGAAATTCACTTGCGTCGGCACCGACGGAAAGAAGCCGGCCATATGCATCATGCCGTTCGCCTCGATCTGCGGCAGCAAGGTGAGCTGCGGGTCGATCACTGCCACGCCGGAGAGATCGATGTTGTCGCGGCGCTCCTGCGCAAAGATTTCGGCGAGTCGCGCGGCGGAATTGGCTTGAAAGTCAGGCGAGCCGAGATCGCGCAAGACCGTGTAGTTGCCGGTCTTGTTCGCCTGGTCGAGGGCGAGCAGCGTCGAGCGGATGAGGATCAAGACGCCGTTGCGATCGATCTGCGCCGGCGTGGGCGCTTGAGGCTGCGGTTGCTGCTGCTTCGGCGCCGCCGGCTGCTTCGGGGCCGGCTGCTGCTTCGGCGCTTGCGCTTGCGCCTGCGCCTGTGGCCACAGCATCACCGCAGCGACGGCTCCCGCCACGCTCATGGCGACGATGAGCCCCACCGTCAAAAGGCGGAGCAGAGACCAGTCAGATCGAGCTACGAGCAAGGCACACCAATCCCTCGTCGTCATTCCACCCTGCGAATTATGGCGAAATGCGGGATTGGCGCCATCCGCAGTCGTAGCCCGGATAAGCGAAGCGCAATCCGGGATCGGCAAGGCCCCGCATTTCGCCATAGCGCGTCCTTAAGGGCGTTCACGCCCGTCCCGTAGCCCGCGAAGACGGGCGTCAACGCCCTTTAGGCCCGCGAAGACGGGCGTAAACGGCCTTTAGGTACGGGCTATGGACGCTGCGGTCGGGCCGCGGGGCGCAATGGCGAAGCGTCTTGCGCCGGTTGCCGCTACCACGCGAAGGTCAGACCGGCCCGCGTGCCGACCCCACCATACTGGAAGCCGCCGGCAAATGCAGCATTGGCCACGACGTTGTCGCTGATGCGCGCTTGGGCGATGAAACTCATCGCGTTGGTGCCGCGGAAATTGCCCCAGTTGCTGGTGACGGCGAAACGTTTGTTGTCGGGGAGCGCCGAGCCGCTCATGGCGATGGCGACCGCGGTGCCCTCATAGGCCTGGTTCAATCCGTGCTGCAGGTTCTCGTTCAGGAGAGCGACGTTCTGCTGCAGCGCCGTCACGTTGGCGCTCATGCTGGCGATGTTCGGCACGCTCAAATTCGTGGCCGCCAGGTTGCCGTTGGCGTCGGTGGTGACGAACATCGTCGGGCCCGACTGCGCGGCGAGGCTCGCCGCCGAGGTGATGCCGGGCATCCGGTAGGTGTTGGACGCGGTGCCGAACGCCATCTGATTGGCCGCGGTGGCGGTCGCGCCGGCGCCGAACGCGCTCGAATTCGCAAACGTCGCCGAGGCGCCGGGGCCGATAGCCGTCGCGTTGGTTCCAGTGGCGATGGCGCCGTCGCCGAAGGCGGCGCCACCGTTGGCGGCCGAAGCGCCCGCGCCCACCGCGACCGAGCCGGTGGCGGTCGCGCCATTGCCGATGGCGATGGCGTTGACGCCGGTCGCTGCCGAGGCGAGGCCGATGGCAACGGCGCCGGCCTGCGTCGCCTGCGCGCTGTCGCCGAGCGCCACCGCCGAGGCGCCGCTCGCGGTCGCTGCGATGCCGCCCGCGAACGCGCGCGCGCCGCTCGCGGTCGAGCCCTGGCCGACCGCGGTCGCGCCGGTGGCGTTCGCGGTGCTCGCCTGGCCGATGGCGGTGGTGGCGTCGCCATTGGCGACGCTGCCTTGCCCGTACGCGCTCGCGGTCGCGCCGTTGGCGAAGCTGCCCTGGCCGGTCGCCGTCGCGAAGGCGCCGCTCGCGACACTGTTCATGCCCGTCGCGGTCGCGCTGGCGCCAGTCGCGTTGCTGTTCTGGCCGGTCGCCGTCGCGTTGATTCCGTTCGCGATGCTCAACTGGCCGGTTGCGGTCGCGTTGGTGCCGTTCGCGCTGCTGTTCTGGCCGGTCGCGGTCGCGAAGTCGCCGTTCGCGTTGCTGGCCCGGCCCGTCGCGGTCGCGGCGGCGCCGTTCGCCACGCTGTTCCGGCCCGTCGCGGTCGCGCTGGCGCCGTTCGCGATGCTGTTCGAGCCGGTCGCGGTCGCGAAGTCGCCGATCGCGCCGCTGTCAACGCCGGTCGCCGTCGCGGCGATGCCGATCGCGTGGCTGAGCCCGCCGGTCGCGGTCGCGTTGGTGCCGGTCGCCATGGCGCCGTCGCCGGTCGCGGTCGCGAGGCCGCCGTTCGCATTCGCGTTGGAGCCGCACGCCACATCGCCGATCCCGGTGGCTACCGCGCCGGCGCCGGTTTGTGGCTCGGCGCCGGTGGCGCTGCCGCCGCAGACGAATTGCGCGGCCGCCGGCACCGGCGCCAGCATCGCCGTAGTGGCGGTGAGCCCGGCGGCCGCGATCGCGAGGCTGCGCAAGGTGCCGCCCGCGAGCGCGCTCACGCCCAAGAGCCGCGCGCGACGACTTAGCGGCATGGCGATCGATTCACCCACGAGCGCGAGATCGCGCACACGCGGACGGTTTTGGCTTCCCCTCGACGCCGCTGTCTTCATGTCGGCCCCATGCGCGCAACGCGCCATCGCGTCTGTCCGGCCAGCCATCGACTCCAGTTGCGCGCATCGCTCATCTTGTTGCGTGGATCGACCGCGCCGTGGCTGAACACGCGACGGCATCCTAATTTGCAAGCGGTCGCCTGCGGAGTCGCCGCGAACATTGCGAGCGGATTATCTTGGGTAGTAGCGTATTCGCTACACCCCCGCAGTGCGCAATGGCGTAAGGCCTCTTTGCCGGAGGCGTGGCAGTCCGATCACAGTTGGAACTTTTGGATTATATCGGGTTCATCCGCTTGCGATGTCTTGCGCGCAGCGTGTAGCCCGGATGGACCCCGCGAAAGCGTGGGATCCATCCGGGTTCTGCTCGCCACAACCGACCTCGCTCGCCGCATCCTGGATTTCGCCATAGCGCGCGCACGCGCTTTAGGCTCAATCCGGGCTACTTGCTGAGCAGGCGTCTTGGTCTTCATGGGCAAGTCTTCTTGGGCAAGTCGCGACTCGACTCGCGCTCGCCCGGCGCTATTTATACCCCATGGTGTCGTGTCGCGTTTGGGGGAAGAAGCAACGGCCAAGAAGCTACGGCCAAGGAAGCGATGGCAATGACCGCCGATCAACGTCAATGGCTTGACCTGTCGCCATGAGGGCTCTCGCCACGCTCGCCTTGCTCCTCGCGCTGGTTCTCCCCGCCGCGGGAGAGCCCTTGCGCCCGGCGCTCAAGCAAGCGCAATGCCCCGTCGGCTCCATGCAGAGCGGCGGCTATTGCACCCCGCTGTTGCGCGGCGCGCCGACCGAAAAGCGTGGATTGGTACCGCGCAGCCCGCTCGCTCCGAGGAAAGCCTTCCCGCAATCTCCATACGCGCCAAGTATTCCATATGCGCCAAGTATGTAGTCGAGCGCCACCGAGCCGCCGCTTGGCCGCGCCAGCGCTTCGACGGTAATCCGATCTTCTGCAGCCTGCTCGTGGTCGCGGACCGGCGGCGCCAATTGGACCGCGGTGCTGGCCCCATTGAACCTTTCCACGGCCAGCGCGACCAATAATGGGAGCCTTGACCGGGGTCGGCCGGGACAAGGCGGTTGGATTGGGGGGCATCATGCACCAGTCACGCCCACTAGCGGCCGCTTCGGCCGCGCTCGTCTGCGGATCGATCGCAAGCGCGAGCGGCGTCGTTGTGCAAATTGCCGGCCACGAGGCCGATGGCAAGTCGGTGATTGCGGCTGTTTCCCAGAGCCTCAGCACGATTGCGGCCGTTCCCCTGAGCCCGATTGCGACCGTTCCCCCGAGCCCCGGCACGATTGCGACCGTTCCCCCGCACCCCGGCACGACACCCTCCGCTGTCGTCTCGCCGCCTCCGCCCGCCAAGAGCGCGCCCGCTGTGAGCGCGCCCGTTAAACGACAAGATTCCGCGTCGCCGTCCAATTCACCGCAGACCACACGACTCGATGCATTTGCCCCGCCGATGACAGCGTCGACCACGGCGGCGACGACAGACTTGGCCGAGCAGCCTGCTCCTGCTCCCAAGAAATCGCAAAAAACGGCACGCAGCGCGAATGAGCGCAACCGAAGCGACGCTGCCGCGTGGGGCCGCTATGGCCACGAAAAGCCAACTTCGAGCTGGTGATTAAACCTCGATACCGCGCACGCGCCCGCCATCACGCTCCCGCCAACGCGGCTCGCCCGCAGGCGAGACAGCGCTGCCGCTGTGAACAATGATTTTCAAAATCATAGCTTTGCTCGCCGCCGCGATCCCGATTTTCCTCTTCGTACGCTCAGTATTTTTCCGACGAACGACGCGAGTCAACGAGGCTCTTAGGGAATTCAAGAAGCAGGCCAACTTAGCAGTCTCGATATTTCTGATCCTCATTGTGTGTGTTGTCATCTTCGCCGCAGGCAAGTTGGCCTGGACGTGGTGGTCATCACTCTGAACGCGAGCGCCACCTACGAGACCATCCGCGGTCCGTGGGGCGCTTCATCGCATTCCCATTAACGCATTGTTTAGGCTTCCGGCCAGAACGAGTCGCGCACTTGACCCGAAGGTGAGACAGTTGGCGCGGCTCGGCTCGGTGTGTGGAGCTAGCAGGTGCTAGCCCAACAGCCCAAGCATCTGGCCGAGCCGCCTAGCTTTCAGTCCGCGTCGCGCGGACGCAGCCAAAATGAAACCGCTCTGACCGGTGGCAATCTTCGGACATTGAGCGCATGTGGGGCGGATGGCCAAACCAACAGGCGAAATCACGCTCGCCGCCCAGCCTGTCAAGGTCGGGGCTCAGTGGCACGTGGTGGGCACTTACCCAGGCGGGCAGCAGGAACACATCACGGGATTTGAGACTGAGGCCGACGCGCTCGATTGGATCGCTAACGATTCGGCCGATTGGCTAGAAAAACGAAGCGGCCGGTGATCGAATCCAGCGCGCGACCTAAGACGAGGCCGCCAACTGAGGCGGCCTACACTTCCGGCCTGCGAATGTCCTTCAATGCTTGTTCGCATAAGACCTCAGGATTGCGTCCGCCGCCTTTTGCAAGATTGATGATCTTGTCGGCGATTGCTTGTTTGACGCCGTCGTCGCATTCCCCGATATGCAGTGCGGCGCACGTCATTTCGAACGCGAGACCCAGGATACGTTTGGTCTCGGGATCGAACTGCTGACCGTTTAGATAAGGAGTGATAGGCATGGTGGTGCGCTCCTGGTGACAGGCGGGAGCGCTCATGGTCTCTCAGCCACCGACGCCTGGCGCAGGGCCGCTGTCGGTGATGGATCACCGTAAGCCTAATTAGGACACTTAGCGATTCAAATCAGCAAGCGTAGCCCGGATGTCGCCATAAGCGCGTTTACGCGCGTCCATAGCCCGTCCCGTAGCCCGCGAAGACGGGCGTAAACGCCCTTTAGGCCCGCGAAGACGGGCGTAAACGTCCTTTAGGTACGGGCTATGGACGCGCGTGAATGCCTTTAGGCTCACGAAGGCTACCCGCTGCTGCGAGATGCCGCGTGCCCTCTTGCGATTTCATCGATGGCGAACACCGTTCCTGCCCAGATCGCGTATCCCAACGACAACAGAACGGCCAGCGTGACAAGTCCATCGAGCCAAGATCCGAGTCGCTTGTGCTTCAGGAAGTGAAACGGTGTCAGCACCCACATATTGATGTACGAAAAGCAATACGCCGCGAGTACGATATAGCCGATGATGGCCAATATTTGCAGCGTCATGCTCCCGCTCGCGTCTGCAAAATACTGTAGGGCGCCGCAAATAACTGCGTTCCGCAGAAGCGGAAAAAACCACCCGTAGAAGGACTGTATAGTTCCGGCGATGACCCGTTCTTCCGGAAATGGATGGAAAACACCCGCAAGGTAGGTCTCAACTCGCGTAAGCAGGCGTTTGGCGGCACTGATCGAGGTCATGTCTCATCACTCCCTGTCGATAATCGGCTGCGAGCGTTCGTGCCATAGCGCACCCCAGCGGCGTCGACACCGCACCACCGAAGCGCGAAATCGAAGTAAGTGTAGCCCGGATGAGCCTAAAGCGCGTTCACGCGCGTCTTCGACGCGCTATGGCGATATCCGGGTTCCGGCCTCCAGCCATAGCAGTCCATAGATCGCTGCGAGCCGGCGACGCCGCTACGTGACACCGCCCAGACTGTGCCTGACGCCTGCCGTAGCCGGACGAGCATTCAAGCGGGATATCCCGGATTTCGCCATAGCGCGTCGAAGACGCGCGTGAACGCGCTTTAGGCTCATCCGGGCTACTTGCTGGACCGCGCGCGGGATCGGCGCGTCCTTGTGCAGCGATAGGTGCGTACGAGCCTCGTTGTAATATTTTTGGTAGGAATTGAGCACCCCGCCCAGGGCAAGAACGAACCGGATCAGTGGTGAAGAGACCCATTTTGTGATACGTTTGATTTATGCCGGGTCAGAAGAAAAATCCCCCGAAAAAAGTAAGTGTGAGTGGTCATACCATTGGCCGCGCCCGTTTTGCCAAGATCAGCGCGGTCGAGGGCATCACGATGTCCGCGTCGATGCTTAAGCGCGCCCGGACATCGGCAGCCAAGGGCCTGTCGGCCGAAGAAACCCGCAAACTCATTATCCGGTCGTACCGCAAAGGCTGAGTGCCTGGCGCATGTACGACGCGGTCAGCGATCCCTACACCTACGAGGGATCAACCGTCCTCAAGCAAGCTACCTGCTCATCCGGGCTGCTGATGGTGCAACGCGTCATTCTGTGGCGGCGCGCCAATTCGGTAGCAATTGGAGACGAAGCGGACTCATCGCGGATTTGAGTCGTGGCCCAATTACGGGAAGCTCTCTTGACTACGTATGTTTCAGACGAGCAAAGTTGCATTCTCCAAAGCGCAAGGATCGAGAATGCCGGTCAGGATCGTTGGAATGATCGGTGTGACGCCGCCAAGCAATGACACCACTTTGCATGTCATCGAAGGTGGCCTATCTCCGAGCTATCTCGCGCAGTTTGCACGAGCGCATGACGAAGCCGACTTCGATCTGGCACTCGTGGGACATACCTCATCGTCGGCCGAGGGCTTCCTCGTTGCCCTTTATGCGGCCGGACACACCAACAGACTCGGCTATCTTGTGGCGCATCGGCCGGGCTTCGTTGCGCCGACATTGATGGCGCGAAAGATCGCCACCTTCGACCACCTCACCGGCGGAAGGCTCGCTGTTCATATCATCACGGGTAAGACCGACGAGGAGCAGCAGGGCGACGGCGACTTCAGTCCGAAGGCCGAGCGCTACCGCCGGGCGGCGGAGTACCTCGAATTGATGAAGCTCACTTGGTCGAGCGAGCGACCGTTTGACTTTACCGGCGAATTCTATCGAGTCAGCGGCGCTGCTTCGGATGTGCGTCCGCTTCAGCAGCCCCACCCGCTGCTGTTCTTCGGCGGCGCCTCCGAAGGCGCGCTCTCGATGGGCGCTAAGCTGTGCGACGTTTACGCCATTTATGCCGAGCCGCTTACATCGACGCGCGAGCGCATCGCCCAGTTCCGCTCCCTGGCGGCAGCGTTTGGGCGGACACCAGGGTTCAACGTCTCGCTCCGCCCCATCATTGCGGCACGCGAGGGCGAGGCATGGGACAAGGCCAACCGGATTCTGGCGGCTATGAGCGGCAAGAAGGGATGGCAACGGCAGGAGGAGGCCAAGGGTCCGGTCGACAATGCCGGACAGCGGTTGATGCGCTTCGCGCTCGAGCGCGATGTCCATGACGAACGCCTGTGGATGCCGATTGCACGTGCGACCGGCGCGCTCGGTAACACTTCATGCCTTGTCGGCACTCCCGAACAAGTCGCAGAGGCGATTCTCAAATACTACACGCTCGGCGTGGATTCGTTCCTCATCCGCGGCTTCGACCCCTTGAACGATACGATCGAGTTTGGTCGTGAGCTCATTCCGCGGATCAAGGCTGGCGCGGTCGAGATCGACCGTCGGCGAGCCGCCGAGTGACACCTGTTGCCGTTCGTGCTGCCCGATCATGCCTCATCGCGGCCCGCAAGCGGCGCCACCGGTACAACAGAGCGGCAGACGTTGATTCAAAGCGGAACCATACGCATGCGGACGGTTCTATTGCGCGCGCTTGCTGCGCTCATCATCGGATTCCAAGGGCCACTGTGGCTCAGCGTCGCCGCTGGCGCCGAAGGTTGGACGTCGAAACCGATTCGCCTCATCGTGCCGTTTCCGCCAGGGGGGACGACCGATCAAATCGCACGGCGGGTTCAACCGTTGCTCGAGGCAGACCTGAAAACGACTATCGTGATCGAGAACCGCGGCGGTGCATCGGGCGCGATTGGCACGCAAGCGGCGGCCATGTCGGAACCTAACGGCACCACGTTTCTGCTGGTGTTCGATACCCACGGCGTCAATCCGAGCCTCTTGCCGAACCTGCCTTTCGACACGCTGAATGATCTGTCGCCGATCATGCTCATCGGCAAATCACCGATGGTGATCACCGCTCATCCCGCGACAGCGTACCGGCGTTTCGATGATGTGCTCGCCGCATCGAGGAAAAACCCCGGCTCCGTCGCCTATGGCACAATCGGCGCGGGCAGCCTTGCACATCTCGCCATGAGCCAGATTGCAAACGAGTTCAAAGTCACGATGACGCACGTCCCCTACAAAGGCGGCGGACCGCTCGCCACCGATGCGATAGCCGGGCATGTGCCCGTGGCAGTCGCCTCGGTTGCGCTGCTCTCACCCCATATTCAAGCGGGCGCGCTTCGACCGGTCGCGGTGACCTCCGCTCAACGTTATCTCCAACTGCCGGATACGCCGACGATTGCTCAGTTGGGCATCGTCGGATTCGATGCGGAGGCTTGGTGGGGCTTGCTCGCGCCGGCGAAAACTCCGAGCGACATTATCATGCGGATGAATGCCGCTATGGCTAAGGCTCTGCGCGAGCCGGCGGTCGAGCGGAGTTTGCATGATCAAGGGATCGAATATCGGTTGTCGTCTCCGAAAGAGTTCGGTGACTTTATCGAAGGCGAGATTGTACGATGGGCCAAGGTCATAAAGGACAATAAGATCGTCGCCGGCGAGTAACCCCACGGCCGCTAACCACAGTTCCGCCTTATGGAAATTTGAGCTAGGACAGGCCTTCGCTACCAATCATTGCTCGAACTTTATGTTCGCTTCTTTGACGACCGCAGACCATCGTCGCACTTCGTCCCTCATGCGTGCCGTCAATTCGTCTGCGGTGCTGCCGATCGGGGTCGCCGCCAAAGCCTTCATCCGCGCTTTGAAGTCATCCGTCGCGGTGATCTGCCGGCAGGCAGCCTCGAGCTTCCCGGCGATTGGCGTCGGGATGCCGGCAGGCCCCATCAAGGCGAGGTACGTACCGCCGACCACGTCTGCCACGCCCGCTTCGGCGAGCGTCGGAATATCAGGAAGCTCGGGGATGCGGGCCGTCGTGGTGACTGCCAGGGCCCGCAGATGGCCTTCGCCAATTTGTGGCGCGGAAACCGGAGTTTCCACGAATGCGAACGCCGTTTGTCCGCTCAGCAGGCTGGTGATCGATTCACTGCTGCTGCGATAGGAAATTGCCGTAGCCGGCGCGCCAGTCTTGATCTTGAAGTGCTCGATCGGGAGCGTGAAGACCGGCGATGGCGTCGCATAATTTGCTTTGTTCGGATTGGCCTTAAGCCACGCGACCAGTTCGGCAATGGTATGCGCCGGGTGGGACTTATTGACCAGGACGATCAACGGATAGTCGGCCATCAACGAGATCGGTGTGAAGTCTTTGAATATATCGTAGGGGATGCGGTCCCAGATGGCGGTACCGACCGTCATGGCGCCGGGCGCGGCACCCAGCAGCGTGTATCCATCGGGCGCCGACTTCGCGACCGTGTCGGGCGCCAAGCGGCCACTCGCACCGGGCTTGTTCTCGACCAGAAATGTGCCGCCTAGGGCTTCTTGCAGCTTCTGCGCCACGATGCGTGCGACGGTGTCGGTACCGCCGCCAGCTCCAAATCCAATGACGATCCTGACGGTCCGGTTCGGGTAATCAACCTGCTGAGCGCTCGCCGCGACGGGCCACGCCGCTGCGCCGGCAACGAAACTAAGAAAGTCGCGCCGCTTCATGTCCACTCCCAGTCTCCGGCACCCACGATCGTACTGGTCCGTCCGGTATCCTGAAAGAGGAAAGGCCGCTGCGCGATGCGCGCAGGTGGGACCGTATGGACATCCACGCGCCGCGGTGCCTCAATATGGGCGCGCTATCACATGGAGGAACGATCATGAAAAAGCTCAGTATGCTTGGGATCGTCGGTGGTGCCGCGTTATTGGCTGCGGTGCCCTTCTCGCTTCAATGGTCCCAAGGGAATGTGGGCCCTGCGGTGCCACTGCTAACG
>WNFC01040883.1_pt1 | contig 15066 bp, 12 predicted proteins | sample 5400541 | NCBI WGS metagenome assembly WNFC01 (sample SAMN13153342, study PRJNA577476) | soil metagenome | isolation source: 120 cm saprolite under Douglas fir tree site 2 hole 2 replicate 1 | place: USA:California | collected 2015-04-18
CCGCATAGATTCGCTTCGCGTCCCTATCGGCGTCCGGAAATCCGGTATCGAGCAGCAAGGATTCGCCGGACGGCGACACGATCAGCGTGGCGGCGCCGCCTTCGACGTCGATCCAGTAAATCTGGAGATTCTGTGCGTTGTTTTGCGCCCGTATGGGATCGATCCCGGCCGGCGCGAGAATGCCAACGAGTCCCAGCGCCGCTCCGGCAAATAATTTCATCGCTCGATTCATGGTACCTCCCTTTCCTTATCCGACCCGAAGCATGTCCGGCCGGTTTTCACGACGGCACGTTCCGTTTTGCTATTGGCCCCCTCACTCCTTCTGCAGCGCGGCCCGGTACAGCGCCTGCACGTCTTCCCGGAACGCGCGGCGGGATGCATCGCGGGAGTAGAACATGTGGCCGCCGCCATAGACCGTGAGCTTGAGGCGGTCGGCGGAGCCGAACACCGGCATCTGGTCGAGGATGAGCTGGGTCCCGAAATAGGGCGTGACGAGATCGCTCGCGCCGTGCGCCACCAGGGCCTGGAGATCGCGGTCGGCGGCGAGCGCGTTGCGCAGATCGTCGACGACTTCCGGGCCGACGCGGCCACGACCCCAGTTCCATTGGCCGTTGACCTCGCCGTTGAGCAGACGATAGGGCTGCTCGACGCGCCACTTCAACGGGCCCTGATAGAGCGTCGTCATGGCGCCGGTGAGCGGCGGCCCGATGGCATCGAGCACCGGATCGGAAAAACGGCCCTGCGCCGAATTTGGCGACGGGTCGAAAGCCGTGATGGTCGGGTCGTAGGCGCTCGCCACCGTCCCCCGGGCGCGATTGAGCTCGCGCTGGAACGTACTGGTGTCGATGCGGGCGCCGAGCTTCTTCACCTGGACGGGATCGAGGCCCGTGAGAGCGGCGACGCGCGGCGTCATGCGCTCGATCGCCTCGGCATCGCGTTCGCCGCGCATGAGATCGCGCAGATAATCGCCGGACGCATAGGTCTCGACTTCGCGCAGCGCATTGCGGTCGAACGGCGCCGTGCTTTCCATCACGGTCGCCGCCATCGACGGCAGCCGCGTTACCCAGGACAACGGATTGTGACGGCGCTGGCTGAAATTGCTGAAGTCCAGCACCGGCGAGATCATGATGAGCCCGCGGATGCCGACACCCTGCTGGCCGGCAAGGGCGCGCGCCACCTTAGGCACACGGAATCCGCCATAGCTTTCGCCGACCACGAACTTCACCGCTCCCTGCCGGCCGTTCCTCTCGACCCATTTGCGAATCACGACCGCGAGCGCGTCGGCATCGCCGTCTACCGAGAGCAACTGGCGACGCATATTCTCGCTGTTCGCCACGATGTGGCTATACCCGGTCAAGACCGGATCGATGAACACGAGGTCGGTGAAGTCGAGCCAGGTCTCGGCGTTGGGAAGGAGCGCCGGCGTCGCCGACGCCGAAATATTGTCAAAAGGCAGCCGCCACGGACCCACCGCGCCGATGTCGAGGTAAGCGGATGCGGCGCCGGGGCCGCCGTTGAACAGGAAGGTGAGCGGACGATTGGCGTCGCCCTGCACATACGCGACGAAAGCCACTTCCGCCTGCAGGTTGCCGCTTTCTGCATCGTTGAGAGGAATTGACCCGGCCGTCGCCTTGAACTGCAGCGTACGGCCCGGCAACTCGACGATGTGCTCGGTGGTCGAATCGGCGGGAAGCCGCAGGGAATTTTCGTTCCGCGCCGGCGTCGACCGCGCGCCCGTCTCGCCGCCCGCAGCCGGGTTGCGTGGCGCGTCGGCGCTCTGCTGCGCAGGCGGACGGTTTTGCTGCGCCAGCACCGGCGTCGCCAGCTGCGCTGCCGACAAAGCCGCTGCGAGTGCCAGTGTGACCGGGTATCTGGCCAAGTATCCGAATGGCTTGGTATCAGCGTGCTGCATCCACATGAATGTCGTCCTTGCGTGTCTTCAATCGCCGGGCAACTTTTTCGACATTGCCCTCGCCATCGCGATCTCGCGGATTCTCGCCCATCTGTAGCTTAGCGCATTTTTCGATTAGGTTGACCTACTCTGTGCTGTCATCGCCCTCCCCCGACTTGATCGGGGGATTGACCGGGCGATCTAGTAACCACCGGCCGTGGATACTGGATTGCCCGGTCAAGCCGGGCAATGACACCAGAAGGATCAACCTTACCGTAAAATGCTCTACCGCCGTGTCGCCGGTGTCGTCACGCGGGAGGCCGCGGCTTCTTGGACGCCGGTTTTTTCGCGACCGCCGGCGTCGGCTCGTCGCCACGCTCGACCGCGGTCAACCGACCGCCGACGAACTCATAGCTTCCTGCGCGCTCGCCGGTCTTGTACGTCATGACCACGCGGCGTTGACCGCCGGGCTGCGGCGTGAGGTCGACCGCTTGCGGCTGACCGAGTGCACGCACAACTTCGCATTCGGTCATATCGAGGCTGACGCCGCGCGGAGACGCCGGCGCCGCGCCGGCGCACGCGCCCTGCCCATCGACCAGATCTGCCGGTCCGACCGGAGCGACTGGCGATATCGGGTAAGCGTAAGAGTTCGAAGTGGTCGGGAGAAAGGTCGAACGATCCGGCAACCGGAAATTTGCCGGATCCGGAATCATATTCTGGACCGAGCCGCAGGCGGTAACGCCGGACGCAAGAGCGACGATCGCCGCGCCGCGCGCCAACATCCGTCGACCGCCAATCCACTGCGCAATCACACCCATTCGAAGCCTCCGGCATCGCGACTCGGCCGCCCCGCCCCAGTATAGCGTTTCCGCCATTCGAACCATATTGGCCAGCGTAGGGCGGGTTCCCTTTAACCCGCCATTGCTGGCGAGATGGCGGGTCCCTCCTTTCCTCCCATGCAAGCGGGGAGGGTCTCGATTTTGCCCGTCCGCGCTTGCGGGGGAGGGTAAGGAGGGATCACGCCCGCCGCTGCCAGCGCCCGCTGTCGTCGGCCTGCCAATAAGTCACCGCAAATCCGCGCGCTTTGGCACTCTGCCAGTGGTCCCGAGCCTCGGCAACGGCTTCGTCATCGCCGCCGTCGAACAACAATACGACGCGATCGTATCGTTCGACATCCTGAGGCATCGGCGCCCGGTCGATCAGAAAGCGCACAGTCGCGGCGTTCGGATTATGGTCCTTCACCGTCAACAGCACCGGCTGATCCGCCGCGGTCGGCTCACGAAAGGTGCCGTGGGGCAGGAAGCTGTCCTCCCGAAACGTCCACAAGTGAGCATCGAGCGCGTCGACGCGCTCCTCCGAGGAGGCGTGCACCGCGACCCGCCACCCCCGCTCGATCGACTTTTCCAGCAATACCGGCAACACCCGTTCGACCGGCTGCGCCTGAAGATGGTAGAATAGAAATTCTGTCATGACAAAACTGCGTCAGGCCTTTTCCATATCGCTTTCCTTCGCGACGCGCTCGAAGGGTTCACTCACGCTCTTGATGCGATATTGCGGCTCGCTGCCGTCAACGGGCAGCTGACGCACGACTTTGTAATCTCCGCCCGGGGCTGCTCTGGCGGTCAGGCTGCGGCTGAGATGCACGATCTGACCGCTACGAAATTTGTGTGTCATGTCTGCTCCGATCGATCGGGCCTCACGACGACGTTTGCGAGGCGGAAAGGTGCGCCAGCAACTTAGCTCATATGTACGGGATTTGATAGAAAAGTCGCGCTTGGGCGGGCAACCGAGCCTGCGACCAAGCTGCTACTGGTCAGTCGGAAACCAGGCCCGAAGTCGAAAACATCCGACTTCAGGAGTTCCAAAGGCAGGCACGAAACGGGGCGGTGACGCCCCACGAAATCACGCCATCTGAATGTTCGCGACGGCCGTCTTGCCGGTGCGGCGATCTTCTTGAGTATCGAAGGAAACCTTCTGACCCTCGCTAAGACTGCGCAGGCCGGCGCGCTCCAGCGCTGTGGCATGGACGAAAACGTCCTTGCCGCCGCCGTCCGGCTGGATGAATCCGAAGCCTTTTTGATCGTTGTAGAACTTTACGGTGCCGTTCGTCATAGACGTATCCTTTAACTGGCGTAGGCGAATGTGAGCTGGGTCCGCGCAAAGCGCGACCGCAACCCGGTCGGTCGATGTTTGGAGAGGGTCTGAACGTGCGCCTAGCGAATAGCAGAGGCGATACGGCCTGATGGTCCGGCCAAATGTCGATGTCGATTATTACGATCGGGATGTGGTTTTTGCAAGGCGCAGCAACACGGGCTGGTCGGTAATGCGTGATCGCGTATCAGCCCTCGTAATGCTCGGCCACCAGATGGTCGAGCAGGCGCACGCCCCAGCCCGAGCTCCAGCCCTTGTTGATTTCGCTTTGCGGCGAGCCGAGCGCGGTGCCGGCGATATCGAGATGGGCCCAGGGCGTCTTGCCGACGAAGCGCGCCAAAAGCTGCGCCGCCGTGATGGCGCCGCCGTGGCGGCCGCCAGTGTTCTTCATGTCGGCGACCTTTGAATCGATCATTTTGTCGTATTCGGGCGCAAGCGGCATGCGCCACACGCGCTCGCCGGTCGCCTCGCCGGCGGCGAGGAGGCGACTGGACAATTCGTCATTGTTGGCGAACAGGCCGGCGTGCTCCTGGCCGAGCGCCACCATGATGGCCCCCGTCAGCGTTGCGAGATCGATCATGAATTTGGGCTTATACTTGGTGTTGACGTAATGCAGCACGTCGGCAAGCACCAGGCGGCCCTCGGCGTCGGTGTTGATGATCTCGATCGTCTGGCCCGACATGCTCTTGAGGATGTCGCCTGGCCGATACGAATTGCCGTCCGGCATGTTCTCGACGAGCCCGATCGCCCCCACGGCGTTGATCTTGGCCTTGCGCGCCGCAAGCGCGTGCATCAGGCCGACCACGCAGGCGGCGCCCGCCATGTCGCCCTTCATGTCCTCCATGCCGGCCGCCTGCTTGATCGAGACGCCGCCGGTGTCGAAACAGACGCCCTTGCCGATGAACGCCACCGGCGATGCGCCGCGTTTGCCGCCATTCCACCGCATGATGACGGTGCGGCTCTCGTGCCGGGAACCCTGGCCGACCCCAAGCAGTGCGCCCATGCCAAGCCGTTTCATTGCACCCACGTCGAGCACGTCGACGACGAGGTCGAGCTTGCGCAACCGTGTGGCGCGGCGTGCAAACTCTTCCGGATAGAGCACATTGGCGGGCTCATTGATGAGATCACGGGCAAGCGTCACGCCGTCGGCGACGCCCTCCCGGGAGCGCCAGAGACGGGCGACAGCAGGAGGACTGGCGACCGCGATCGTAAGATCGACGGCGCCTTGCTTCTCCTCGTCTTCCTTTCGTTTGGTCTTGTAGCGATCGAACTTGTAGGCGCGCAACTTCGCTCCGGCGGCGAGATCGGCGACCGCATCCGGAGTCATGGGGCCTGCGGGTAGATCGGCCGCCACCGTGACATTTCCACCCGCGCGCGGCAGCTTTCCGGCGGCGGCACCACCAAGCTTCAGAAAATCCTTGGACTTGAACCCGTCAATCTTACCGGCGCCGATCACGGTCAGGCGGGAGACCTTGAGATCGGCCGGGAGAACGATATCGAGAGCTGCGCCGCTCTTGCCGGTGAAATGTTCGCCCGCCGCGGCCTGAGGTAGCGCATCGGCAGCCTTTCCCAGGATCTTGCGGGTCGCAGCGCCGACTTTCAAGGAATCGTCACAGAACACAATAAGTACGCCGTCCGACGGCGCCCGGAATGGCGCAAATCCAAGCTTCAAATCCTTCGCCATGGGCGATGTCCTCTCGCGCTGACCGGCGCATCTGTCTCAACTGCCGCGATCCCGACCGCGCCTTAGGGATGCCACCCCTCCCTACCCCTCGCCCCGCGTGCCGGGGAGGGTGTCCTGCCCTCCCCGCTTGGGCGGGGGTGAGGGTGGGGGTGTTGCGGCGCCACCAACTCCAAAACCCCGATCCGTTACAGCCTCTTAATCGTTCCGATTTGAATTTCAACAGCTTTGCCTTGGGACGGCCATCTTGCCGGGCGATGAGGTCGGTGTGTCTTGAGTGGGAATCGCGCACGACCGGAATTTCCCGGAGTTGCCCTCAAGAATGGCCCGGGGACGCATTGCGTGATGGAATCGACGGTGGGGCGCTCTTTTCCAGAACACCCGTCTCAGGGTTGCCAGTCTCAGGATCGCGACCGGCTTCGAGACAGCTCCTCTGGGTGCGACTCTGCAGATTGTGTCAGAATCCGGTCAATCGCATTCGGGCGTGCCGGCCGCTGGCACGGAGTTGCCCTCCCCATTTGCAACTTTGCAACACTCGACCAGTTCATTGGGGGCGAAGGGCTTTCGGGCCCAATTTCGTCTGGCATCCGGCTGCGCTTTGCGGGTATGTTCATTTCCGATGCCTCGGCAGATGCGCGGGAAGCTGCGGCGGGAGCTTGCTGGGTTGGCACGATTTTGCGTGTGAAAACAGCAGGGTGGGAAGGCGGGGGTAGCGGACGTGGTAAGCAAGGCTTACGCGTGATGGTTGCGGCTGGCGCACGCCTGCCCATTTCAGCTTGCCGCGCCTCGCGTGCGGCAGCGGTGCTGTTCGTTGTCTCGGCCTCGATGCTGTTCGGCTTGGCCCAACCGCGCCCAGCGCTTGCGCAGCAAAACCCTCTTCTGACCTTTCAAAACCAAGTCAGGCCGACGCCGACCGGAAAGAGCATCACTGCCAAACCGGCACCCGGCGCCCAGATGCTCGTGCAGGCCAACGAGATCCGATACGACTACAACAACCTGCTCGTATCCAAGCCGACAAGGTGATCTACGACCAGCGCAGCAAACGGCTGCACGCGGAAGGCAATGCCCGGCTGACCGAAGCCGATGGCAAGGTCAGTTATGGCGAGTTGCTGGATCTGAGCGACGACTACCGCGACGGCTTTATCGATTCGCTGCGCGTGGAGACCGCTGACCAGACTCGCCTGGCGGCAACTCGCGCCGACCGCACCGATAAGAACTACACGGTGTTCCAGAGCGGCGTCTACACGGCCTGCGAGCCGTGCCGCGACGATCCTCGCAAGCCGCCGCTGTGGCAAGTCAAGGCAGCGCGCATCATCCACAATGAATCCGAGAAGATGATGTACTTCGAGGACGCCAGGATCGAATTTTTCGGCGTCCCGCTCGCCTGGATGCCGTATTTCTCGGCCCCCGATCCGACCGTTAAACGCAAGACCGGCTTCTTGATGCCGATCGTGTCAACGAGTTCGGCGTATGGGTTTGCCGTCGAAACACCCTATTATCTCGCGCTTGCTCCCAACTACGACGCCACTATTTCGCCTCGGTTCACCACCACCCAGGGTCCGCTGCTTCGCGGCGAGTGGCGCCAGCGTTTCGAAGACGGCCAATTGACGATTCGCGGCGCCGGCATCGACCAGCTCGACAAGAACAAGTTTCTCGTCGACGGCACCCCGACGCCGGGCTTCCGCGATTTTCGCGGCAGCCTCGAAGCGAGCGGACGCTTCAGCCTGTCGCCCCAATGGACCTGGGGCTTCGATGGGGTCGCGCTGACCGACCGGACCTTCTTTCAGGACTACAAGATCCAGCCGTTGCAGCAGGTGGCGGTTGACCCGATCCTCAACTACATGACCGAGGCGGTGTCGCAGATCTATCTCATCGGACGCGGCGACCGCAGCTATTTCGACATGAGAGCGATCCACTACTACGGATTTTCCCTGTCGGACGTACAGGGCACGTTGCCGAACGTCCTGCCGGTCATCGACTACGCCTACACCTTCGATCAGCCGGTGCTCGGTGGCGAACTCGGCACCACGTTCAACTTCACCAATCTGCAGCGCCAGACGGCAAGTTTCGATGCGATCAGCGCCAGCGCATTGAACCTCGGGCTGTGCAACGTCAATTCCGCGGACCCGACCCAGAAGACTCCGACAAACTGCTTGCTGCGCGGTGTTCCGGGCGACTATGCGCGGTTATCGGCAGAGGTCCATTGGCGGTATCAATATATTGATCCCTTCGGGCAAGTGTTCATACCGTTCGCATCGGTGCGGGGCGATGCCGCCGCGATAACGATCAACAACCAGCCCGGCGTCAGCAACTTCGTCAACACCGGCGATTCGAACGTCACCCGAGCAATGCCGACAATAGGCTTCGAATACCACTATCCCTTCATCGGGGTGCAGAGTTGGGGCACCCAGACGATCGAACCGATCGCACAGCTGATTATTCGGCCGAACGAAACCGCGATCGGCAAGCTGCCGAACGAAGATGCCCAGAGCCTCGTATTCGACGACACCAATCTGTTCAAGGTTGACAAATTTTCCGGCTGGGACCGCGTTGAAGGCGGCAGCCGCGTCAATTATGGCCTGCAATACACCGCCCAATTCAATCGCGGCGGCAACCTCAACATGCTGTTCGGCGAATCCTACCAGCTGTTCGGGCTCAACTCCTTTGCGGCCGGGGATATCACCAACACCGGCTTGGGCAGCGGTCTCGACACCACCCGCTCCGATTATGTGGCGCGCGTCGCATTTCAGCCGAACCAGATCTACTCTTTCACCTCACGGTTCCGTTTTGACCACGAAGACTTCTCGCTGCAGCGTCTCGAGGTGGAGGCCCGCGCCAACTTCGACCGCTGGAATGCCACGGTTCTGTACGGCGATTATGCGGCGCAGCCCCAGCTCGGGTTCTTGACGCGGCGCGACGGCATCCTCACCAGCGGCGCCTACAAGGTCAGCGAAAACTGGGTCGTCAACGCCGGAATTCGCTACGATATCCAGAACGCAAAGCCGTCCCAGACGCGCTTCGGCCTCGGCTACATCGATGATTGTTTCATCATGTCATTCCAATACTACGCGGATTACGCCCTCGCCGGCAGTTTGACGTCAAGCCAGACCTACCTGCTGCAGGTCAGCCTGCGCACGCTCGGCGGAACCGGATTCCAGTAGCGTCAGTATCGAAGCAGAACAGGTGCGGCCGGCACCCTCCCTGCCCTCCCTCGCGGCAGGGGTAAGGAGGGGCCAGGCGCGCTACGTTTTGACGCCTGCCCGTTGGGCGTTGGCTTGGGGTATAAACATCGGACCCCACGTTGAGAAGGAGGACAAGGCTTGACCCCGATTCGGCGCGGAATGACGGGCGGACCCGGCAGCATCATGATCGCGGCGGCCTGCATTTTCGCCGCACTGGCGGCACCGTCCCGGGCCCTCGCCCAACATGTCGTCCTCATCGTCAACGGCGAGGTCATTACCGATTACGACATCGACCAGCGCAGTAAATTCCACACGCTGTCCACCCACAAGACGCCGGTGCGGCAGGACGTCATCGAGGAGTTGATCGACGAAAAGCTCAAGGTTCAGATTGCCCGCCGCTACAAGCTCGATATCACGGACAGCGACGTCGATTCGAGCTATGCCGACATGGCCAAGCGCATGCACCTGACCGCCGACCAGCTCAGCCAGACGCTCGCCCAGAACGGCATTGACTCCAAGACGCTCAAAGCGCGCGTCCGGGCCGATCTGAACTGGCAGTACATCATCCGCGGCAAGTTCCAGTCGAGCCTGCAGGTCAGCGAGAAGAGCGTGCTCGACGAAATCGAAACCCAGAAGAAGAGCGACGGCGGCGACGTCGGCTACGACTACACGTTGCGGCCGATCCTGTTCGTGGTGCCGCATGGCAACACGGCGTTGCAGGAATCGCGGCGCAAGGATGCCGAGGCGCTGCGCGCCCGCTTCAGCACCTGCGATACCGGGCTGCTCTTTGCGCGTTCGCTGCGCGATGTCGCCGTCCGCGAGCCAATCACCAAGAATTCCTCCGAGCTCGTGCCCGCCTTGCGGCAAATCCTCGACAAGACCGAGGTCGGGCACCTGACCCCGCCGGAGACGACGGCGCAGGGCATCGAGCTGTTCGCCCTGTGCGAGAAAAAGGAAACCAAGTCCGACACACCCGAAAAGCGCCAGGCGCGCGACAAAATCTTCAGCGAACAATTCCAGGCCAAGGCCAAGAACTATCTTCGCGAACTGCGCCGCCAGGCGATGATCGAACGCAAATAGCGATGCCGCGTCCGATTGCGCTGACCCTCGGCGAGCCGGCGGGAATAGGGCCTGACCTTGCAATTGCGGTTTGGCGGCGGCGCTTCGCGTTGGACCTGCCGCCATTCTACGTCCTCGCCGATCTGGAGTTTTTCGCCCAGCGCGCCAAGCTGACGGGCCCCCCGATCACGCTTGGAGCGAGCAAGCCGGCCGAAGCGGCCGCGATGTTTGCCACCGCGCTGCCGATCGTCGACATCGGAATGGCCGTGACGGCCAAACCCGGCCATCCCGACGCGACGAGCGCGCCTGCGGCGATTGCCTCGATCCGCCTCGGCGTGCGCCATGTGCTAGGCGGCGAGGCCGCCGCGATCGTCACCAATCCGGTCGCCAAGAATGTCCTCTATCGGTCCGGATTCACCGAGCCGGGCCACACTGAATATCTGGCGCGGCTCGCGACCGAGACGACCGGCGAGGCGCGGCGGCCGGTGATGATGCTATGGTCGCCCGAGCTTGCCGTCGTGCCGGTGACGATCCACCTGCCTCTGGCCCAGGTGCCGGGCGCGCTCGACACCGACCTCATCGTCGAAACCGGGCGGATTACGGCGCACGATCTCGCACGCCGGTTTCGGATCGCCGATCCGCGCATCGCCGTGGCCGGCCTCAACCCCCATGCGGGCGAGGATGGCGCCATGGGAGACGAGGACCGGGCCATCGTGCGGCCGGCCGTCGACATCCTCAAACGGCTCGGCATCGCCGCGCGCGGACCACTTCCCGCCGACACCATGTTTCACCCGGCGGCACGCGCCACCTATGACGCGGCGCTGTGCATGTATCACGATCAGGCGCTGATCCCGATCAAGACGCTCGCCTTCCATCATGCCGTCAATCTCACGCTCGGTCTGCCGTTCGTGCGGACATCGCCCGATCACGGCACCGCGTTCGATCTTGCCGGCACCGACAGGGCAGATCCATCCAGTTTGATCGCAGCCTTGCGCCTCGCCGCGAGGCTCAGCGCCCGCGAGGACGTTGCGGTTGCCACATGACGGCGAGCGATGAGCTGCCGCCATTACGCGAGACGATCCGGCGCCATGGCCTGTCTGCGAAGAAATCGCTTGGACAGAATTTCCTCCTGGACCTCAACCTGACGGCGCGCATCGCGCGGGCCGGCGGCTCGCTCGAAGGCATCACTGTCGTGGAGATCGGCCCGGGGCCGGGCGGGCTCACCCGCGCATTGCTCGCGGAGGGCGCACGGCATGTGATTGCCATCGAACGCGACAGCCGCGCAATCGCGGCGCTCGGCGAGATCGCGGCGCATTATCCGGGAAGGCTGACGGTGGTCGAGGGCGATGCGCTCGAGATGGAATGGAATCGTGCGCCTGCTCGCTTCCCGCAGGACAAGGCAATCGGATCCCCATCAGTGGGAGGGAAGGACAATGCAGCGCGCATCATCGCGAACCTTCCCTACAACATCGCAACCGCGCTGCTGGTGCGCTGGCTCGGGATCGAGCCTTGGCCGCCGTGGTATGATTCGCTGGTCCTTATGTTTCAGCGCGAGGTCGCCGAGCGCATTGTGGCTGTGCCTGGCGCCAAGCAATACGGCCGCCTTGCGGTGCTGGCGGGATGGAGGACGGAGGCAAAAATCATGTTCGACGTCGCGCCCACGGCCTTCGTGCCGCGGCCCAAAGTGACGTCGTCAGTCGTGCGCCTTGTACCTCGGGCGAGCCCCCTCGCCTGCTCCCGCACGACTTTGGAGCGCGTTACCGCTGCAGCCTTCAGCTTTCGGGCAACGCCGCAAGATGCTGCGGCAGAGCCTGCGTGCGCTCGGCGCCGACCCGCAGCCGATCCTTGCGGCGGCCGGCATCGATCCGGCCGCGCGGGCGGAGGAGATTTCGGTTGAGGGGTTTGTGGCGCTCGCCAATGCCCTTCGACGCCATGGGAGTTTTTCCGTCCCCCAAAAGATCGTCTGAAATCCTAGCCGGGGTGTTCCGAAGATCACCGCCGCATTGTGGACGGCCGCGGAGTAATCCGAAGAAACCGGGCCTGGGCCATTTCCGGACCGACCTGCTCGGTCAACTTATTCGCAAGATCGAGTGCATCCCCGCCATAGCCGGACTTTGGCTCGAAGACCAGCCGATCCTCATCCCGGCTTTTGACCACCGTCTCCGTCGCATGCGATGCCAGCCACTCTGCAATGCGCCCTTGCTTTGCTCCACGACTCTCCTCAACACGGACCTCGGGCAGAACGACCACGACCGACCCGTGCGACCGAAAAACCGGGTGCGTGGCCGAGGCCGCCTGCAGAGCTTGCACAACCTCGGCACCGTCATCCTTGAGCTCGGCGCGGTCGACCAGTCCGACTCCGCCCGACAGCGGGCGCATAGCCTTGCGCAATGCCGCCCGAACCGCCTCCGACAAACTGGCGCTTTCCAGGGCTTGCTCGTCGATTGCAATCAGATCGTCGGCTGGTATGAGTTCGACCTTCTTGCCGTCAGCATAATAATACCTGCCGCGGCTGCTCGAACTTTTTGCCATAAAGGGCTACCTCCGGGCCAGACGAAGCGCGGCGAAGATGTTCAGCCGCCCCCATCCCACGTATTTGTTCCACGCTCCGTCCGCCGTCAAGCGATCGACAGAGCCGGTGATAACATCTCTCACCTGCTTTTCGTTCAAGCTTGGTACTGCTGAAAGGATCAAAGCGGCGGCAGCGGCCACGTGCGGCGTCGCCGATGATGTACCGTTGAACGTGAGCGTGTTGTCGCCAGCGTCATAACCGTTTGGACCATGAATATCGGTCGTGGCGATTCTCACCCCCGGGGCCAAGAGGGTGAGCTCCGGTCCGAAGTTGCTGCCCCACCAATTCTCACCGTCCTTCGAGGTCATCGACTTTCGCTCGTCCCACCAATTCGAGGCACCAACCGCGAGGACATTTGCGATCGTCGCCGGAAAATTCAACGGGCCATCTGCGTTCCCGGCGGCTATCGCGACCACCGCGCCCTTGTTCTTGCGGCCCTTCGTTCGGGCCCGTTCGAACGCGCGAGAGATGACGTCAACGGGCGGACCGCCACCCCATGAATTCGATAGCACGTCCGCCTGGCCTTCCCTCCACGCCCAGTCGATTGCATCGGCTGTTTTAAAATCGTCGAACACCCAACCGTTTGCGCCGTCTCCTTTGGCAATCCGGACCGCCACGAGACTGCAATCTGGCGCCAGGCCAGCGTATGTTTTGCTGCGGCTGACGATGATCCCGGCGCAGGCTGTGCCGTGGGCATCATTTCCATCCGGCTTCGCGGTCGGATTGTTGTCGACGAAGTCCTTCTCTGCTACGACGGCGGCCTTCAAGTCCGGGTGAGCGGTATCCACGCCTTCGTCCAAGACAGCCACGCGAATGTCGCGGCTCCCCTTCGCTATGGTCCATGCCGCGAGTGCCGCAACATCCGCACCCGCAATACCCGGATTGCCGTCGTTGGCGTGGTTCCACTGCGGTTTCCCGCCCGCCGCCGACGGTTTGATGTGTTGCATCACCCGAATGAAATTGGGGTGAGCGGCTTTGACCTGCCCGCGTTCGTACGCCGCTTTGGCAGCCTCGCAGGCGATCCTGATGCCCTCCTCCCCACCAGTCTTGGCCTTGAGAAGGACTTTGCCATCGCTTCCTTCATTTGCCACCTCCACCCCGAATTTGTCCTGCAGTTTCTTCAATTCCGCCTTGCTCGGCCCTTCGATCACCAGCGTCGGGGTTGGAATCACAATCGGAGCGCCCTCCTTGGGGTTCACCAACAGAACGTCAGGCCCGGTGAAGTCATGAAAGATCGGCGTTAAACGCTTGTCCTGACTCCTGACGGCCTTAACCGCGTGCGATGCCATGGTGGCGGTCATGCGGCTGATCCCTCGGCTCGGCTTCGGAGAGGCAGCCGCTATTAGCTTATCGAGCGGCTGGATGTTTATGCGACGCAACTCGTTGTTGGCGTAATATTCGATGTTTGGCATAAAAATGCTCCACGGCGCAGTGTTAAAAATTAGCATTTAGCTCATGTTATGAGGTATAGCTACCAGTTTATTCATCCGCAAGTTGTCACTTCAAGTTGTCACCTAGCGCAGCGATGGGGATAGGAAGGTGATCGAGAACTTGTTCGCGACATTGAAGAACATCCTCACCTGACGCGAAATGGCTCTAAAGATGCCCCAACTCCGCCGCCAATCCCTCGTCGCCTATGGGGCGCCGCTCATCGAAACGATTGTCGACTGCCCGTTGCCGCAGGGTTCCGAAGTGCTGGTGCGCATCGAGCGATGCGGCGTCTGCCACTCCGACCTGCACATGCAGGACGGATACTTCAGGCTGGCCGGCGACAAAAAACTCGACATCACGTCGGGCCGCGCCTTACCCTTCACGCTCGGCCACGAGATCGCGGGCGTGACCGAAAGCGCCGGAGCGGACGTTAAGGACGATGCCGCGGCGGCGCCGGGGCGCAAGGTCGCGGTCTATCCGTGGATCGGCTGCGGCGCCTGCGCGGCGTGCCGGGAGGGCGAGGAGAATCTGTGCGCGGCGCCGCGTCATCTCGGCATTACGGCCGACGGCGGCTATGCGAGCCATGTGCTGGTGCCGCATCCGCGCTATCTTCTCGACTACGCGCCGCTCTCGCCGGCGCTCGGCGGCATGCTGATGTGCTCGGGCCTCACCGCTTATGCGGCTCTCAAGCGACTCAAGGCTGATGCGGCGCGTGGCCCTCTGCTGCTGGTCGGCCTTGGCGGCGTCGGCATGATGGGGATGGCGCTCGCCCGCGCCCTGTTCGCGACCGCACCGCTGGTCGCCGACATCGACGCCGGCAAGCGCGAGGCGGCGCTCCAGGCGGGCGCCGCGGCGGCGTTCGATCCGGCCGATCCGACCGCCCGCAAGGCCGTGACGGCGGCGACCGGCGGCGTCCATGGCGTGTGCGACTTCGTCGGCTCAGAATCCTCGCTTGCTTTCGCAACCGGCGTGCTCGCCAAAGGCGGCAAGGTGGTGGTCACCGGCCTCATCGGCGGTGGCTGGGCGACGCCGGTCGCCATGTTTGTACTGCGCGCCATGACCATCGAGGGCGTACTCACCGGCACGCTTGCGGAGGCGG
>WNFC01004580.1_pt1 | contig 15061 bp, 13 predicted proteins | sample 5400541 | NCBI WGS metagenome assembly WNFC01 (sample SAMN13153342, study PRJNA577476) | soil metagenome | isolation source: 120 cm saprolite under Douglas fir tree site 2 hole 2 replicate 1 | place: USA:California | collected 2015-04-18
CGATGGCGGCCTTCCAGACGTTGCTGGGCCTCGCCTCGGAGGTTCATGGGCCGACGACCTACGAGATGTTGTACGCTTCGGAGTCAACCCGATAGGCAGAATCACGGTTATCGTTGTAATCGGACTCGTAGCCTCGCTGCCCGGTTGCGTTAGCGTCGGCCCGATTGCGCCCGTCGTGGTGTCCGACGTCAAGTCCGTGGCTGGCACGTGGCAAGGCGTGGTGTACGAGCCAGGCTCCGAGCCGGACTATGTCGAGCTGACGATCCGAGAGGACGGCTCGTATGACCTCGTGTCCCGCCGAGCGATCGGTGAGTCTCGCGGAAGGGGCAAGATCGTGCTCAGCGGAGCGGACGCCTGATCATGGAGGGCGAGAGGGGCCGCGGCGTAGGAACGTTGATGAGAAATCAGGCCGCCGACCTTGTGATGAACATCGACGCGACACCATCTGACAACAGCACTCTGTCGGCAAAGCTTTGGCGCAGCAGTTAGCTCGACGCGCGCTCCCCACAGACAGTTACGCCGCCAGCCACCCGCTTTCTGCGAAGGGCTCGGAGTGAAAAGCCTCAATCCTGCTAGTGCGAGCCGACGAGATCGTCCAATGATGGGCCGGCGAGCGTTCATCACTATGGTCGCTGGGAGCATTCTCGCTGCGCGGCTGGCCGCTGAAGCGCAGCAGACCGGCAAGGTGTATCAGATTGGCCACGTCAGCCTGACGTCGCCGGAAGAAATGGCGCCTTACCTCCAAGCATTCGAGGAGGGGTTTCGGGAACTGGGATACCTCAAAGGGCGAGACTTCATCATCGAGAGCCGATCAGCGAACGGCACTCCTGAACTCTTGAGCGCAGCTGCCGCGGAACTGGTGCGTCTCAATGTCGACGTCATCCTCACCGGGGTCAATCAAGGGATCGTCGCGGCGCGGCAGGCAACGACGACCATACCGATCGTGATGGTTTACGGAATTGATCCTGTCGGGGCCGGATTTATTAAGAGCCTTGCGCATCCCGGCGGAAATATCACCGGCGGGACGTTCGAAGCTTCACCGCTGATCTACGGCAAAAAGCTGCAGTACCTCAAGCAGATAAAGCCGAAGCTCACGCGGGTCGCATTGCTGTGGAATCCGGCCGCGACAGCGGCCAGGGCATATTTCGAAGCGACCAAAGATGGCGCTAGACGGCTCGATTTGCAAGTGCAGTCCGTTGAGGTGCGGAAGCCAAAAGACTTTGACAGCGGCTTTGCCGCAATTTCGAGGCGTCGAGCGGAAGCTGTGATTGTAGTCGCCGACCCTGTAACTTTCCTGGCTCGTACCCAAATCGCCCAGTCCGCCGCCAGATATGCGCTCCCTGTCGTAGCGTCTAGGAGAGAGTTTGTCGAGGCTGGCGCACTCTTGTCCTACGGTCCTCACCCCGTAGAGCGATGGCGGCGTGCTGCCTTTTACGTCGACAAGCTACTGAAGGGCGCCAACGCCGCGGAATTGCCAGTGGAGCAACCGAGCACCTTCGAACTGGTAATCAACCTCAAAGTCGCAAAGTCGTTAGGTCTCGCGATCCCCCAGTTGCTCCTACTGCAAGCGGACCAAGTCATTCAGTAGGCCGGCCCGAGCTAGTTGCGCCCGATGGTAAGTGAAGCAGCATGTGGATTGTACGACTAGCGCTGCGACGACCGTACACCTTCGTTGTCCTCGCGATGGTGATTCTCCTCATCGGCGTCCTGACAATCCGCCAGATGGCGACAGACATCTACCCGGCGATCGACATCCCGGTCGTCGCCACGATATGGACTTACACCGGGCTGTCTCCGCAGGAGATGGAAGGGCGCATCACGACGCAATTCGAGCGAGCCGTCACAACGACGGTGAGCGGCATCGAGCACATAGAGAGTCAATCGCTCGCCGGAATCGCGGTCGTAAAGGTTCACTTACAGCCCGGCTCGTCGGTCATCGGCGGCGTCACCGAGGTCGCCGCCGCGGCGCAGCCCCTTCTCCGATCCCTTCCGCCCGGCGCGACGGCCCCCGGCATACTCCAGTACAGCGCGTCCGATACCGCGATTCTCCAACTCGCAATCTCCAGCCCAACGCTGGCCGAGCAGCAGATCTACGACGTCGCAACGAACTTCCTTCGGCCGCGTCTCGCGACGGTGCGCGGCGCACAGCTGCCGCTTCCTCTCGGCGGTAAACAGCGTCAGATCGTCGTCGATCTCGATCCCCAGAAGCTCTTTGCCTGGAAGCTGTCGCCCAGCGATGTGTCCGCCGCCATTGCCAGGCAGAACCTCATCGCGCCGGCGGGTACGGTGAAGATCGGCCTTCAGGAATACGCCATCCGCGTCAACGCCAGCCCAGACGTCGTGGCCGGGTTCAACGACCTCCCGGTGCGCACTGTGGGCACCACGACCGTCTACCTGAAGGACATTGCCTATGTGCGCGACGGGTTCGCGCCCCAGACAAATGTCGTCGTAATCGACAGCAACAAGGGCGCTCTTTTGCCCGTCCGCAGGGCACATGGGGCGAGCACGCTCGACGTCGTGGCGCAAACGCGTGCGACATTGCCCGCCGTCGCGGCAACGCTACCGTCCGACTTTCACGTCACGCCGATGTTCGATCAATCGGTGTTCGTGCGCGCCCCCGTGTCGACTGTGGTACGCGAGGCGGTGATCGCGGCGGGCTTGACAGGTGTGATGATCCTGATCTTCCTCGGCAGCTGGCGCAGCACCTTGATCGTGCTCGTCTCCATTCCGCTCTCGCTCCTCGTGTCGATCATCGTGCTCGACTGGCTTGGCCAGACGCTCAACCTCATGACACTCGGTGGGTTGGCGCTCGCAGTCGGCATCCTCGTGGATGACGCCACCGTTGCCGTCGAGAATTTCGATCGGCAGCGCGCCGTGGGCAAGCCCGTCGTCCGGGCGATCGTCGATGCGGCCGAAGAGATTGCCGTTCCGACGTTGGTCTCGACGCTTTGCATTTGCATCGTCTTCCTGCCAGTGACGCTCGTGGCCGGGGCGGTGAAATCGCTGTTCATCCCCCTGGCGATGGCGGTGATCTCTGCGATGCTGACGTCGTACTTTCTCTCGCGCACGCTCGTGCCGACGATGATGCTTTACTTGCTCGCGAAGGAGACCATCGGTGCAGTATGAACGCCAATCAATTCCGCTTCGTGTATACCGCGCGTGAGTTCAAGCGCACTGTCAGTTTTTACCAGGAGACGCTGAGCATGCAGCTGGTCGGGGAGTGGAACCGGCCCGACGGCAAAGGCGCACTCCTGTCGGCGGGAGGGAATGCAGTTGTGGAGATTCTCGGCGCCGCCGAAGGAACGGCGTACGACGGTCCTCCGCCTTCTGGAATGTTCCTCGCCTTCGAAGTTGATGGCGTCGATGGCTGGTTCCAACGCCTTGTTGGCGCCGGCGTCCAAATTGAGGTCCCGCCGCGTGACCTGCCTTGGGGCCACCGCGCGTTCCGATTTCGCGATCCTGAAGGCGTCGCGATATCCCTTTTCTCGGTGATCCGCCCAAATCATTCGTAGAGATTCGCTGAATAGTCTCCCGCTTTCGCGGGTGCTGTGCTGTGATGCGACGAACAGCTTCACGCGAGAACGGGAGGTGGCGATGAAGACTCGTTCGCAGCTGACGCTGGCCGGGGCCGGCTTCGAAAAGTACACGAAGACGACGCGCCGGGCGCAGTTCCTCGCCGAGATGGATCGCGTCGTGCCGTGGCGTGAACTGTGCGTGCCCATCGAGCCCGTGTATCCGAAGCCCGGCAACGGTCGTCCGCCGGTCGGCCTGGAGCGCCTGCTGCGGATGCTGTGCCTTCCACTTATTCGTCCGATCGGGCTCACGCCGCCCGCCGCAGGTATTCGTGATGCAGTCCACCAACGCGCGGCACCTTCACCACCCTGCCTTCGCTCGGCAGCTGCACACTCCCAGGTTCGGGTGCGTCTTTAGACAGCGATAAATGTGTCCGCGTCCCGTTGTAGTAGTTGACGTACTTCGACAGGATCTCGCGAAGGTGCCGGTCGCCGATCACGACAACGTGGTCAAGGCATTCCCGTCGAATCGAGGCAATCACCCGCTCGGCATACGCGTTTTGCCACGGCGAGCGGGGCGCGATGACCGTCTCCCGGATGTCCAACGCCTTGGCCTGACGCGAAAATCGCTCTCCATAGACTTGGTCTCTGTCCCGAATGAGATACCGGGGCCCCTCCTCCAGCGCGCACGCCCCGAGCAGTTGGCATGCCGTCCATTCCGCAGTCGGATGCTCCGTGACATTGAGATGCACCAGCCGGCGCCTGCTGTGGGTCAGTATCACGAGCACGAACAGGACTCGAAAGGTCGCGGTGGGCACCGTGAAGAAATCCAACGCGATCAGATCCGGGGCGTGGTTCTTCAAAAATGTCCGCCACGCCTGCGACGCCGGCCTCCGAGGCCGGACCATGTACTTCGAAACCCTCGCCTGCGAGACCGTTAGGCCGAGCTTCAACAGCTCGCCGTGGATTCTTGGTGCACCCCAAAGGGGATTGGCGCGGCTCATCCGCCGAATCAGATCGCGGAGCTCGGTCCCAAGCCTGGGCCGACCGCGTCGGTGCCGACTCTTCCACGCCCAGTAGCATCGGAATCCATGCCGGTGCCAGCCGACCACGGTCTCGGGCCGTACCACGTGCACCGAATCCCGCCAACTCGTCCACAACCTCGACAGTAGAACCCAGAAGATCCGGTCCATCTCCGTCAGCCGAGGCCGTGGCTGGCGCGCCTTCCACACGGCGAGTTGTTGCCGCAGCGCCAGGTTCTCCAGCGCCAACTCGCGGTGCGTGCGAACAGAGCTTCTCAGTGTCCCAAAGAGGATTCCGAGCCATCGGACCATGACCGGCGAAATAGCCGATCAGTCCGCAGAATGCAAATTAATCGCGGCGGATGACTTTTTAGAAGGGACAAGTCAACGAATACTCAGCCATCCCACCCGTTCTTGCTCACGCCGGCGTCTTCGCCTAGCCTGTCGTCGATCGCAGCGCGGTTCTAAGGGGCAAGAAGCAGGGAGGGGCCGATGCGTCGGCGTGCAAAGCCCGCGAAGGCTAAGGTCGAAGCCAAGCTCCCGGCTGCGCGCAAGTCGCGGAACAACCAAGGCTCTAAGGTCCGTGACCTGGAGAAGCGCCTGCGGCGCGAGACGGCACGGCGCGAGCGTGCAGAGCGCGCGCTCTTGGAGACGTTGGATCGGCAGAGGGCAACGGGCGAGATCCTGCAGGTCATCAGTCGCTCGTCGGCCAATGCCCAGCCGGTGTTTGACGCCATCGTCAATGCCGCCGCGCGACTCCTGCGGACAGACGGCGGGATCCTCACCCGAATCGTCGGCGATCTGATTGAGCTGGCGGCGTTCACGAGCAGTGGCCCGTCGGGCGATGAGGTCTTGAAGGCTGGATTCCCGGTTTCCGTTCATGACTCCGGATCGATGCAAGCCATCACCGTCCGGGACCAAGCGCCCTTCGTGAGTGCCGATTTCGTAACGGATGGGCGGTTGAATGAAGGGACCCGCAGCCGTCTCCGCGCCCGTGGATTTCGAAGCGGCGTCGCGGTCCCGCTGCTGCAGCAAGGCATCCCGATCGGAGCGATCTCCATCACTCGTCGTGATCCGGGTGCATTCACCCCCGACGAGATCGCCCTGCTCCAGACCTTCGCCGACCAGGCCGTCATCGCGATCGAGAACGTGCGCCTGTTCACGGAATTGCAAGAGAAGAATCGGGCATTGACGCACGCCCATGCGCAGGTGACGGAAGCACTCGAACAGCAGACGGCGACTGCCGAGGTCTTGAAGGTGATAAGTCGCTCGACGTTCGACCTTCAGCCGGTACTCGACACCCTCATCGAGAACGCGGCTCGACTGTGCGCGTCACAGCGTGGGGTAATCATGAGACGGGACGGCGACTCGTATCACGGAGTCGCCTTCTACAACGTCTCCCCTGAGCTCACCGATTTCATCAAGCGCCATCCCATCACGCCCGGACGCCACAGCATTACGGCGAGGGTCGCGCTCGAGCGACGGACGATTCATGTTGCGGACCTCCAGGCAGATCCTGAGTATCGTTACGCGCTGCGAGACGCTGACCCTATTCGCACGGAACTTGGCGTTCCGATATTCCGAGGCGACGACATCGTTGGCGTCATCATCCTCCACAAACTCGAAGTCCAGCCGTTCACTGACACGCAGATCGAGTTGGTCGAGACGTTCGCCGACCAGGCCGTCATCGCCATCGAGAACGTGCGGCTGTTCAAGGAGCTCCAGGAGCGTAACCGAGACCTCACTGAGGCCCTGGAGCAGCAGACGGCGACGAGCGAGATTCTGCGGGTCATCTCCAGCTCGCCGACGGACGTCCAGCCGGTGTTCGACACGATCGTCAGGAGTACCGTGAAGTTGTGCGACGGACTCTTCAGCGCGCTCTACCGGTTCGACGGCGAGCTGATCCACCATGTCGCCCAGCACAACTACACCCCCGAAGCCCTCGAGGCGGTGCATCGCGTATTCCCGGCGCGCCCAACCCGGGCCCTGGGGACAGGGCGGGCGATCCTCGAGCGCGCGGTGGTCCACATACCCGATGTCGAGGGTGATCCGGAGTACCTGAATCAAGCGCTGACCCGCGCGATCGGCTTTCGAAGCGGCCTCTTCGTCCCAATGCGGCGGGAGGGCGCTCCCATCGGCGTCATCGTGGTGGCGCGCGCCGATCCCGGGCCGTTCTCAGATAGCGAGATCGCCCTTCTGCAGACGTTTGCCGACCAGGCCGTCATCGCCATCGAGAACGTCCGGCTGTTCACCGAGCTGCAAGAGAAGAACCGCGATCTCACCGAAGCGCTCGATCAGCAAACCGCGACGAGCGAGATCCTGCGGGTCATCGGAAGCTCGCCTACCGACGTGCAGCCGGTCTTCGACACGATCGCTCGAAGCGGCGTCAGCGTGTGCGCCGCCCTGGGCTGCGCGGTGTTCGTCGTGGACGGGGATATGCTCCGAGTGGCCGCAACGCACGGAGTCCGGCCCGAACGAGTGGCGCGGTTCAACGCGGAGTACCCGAAACCGCTCGCTGCTGCCGACGACGACGCCGCGCGAACCATCCTCGAGCGCAGTGTTTTTCATCTCGGGGATATCGAGCACAACCCGAACGCGACCGCCAAGGACATCGAGAACGCGCGGCTGGCGGGGTACAGGACCCGCCTGATGGTTCCGATGGTCCGCGGCACGACTGCCCTTGGTCTGATCGCCGTCACAAGAGAAGCCCCGACACCGTTCTCGGATCAACAGGTCGAACTGCTCAAAACGTTTGCCGATCAGGCTGTGATCGCCATTGAGAATGTACGGCTGTTCAAGGAGCTGGGAGCACGTAACAATGAGCTGCGAGTCACCCTCGAGCAACAGACGGCGACCAGTGAGCTACTCAAGGTCATCGGCCGGTCCACCTTCGATCTCAAGCCGGTGTTCGAGACGCTGGCCGAGAACGCGGTCAGGCTGTGCGAAGCCGAACATGCGTTCATCTTCGGCTTTGACGGGCAGGTTCTGCGCAGCGTGGCCACCTACAACATCCCCCCCGCGCTCAAGGCATTCGTCGAAGCGAATCCTACCCGGCCCGGACGCGAGAGCGGCGCGGCGCGCGCTGCGATGGAGCGGCGAACCGTCCACATCGAGGATATTCAGACCGAGGCCGAGTACACCTACGGGGTGACCCAGGTGGGTCCCATGCGGACCCTGCTGGCGATTCCCATGCTCCGGGCCGACGCGCTGCTGGGAGTGATCGTCATCACCAGACCCGAGGTCCGGCTGTTTACGGACGGTCAAATCGCCCTGATGGAGACCTTCGCTGACCAGGCTGCCATCGCCATTGAGAACGCCCGGCTCTTTCGCGAGATCGAGCACAAGAGCCGCCAGCTCGAAGTCGCCAGCCAGCACAAGAGCGAGTTCCTCGCCAACATGTCGCACGAGCTGCGGACCCCGCTCAACGCCATCATCGGCTTCTCCGAGGTCCTGACGGAGCGCATGTTCGGAGAGCTGAACGAGAAGCAGGACGAGTACCTGAAGGACATCTACGCGTCTGGCCAGCACTTGCTCTCGCTGATCAACGACATCCTCGATCTCTCGAAGATCGAGGCGGGGCGCATGGAGCTCGAAGTGACGGACTTCCACCTGCCGGCGGCGCTCGACAACGCCCTGACCCTGGTCCGCGAGCGGGCGGCGCGACGGGGAATCGCCCTGCAGACGAATGTCGATGAGCGGCTGGGCGAGATTCAGGCCGACGAGCGGAAGATCCGACAGGTCGTCTTGAACCTGCTGTCGAATGCGATCAAGTTCACGCCGGAGGGCGGGCGGATAGAAGTCGGGGCAGTGCCAAGAGACGGGTCTGTGGAGGTGTCAGTCAGCGACACCGGGATCGGCATTGCGCCGGAAGACCAGGAGGCGGTGTTCGAGGAGTTCCGCCAAGTCGGGACGGCAGAGAAGAAAGCGGAGGGGACGGGGCTGGGGCTGACTCTCTGTCGGAAGTTCGTCGAGTTGCACGGCGGCAAAATCGGGGTGACGAGCGAGGTGGGCGTGGGCTCGACATTCACGTTCACGATCCCGGTGCGACGTGGCGAATGAGGAGACTTCATTGCGGGTGGTGATTACCGCGAGATGGACATGCGATTCTGGCTGGAGCGGGCGGAGGCGGAGATCACGCAGACAGGTTGACAGTCAGAGGAGGCGCGCTGCGGTGAGGCTCTTCGCACTACTCCTCGCTCGAATCTAACCATCAGGGGCGTGCACGCCATGAAGATTGTCATTCTGGGCGCAGGTGCCCTGGGGTCGATTATCGCCGGCCATCTGGCGCGGGCCGGCGAAGAGGTGACCATCATCGCGCGTGGGGAGCGCGCGGCATACTTACAGCAGCACGGGATCACCCTCACCGGACTGGCGGACTTCACCGTGCCGGTCGCCGTGGCCACCCAACCGCAGATGGTGCGCGAGGCTGACGTTCTAGTGGTAGCCGTGAAGACCTATGACACTGCACCTGCGCTGGAAAGCGTCAGCCATCTCAAGGTGGGCAGCGTCCTGTCGATCCAGAATGGCGTGCTGAAGGATGAACAGTTGGCGCGCACCTTCGGCTGGGACAAAACCTTGGGAGCAGCGGCCTTTCTGAGCGGTGGAGTGACACCTGCGGGGCCAGTGCGCTTCACAGTCAATGAGTATCTGGTCCTTGGCGAGCTTCCCGCGGGCATTTCCGCACGTGTCCAGACCTTTGTGGCCGCTTTGGTCAATGCCGGTATCCGTGCCGACGCGGTGCCGCAGATTCAGACCGTGGAGTGGTCCAAATACGCGTTGTTCATGAGCTGGATGGCGCCGGCCGTGCTGACGCGTCTAGAGTCGTACAAGTTTCAAACCCACCCCGACACGGCGGCGGTCGTGGCGCGGCTCGTGCGGGAGACCGGCCTGTTAGCTGCCAAACTCGGCATTCCCCTCGAAGATCGAGACCCGCTGCCCATTAAGACCTTGTGCGATGTGCCACTGGCCGAGGCGGTGGCCACGATCCGTCACTTTGGGACGGTGATGGAGGCCCGGGCTCCCGCCCACAAGCTGTCGACCCTCCAGGATCTAGAACGGGGCCGGCGGCTCGAAGTCGAGGAGACCCTAGGGTATGCCGTGCGGACAGGCGCGGAATTGGGGATTCCCCTTCCCACCATGGACACCTGTTATCGACTCATCGCAGGCATCAACCGGTCCCTTCAGTGAGTAACGCGTGACAGATCGAGGGACCGTCCTGAACGTCGGTGACGTGGTCCGTCGACTTGGCCGCATTCCCGCGAGGTCGTCGCTCGGGACTTCAGGAACGAGAACGATGACGGCACCATCACCCTGCTGCATGTGAAATGACGGAACCGTCGCGACCTCGGCCGTGGCGCTCACCCGTAGGGAGTCACAGTGGGGGACGACCGCCATACTGAGCGCCTTCGCGGTCTTGACGTGCACGCTCAAGGCGAAGAGCGAGCGGGTCGGTGAACATCGATCTTTTCTCCGACATCAATGACCATGAGGTCCTCTCCGACCTCCACGCGCCCTGCGTAGTTCTTTCGCGTCGGCGGTATCAGATCTTGTTCGCTCGCGTCGGGTTGGACGATGTGTGAATAGACAGCGAGCCTCGGTTTCGTATTGGCGAAGACTTCCCCGGCTTGTTCTGGGGTCACATGGTGGGCGATCACCGATTTGGCCCGCTCGGGTCGCATTCCCGCACGTTGAAACGATTCAGGTGACGCGACTTCATGGACGAGAAGGTCGACGCCCTGCGCGTGCCGAACGAGATTCTGCGACACCCGCGTGTCCCCAGACAGCACGACGGACCGACCACCGTAATCGACCCGGTAGCCGAATGCGGGCCACGCGGGCGAATGATCGACCTCGAACGCCGTGATCTTTAGCCCACCCCTCTCCAACGCGACCCCTTCATTGATGTCCTCGGCGAAGAGCAAGACACCGTTGGGCGCCGCCCGGTCGTCGTACAGCCGGATCCGGATGTCGAAGTCGTAGGCTTCTTCCAGCTTCGACATCATCTTCTGCGTTCCTCTGGGTCCCCAAACGCGAAGCGGCCGGTCGCGCCCTGGACCCACGAGCCAGCCCGTCAACCAGAGATCGGGAAAGCCCACGACGTGATCCGAATGGAGGTGTGTCAGGAACACACCGTCGACGTCCTGCCAACGTACCTTGAGCTGGGCAAGGCGTTGCATCGCGCCTCTGCCGGCGTCGAACAGAAATTTCTGCCCCCCAGCCGCGATCAAGATGCTCGGCCCGAATCGGTTCATAGCCGGCACCGGCGTGCCGGTCCCGAGGAGGGTGACTTTGATCTCCTGGGCGTGCGCCGCGGCGGGAAGGAGCGCGATCATGACACCAAGCATCAGCATCTCGCGGAGCGTCTTCATCGAGCAGTCTCCTACGTGATTCGGGATGACCTCAGATTCGTCACGCCGCCGCCGGCGACAGGTGCCGGCTTACCACCGCGGCGATCTTCCGCCAGCCGTCCGATCCTGCGCAACTTGACCTGCCCGCTCGCCACGAGGCTGAAGAGCAAAACGACGGCGGCATCTTCGCTCGGCAACGAGCCCTGCGTCTTCACGCGGCGGCCGCGCCGTGCTGGTGCGCATAGTGGCCTTCGGCTAGACTCCCCGGCAGCCGTCCTCAACCGAGGTGCCCATGCGCCTGATCGGGCTCGCGGTCTTGATCATAGTCGTGTCGCTCGTCGCACCATTTGACCCGCTTGCAGGCGAGGGTACGAAGGGGTGGTATCTATTGGAACCCCCGGTCGATGAGACATCAAATGTCCTGTTTGGCATTTTGAATCAAGCGCCCCTGACCCAATGGAATCGCATTGCGACATATGACACTGAGGCCGCGTGTGAGTACAAACGAAATGAAGCGGTCCAGGCCAGCCGGGATGAAACACTACGTTTGTCGAAGACATCGCCGCTGCCAAAGCTAGAGATCTTCAAAGGAGCTTACCGCGACAGTGGCCTCGCGAACGCTAGTATCTGTGTCAGTGCAGATGACCCTCGATTGACATCGGGTCTACGCGGCAATCGGCGACATGACCCTGATTGACCGACGAGCGTTCATCACGATGTTGGGTGGGAGCATCCTTGCCGCGCCGCTCGCCGCTGGGGCGCAGCCAACCAGGACCCCCCGGGTCGGCATTCTCTTCAACGCGAGCCCGACGACGGTGACTCTGCAACTAGAGGCGTACCGTCGAGGTCTGCGTGAGCTGGGCTGGATCGAGGGCCAGACCGTGATGATCGAATACCGCTGGGCTGAAGGGAACCCCGATCGGCTTCCGGCCCTCGTCGCCGAGCTCGTCCAGGTCAAGGTCGATGTCATCGTCCTGTCCGGTACAGCAGCGATCCGCGCCGCCCGACGGGCGACCAGCACGATTCCCATTGTCTTCGTCATGCTGGCTGACCCGATCGCCTCAGGATTCGTGCAGAGCCTCGCGCGGCCCGGCGGAAACATGACCGGATTGGCCTCCCAGTTCGAGGAGCTGATCACCAAGCAGCTTCAGCTGCTGAAGGAGGCCGTGCCCAAGGCCTCTCGAGTCGCGCTTCTCTACCACCCCGAGAGCCCGTCGACTGTCCTGAGCGAGGCGGAGACAGCCGCGCGGAGGCTCGGCCTCACCGCGCGCACCCTCAAGGTTGCCGGTCCGGCCGAGTTCGAGAGCGCCTTCAAAACTGTGCGGAGCGAGCGCGGGGAGGCCATCCACCTGCTGCCCTCCCCGTTCTTCAGCGCGCACCGCCGGAAACTGATCGAGCTCGCCACCAGGTACCGTCTGCCCGCGGTCTACGAATTCAAGAACTACGTGGAGGACGGCGGGCTCATGTCTTATGGCCCGAGCATCAACGAGATGTACGGGCGCACGGCGGGCTACGTGGATCGGATCCTGAAGGGGGCCAAGCCCGGCGACCTGCCGATCGAGCGCCCGACGAAGTTCGAGCTCGTCATCAACCTCAAGACGGCCAAGGCGCTCGGTCTCACGATTCCGCAGTCGTTGCTGGTGCGTGCGGATGAGGTGATCCAGTAGCGCGTGCTCGTGCGGCGTGGTGCTAGTGCGCATAGTGGCCTTCGGCTAGACTCCCCGGCAGTCGTCCTCCACCGAGGTGCCCATGCGGCTGATCGGGCTCGCGGTCGTTCTCTCTCTCGGCCTCACTCTTGCGCCGCTCGCTGGCGAGGCGCAGCAGCAGACTGAGAGGGTGTATCGGATCGGGTACCTCGGAAACGCGTTCGCTTTGGCTCAAGCGAAGCGGGTCGAATCACTGCGGGCGGGCCTGCGCGATCTGGGCTACATGGAGGGGAAGAACATTGTCATCGAGTTCAGATGGGCCGAGGGGAGGTATGATCGGCTCCCCGACTTGGCGGCCGAGCTGGTGCGTCTCAAGGTTGACGTCCTCGTGACCGCTGGGACACCGGGAGCCCTTGCGGCCAAGCAAGCAACCACAACGATACCCATCGTCATGGTGGGCATCGGCGACGCTGTTGCCACGGGCGTCGTCGCCAGCCTCGCGCGGCCGGGCGGGAACGTCACCGGATCAACCGATTCTGTCCCGGAACTCATGGCGAAACTGCTCGAGCTGCTCAAGGAGATCATGCCGCGCACCCGGCGCGTCGCCGTCCTCGTTAATCCGGACAATCCCCCAAGGGGGGCGCCGACGTTCAAAGCAATGGAGAGTACTGCCGGATCATTGAAAGTCGAACTTCAAAAATTCGACGCACGTGGACCGAGCGAGTTCGAGAGCGCTTTTTCAAGGATGGCCAAGAGTCGCGTTGACGCGGTCGTGGTGCCCAGCGACGTTCTATTTAACTACAACGTTGCGGCGGTCGCCGATCTTGCGGCGAAGAAGCGGCTCCCCTCTGCCGGAGTCAAGGCATTCGCGGAAGCGGGCGGCTTGATAGGCTACGGGCTGAATTTTCCCGAAATGGATCGCCGCGCGGCCTATTTTGTGGACAAGATCCTCAAGGGTGTGAAGCCCGAGGATTTGCCCGTCCAGCAGCCCACCAAGTTCGAGCTGGTGATCAACATGAAGACCGCCAGGGCGCTCGGGCTCACGATCCCGCCGACGGTGCTGTTGCGGGCGGATCAGGTGATCCAGTAGCGCGTGCTGGCTCGCGAGCCCTCCGCCCGTGACTGACCGCCTCGGACGCCTGCTCCTTGTCACGCTGGAAGCGGCCCGCATAGGCGCTGTGCTGGTGCGTGTCATAACGTTCGGCTAGACTCCCGGCAGCCGTCCTCAACCGAGGTGCCCATGCGGCTGATCGGGCTCGCGCTAGTTCTCGCTGTCAGTCTGATTCTTGCGCCAGTCTGCGCTGATGCGCAGCAGCGCACCAACCTGCCTCGCATTATGGTGTTCAGCTTGTCTTCACCCCCCGACCACGTCCGTGCCTTTGAGGAGGGCCTGCGGGCGCTCGGATATACACCCGGCACGACAATCGTCGTCGACCAGCGTTCCGCGGAGGGGCGCGCGGCTACACTGCCGGCCCTGGCGAGAGAAGTTGTAGCGCTGCACCCGCAGGTCATCGTCGCGATCGGGACTACAGCCGCAATCGCCGCGCAGCAGGCGACGAAGGACCTCCCAATCGTCGCCGTTACAGGAGACATTGTCGCCGCCGGGCTTGTGGGAAACCTGGCACGGTCGGAAGGAAACGTCACCGGTCTCTCGTTCTTCGCTGGGGACCTTATGCTGAAGCGGTTCGACCTGCTCATGGAGCTTGCCCCACAGATCCGTCGGCTCGCCGTACTCTTTCAGTCTCCGCTGACCCCGGCCACTACCAAAGCACTCCCCGCACTTCGTACCGCCGCCGGGAAGAGAGGCGTCGAAGTCCGGGACGTGCCCATCGTGCGGGTTGAGGACGTGAAGGCGGCCTTCGCGAAGTTGCGCGGGTCAACTGTCGACGGCCTCCTTCTCCAGCAGTCACCTATGCTCGATGCGCGCGCCGAGGAGATAGGTCGACTCGCGGCCCAGCATCGCCTCATCGCGATGCTGCCGTGGAAGGAATACGTGCAGACCGGAGGCCTCGTCGCATACGTGCCCGATATCCTGGCCCTCTGGCGACGCGCGGCCACCTACGTCGATCGCATCCTTCGCGGCGCGAAGCCTGGCGATCTACCGATCGAGCAGCCGACGCGCTTCGAACTCGTGATCAACCTCAAGGCCGCCAAGGCGCTCGGGCTGACGATCCCGCAGACGTTGCTTCTCCAGGCAGATCAGGTGATCGAATAGCCCGTGCTGGCCCGCGAGCCTCTGACCACGTGACTGACCGCCTCGGCCGCCTGCTCCTCGTCACGCTGGAAGCGGCGCGCGTGGCCGACCTGCCCGTGCTCGGGGCGCTCCGCTCGTGGCTGAACTCCTGGCGCGGTATCGGCGACGCGTAGACTGACTACATCAGCCCCTACCTGGAGGTACCATGACGGTCTGCGTGGAGTGATGTCCGGAACCACTACGGTACAACGTGGTGGGAATAGGGAGCCGCTGGTTTGGGTCTGGACCTGGGCCCTCATCAGCTGCGCGGCCCTCATAGTGGCCGTCATCTTCCCCAGCA
>WNFC01004581.1_pt1 | contig 15061 bp, 14 predicted proteins | sample 5400541 | NCBI WGS metagenome assembly WNFC01 (sample SAMN13153342, study PRJNA577476) | soil metagenome | isolation source: 120 cm saprolite under Douglas fir tree site 2 hole 2 replicate 1 | place: USA:California | collected 2015-04-18
AACGGCGCGCCCTACGACCAACTCATGGCGCTCTATCCGCCGCGCACGCCGGGGACCGACGCCTTCGTGCGCATCTTCAACAATGACGGCTCCGAGGTCGGGACCTGCGGCAACGGCACGCGCTGCATCGCCGACATCGTGTTCGGCGAGACCGGCAAGACCGCGCTGACCTTCGAAACCAAGGCCGGCCTGGTGAACTGCTGGAAGGGCGTGACGCCGCTGACCTCGACCGTCGACATGGGCGCGCCGCGCTTCGACTGGCGCGAGGTCCCGCTCGCCGAGGAATTCCGCGACACCCGCGCGATCGAATTGCAGATCGGCCCGATCGACGCGCCGATCCTGCATTCGCCCTCGGCGCTGAGCATGGGCAATCCGCACGCGATCTTCTGGGTCGACGACGTGCACGCCTACGCGCTCGACCGCTTCGGCCCGCTGCTCGAAAACCATCCGATCTTTCCCGAGCGCGCCAACATCTCGCTCGCCACCGTCGTGTCGCGCGAGCACATCGTGGTGCGCACCTGGGAGCGCGGCGCCGGCCTCACCAAGGCGTGCGGCTCCGCCGCCTGCGCCGCGACCGTCGCGGCCGCGCGCTTGAAGCGCACCGGACGCAAGGTCACGGTGACGCTGCCGGGCGGCGATCTCTTCATCGACTGGCGCGAGAGCGACAACCACGTGCTGATGACCGGGCCGGTGCAATACGAGTTCGATGGCCGCTTCGATCCGGCGCTGTTCGCGGTCGGCGCCGCATGAGCGTCGACGTCCTCACCTTCGGCTGCCGCCTCAACGCCTACGAGTCCGAGGTGATCCGCCGCAATGCGGAAGCTGCGGGCCTCGACGGCGCCGTGGTGGTGAACACCTGCGCGGTGACGGCCGAGGCCGTGCGCCAGGCGCGCCAGGCGATCCGCCGCACGAAGCGCGAGCGCCCCGACGTGCGCATCGTCGTCACCGGCTGCGCGGCGCAGACCGAGCCGGCCACGTTCGCCGATATGGCGGAAGTCGACCGCGTCATCGGCAACGACGAGAAGATGCGCGCCGATGCCTGGATCGGCACGCGCGCCTTTCTCGATCGCGCGCCCTTCGGCATCGGCGCCGAGGAGAAGGTCGCCGTCAACGACATCATGGCGGTGAAGGAGACCGCCGCGCATCTCATCGATGGGCTCGACGGCCGCGCGCGCGCCTTCGTGCAGGTGCAGAACGGCTGCGACCACCGCTGCACCTTCTGCATCATCCCGTACGGGCGCGGCATTTCGCGCTCGGTGCCGATGGGCGAGGTGGTGGCGCAGATCCGCCGCCTCGTCGAGAACGGCTATCGCGAGGTGGTGCTCACCGGCGTCGACCTCACGAGCTATGGCGGCAACCTGCCGGGCGCGCCGAAGCTTGGGCTCCTGGTCAAGCAAATCCTCAAGCACGTCGGCGAGCTACAGCGCCTGCGGCTCTCCTCGATCGACTCGGTCGAAGCCGACGCCGAGCTGCTCGATGCCTTCGCGACCGACGCGCGGCTGATGCCGCATCTGCATCTCTCGCTGCAGCACGGCGACGATCTCATCCTCAAGCGCATGAAGCGCCGCCATTCGCGCGCCGACGCCATCGCGTTCTGCGACCAGGTGCGCCGGCTGCGCCCCGACGTCGTGTTCGGCGGCGACATCATTGCGGGATTTCCGACCGAGACCGAGGCGATGTTCTCGCGCTCGCTCGATCTCGTCGACGACTGCGGGCTCACGCACCTGCACGTGTTTCCGTTCTCGCCCCGGCCCGGCACGCCGGCGGCGCGCATGCCGCAGCTGCGGCGTGAGGTCGTGAAGGAGCGCGCGCGGCGCCTGCGCGAGCGCGGCGAGGCGGCGCTCGCCCGCCATCTCGCGGCGCAGGTCGGCGCGACGCGGCGCGTGCTCACGGAATCGCGCGAGACCGGCCGCACCGAGCATTTCACGCCGGTGCGTCTCGCGGCGCCGATCGAGCCCGGCGTCATTGTCGACGTTGCCATCACCGGCCACGACGGGCGGCAGCTGACCGCGGCGTGAGCCGATTTCCGGCGCACTGATTTCGCTGAGTTTTTCGGCCTAGGTTCATTTCGCCAAAATTGAACCCGCACGACCTCCACAAACTCCGCCGTCATTGCCCGCGCAAGCGGGCAATCCAGTACACCTCGGCAGGCGACATGGAGTACTGGATCGTCCGCTTGCGCGGACGATGACGCCGTGCCGTTGGGCGGGATGAGTTAGGTTCGTTTTGCCAAAACGCCCACGGCGATCCAGCGGCTTGATCAGATCAGGAAGAGATCAAGCCCGCCGAATGTCATTGCGAGGAGGCGGAAGGCCGACGAAGCAATCTCCGCCACGAGTCATGCGCAAGTGAAGAGGGATTGCTTCGCTTCGCTCGCAACAACAACGAGAGCCGAAAGTAAGATCGTGAAGAAAGATTTCCGTCGCCTCCAGGCGATTGAGCGAGCAGAAGAATTATCGTCGGCCGCCCGATCTTACGCCTCTTTCAGGGGATACCGGCTGGCGCTTGCTGCGACCCGTTTTCATGCCGGCGAGTTCCCACAGCAGAAAACATGAACCTGGCGCCCGGCAACTCAGACACACCCGGTGTCGGAGGCGCCATGCGCGAACGGAACTGGAAAGAATTGCTCGAGCTGGCGCGCCTGTGCGCGCGCCAGGCGCGCGTGACGCTCGATCGCGCCACCGCGGCGAAATTCGAAGTGATGTCGCGCGAATATTTCGCGCAGGCGAAGGCGCTCAATCCCGACCTGCTCGAAGACGAGGCGGGTTAGCCGAATCGGCTCGCTTCGCCGTACCCGGCGTGACGGCTCGCTTGGGCACCGGCGCCGACATCGAGTTTGCCAGCTCCCGCGCCTCCGCAATGAAAATCTCCACCGCCGGGCTGAGCGTCCGGTTCTTCAACGTAACGATCGCGACCGGCCGCGATGGAATGCCTAACTCGACCGGCAGCGCCTTGAAGGACCAGGCGCTCGGATTGAAGCGAAGCGTCCAGCTCCACATCAGCCCCAGATATCGTCCGGTCGACAGCAGATAATTGCGCACGTGCATCGAATATGTCCGGACCACCGGCGGCGGCAACGTAATCCCGCGCGCCTGAAGACCAGTCGTGATAAAGGCGTCGACGGGAGTGTTCGACGGCGTATCGACCCAAGGCTCGTTCATCAATTCCTTCATTGCGATCTTGCGCCGATCGGCCCATCGGCTGCCGTGTCCAGCGACCACGGCCAATCGATCCTCGAACAGGATGTCGGCGTCGAAATCGTCGTCGAGCGGAGGATGCAGAATACGTCCGACCATCAGGTCGACGCTGCGTTCGCGCAGCTCGCGAAAGCCCATCGCGGCCGGCTCGACCGGCAGCACCTGGAACGCGATCTTCGGATGACGCCGCGATATCCGATCGATGATGGCGGGCACGAATCCGGACGCCAGGTTCTCGGGGCAGCCGACCCTCACCAGCCCGCTGGTGGGATCGGCGAGCGATTCGATGTCACGCACGCCCTGGTTCAATTCGTCGAACACGACACGCCCGCGTCGAAGCAGCGCATCGGCATAGATCGTCGGCTCGACGCCGCGCGGGCTGCGGTCGAGCAGGCGCACGCGCAGCGCCGCTTCCAGATTGGCAATTGCCTCCGAGATGGACGGCTGCGACATGCGCAGACGCGCGGCCGCTTTCGCCATACTGCCGGCCTGGACCACGGTGGACAGGATATGGAGGTCGCGCAGGCGCACCCGCCGCCCGATCCGGCTCTCCCATTCCATGATGGGCTGTGGCATAGGTGCTCCCTATATGGATGAAGCTAAATCACGCCTTCTCCTATAGCACGATCGGCGAGATAGATCCGCCGAGTTCAGGACCATCGGCGGAGACGGACATGATTTCCCGGCGCTGTTTCGCGACAATCGCAGCTGCTTCGATGTTTTCCCTCGGCGCACCGCCGCGGCCAGCATCAGCCGAGGCCTATCCGTCGCGTCCGATCACGGTCATCTGGCCGTTCGCGGCGGGAGGGCCCGGCATGGCGCTGCTGCGCATCCTGGAGCCGCGCATGGCGGCCGCGCTCGGCCAGCCGCTCGTCATCGACACGATCAGCGGCGCCGCCGGCAGCATCGGCACGGGCTGGCTCGCGCGCGCCGCACCGGACGGCTATACGATCGGCATCGGCCAGTGGGACACGCTGGTGCTCAACGGCGCGATGCACGCGTTGCCGTACGACGTGCAGACGGGTTTTGCGCCGATCGCGCTGTTTGCGAGTAATCCGCAACTCATCGTGTCGAGGAGTTCATTGCCGGCAGGCAACCTGAAAGAGCTGATCGCCTGGCTGAAGGCCAACCCCGACAAGGCGTCGCAAGCGACCGGCGGCGCGGGCAGCGCGTCGCACATCAGCGGCGCCTATTTCCAGAACGCGACCGGCACGCGCTTTCAGTTCGTGCCCTACCGCGGGGCTGCGCCCGCGATGCAGGACCTGCTCGCGGGCCAGATCGACCTGATGTTCGATCAGGTCGCCAACGCCTTGCCGCAGGTGCAGTCCGGCAAGATCAGGGCGTACGCCGTCACCTCGAGGACGCGGCTTGCGGCAGCGCCCGATATTCCGACCGTGGACGAAGTCGGCTTGCCGGGCTTTTACATTTCAGTGTGGCGCGGCCTCTTTGCGCCCAAAGGCACGCCCAAGGAGGTCATTGCGAAGCTCAACGCGGCCGTCGCGGACGCGTTGTCCGATGAGACCGTGCGCCAGCGGCTCGCCGATCTCGGCCAGGACGTGCCCTCGCGCGAGGAGCAGACGCCGGACGCGCTCGGCGCCCTGCACAAGGCCGAGATCGCGAAATGGTGGCCGATCATCAAGGCGGCCAATATCAAGGGGGATTAGCGGTGGAGCCCCGTTTCCCGGCTTGATATAAGCTCATCGCGACACGCCGGAGCGAAAAATGGAATTTTCCGACCACCTCGTCACCACCGAAGCGCAGCTCGAGCAGATGTACGGCGAGATCCATCCGCCGGCGCGGGTCAAGGAGATCGACCACGTCAACGTGCACTATCGCGCCTTCATCGAGGCGGCGCCGTTCTTCGCGCTCGCGACCAGCGGGCCCGGCGGCATGGACTGCTCGCCGCGCGGCGATCCCGCCGGCTTCGTGCGCGTGCGCGACGAGAAGACGCTGCTCATCCCCGACCGGCGCGGCAACAACCGCATCGACAGCCTGCGCAACCTCGTGCACGACCCGCGCGTCGCGCTCCTGTTTCTCATTCCGGGCTGCAACGAAACCATCCGCGTGATCGGCCGCGCAAAAATCTCGACCGATCCGGCGCTGTGCGAGAGCTTCGTCATGGAAGGCAAGACGCCGCGCTGCGTGCTCGTCGTGTCGGTCGAGCGCTGCTACTACCAGTGCCCGAAGGCGCTGGTGCGCTCGAAGCTGTGGGACGCGAGCCGCCACGTCGAACGCGCGAGCCTGCCGACCTCGGGCACGATCCTGGCCGGCATCACGGACGGCCGCGTCGGCGGACCGGAGCACGACCGCGGCTACCCGGAGCGGCTCAAGGCGACGATTTACTAGCTCGCGGATTCTTCCCCTTTCCATCCGCACGCGATCAAGCGCTCGCGCATGTGCGGCGGCACCGGCGCGACGACGCGCACCGGCGGCTTGTTCTTGCTGATGGGCACCACCACCTCGCGCGCATGCAGGTGCAGGATCGGCCCGACGAAGCGCGCCGCCGTGCCGTAGATGTCGTCGCCCACGATCGGCCAGCCCATCGCGGCGCAGTGCACGCGCAGCTGATGCGTGCGGCCGGTGATCGGCTCGAGCGCGAGCCAGGTGAGTGCTGCTTTACCCTCCCCTGCAGGGGGAGGGTCGGCCGCGAAGCGGCCGGGGTGGGGTGCTGTGCCGTGGGGCTCACCCGGCTCGCTTTGCTCGCCACCCTCTCCCCTGCGGGGAGAGGGAAACGGGGCCCTGCCCAGCACCTTCCACGTCGTCACCGACGGCAAGCCCTTCGGGTCGGGCTTCATCCACCAGCCGCGGGTCTCGTCGAGCCGGCCGAGCGGGATGTCGATCGTCCCCTCCTCCGCTTGCGGCGAACCTTCGACCACCGCCCAGTAGGTCTTGCCGACCTTGCGATGCTTGAAGAGGAGCCCCAGATGCGCCAGGGCCTTGCGGTGGCGCCCGAGCACCAGGCAGCCGGAGGTCTCCTTGTCGAGCCGGTGCGCGAGCGCGGGCGGACGCGGCAGGCCGTAGCGCAGCGCGTCGAAGAAATCTTCGAGGCTCGCGCCGCCCTTCGGCCCGCGGTGCACGGAGAGGCCGGCCGGCTTGTCGACGACCAGCATGAGGCCGTCGCGATGGAGCACGCGCGCGAGCATCTCGTCGGGGGTGAGCCCCTTCGGAGCGCTTCGCTTCGTGTGCAGTTCGCCCGCGCTGGTCTCTTTCACGCTCATCCTGAAACCATATCTTTGCGCATGATCTTGTCCGAAAAGTCTGCAACTTTTCGGGATCATGCGGTATCACGACCCCCGACATGAATGACAGCGCGAACCCGAAGCCTAGCTGGTGGCAGCGGCTGTCCGCCGGCCTCAAGCGCACCTCCGCGTCGATCGGCGGCGCCATCGCGGACATCGTGGCGAAGCGCAAGCTCGACGCCGAGACACTCGAAGAACTCGAAGAGGTGCTGATCCGCGCCGACCTCGGCGTCGCTACCGCCGCGAAGGTCGCGGCCGCGGTCGGCGAGGGCCGCTACGACAAGACCGTCACGCCGGACGAGGTGAAGGCGATCCTGGCGGCCGAGGTGGAGAAGATCCTCGGCCCGGTCGCGCAGCCGCTCGCGATCGACGCCGCCGCAAAACCGTTCGTCATCCTGGTGGTCGGCGTCAACGGCTCGGGCAAGACCACCACCATCGGCAAGCTCGCGGCGCGGCTGCGGCACGAGGGCCGCAAGGTGATGCTCGCGGCCGGCGACACGTTTCGCGCGGCGGCGATCGATCAGCTCAAGATCTGGGGCGAGCGCACCGGCAGCCCGGTGGTGGCGAGCAGCCCGGGCGCCGACTCGGCGTCGCTCGCCTTCGAGGCGCTCGAGGCGGCGCGCGCGCAAGCTTTCGACGTGCTCATCCTCGACACCGCCGGCCGGCTGCAGAACAAGGCGGCGCTCATGGGCGAGCTCGAAAAGATCGTGCGCGTCATGAAGAAGCTCGACGCGAGCGCGCCGCACGCGGTGCTGCTCGTGCTCGACGCCACCGTCGGGCAGAACGCGCTCTCGCAGGTGGAGGAGTTCTCCAAGACCGCGGGCGTCACCGGCCTGGTGATGACCAAGCTCGACGGCACCGCGCGCGGCGGCATTCTGGTCGCCATCGCGGCGAAGCACCGCATCCCGGTGCATTTCATCGGCGTCGGCGAGGGCGTCGAGGATCTCGCGCCGTTTGCGGCGGCGGATTTTGCACGCGCGGTGGCGGGAGTGGAAACGTGAACGCCTGCCAAAAACTGCGGCGTCATGCCCCGCGAAAGCGGGGGTATGTAGGTTGGGTCGAGCTGTTGCGAGACCCAACAATCACGAGTACGGAGATTGCGGTGTTGGGTCTCGCTTTGCTCGACCCAACCTACAAAGCCCGCTGGCGCGGGCGATGACGCCGCTGGGTGTTCAGACGCATGAGCGACAAACCGAAACTCAATCCAATCCTCAAGCTCGCGCTCGACATCGGGCCGCTGGTGCTGTTCGTCGCCGCCAATGCGCGCTTCGGCATCTTTGCGGCGACCGCGACCTTCATGGTGGCGATCTTGGTGGCGCTCGCCGTGTCCTATGCGATGACGCGTCACATCGCCGTCATGCCGGTCGTCACCGCGGTCGTCGTGCTGGTGTTCGGCTCGCTCACGCTCGTGCTGCACGACGAGACCTTCATCAAGCTCAAGCCGACGATCATCTACGCGCTGTTCGGCCTCACCCTGCTGGGCGGCTGGCTGTTGGACAAGCCGCTGCTCGCCATCGTGTTCGACGCCATGTTCCACCTCACCGACGAAGGCTGGCGCAAGCTCACGCTGCGCTGGGGCGTGTTCTTCCTGGTGATGGCGGTGGTGAACGAGGCGGTGTGGCGCACGCAGACCACCGATTTCTGGGTGAACTTCAAGGTGTTCGGCTTCACGCCGCTCACCTTTGTGTTCATGGCCCTGCAATATCCGCTGCTGATGAAATACGCGACCGAGAAGCCGAACCCGAAGGCAGAGGCGGAGCGCGAGGTCTCCTAGCGCATGTCCCGGCGAAGTGGACACCGGTTCGCCGAAAAGGACATGCGCCAACGAATGAATCTAGAACGTGTCCCGATTCCGCAGGAACGGGACACGTTCTAAGAGCCCGCCGCGAGTGCCTTCTCGATCGCGGGCTTCAACGCGCGCTCGAGATTGGAGGGCGTGATCGGACCGACCAGCTTGAACGCGACCTTGCCGTCGCGGCCGATGACGAAGGTTTCCGGCACGCCGTAGACGCCCCATTCGATCGAGGCGCGCCCGTTCGCGTCGACGCCCGACGCGACGAACGGATTGCCGTAGCGGCCGAGGAAGCGGCGGGCGTTCTCGGGCTGATCCTTCTGATTGATGCCGACCACGCGGATGCGCTTGTCCTCGGCGAGCCGCATCAGCAGCGGCGCCTCGTCGTGACACGGCACGCACCAGGACGCCCACACGTTCATCAGCGTCACGGCGCCCTGGAAATCGGCCGACGCCAGCCCGGGGACCGGCCGGCCGTCGCGCTCGAGGCCCGGCAGCGGCGGCAGGTCCGTCGGCGGCGCCGGACGGCCGATCAACGCCGAGGGCAGCGCAGAGGGATCGCCGCCCTTGATGAGCTTGTTGAAGAACAGCGCCGTCACGCCGAGAAAAAGCACGAGCGGCACCAGCACCACGAGCCGCCACAACCACCGGCGCGGCACGCGCTCCTGCGGCAAGGCCGTCATGCCGGCTCCTTGAGCGGGGCGGAGCGGCGCGTCACGCCGTCGGCCTCGAGATCGCCGAGCAGGCGGCGCTGCGCGCGCCAGTCCAGCACCACCCAGCCGATGAGCCCGGCGACGACCGCGGCTGCGGCCGCATAGGCGGCCCAGATGAAAGCGGCGTGCGGCCCGAAATCCATGTCTCAGCCTCCCTGCGCGTGCGCCTGCATCAGCCGCATGCTGCGCACGCGGCGACGCAGGATCTCGTTGCGCATCGCGGCGATGTGCAGCGCCGCGAACAGAAACGTGAAGGCGATCGCCATGGAAAAGAGCGGCACCAGCATGCTGGGATGAATGGTCGGACCGCCGAGCCGAAACACCGAGGCGGGCTGGTGCAGCGTGTTCCACCAGTCGACCGAGAACTTGATGATCGGCAGGTTGATGGCGCCGACCAGCGTGAGCACCGCGGCGGCGCGGCCGGCGCGCGTCGGATCCTCGACCGTGCGCCACAGCGCGATCAGGCCGAGATACATGATGAACATCACCAGCACCGAGGTGAGCCGCGCGTCCCACTGCCAGTAGGTGCCCCACATCGGCCGGCCCCACATCGAGCCGGTGAACAGGCAGAGGAACGTGAAGGCGGCGCCGATCGGCGCGGCCGCCTTGGCGGCCACGTCGGCGAGCGGATGGCGCCACACCAGCGTGCCGAGCGCCGCGACGCTCATCAGCCCCCAGCAGAACATGGCGAGCCAGGCCGACGGCACGTGGATGAACATGATCTTGACGGTCGCGCCCTGCAGGTAGTCGTCGGGCGCGACGAACAGGGCCTGCGTGATGCCGATCGCGAAGGCGAACAGCGTCGCCGCCATCAGCCAGGGCAGCAGGCGTTCGGCGAGCGCCAGGAAACGCGTCGGATTGGCGAGATCGACCAGGGTCATGGGTGCTGTCTTACCAAAAGCGTGATGGCCGAGAAATGCGGCACGAGTGCGGATACGTTCAACACCGCGCGAGGTTTCCGGGTGCGCCTGGGCACGGTTAATCGAGTCCTTGCCGCAGCGTGGCCGCGGCCGCGAACGGGCCGATGACGAGACTCATCAGGGTGAGGGCGCACAGGACCGTGAACGGCGTGCCGAACGGCACCGGCCCGACCACCGCGGCCTCGGCGGCGGCGACGCCGAAGATCAGCACCGGAACGGTCAGCGGCAGCACCAGGACGGGCAGCAACAGCCCGCCGCGGCGCAGCGCCACCGCGAGCGCAGCGCCGATGAGGCCGATGAAGGTGAGCGCCGGCGTGCCGACCAGCAGTGTCAGCATGACGGTGCCGAGCGCGGCGGGCTCGAGATCGAGCAGGAGGCCGAGCACCGGCGCCGCGACGACGAGCGGCAGGCCGGTGGTGAGCCAGTGGGCGAGCGCTTTCGCGGCGACCGCAAGCTCGAGCGGCGTGCGGCCCATCAGGATGAGATCGAGCGAGCCGTCCTCGTGATCGGCGGCAAACAGGCGATCGAGCGCGAGCAGCGAGGCCAAGAGCGCGCCGAGCCACAGGAGCGCGGGTCCGATGCGGCGGAGCAGCGCGAGGTCGGGCCCGATCGCGAACGGCGCAAGCGTCACCACCGCGAGGAAGAACAGCACGCCCATGAGCGCGCCGCCGCCGATGCGCACCGCAATGCGCATGTCGCGAACCAGGAGGGCGCGCAGCGCAATCATGCACTGCCGCCGTTCTCCCCTCCCCCCGCGCGCGAAGCGCCTGGCGGGGAGGGGTCGGGGGTGGGGGGCGCGGCTTGCGCATGCGCCTGCGGCCACCCCCCTCCCCAGCCCTCCCCCGTCGCAAGTCGGGCTTGCCCGACTTGCGCACTATCATGCGGAACTCGGGCAGGCCCGAGTTCCGTGGGGGAGGAAGCAGGCTGTGCTTGGGGTGAGGACAGCGAATCCAACCGCAATTCCTTCGCCGGCAACCCCAGCGCGCCGTGGGTCGCGGCCACCAGAATTCCGCCGCCGGCGAGGTGGCCCCGCATCAGCTCGGTCAGCCGCTCCTGGCCGGCGGTGTCGAGCGCGGCGGTGGGCTCGTCGAGGAGCCAGATCGGCCGCTGCACCGCCAGGAGGCGCGCGATCGAGAGCCGCCGCCGCTGGCCGGCCGAGAGATAGCCGGCCGGAAGCGCGGCGAGGCCGGCGAGGCCGACCGTGTCGAGCGCCGATGCGATGGATGCATCGCCCCCGCCCAGAAACGCATACCAGAAGGTCAGATTCTCTAGGACCGAAAGGGCCGGCTTGAGCGGGTCGTGGTGGCCGAGATAGTGCGCCTGCTCGGCGACCGGGAGGTCCGGCGCGCCGCCGTCGAGTGCGACGTGCCCCTGCGCCGGCTCGAGCAGGCCCGCAATCAGGCGCAACAGCGAGGTTTTTCCGGCGCCATTGCGGCCGGTCAGGGCGAGCGCCTCGCCCGACTCGGCGGCGAAATCGAGGCCGGCGAACACCGTCCGCCCTCCCCGGATACAGGCGAGATTTTGGCCCGTCAGCCGCATCGGCAGCCGCCAAAACGAGGCTCCCGCATATGGTGCGGTCGCAGGCTGGTCCGCCGGTACCGCGAGGCGATGTTCACAACTCTCGTCCTTATGGCAGAAATCCGAGAAAGCCCTTATAAGGCCACGCACTAAGCCGCAGCACTGCCGAATTGCGCGGTTTGGACATGGGGCAATTTGGAAGTGGTAGTTAAATACCGAACAGCATCGATCCGGCGCCCCCGACCGCCGGAATGGAACCGAAGATCATGACCTCGCTCGACAGCTTCAAGTGCGCGCGGACCCTCAAGGTCGGCTCGAAGACCTATGCGTATTACAGCCTGCCGGCCGCTGAAAAGAACGGGCTCAAGGGCATCTCGCGGCTGCCGTTCTCCATGAAGGTGCTGCTCGAGAACCTGCTGCGCAGCGAGGATGGCCGCTCGGTCACCAAGGAAGACATCCAGGCGGTCGCGCAGTGGCTCAAGAACAAGACCTCCGAGCGCGAGATCGCGTTCCGCCCGGCGCGCGTGCTGATGCAGGATTTCACCGGCGTGCCCGCGGTCGTCGATCTCGCGGCGATGCGCGACGCGATGGAGCATCTCGACGGCGACCCGAAGAAGATCAATCCGCTGGTGCCGGTCGACCTCATCATCGACCACTCGGTCGCGGTCACGTTCTTCGGCGACAATCTGGCGTTCAAGAAGAACGTCGAGGAGGAGTACCGCCAGAACCAGGAGCGCTACCGCTTCCTCAAATGGGCGCAGCGCTCGTTCGAGAATTTCCGCGTGGTGCCGCCCGGCACCGGCATCTGCCATCAGGTCAATCTCGAATATCTCTCCTCGACGGTGTTCATCGGTCCGAAGACCAAGATGAAGATCGAGGGCAAGGAGGTCGCGGCCGAGCTCGCCTATCCGGACACCGTGGTCGGCACCGATTCGCACACCACCATGGTCAACGGCCTCGCGGTGCTCGGCTGGGGCGTGGGCGGCATCGAGGCGGAAGCCGCCATGCTGGGCCAGCCCTACTCGATGCTGCTGCCCGAGGTGATCGGCGTGAAGCTCTCGGGCAAGCTCAAGGAAGGCATGACCGCGACCGATCTCGTGCTCACCGTCACGCAGATGCTGCGCAAGCGCGGCGTGGTGGGCAAGTTCGTCGAATATTTCGGTCCGGGCCTTGCGGGCCTGACGATCGCGGACCGCGCCACGCTCGGCAACATGTCGCCCGAATACGGCGCGACCTGCGGCTTCTTCCCGGTCGACGACGACACGCTCAAATACCTGCGCGACACCAATCGCAGCGACGCGCGCGTCGCGCTGGTCGAGGCCTATGCCAAGGCGCAGGGCATGTTCCGCACCAAGAACACGCCAGATCCGGTGTTCACCGACGTGCTCAAGCTCGAGCTCTCGTCGGTCGAGCCGTCGCTCGCCGGCCCCAAGCGTCCGCAGGATCGCGTGGCGCTCAAGGAGGTGAAGGCGGGCTTTGCACAGTCGATGGACCGGGAGTTCGGCAAGGGCGCCGAGATGGGCAAGCGCGTGCCGGTGCCGGGCCGCAACCACGACCTCGGCCATGGCGACGTGGTGATCGCCGCGATCACGTCGTGCACCAACACGTCCAATCCGAGCGTGATGATCGGCGCGGGTCTCCTGGCCCGCAAGGCGGCGGCGCGCGGGCTCACGGTAAAGCCGTGGGTGAAGACGTCGCTCGCGCCCGGCAGCCAGGTCGTCGCCGACTATCTGGAGAAGTCCGGCCTGCAGAAGGATCTCGACAAGCTGGGCTTCAACCTGATCGGCTTCGGCTGCACCACCTGCATCGGCAATTCGGGGCCCCTGCCGCCGGAGATCTCGAAGGCGGTCAACGAGCACGATCTCGTCGCCGCCGCGGTGCTGTCGGGCAACCGCAACTTCGAGGGCCGCGTCAACGCGGACGTGCGCGCCAACTATCTCGCCTCGCCGCCCCTCGTGGTCGCCTACGCGATCGCGGGATCGATGAACGTCGACGTCGCCAAGTCGGCGCTCGGCGTCGACACCAAGGGCAAGAAGGTCTTTCTGCGCGACATCTGGCCGACCTCCCGCGAGATCGCCGCCGTGATCCGCAAGTGCATCACCAAGCAGGTGTTCGCCCGCAAATACGCCAACGTGTTCAAGGGCGACTCGACCTGGAGCAAGATCGGGGTCAAGGGCGGGCTCACCTATGGGTGGGACCGCAAGTCGACCTACGTGCAGAACCCGCCCTATTTCGAGGGCATGCCGCGCTCGCCGCAGCCGCTCACCGACATCGTCGATGCGCGCATCCTCGGCCTCTTCCTCGACTCGATCACCACCGACCACATCTCGCCGGCGGGATCGATCAAGGTGGATTCGCCGGCCGGCAAATACCTGCTCGACCACAAGGTCAAGCCGACCGACTTCAACCAGTACGGCACGCGGCGCGGCAATCACGAGGTGATGATGCGCGGCACCTTCGCCAATATCCGCATCAAGAACCAGATGGTGCCGGGCGTCGAAGGCGGCTTCACGGTGCATCATCCGTCGCGCCAGCGCATGCCGATCTACGAGGCGGCGATGCGCTACAAGACCGACCGGGTGCCGCTCGTCGTGTTCGCGGGCCGCGAATACGGCACCGGATCCTCGCGCGACTGGGCCGCCAAAGGAACGATCCTGCTCGGCATCCGCGCGGTGGTCTGCCAGTCGTTCGAGCGCATCCATCGCTCGAACCTGATCGGCATGGGCGTCGTCCCATTGTGCTTCGAGGAAGGCACCTCGTGGCAGACGCTCGGGCTGCGCGGCAGCGAGCAGGTGACGATGCGCGGACTGCACGGCGAGCTCAAACCCCGCCAGCGGCTGATCGCCGAAATCGTCGCGGCGGACGGCGGCCTCAAGCGGGTTCCGCTCATCTGCCGCATCGATACGCTGGACGAGCTGGAATACTTCAAGAACGGCGGCATCCTGCAATACGTGCTGCGCCATCTCGCGGCCTAACAACGCGCGCCTATACGGCATCCCGCAACCGCCGGATCCCCGCGATCCGACGGTTGCGCGTTTTCGCGGGTGCATTAACCTCACCTCGAATTGAGTGGCGGGTGAACGGCGGGGCACCTATTACAGTAGCGAGGGTTCAAGTGCTGCTGCGGCGCAGCGGATAGTCTGTCTGCACACGCCGCGGCGGGAGTGGGGCGTGCGTGTTCGAGGGAGATCGATCATGAGGGGTCGCGATTGGATCGTGTGGGGAGCGCTTGCCGCGGCACTGACGGCCGCTGCACCGGGCGCCGCCACCGCCGAACCGCGCGGCGTGCTCGAGCTCTTCACCAGCCAGGGCTGCTCCTCCTGTCCGCAGGCCGACAAGCTGCTCGGTGATTTCGCCAAGGATCCCTCGCTCATTCCGCTGACGCTTGCGATCGACTACTGGGACTATCTCGGCTGGAAGGACACGCTCGCGCTCGCCGGACATGCGAGGCGCCAGCGCGCCTATGCGCGCGTGCGCAACGACCGCGACGTCTTTACCCCGCAGATGGTGATCAACGGCGCCGCCCAGGCGGTGGGCAGCGACCGCGCCGCGATCGAGCGCGCGCTCGTGAACACCAAGCGCAGTGCTCAAACGCCGACGCTGCCCGTGACGCTCACGGTCGCGGACGGCCGCGTCAACGTCACGGCGCCCGACGCGCAGAGCGAAGGCGCGAGCGGCGAGG
>WNFC01005696.1_pt1 | contig 15057 bp, 14 predicted proteins | sample 5400541 | NCBI WGS metagenome assembly WNFC01 (sample SAMN13153342, study PRJNA577476) | soil metagenome | isolation source: 120 cm saprolite under Douglas fir tree site 2 hole 2 replicate 1 | place: USA:California | collected 2015-04-18
GGCTGGGGCGATGCCGGCGTCATTGTTCCGTGGACAACCTGGGTGCAGTACGGCAATAAGGACATCATCGAGAGAAACTGGGATTCCATGCAGCGCTGGATGGAGTTCATCCAGAGCCGCAATCCGGACTTCCTGAGAAAAAAAGGTGTCGGGCCCAATTTCGCGGATTGGCTTGCCCCGGACCAGCACACCGATAAGGACCTCCTGGCTACGGCCTATTGGGCGTTGATTGCAAATATGATGTCCGAAATGGCGCAGGCCACGGGGAAAGAGGCGGACGCCAGACGCTACACCGAATTAGTAGGCAACATTCGCGCTGCCTTTCAGAAAGCGTACATCAAGGAGGACGGAGAGGTTGGTACGGGAACGCAAACGTCGTATGTCGTGGCGCTTTACACCAAGATGGCGCCGAAGAGTCTCGAGCCCATCCTTGTCGACAAGCTCGTCAAGGATATCGAATCGCGGGATTGGCATCTTTCGACAGGATTCTTGGGTACACCCTTCCTGCTTTTTACTCTGACGGACCACGGACGCACCGATGTGGCGTACCGCCTATTGCTGAACGACACGTATCCATCGTGGGGATACATGCTCTCGAAAGGAGCAACCACTTGGTGGGAACGTTGGAACGGCGATTCGGGTGATCCCTCCATGAACTCCTACAACCATTACGCGTTCGGCTCGGTCATTGCATGGGTCTACCGCTATATGGCGGGGATTGATACCACTCTCGGCTCACCAGGATTTAAGAAAATTGTCATCCGCCCGCATCTGGATCCTCGCGTCACCTTTGCGAAAGGCGAATACGACTCGATCTACGGAAAAATTGTTACCGATTGGAAGGGGACCGCGGAGGGACCTTTCAAGATTCGGGTGACAATTCCCGCCAACACCACAGCGGATGTCTTTTTGCCGGCAGCCACGCGCGCGCAAGTCACGGAAGGCGGCAAAAAGGTGGAGACGCGGCGAGAAGGAGAGTCGCTGGTAGTCTCCGTCGGTTCAGGGTCCTATGATTTCGCGGTGGAATGACCCGTTTGGAAGGCGCCTCGAGAATGATGCGGACGATTCTGCAGGGGTATTAGTGAAGGAAGGAACGAAGACGTCGCCTTGATTCAGCAAATAGGTGGCGCGCCTGGAGGGGTTCGAACCCCCGACCCTTAGCTCCGGAGGCTAATGCTCTATCCATCTGAGCTACAGGCGCGCGGTTGGCTTCCTGATGGAGGAAGCAGAGTGCCCTTCCCTGCTGCGATTCTATCGCTGAATGAGTGCTGGCGCCAGGGCGGGAGGATAAGGCTAGCGGGCAGACCTGAATGGCGCCGCGGAGCGCCGATTGTCTTACTTCGAGGCCCATGCTGAACCGGATTTAGCCCCCCGGAGATGGCGGCTCTAATGTTAGCCTCTGGCGTGATCCTTGATTTGCCTGGCCAGCCTTTCGATTTCTTCGGCCTTTTTCAGCATGGCCAGGGAAAGAATCGTGGTGGAATCGGTTTTTTCCACCTCGGTCTTTAGCTGGGCCGCGAGGTCGTAAAGTTTCTCGACATCTTTCTTTATGCTCTTCTGGCGCTCTGCGAGCATGGCCTTGCTGGCGTTCGCCGGGAAATTCGCCGAGTTCGCACCGTTTGAGGCATCATCGGAACCGTCGGGGCGGCGCCTGCTGCCGCGCGAAGTGTCTTGCGGAGGGGAGCCCTGAAAACGCAGCAGGACTCCTGGGACGGCGGCGAAGGACAGGAGAAGCAAATGACGTCTGGAAGATTGCATGGTTCCTCCCCAGCCAAGGAAGCGCACCGGCGCACTTGCCGCGCAACCCTGAGTGATATACTTTCCCTCCCATAGAACATGATGTCCAGCCCCTTCACCCATTTCTTCGATTTCACGATACCCAACGCGCTGCATCTGGCGGGCATTTTAGTCCTGGCCCTGATTTGCATGCGCCTGCTGCGAGCGGCATCGAACAGACTGGTGAAACCAGCCGCCACGCAAACAAAAGGGGCGCAGCAGCGGGAACAACAGACGCGCGCATTGGCAGATCAGGTCTACGGCGCGGGATGCCGAATAATCTGGATTGTGGCGGCGCTGACCGCGGTTCCCGAATTTGGGATCAGCATGTTGCCAGGAGTGGTGATTGGGGGCGCAATGATTTTGGGCTTCAGCATCGCAGCGCAGGACACGATCCGCGACGCTATCGCGGGCCTCCAGATCGTCATGGAAGACCAGTTTGTGACCGGCGACACAATTCAAGCGGGCGAAACCGCGGGCCGCGTAGAGCAACTGACGCTGCGGCGGACCGTGGTGCGAGACGGACGGGGCGCGCTAGTGTCTGTTTCCAACGGCGAAATGCGGTCGGTTAGCAATCTGAGCCGAGACTGGTCGCAGGCGTTTGTGGATATCGGCGTGGCCGCAGGCATGCCGCTGGAAAAGACATTGCAAGCCCTGGAGAGCGCGGCGGCGGGGTTGCGCAGCGACGCGGCGTGGTCGCAGGCGCTGGTGGACGGGCCGCGCGTATTGGGCGTGCAGGGATACGATAACACCGGCGCGACGCTGCGTTTGCAGGTGCGCACCGCACCGACGCGGCAGGACGAGGTCTGCCGCGAGCTGCGCCGGCGCATTCATATGGAGTTTCAGAGGCAAGGCCTTGCGGTAAACGAGCGAAGGCCCGCCGGAGGAGCAGGGGCGGCGCTTACGTGAGGGAGCGACGAACCGGCGAGCTGAGGCGAGGAGGACAACATGGCGCAAGTGAGTTATGAGGAAGTGAACCTGATGTTGCGGCTGTACGACATGAGGCGCGAGCCGCGGCTGCGGCAAGCGCGCGCGTGGTTCGTGGAAAATTTCCATCCTACGTCCGCGGAAGACATGATGCAGAAATATCCGCAGGGCAGCGAAGAGAACACCTACATTCGCATGGTGATCAGCTATTGGGACATGGTGGCGAGCATCGTCAATCGCGGGCTGATCAATGACGAGCTGTTCTTCGAGAGCAATGGAGAGATCTGGGTGGTGTGGGACCGCCTGCGCACGATCGTGCCGATCTGGCGCGGGGCGTTCAAGAATCCGCGCTTGTTCGCGAATATCGAGGAAACTTACAAGCGGCTGGAAGCGTGGCGGGAGAAGCACGCACCAGGCTCCAGCGCGGCGATGCGCAACATGATGGCGCAAATCATATCCAAGCCCAAGGGCGACTGACGCGTGACGCCGGGTCAGCGGACTCGCTCTGCTGCCGGCTGGGGTGCGGGCACACGCTGGCGTGGTTCCGCAGGCTTGGCCTGCATGACGCAATTGCGGCCGGCGTTCTTCGCAGCATAAAGCGCCCCGTCTACTTCGCGCAGGAGTTCATCCGCCGGGCGGCGTCCCCAATCAGAGCTCAAAAGCACTCCCAAACTCATGGTGATTCCCAAGAGACCGGCGTCGGTCTGAAGAGGCCGCGTGCAAATGATTTTGCGAATCTCCTCAGCACGGGCCATCGCAGAATCCGGGCGGCAATTGTTGAGCACGACGAGGAACTCCTCGCCGCCATAGCGCCCGACAAAATCGTAGGAACGCACGGAGAGAAGCAGCCGCCGAGCCACTTCCCGCAAGACCTGGTCTCCCACCAGATGACCGTGCGTATCGTTGACGCTTTTGAAATGGTCGAGGTCGCCGAGCAACACGGCGGTGCACCCGTGTTCGCGCTGCGAGCGCGTCAGCTCGCGGCCCAACAGGTCCATTATTACGCCGCGATTCCACAGAGAAGTCAGAGGGTCATGGGTGGCCTTGAAGCGCATTTGCTCGCGAGCTTCCACCAGGCGACCCTCGAGGTGCAGGATGCGCTCGCCGGTTCGCAGACGCGCTTTCAGCTCCTCGGCGTCGAAGGGCTTGACCAGGTAATCGTCGGCGCCGGATTCCAATCCCGCGACGATGTCCTCCTTGGACTCCCTGGAAGTCAGGAATATCATGTACACATAGCTTTGCTCGCGGAGCTTGCGAATTTCCCGGCAGACCCCGGGGCCGTCGAGCTCTGGCATCATCCAATCCAGCAAGGCCAAACGCGGAGCGTCGGGCTGGCTTAAGCACTCGACCGCGTGACGCCCGTCCGCGACGGTAGTCACCTCGTAGCCGGCGCACGCAAGGGCTTTCTCGAGCAGCCGCTTGGACAGCGCATCGTCATCGGCGATTAGAATCCTCACGGGCGGGCCTCGGCCATGTAGCTCTCCATTTCAGGGAGAAGTCCTTGGACGTCTTTTTCAAAAGCTGCAAGAGCGTCGCCCAATGACGAGTTCTCTCCGGCGCGAGCCAGCCGCTCCAGGCGGCTAGCGGAAGCCGCCGCCTTGGTCACTGCCAGATTGGCAAGCATGCCTTTGAGCGTGTGACTGACGCGTGCCGCCTGGGCGGCGTCGTTGCCAGCTACAGCGGTCTGAAGCGAGGTGAGTTGATCAGGAAATTCGCGCTTGAAAATCGATAATAAGTCACATAGCAGCTCGCGGTCATTGTCGACGCGCGCGAGCAGTTCACCCAGGTTGACGCTGGCGGTTTCGGGAGTACGGTCGGAATTGTTCATGTTGCTGTCCTCATGATTGATTTTGGTGTGCATCAAACGACGCAATGAGCAGCGCGGCCTCGGACGGCCTTTGCACTCCAAGCTACCTGCGGGCAGAAGACCGCGACGGGGGGCACACAACACAGTTCGCCATCCTTAAAGGGTGGCAAGCGCGAGGCCACACGGCAACCGGGCGGCCGCGTCTAAGTCATTGAAAATAGGCCAGTTCTCAGAGTCGGCTGGATGACACGGAAACTGTGTCTTTCCAATGCCGAACACCAGCGAGGATTCGGTTCATTGTGAAACGACTGTATCGCTTTCTTACCGCAGCGGCTAGCTCACGGTGGTGGCCTTAGCCTCAAGCTTCCGATCATTTTCCATGTCGGCTTTTTCCTGGACCCCGTAGCACTCGGTTTTGCGAACAATCGGTTCAAGAACGCAGGGTACACATTCATCGCCTTTTGCGATACAGGATCCACTGTATTGTTGAAATCACAGGCCAGACTTATACGTCTATAGCGGTGGAGCCTTCGGCCAGATGTCCTCTGAAGCCGTGCTCGTTACGCTAGATGTGCAATCCACGCGCACAGCGACCCGGGCAACTAATCGAAGCGATTCTTAATCCAAGGGAGCGTTTCCGCATGGAAACCAAAAGCCTTCCCGGACGCACACTGGTTGCCAAAGCGCAAACGGGCAACGAAGAAGCTTTCACTGAACTGGTGCGAAGGCACTCCGGCCAAATCTACGGACTCTCTTTGAACATGCTGCGAAACCGGGAGGATGCGGAAGACAATCTGCAAAACGTTCTGGTCAAAGCATTCCACAACATCAACCGCTTCGAGGGGAATTCTCAGTTTTCTACCTGGCTGGTGCGCATCACCATCAATGAAGCGCTTATGAAGATACTAAAGCGGAGTTCGGAGCATATCTCTGATTACCATCCGGCGAACGCCTCCGAGGATGAGCCGCGGTCCTTCCTGGAGATCGAAGATAGCCGCCAGGATCCCGAGCGAGAATACATAAGTAAAGAACTGACCCGCAAAGTCTTTCGCGGACTGAATCCTTCGCTGCAAGATACGTTTATCCTTCAGAAGGCGGAAGGATGGACGAACCGGGAGCTGGCAGAAGCGCTGGGAATCACCGTATCCACGGTGAAATCGCGAGTATTCCGCGCGCGCGTAAGGTTGCGCCAGCAGCTTATGGCCCTGATACATCCGGAGCAGGTTGCCTTGCAAGGATGACTTGCCGGCGCTCGGCCATGGAACTTTCCTTGCAAGCCAATAACCTCTACCATTAATGTGTCTGCCCGTTTTGGAATTGCCGCGCTGGACGCAGGCGGGCCATACAACGGTCACGCGAGCGATTCCGTTTGGACGCGATCGTTTTCGCGTCCGGCGGAAGCAGTAACGAAAACGTTATAACTTTTCTCCCCGAATATTCGATTTTCCTTCTTCTTGGCAAACTGCGCGCACGCTCGGGAACCATTACACAAGTATTACAAAGGACCACGAAAACCCATGCTACGGTGGAAACAGATTTGAGCAAGATTGTTTTTGAGGACACAGGGACCATGAGTATTTTCCAACGAGACCGCACCTTTCAGCAGCCTTTGAATTGGACTACTACGTTTTTCATGCTGGCTTTCCATGTCGGCGCCGTTGCGGCACTGTTCATGTTCAGCTGGAAAAACCTAGCCATCGCGATTTTTCTGTGGTGGCTGACCGGAAGCATGGGCATCGGCATGTGTTATCACCGGCTGCTGACCCACCGCGGATACAAAACGCCGAGATGGCTGGAGTACTGGATGGCGATCTGCGGAACCATGGCCCTCGAAGGCGGCCCCATCGCCTGGGTAGCCACGCACCGCATGCATCACCAGAACACTGACAAAGAGGGCGATCCCCATTCTCCCAATGAAGGCGGTTTGTGGGCGCACATGGGCTGGATTATTACGGGCAAGGCCATGCACCAGAATACCGCTGAGTTGCTGCCTTACGTTCCGGACCTGCGCAAGCAAAAGTTTTATATGTGGATCAGCAAATACCACTGGATGCCGCTGGTGGGACTCGGCGGCATTCTTTACGTTATCGGAGGCTGGTCCTGCGTGCTGTGGGGCGTGTTTTTGCGCACAGTTGTCGGACTGCACGCCACTTGGCTGGTCAATTCTGCCACGCATATGTGGGGTTCGCGCCGGTTCCTTACCGGGGACACTTCGACCAACAGTTTCTGGGTTGCGATCCTGACTTTTGGCGAGGGCTGGCATAATAATCACCACGCAGCGCCGCAGGCCGCTAAGCATGGTCTCACCTGGTACGAAATTGACGTGAACTGGTACGGAATATCGGCGCTCAAAAGGCTCGGCCTTGTATGGGACATCAAGCTGCCGAAGCTGCAACCGGCGTCCGAGCCAGTCAAGCCCCTGGCGCCGGCCTTTGCGCCTGATCCACTTGTCGAAGAAGTTGTCGAAGAAGAAGAAGACTTGGTTCCCACTGCTGTCGGAGATTGAACACCAAGCATCGCCACCTAGTGCGGCGCCCCCGCTTAATGCATTAAACTAGCGGCAATGCGTATCACCAGCCGCACAAAAGCGATCGCCTTCTTCATCACGCTGGGTGCCTGCCTCGTTGCCCTGGCGATTTTCCTGAACATCACCTGGATCGTGTTCCACTGGCGGCAAGTCGTGCCGCTGGTTTTGGGCATTATCTTCTTCGGCGTGATTATCGCCGGCTTGGTCGTGAATACCATTTTCATCGTGCGCGAAATCCGGAGAAATGAACGGCAAGATAGCTTCCTCAACGCTGTCACCCACGAATTGAAAACACCGGTAACGTCCATACGTTTGTATCTCGAGACGCTACAGAGCCGCACGCTCGACGAAGCGAAGCGGCGCGATTTTTATCGCATCATGCTCGAAGACTCGGACCGCCTTCTCGGCATGATCGAGCAGGTGCTGAAAGCGGGCGAGGCGCGACACGCCAGCCGGCGCCGCAATTGGCAAGAGGTGGACTTTGCGCGGGTGGCGCGCGAAACGCTGGAACTCGCCCGCCTGCGTCACAACCTCAAGTCGGAAGCTCTTCGTTTCGGCAGCGAACCGCCGGAGGACCTGGTGGTGATGGGCAATCCCGAAGAGCTGCGCACGGCGGTCTTCAACCTCCTCGACAACGCCATCAAGTATTCCGGAGAGAACAAGAACATCGTCGTCGATGTGCGCACACCCAACATTGATAGCATTTTTTTCAGCGTGCGCGACCAGGGCATCGGCATCCCGCGCGTCGAACTGAAGCGCATTTTCAATCGCTTCTATCGCATCCAGAGCCCCGCCACCGGCAAAGTGACGGGTACCGGCCTGGGACTTTTCATTGTCCGCTCCGTCGTGCGCCGCTACGGCGGCGACGCCTACGCGGAAAGCCAGGGAGAAGGATTGGGCAGCACCTTTACGATTCGCCTGCCGCGGGTGTATCGCGCATGAGCCGCGTTTTGGTGGTCGAAGACGAAGCACACCTCGCGCAAGGGCTCCGCTTCAATCTGGAAGCGGAAGGCCATTCCGTGCATGTCACTGACAAAGGCGAAGAAGCTCTGACACTCCTTCTGAAGAATAACGAAGGATTCGATGCGTTGATACTGGACGTCATGCTTCCTGGAAAAGACGGCTTTACAGTGGCCCGGGAACTCCGCCAAGCCCAAAACTATATACCCTTGCTGATGTTGACCGCGCGCACGCGCCCGGAGGATGTACTCCAGGGATTCGAATCTGGCGCCGATGATTATTTGGCCAAGCCATTCGATTTGGCCATCTTATTGGCGCGGGTGGAAAGTCTTTTGCGCCGCAAAAACTGGCTCCGCAACAGCGGTGCCGCTAAACCCGAGCCTCTCGCCACAGAAGGAGAATCTCCGGACCTGTTCCAATTCGATGACCGTACCGTGGATTTCGCCAACCTGCAATTGCGCGGCGGGGGGCAGGTGTTCCAGCTCACCCTGATGGAAGCGGAGTTGCTGCGCTACTTGATACGCAACAGCGGCCGGCCCGTCTCGCGCAAAGCCATCCTGCAGAACGTCTGGAACCTGCACGAAGACACGGACACCCGCGCCATCGACAACTTCATCGTGCGTCTGCGCCGCTACATCGAGCGCGAACCTTCCAAACCGCGGCATCTGGTAACCGTTCGAGGTCTTGGATACCAGTTCGTGCCCAATCCCAAGACGTCTAGGTAAGTGGACGGGCATCGGGAAACGCAGACTAACTCCGGCCACCGAACAACGCTCGCAAGTCGAATCCCACTGTTAGCGTCGCCGCGTCCTGGTTGAACTTCAGGCTATGAACATAGGCAGGCTCGACGCTTTGCTCTTTAGTTTTGAAGATCGGCAAGATTTAGAACATGCGTGGCTCTCAGCGTGTACGTATTTGTTTTTGAGGCGTTATCATCTTCGCTTACGAAGTCGGACTTAAATATTTCAGCACAGGATTTGTCTGCCAGGAATTTTGGGACTTGCGTGAGCATGACGCTGTTCGTGTGGAAGTCTATTGTGAGAGTGCGGCGTAGCAATCCAGTCGTGAGCCAAAAATCGCTTTAGCTATCAGTTCGGCTCTGTCCGAGACCCTGTAAGCCTTTCTCCCCCGCTTACTTTGGAGGGAAGACCGCATCCCGCAAACGTGAAGGTAGCAAGTTGGGTGCTCCAGGCGAAGCTGGCGTCCGGAGCCGTGTAATATTCATTGGCGTACAAGAAGGTACAGTCATCAACGGGATCGAGCACCAGGCTGCTGTAGTCTCCCCAACGACTGACGGTATCGAGTTGCGGGATGGATGGCGCCACTGGACACGCTGTAGCCGACGCAGATGTCACCCATACTATCCATAGCGATGCTGCCCATCCACCGGAACTCCGTCGGGTCGGGAGCGTACGTACCTGACTGAAAGACCCATGGAGAGGCGTTCGGGTCGCGAATTTCGTACCAGCGAATTCCCCCGCCACCCATGTCCGTGTTTATGGAGTGGTTGAGAACCAGGGACTCAATTCCATTGTTCCAGCGATAACCACCGCGATACATGAATATCCCCCGAAAGAGAAGCCAACTTGAAGCTCGTACCCAACTGCGCTACACATGCTCCAAGGTTGCACAAATCCGTAAACGAATCCACGTTGATGATAGTCGGATCGCTGAGGGCGAAGACTCCGTTCGCAAAGTCGGCGTGGAAGGTGTAAAGCGCAAACTCATTCGGTCCACGATCTTCTATGCTGCCAACCAGGACGGTGTCCCGGGTCATGTCCGGGGGCACGGCTGAGTCCATGTCGGCGGGCAGAAGGGTATCGTCGGTGTTGGGCGAGAGGTCAAAACAAGCTTGAGTAGCCCTGGTGCCTAGGGAGTAGGCTCGCGGGCGGGAAAAATGCTCCGGGACCGCAAGGTGCGTGCCCAGCCAGGCACTAGTGAGCGGAAAATGCTGCTCTGCGACGTCGCAGCCGGCGACTGGCAGCTATCGAACTTCAGGGTCGCAATTTGCGTGCTCCATTTAAAGGAAGCAGTTTGCATGTAGTACTCGGCGGTGAAAACGAACGTACATCCGTCGTTGTCGACCGCCATGCTCCAGTAATCTCCCCAGCGGTTAGCCGTATCGAGCTGTGACCCCGTGCCCGCTACGATGAGCGCTTCGGTTTCCATTTCGCCCGGGGGATCACCGGCTACGCGGCCGGTGAAGTAGACCGCCGGAAACATCGCAGAACTTGACTCGGTATAACCGAGCGCGATGTCGCCCTGATTGTCCATCGCGATACTCCCCATCCAGCGGAAGTTCGTGTCCGGGGCGAACGTTCCCTGTTGGCCGAGGGTCGGGTTTCCGGAGCTAGTAAAGTCATCAAACTCATACCAGCGCAGCCCTGTTTGTCCAGAGTCTGAGGTTACGCTGTGGGTGACCACCCAGGCTTCGTGATCTGGGAAAGAACGGTAGGCCAACCGATACATTAACCGATCACCTAGCGAGGCCAGATTGTTAAACGAGCCCATCTGCGGAATGCAGGCTACAAAGCCACCGCAGGCCAGCCCGTAAGTGGCCACGCTGATTGGCATGGTGCCATTCACTCCGGTGAAGGTGGAGTTGCTTGGAGTGGCAAAGTCTACGTGAAAGATGTATTCGTAGATCGTCGTGCCGGGGTTGAAGTTATCGATGCTACCCATATAGACTTCGTCTTCACCGATCGTCGTGGGGGTCGTTGAGTCTTGATCGCCAGGCAAAAGACTGTCATCGAAGAGTGTACCCATGGAATCGTCAAAGAAGCAGATTTGTGAAGCGCTCACGTCGCCTACGAGGATTTTGTCCCGCTCAAAGGCGCAGACGTCAACGCCTTTAAAGCTAGGATTAAAGTTATTGTTCGCGTAGAAATACGCGTTGTTGACGCCGTTTACGAACGTGCCGAGCTTAGGATAGTCAGGAAGACCACTTCTTGGGAACGCATACTCGAAATAAGGTCCCGTTGCGTCGGCAGTTTGTGAAACGGCGATACAGGTCATGTAGGGGAATGAGAAAACATTTTGGAGGACCACCCAGACGTGGGCGGTCTTATCCCACTGGATAATGGGGTCACCGCTGTTGCGGGTCGCGCAGGAGCCACCCAAATCGCTCCAAAAGGTGTTTCCATTGATAAAGCCCGTCTGTGCTGCGCCTGTCGTTTTATCAAACACGGCGTATTGCACGTTGACCCACTGAACAATTTGAGTGTCACCAATGGCGACATTGGCGTCAGGGGGAGCGTCGGGAACGTTGTAACCTGGAAAACCATTTCCCACCCCGAGGAAGTTCAGCCCAATCGTGGCGGCAACCAGTGGACCTGGAGACGTCTGCAGCGCGCCGTCTGCCACCTGTGCGAGCCCGCGAGCGAGCTTCATCAAGTGGTTCAGCTTTGGGTGGGGGTTGGGAATCTCATACGGAGGGCCAGTCGGGGCTTCCTTCTGTGGAATCTCCCGCACGGGGCGGCTAACCGCGAAAGCGATCGACTTCGAGACTTTCGGATTGGTCAAGACTTCTGGTGCCGATGCCTTAGAGCGACCGCCCTGAACTCCGCGGATCGCTTTTGGCTTGCCTCCCGCCACTGCATTCTGAGTAGGAATCTGAACGGCTAGCATCAGCAGGGCCCCCACCACGAACAACGCGGCGATCGAAGAGATGACAACATGTTTCTTCATGCGTCTACACCTCAGATGTGTCTGTTCTTGCTTTACTTGCCTTGAAAAAGCTCTGCACCCGATCCGTCAATGTGAAACTACGCGCTCTAGCCTTGCTCTGCGAACATGTGTGGAATATCCGCCTGGCAATCGTTCTCATCGGATTCTCCGTCAGAACCCGCGGTCCAGATGCTTTGGTCAATTGCTCTGGCGCTCGACTTAGAGATACACCATGTCCCGCAGGGGCGGAGAAAGATCATGTCGAATGTCGGAACTGACTTCTGGTCCAACCTGGGCTGGTGCTGGAACTCCTAAGAGTAGCGTCACACCAGCTACAAACAAAACGCAAGAACATAAACCCGCCAGTCTTCTGGACATTGAAACTCCTTTTCGGAAAGGTGATAGGACAAACCGATAGTGGCCCCAACGTCTTAGCTAGAATTTCCGGTGTGAACTTTATCTGCGCGCGAAACCATAAGCTGCCGCCCGTTACCCGTCAAGCTCAAGCCACGATGGTGTGGTCCCTTTTTCGTCTACATCTCCACATTCATACGTACCCCTACCTCCCAGCACGACATTTGCCTCTCTTCTGCCGAGCTGGCCGTCCGCAAAACGGGTGGCGTCGCGCCCACCTCAGCACGTTGGGGACGGTCTGACTCAGTCGCCTTTTAAGCCAGCAACAGCCAGTCACAAACGCGCATCTTTCAGGAAATCCAGTAGAATCACAGCGGCGTAACTGATTGATTCCGCAAACTTAGACCCGTAGCTTGGTTGGTTAGAGCATCACGTTGACACAGGTGGAGCGTCTGCGGTTCGAGCCGGCTGGACCTACATACGCGTCTCGTCTTTCCTCGATCCCCGACTCGCACTTTTGTTGGTTTACAAGGATTCATATCGGATGCTCAGATAGGATTAAAAGGGAATACACCTTCCTCATATGTGCAGACTATTCTTGGTGGCTCGGAAATTGAGGAGTTCACGCCAGCAGGATCAAAACAACTTCAAGTAAATGTCCGGTATACAAATAGAGGAACGTAACTGGCTTTTTCTAAAAACTGGCACTTCAATTTGCTCCACGCCACTCAACGCCGGGAACGTTGTTGTGTGCTGTTCGGCCCTCTTATACGCCCTGTAATCGGCTCTTACATTTCGCCAGAGTGGATGGTGCTTGACGCACTTAATTGACGCGACTTGCAGCCACCCCGCAATAATAAGGAGAAGAGACAATGTGTAAATTTCCAAGGGTCTTCTTTACCTTCCTAGTGACGGTCCTAGTCCTAGTTGCCGTGAGTATGGTGGGCTCTGATCAAGTCAAAGCGGAAACGGAACTCGGCGATTCGTGCTGGGGATTTTCGAGCTTCGGCGACGTGATTCGACTCACGCTCGTCCAGGCCGATCTTGCGTCAGACACCTTCGTCGCTCTGCACGGCAGGTGGCAGTTCCCTGTTCCAGGGCCGGCCATTTACCAGTTCGAGGTCAGCGGTCACATGTCGCAGGACAATGTAACACCAGGTAATGTGGCCTTCGGGATCAGCGGATCCCAAATGACGACCCTTTTTGGGAATGATCAGAACTGCTCGATCAACGCCTCGCTGGATCCTGTGACCTTGAGTGGTCCCTACAGGATCGTGTGCTCACCCGGCCCTGGAGCGTCTCCATTCGTAGTGACTGCGGGAACGATCGTGTCCATCGCTTGTCCCGTGGGAGCAAGTCCGCAAAAGAGAGCCGGTCCCGCAATCGGCGAGGCAACCAACGAAGCAAACCGCCAGTAACTGTAAGGGAACCAGAGAGTCCTAGGCCGCCGGGGTGAGTTGATCGTGGCTACCATCGGCAACTCCACTGACTCGGGGACAGAGCCCTCGGGGGAGATCACTACGAACGGCCGATTTGACAGTGTGAATGGAGTGTTCATCCAGACCAGCAACTCCGCGGGGGCTGATGCAGACCGCGGGTTCCACCTGCTGGTGACCTGCTATGGGTTTTGACAGCTAAGGAGACCTTTAAGCGAAGACACCTGCTGGTGACCTGCTATGGGTTTTGACAGCTAAGGAGACCTTTAAGCGAAGACAGCTTCATGCCAAAGGAGGCGTCGCCTGAGGCGCCTCCGTCACTTTTTTCGGAGTAAAAGGCCGCGAGAAAGGGAAACGCAACTAAAGAATGGAGGACTTGGCTGCATAACCTTGTTGGCCCAGTTCGAGACGACAGTATATCAGCGAGAGTTACGTGCGCAACCTTTATGAAATGCCGGCATTGTAGTTCTCCATGATTTCGTCCGGTGTCAGCACGCGCGGGTAAATCGCTACCTCATCCAGGCCACCATTCAGCGTAAAACTCAAGTTATCTCGCGTCCCCAGGCGGAGAAGCGCGGTTCCGTGAGCCGGCACGATGTCGTACGTGGTGTACAATGTGCCGCTCGACGGCGGCCCCTGTCGGTGTATGCCATCCCGGTAGATGTGGACGCCGGCCGGAGGGAGCGTGTCCTTATCTCCCGGTTCATAGACGGCCACAATGTGCATCCATACACCCGGCACTAATGCATCCTGAAAATACGCCCCCGCACCTTCGCCGCCCTGCGGGTTCCCCGGATTCCAGACGTAGGCAGAGATGCGATTGGGACGGGACGCGTCCTGGCTATAAAAGCGCATGGCCCACTCGAACTGCGCCGGCATCCCTTTGCCCAACCAGTGAATATAGGGATCGGCTGTTTGTCCGGGGAAGATGAGGACGTCGGGCCTCATCCAGACTTCGACGGTCAGTCCCAACCCGCTCGTCGGCTGACTGAATGCGGCACTATCGGGATCCATGACTTCGACGAAATCTCCCGAATCGAATCCGTTAAGCCCGATCGCCGTGTCTGGATCGTTCGCGATCGCACCCGGCTGTGCGAACGACGGATTGCCGAAGTAAGTTCCGTCATAGCCGTTGCCCGACGCGTCGAGAGCGGTCGGCCCGGCGGCTTCCCCCAAGCGCCAATAACCGACCGGCCCTTTGGCCAACACGACGCTGCTGTACTGGTCGCTCGCTCTAGCGGTTCTTACCAGCGGCCCGCGCATGATACTGGCCAGCCCGGCTCCGCCGGCGGCTGCCATCTTGAAGAATTGACGACGAGTTGTAGTCATGTCTCCTTCTCTTTATCAGGGATGCCAGGCGTTGCAGGGGGCGAAGCGAATCGAGCCTCCTTTTGAGGTCATCGGTACAAATCAGGTACACTTGGCGAAGGGCCGGTTAACCAGATGAAAGCAAACGCGAAAGTTTGGAGGCGCGGGTGGGATTCGAACCCACGAATGGAGGTTTTGCAGACCTCTCCCTTGGGCCACTTGGGTACCGCGCCAAGCTTTTTAGTATAGCGAAAACGCGAACGAGTGTCAGGGCGCTGCCAGGAGCGCCAAATTCG
>WNFC01011827.1_pt1 | contig 15057 bp, 15 predicted proteins | sample 5400541 | NCBI WGS metagenome assembly WNFC01 (sample SAMN13153342, study PRJNA577476) | soil metagenome | isolation source: 120 cm saprolite under Douglas fir tree site 2 hole 2 replicate 1 | place: USA:California | collected 2015-04-18
TAGCTGATGAGCTCGGCGATGTCGGTCCTGGTGCTCAGGTATGGCTGCTTGAAGTGCCTCAAGCGCGGCGGGGCGCGGAAGTCAGACTTGATCGTGTTGCCAGCGAAACGCGGCTTGCGACGGCGGATTCGGGCGCGCTTGGCGCGCGTCTGCATCGAACGGCCGCGGCGAAGTTGAGAAATACCTTGCATGCGTACGCGAAACGGTAACACGAACGAGGCCGCCAGGCATTGCCGTGGCGGCCTCAAGCTATTCAATCACGCGCGGTGATGATCTGCCCCAGCCTCGGATTAGTGTTGCTGGGGCGTTACCCGTCCACCTGCCAGCGGCAGTGGTAACTCAAAATTAGCCTCGAACCGAAACCGAAATGCATCGCTCTCGCAAGCACCTCCTTCCGGCCGTGTCACGGGCCCGAGTGATTCATTCCATTTATAGCTCTCATCGACTCCGAACGCAAGAACTTTTGTGCTACGCGCATTCCACCACCGACCTTGATCGGAGCTTCTCTCTACACTGTTCGCCGTGACGAGCCTCGAGCGCGTGCCGCGAGCCGATCTGCTGCTTACCAGTCGAGCAGAGCGCATCAACGACGAACTGGACCAGTCCGCTGCTGACGGCTGGCTGGTGTACGACTTCCGCGGCTCAAATCCCGCCTTCGGCCGCCTGCTCGGGGCCGCGCTGCCAAGCTCGACTCGCCGCGCCTTCCTGTTCGTGCCGCGCCACGGCGAACCGCGCCTGCTCATCCACCATGTGGATGCCGGCAACTTTGCTCGCCTGGGTCTCGACGTCTTGCCGTATGGCGGACGCACCGAGATGCTCGACAAGCTGGAGATGCTCCTCGCGGGCACGCGGCGGGTGCTCATGGAGTACTCGCCCGGCAATGCCATCCCGTATGTGAGCCGCGTCGACGGTGGCACGCTCGACCTGGTCCGTGCGCTAGGCGTCGAGGTGCTCTCATCGGCCGATGCGCTGGCGTCGGTCGTCGCCGCCTGGGACGCGGCGGACGTCGCCAGCCACCAGCGTGCGGCACAAGCGCTCGAGCGCGGCAAAGACGGCCTGTTCTCGGCGATCACGAGTCGACTGGCGATGCGTGAGACGTGGACCGAATATGACGCGCAGCAGCACCTGGCGCGGCTGATGCAGGTCGAGGGCCTCGAGTTCGACCACGCGCCGATCGTCGCCGTCGGTCCACACGCTGGCGACCCGCACTACGCGCCGGCGCGCGACGTCGCGCTGCCAATTCGGCCGGGCGACCTGGTGCTGACCGACCTGTGGGGCCACGAGGGCCACCGTCCGGACGGTGGCCTGGGCGCGTACGCCGACATCACCTGGATGGCCACTGCCGCGGACTACCCACCTGGCGAGCACGTGCACGTGTGGAAGACCGTGCGCGACGCGCGCGACGCAGCAGTGCGGCTGCTCGACGGGCGGGTACGTGCGGGGCAGGCGGTGCACGGCGGCGAGGTCGATCGCGCCGCGCGCGGTGTGATCGAGGCGGCTGGCTACGGATCGGCGTTCACCCATCGCACGGGCCATTCGATTGGCTGGCTAGGCGCCCACGGCGACGGGGTCAATATCGACGATTTCGAGACACACGACACGCGCCTGCTACGCCCGGGCGCGGCGTTTTCAATCGAGCCAGGGATCTATCTGCCGACGTTCGGCGTGCGCTCCGAGATCAACGTGGTCATCACGTCGGAGAGCAAGGTGCAGGTCACGACGCCGCCCCAACGCGACCTCGTCCGACTGGCGTAGGTACCCGGGGGTCCCCTCTGGGACAAATACCCTTCAGGTGGCCGCTTCCCGACGCTTGGTCGCGGCTTGCTCGACCTGCAGCAGCAGATCGGCCAGGTCGAACGGCTTTTGAATGACGCCATCTGCTCGCCGAGCATCCGAGCCCATCATCAGCATGGCGTACGCACTGACCACGATCACAGGAATGTCTCGCGTTGGTTTACTGCTCTTGAGCTCGTGCAGCACGTCCAAACCCGACTTCTCGGGCATGGCGAGATCAAGCAGGATGACGTCGGGATCGCTCTCCTCCGCCATGTCCAGGCCCGCCTTGCCGTCGGACGCCTGCACGACGGAGTAGCCTTCGCCGGCCAGCAGATCGGCCATCAGTGACCGTATCCAGGGGTCGTCTTCAACCACCAGGACCGTCTTCTGAGGCCTCGTCGTGGTGCTCATAACGTGCTCACCTCTCTTGCAGTGACAGCAGGCACATTGAACTTGGACGTACGCCTGCCCCTAGCAGTCCCTGCCGTATCCGAGTAGCGGCCTACCTCATGCACAGCCCGTGCCACGAGAGCGGTGCGGGCGAAGCGCACAGTTTCACAAAAAAGTGTAACCCTTAAACGCTTCGGCCCGCCTGAGGGTGCAGGCGGACCGAAGGTTATGGACGCGGGCGACGACGGCGGGCAGGGAAGGGGGACCGGCCGGGCTCTCGGGGGAGAGAGCGAGCCGTCGGCGTCATTCGCGTCCTACAGTTTGTCCCGCGAGGTGTTAAGACCTAGCTAAAGTGAGCACAGAAAAGCGTTAGCGTTGCGTGAGGACCGACCCCGCTTTTGCCCCCGCGATCGAGCTGGCCGATGTTCATCAGGCAGCCGAGCGCCTGCGCGGCGTCGCCAACCGCACACCGGTCGTTACGTCGCGAACCGTCGACGCGCTCGTCGGCGGCCAGGTCTTCTTCAAATGCGAAAACCTGCAGCGCGGCGGCGCGTTCAAGTTCAGAGGTGCGTACAACCTGCTGGCGGCGCTCTCGTCGGCCGAGAAGGCGCGCGGGGTCGTCGCGTTCTCATCCGGTAACCACGCGCAGGGGGTTGCCCTCGCCGCACGAGAGTTGGGCATTGCCGTCACGGTGGTCATGCCGACCGACGCGCCTGAGCTCAAGCTCGCCGCCACCCGCGGCTACGGCGCACAGGTCGTCACCTACGATCGGCTGACTGAAGACCGCGAGGCCATCGCCCGCCGTCTGGCCGACGAGCGTGGGCTCACGCTCGTGCCGCCGTACGATCACCCGCTGATCATGGCCGGCCAGGGTACGGCCGCGCTGGAGCTGGTCGAGCAAGTTGGGGCGCTCGATTGGCTGCTGCTGCCGGTCGGCGGTGGCGGGCTGATGTCCGGCTGCGTGGTCGCCGCGACGGGCCTCACGCCGGGGGTCAAAGTGGTCGGCGTCGAAACCGAGACGTCGAACGACTGGGTACTCAGCCTGGCGGCGGGCCATCCGGTGCGCATCCCGCCGCCAGACACGATCGCCGACGGGATGCGTACCCAACAACCAGGTGCGCTCACGTTTCCGATCGTCCAGCGACTGGCGCATGGCGTCATGACGGTGTCGGATGACGAAGTGAAAGCCGCTGTGCGCTTTTTGCTGCTGCGCTTGAAACTGCTGGTCGAGCCAACCGGCGCAGTACCCGTGGCGCTCCTGTTCTCAGGCCGGCTCGATCTCCGAGATCAGCGCGTGGGCATCATTCTGTCAGGGGGAAATGCAGACCCACGGCTGCTCGCGGAAATTCTCAGTGGTCAGCAGTTACAACCAGGCTCGTCTTTCTGAGCACTGCCCACCGACCACTGACCACTGGATAGATCACGACCAGGATCCCCAGGCCGGCGACCATCGCCATGGCCGAGGCGGCCTCTGCGAATCCATCGCGATAACCGAGCTCTGGGATCGTCGCCGCGGCGAGCGTGGTCTGCAACACGCCACTCGAGACGCTCACGCCGAGCGAATGGCCGAGCTGCTTGGTGGTCTCGACCAGGCCCGAGGCGAAGCCACGCTGCTCGGCGGTGACCGACGCCATGATCGCCGTGTTGTTGACCGCGGTGAACACGCCCAGGCCGGCGCCCAGCAGGGCCACGACCGGGAACAAGCCAGCGAACGGCAGGTCGACCCCGATACGACCCATCACAGCCAGACCGAGTGCGATGGCGCTGATCGACACGATGCCGATCGCTGGTGAACCAGTGCGCGAGTAGAGCCAGCCGCCCAGCAGCGAAAACGCGATCAGGCTGAGCTGCATCGAGACCATCAGCTGCTGCGTATAGGCCGGCGTGTAGCCCTTGCCGCGTTCCAGCAGAAATGGAATGAGCAGGCTGGTGGCCAGCATGCTGGAGTGGGCGATGCCGTTGGCGAGCACACCCGCGCTCAATTCCGGGACTCGCAGCAGGCGCAGCTGGATCAATGGCTTCGGGGTTTGCAGCTGGCGCCACAGGAACAGCACCAGGAAAACCAGGGCGATGGCGTGCATCGTCAGGTGGTACGGCGCGCCGGCTTCGAAGGTCTCGGGACCCTCGTGCAAATGATTGAGCCCGAGCAGCAGGAAGATCAGCGCGCCAAACAGCAGCGCGCTGCCGAGCCAATCGATGTCTTTGACGAGCGTGCGGCGGAGGGACGGCAGCCCCGTCGCGACCAGCGCCAGGGTCGCGCCAATGGCCGCGGGGATAACAAAAGTCCAGTGCCAGTCGGTTGCCTGGACAATGCTCGTGCTGGCCCAGGTACCGACCAGCGTTGCCACGCCCGCCGAGACAGTCAGGATGCCGACCGCCCAGCCCAGGCGTGGGCCGGCGTAGACGGTGGCAATGATGGCCAGGCTCGTCCCGAAAATCAGCGCCGAGCCGAGGCCCTGAACGGCCCTGGCCGCGATGAGCACACTGAAATCGGCTGGCACGGCAGCCAGCAGCGAACCCGCGGCGAACACGAGACACCCGGCCCTGAAGAGCCGCCCATGGCCGAAGGCATCGCCCAGGCGACCAGCGATGAGCACGCCGCCGACCAGGAGCACGAAGTACGCGTTCATGACCCACCCAGCGCGGGTCACGTCGACGTCCAGGTCCCTGGTGATCGTCGGCAAGATCGACGACACGGGGTTCATCGCCCAGCTCGCCAGCAAATAGCCGCCCGCGATGACAGCCAGGACGCGCCGAGATGAGAGCTGCGCCACCGCCACTACTTCAGAGCTTAGCCGCTCAGAGTGATTTGCCGCGAGGTCACGGCAACGCCGGCTCACCGCCGCTGCGCGGCGGTCGGCATGACGTTGGCACGCCGCACGCATTGATCGATCGGCGGTGCCCAGGTATCAGAAAGACTTCGCCGAACGGCCTGGGGCCGTGACTGCCATCCAGGGGGTCATCTTTCAGAGCGATGGCAAAAGCGGGATCGGGCGGGTCTTCATCCGCCCGTTGGAAGCCCTCGACCGCTGGATCGTCGGCATTCTGCCGAAGCCCGGGGATCCGCCGCTGGCCATGCACGCGGGCATCAGCGTCACGATCGACGGGACGAAAGAGTTCGTGGCCGAGCAGCTCGTGGGCACGTTCTATCTCGACTTCAAAAACGGCCTCAACTGGACGCCCTTGGACAAGTTCAAGCAGCGCGATCGGGGCGGCTGGGACGTCACAGTGCCCGCGACTGGTTTTCGCAAAGTCGACGATCACACGGTCGCCGAGACGATCGGCAAGCTGAACGCGATCGAGGGTCACCCGTTCCTGGGTGAAGACTGCACCGCCTTCATCGAGCGCGCGTTCGGCGGCCGGCGCATGTTCGCCGACAGCCCGCTCTTGCGCTCGTTCGGGATCGGCGCGCGTATCGGCGATCCAGCGCTGCCGCTTCTAAAACCAGAAGCTGCCTTAGAACCTGAGGCACGCCAGAAGCTGCAGTTCGACAAGGTCAAGGATCTGCCCGACGCGCTGGCCGATGCCGAATCACCCAATCTGCGCGTCTGGCTGGTCCGCCTGACGCCGATCTTGTTCCTCAGCCTGTTGATCGGACGGGCCTATTCGTCCTCTTCGCGCAAGTCCATACCGGCTTCGATCACCGCACGCAGGTTCTTCAAGTAGGCCGCCCAGGCGCGCGCGGCGCCCACGTACAGCTCGTCCCAGTCTGGGCCAGCGCCGAAGCCGTAGTGCTCGAGCTCTAGAGCGGTTCGGTCACCGCCCTCCAGGATGCTCACTACAACCATGGTCTCGGGGAGCGGGTCACCGTCCATTCGCCAACTGAACCGCGCCGTATTTGGCTCGACAACTTGCACGAATCGACCCTCGAAACACCCATCTGGCCAGCACATGCGTACTCGGCCGCCCACCTGCGGGTCGACCGTCGCGTCGCGGCACAGCCAGCGCTGCGGCTCGCGGAAGAACGCGTCGAACACCACGCCAGGAGGTGCGCCAACGGTGGACTGAAAAACGAGCGGCGCGCGCGTTTTGCTGTCAGTGGGCATGGGCCTCATTCTCCCAGCCGATCCACTGCGAGCCGTCGCTCCAGACTTCCTTCTTCCAGATCGGCACGATCTGTTTGAGCCGATCGATGGCGTACTGGCAGGCTGCGAAGGCCTCGCCGCGGTGCGGCGCGGACACGGCGATCGCGACCGACGCCTGGCCGATCGCAAGCACGCCCGTGCGGTGGACGATCGCAACCTCGGTAATCGGCCAGCGGGTTTTCATCTCGTCGCCGATCTCGGCCATCACTTTTTCGGCCATCTCGGGGTAGGCCTCATACTCGAGGTGCACGACGTCGCGCCCGCGCGAAAATCTTCGTGCGACGCCACGAAAGACGATAACGGCGCCGTCAGCATCGGTGCGGACTTCGTCCTCGAGCGCAATGTCTTCGATCGGCCCGTCGACGACCTTGAACATTAGGAGCCGCCGCTGACAGGTGGGATGAACGCGGCTTCGTCGCCGTCGTGCAACTGGAAGTCGGGGCCCACATAGGTATGGTTCACCGCGATCATGCCCGGCGCGGTGCGCAGCGACGGCACCCGGGCGGCGAGCAGATCAACCAGGTCGCTCACCCGCGCCCCCACCGGCAACGGCGTTTCCAACTCCCGCGTCCCCGCTGCCTCGCGATACGAGGCAAACAACCGCACCCGCACACACATCTGCGCGGCAGTTTCGGGCATCCCGTGAGTATAGGCCGCGGCTCCGTGACGCTTGTGATGGTTGTATGTGACACAGGGTGTGCAATATGAGTTCTCGGTGCGCTTTGATACGCGCCTGACATTGGGAATTGGCACCGCCTGTCAGAAAATCTTGGCACCGTGGTGTTTTGTCCGTGAATGGCCCAGACGACCTCGCGGAGCAGAACGTGCTGAACCTCGCGGACGCCGCCGTGTCACCAACGGCCGAATCGAGCGCGACCCGTTTTGACGCCTTGTTCCAACGGTTCTACTCCGAGCTATTCGGACTGGTGTACCGCGCGCTCGGCGACCGTATGGAAACCGAGGACACGCTGCAGGAGACGTTCCTCAAGCTGTCCGACGATGCTGGCCTGCAGGCACGGCCGGACCCCGAAGTCGGCGCCTGGCTGCGGCGGGTCGCGATCAACCTGGCGTTCAATCGCCTGCGCTCGGCGAAGCGGGCCCGGGCCCGCATCGAGCGCGTCGGGCGACTCGAACGCAGCGACGAGGAGCCAACCGACAGCGAGATGCTCGGTCCCGCCGGCCTGCTCGTTCGCCACGAAGAGCAGGCCGCGGTGCGCCGAGCCCTGGCCGAGGTTCCAGAACGCCAGCGGGATTGCCTGCTGCTACGTCACTCGGGCTACTCGTACGCCGAGATCGCCATGACCCAGGGCATCGCCATCGGTTCGGTAGGAGTCTTACTCGCCCGCGCCGAGCATGCGTTCCGCGCTACGTATCGGAGGCAAACCCCACTATGAACACTCCATCTGCCGCTTGCCCGGACATCGGCGTGTGGCGAGCCTGGCTCGACCGCGAAGTCGATGCCGCCCAGCTCGAAGAACACCTGGCCATGTGCCCCGGCTGTCGGGGCGTCGTCGCCTTGCTGCGCGAGGATGCCGATCACGTCCGCGCTGCGTTCGCCTTACTGTCGCCAGGACAAACCGGCTTGCCATCGACTGCCGACGTGGCCGTCGCCCGCGAGCGACTCGAATGGCAGCGGCGGCGTTCGATGCCTGAGCTTTCGCCCCTACATTCCCAGGAGCCCATCCCGATGTTCCTTTCCCGAATTTCTACCCCGTGGCGGATCGCGGCCAGCGCCGTCGCCGCGGCCGTGGCGCTGTCAATACTCGTTTCGGTCACGCCTGAGGGTCGGGCGCTGGCGGCTGGCTTCCTGGCGCAGTTCCGCAGTCAGCAAGTCACGGCGATCGAGGTCACGCCCCAGTCGCAGACCGAGATCATGCGCACCCTGAATGCGCTGGGTAACCTCGGCACAGTCAACATGCCGGGCGGTCAGACCGGCCGTCCCGAAGCTGCCATCCGCAACGCGAGCGAGCAGGCCAAGACCGCGACGTTGGCCGAAGCGAGCCAGGCGATTGGGTTCAAGCTCGAGACACCCGACCCGGCCCTACTGCCCACTGGCGTGGACAAGACGCCGCGCGTCCAGGTCATGCCCAGCTCGCAGATCCGCTTCACCTTTGACAAAACCAAGGCCAGCAATTACCTCAAGTCCACAGGCCATGAGGTGACGGTGCCGGACAAGTTCGACGGCGCCACGCTGGTCGTGTCAATCCCGTCCGCCGCGTTGCTTCAGTACGGCAATGGCAGCAGCAAGGAAGCGCTGATCGTCGGTCAGGCCGGCGAGCTGGTGGTCGACGTCGAGGGTAAAGTCAAGCTGGACGAAATGCGCGACTTCCTGCTCAGCTTGCCCGGCCTGCCCCCGACCGTGGTCAACCAGCTTAAGCAGATCAAGACCTGGAATCAGACGCTGCCGATCCCGGTCCCCGTCGATCAGGTCAACTGGCAATCGACGAACTTCCACGGCAACAACCAGGGTCTGCTGCTGAACGACAACTCGGGTGTTGGCAGCGCGGCCATCTGGTACGAGAGCGGTCACATGTACGGCGTGGCTGGCTCGCTCAGGGCCGACAAGCTGAAGGCCATTGCCGAGAGCCTCGCCGTCCGGTGACACCTGCGATCGAAACGATCGCTTTACGCAAGGAATACGGCCGCAAGATCGCGCTGCACGGGCTGGACCTCACGGTCCAGCCCGGAGAAGTGTTCGGTTTTTTGGGTCCGAACGGGGCCGGCAAGACGACCACCGTCAAGATTTTGCTCGGGCTGGTGCGCGCGACGAGCGGCCAGGCACGTTTGTTCGGCCGACCAGCGGGCGACGCCGAGGCGCGTCAGCGCATCGGCTACCTGCCCGAGAATTTTCGTTTCCACGATTGGCTGAGCGGCGCCGCGCTCCTGGATTTCCACGCTCGCCTGGCCGGCGTTAGCCTGGCCGAGAGGCGGCAGCGGATCCCCAGGGTCCTTGAGCTGGTCGGCTTGAGCGGCCGCGGCAACGATCGGATCCGTGCCTACTCGAAAGGCATGACCCAGCGCATCGGCCTGGCTCAAGCCATCATCCATGAGCCGGACCTGGTGCTCCTGGATGAGCCGACCTCGGCCCTCGATCCAGTGGGTCGGCGCGAAGTACGTGACCTGATCCGAACGCTCAAAGCGCGCGGGATGACGATCTTTTTGAACTCTCACCTGTTGAGCGAAGTCGAGATGGTGTGCGACCGCGTGGCCATCGTCGATCGGGGCCGAATCGTGCGCAGCGGCAAATTGACCGATCTGATCGGCGGTGTGCCTGAAATTCGCGTGACCGTAGACCGCGTGGATCCACGTTTAGTCGACCTGCTCAGCGCCCTCGGCAGCGTCACCCGGGTTCAGGATTGCACGGTCACCCTGGGTGTTGATGACCTCGAGGTGGCGCCGAAACTGGCCGATGCGCTGGTGCGGGCCGGCTATCGACTGTACGGGCTCGTGCCGTCGCACCAGTCCCACGTGTGACCCAGACCGGTCGTGATGTGCAGCAGCGCTTCTTCGATGCGCTGAAAGCCGGCGGCGATGAGAATGCGCGGGTCCATGCGCAAGGTGTAGAGCGCGCCCACCAGCGGAAAGCGCACCTGGCCGCCGTGGGTGTGGCCGGCGAGGATGAGATCGCTGCCGAGCTCGCGCGCTTCAAAGGCCAGGTCGGGCTCGTGGATCAGCGCCAGGCAGGCTTCGTCCGGTCGTTTGCCGGCGATCGCCGCTTGCATGTCGGCGTGGCCAGCCCAGGCGGAGTCGCAGCCGGCGATCCACAGGCTCTGGCCGCTCTTTGTGACGCGCTGGCCTTCGTTGTGCAGGACCGTAATGCCAGCCGTGCGAAGAGCATCGGCCATCGCGTGGCCTTCGTGCTCGCCGTCACTGCGCAGGCGTGGCGCCACAACCTGCAGGAGTGTGCCGAGCGCTTTGCGCCAGCCGCGGCGATGTTGCTCGCGCAGATGCAGTGGCAGGGGTGCGTTGTGTTCGTGGTTGCCGAGGACCACGAACGTACCCAATTTCGGCTTCACCGTTTGCAGCAACTCGACAACCATGTGGATGTCGGCGACTTTCTCGCAGATATCGCCGGTCACACAGAGCAAATCGGGCTCTAGAGTTTGCAGCGCCGCTTTTTGAGCGCGAAACAATCGTTGATCGCCATGGCGGACGTGCAGATCGCTGATATGCACGATCGACAACCCGGGCCAGGCGGGCGGCACGCTCAGCCGATGGCGCCTGAAGACGGGTCGATAGGGTTCGCCCAGGATGGCATAGCCCAGACCCACGATGAGCACCATCGGGATCAGCGTCAATAGAAGCAGCACGACGGGGGCATTATGGTCAATGGCCGCCGCGCCGGCCTTGATTGAGAGGTTGAGAAGCCGTATCGATCCATGGCCTGGGGCCTATTTTTTTTGTGAAAAACGAGGTCGGATGCAACGTTGCTCTCCCATTCGGGACGGGCGTTGTGGTTCTCGGGACTCAGTCGGCCGAGTCAGGGCGGACGGTCATTGCTGGCTTGCGTGCAGCGGGACATCCTGCCGAAACCGCATCCGCAGCCGTGGCCTTCGCGCAAGATACGTTGAGGGTCCCGACGTCCGGCGACCGTCCGCCCTGACGTAGCCGACTGAGTCCCGATCACCACAACGCCCGTCCCGAATGGGAGAGCAACTCCGCCTCCCACAACGTTTTTCACAAAACAAAGAGCTCCGCGCAGCGGCGGTAGGCAGTGAAAAACGTCGCAGAAATGAGTTGGGCGGTGTTTCAATCTCTGAACACACTGTGCGGCCAACATTCGTTGTTCAAATCGCGCGCTTTACGCTGCAGGAGGCGATCAGCCGCCGGCTGGTCTTGGCTGGAGTGCTGATCAGCCTGGGCTTTATCGGGCTGTTCGCCCTGGGCTTTCACTTCGCCTACGACAAATCGCTGGAGAACTTGACGTCGCCTGAGTCTCGGCTGTCGCTGGGTATCGCCTTCGCCACGCTGACGCTCTTCGGGGTGTACGTCGTCAATTACCTGGCCAGCTTCCTGGCCCTGTTTCTCTCAGTCGGCGCCGTCTCGAGCGAAATAGATACAGGTACGCTGCACGCCGTTTTGGCCCGACCGCTGCGCAGGTCGGAGTTCATCGTCGGCCGCTGGCTGGGCTACGCGGTGATGCTGTGCGTGTACATCGTGGCGATGACAGGCCTGGTCTTGCTGGTGGCCCGCCTGATTGCCGGCTACGAAGTCCCGGACCCGACCCACGCGCTGCTACTGATGCTGCTCGAAGGCGTCTTGCTCCTGACGGTGAGTCTTCTCGGCAGCACGCTCATGCCGACGCTGGCCAACGGCGTGATCGTCTTCACGCTGCTCGGCCTGTCCTGGCTGGCCGGCATCATCGAGTTCGTCGGTCGCCTGCTGCAGAACGCACCGGACACCACCGGCAGCGATGCCATGCTGAATATCGGGATCGGCGTGAGTCTGCTGCTGCCGAGCGACGCGCTGTGGCGGGGTGCTTCGTTTTACCTGCAGTCGCCGTCGATGCTGGCGGTCATGGGTGTGGCGCGCGGCGGCATTCCGTTCTTCTCAACGACGCCGCCGGCAACAGCGCTGGTGCTCTGGTCGCTGGCCTACGTCGGTGTCATGCTCAGCGGCGCGGTGCTGGCGTTCAAGGTGCGCGACCTCTAATCGTCCGACGGTGCATTAGCCTGTGCACAACTGCCATTCGGGCTGTGGATAGCCACGTGCGGGACTTCCGTCGAAGGCGCCCGGTACCCGACGCCCTATGAGCGTGAGGCTGCGGCCTGCGATAGGCTGCGGCCTGCGATACATAGGTCATGTCCACGTCGAGCCATTCCAGCAGCTGCCGTTGCAGCCTGCACGTCCAGATTGAGGCAGCCCGCCACAACTGCTACCGCCAGTTAGCCCAGGCCATTCTCGGCCCCGCCGCGCCACTTGACGACCGGGCCCTGGCGAATGCCCTCGCCGAGCACGCGCTGCTGTCGAAGCCGGTCACCAACATCACTCCGATTCGCCGCCGTCGCGCAGCGTAGGCATCTGGATCGCTCCGCCAGTGACGACTTCGCGCACGCCGCGCACCGCCGCACGGCTCGGGCCATCGCGGGCAATATCCCCAGCCACCTGTTTCATGCCGTGGAGCACGGTGGTGTGATCTCGATTGAGCAGTCGCCCAACTTCCGGCGTCGACAGGTGGGCGTCCTCGCGCAGTAGGTACATGGCGATGTGCCGCGGCACGACGATCTGTTTGTTGCGTGCCTTGCCCTTGAGATCGTCAGTCTTCACGCCGAAATAGCGCGCGACCGCGGTCAGGATCGACATCGGCGCCGCACCACGTCCAGAAGGCCCGGGCGAGACGAGGTCGTGCAGCGCTCTGGCGGCCAGCTCGACTGTCACTGGCTGCTGCATGTGGCGAGCATGGGCCAGCAGTCGATTCAGGCTCCCTTCGAGCTCGCGGATGTTGCTCTGGACTTTCTGGGCGATGAAGTCGACCACCTCGGATGGCACCGCGCCGAGGACCGGGCCGATCAGCTTCGAACGCAGGATGGCGATTCGGGTTTCGTAGTCGGGTGGCTGAATATCGGCGATCAGGCCCCATTCGAAACGCGACCGCAGACGGTCCTCCAGGATGGTCATCGCCCGCGGCGGACGGTCGCTGGACAGCACGATCTGCCCGCCCGACTCGTGGATGGCATTGAACGTGTGAAAAAACTCCTCTTCGGTGCGCTCTTTGCCGGCGATGAACTGGACGTCGTCGATCAACAGCACCCGCGCGTTGCGGAACTTGAGTCGGAAGTCGTCCGTGTGGTGCTGGCGAATCGATTCGATCAGCTCATTGGTGAATGTCTCCGATGAGACGTAGACGACATCGGCGCCTTTAGCGGCGACCGCCTGGCCGATGGCGTGCAGCAGATGGGTCTTGCCCAGCCCGACGCCGCCGTAGAGGAACAACGGGTTGTACGCGCTGCCCGGGTGGTCGACGATGGCCAGCGACGCAGCATGCGCCAACCGATTGGACTGACCGACGACAAAACTGTCGAACGTGTAGCGGGCGTTGAGCGGCCAGCCGCCGCCGGTCACGGTCACGCCGCGTGGCCGTGGCGCGGTTGAATTGAGTTGCACAAAATCTTGACGAGGGCGGTACAGCGAATCGTCTCTGGGCGCGGGCGGCACCTCCAGGGGCGCCAGGAGTGGTGCCGGTCGCTGCCGGCGTTGCTGACCGTTGGGTGGTGCAGCGGCGTCGGTGACGAACTCCACGCGAACGGGGCCACCGATGATCTCGGCGACGGCGGTATGGATGGTTGAGCTGAGTTTGCCCTCGAGCCAGGGAACATGGAATGGATTGGCAGCGGCGACGCGGATGACGCTGGCGCCCGGGTCATACACCAGACCGCGGGTGCCACGCAGGTACGTGTCGAAGTGCGCCTCTCCGGTGTTGAGCTTCAGCAGGGACAGCACGCGCTGCCATACAAGACTCGGATCGGTGGCCTGCGGGTCGGACCGAGGGGGGCTGGGAACCGTCGCGAAGGCAGTACTTACCATTGGCAGGGACCGAGTCTAAGCGACTTCGGCGGCGCTTGCCGGGTGCCGAAGCTGCCCGAAAAGGCAGGAAATGGGCGGGGCCGGAGCACTGTGACGCGCCGACGTGAGCAGCGTGTGACGGGTCCAGAAGGGCCGGTGCCGGGCGTGTGATCATATCGTTCATGACCAGCATTCCGGCACGCCGGCAAACGCGCGTGCTACCTGCGACCGCGGCCGGAATCGCCGACGCGGCGACAATTTTACGCGCCGGAGGCCTGGTCGCATTCCCGACCGAAACCGTTTACGGGCTGGGCGCGCACGCCCTCGATCCGCGGGCAGTAAGGGATATCTTCGACGCCAAGCAACGGCCGCCCGACGATCCGTTGATCGTTCATGTCGGCCACGCCGACCTCGTGACCGAAGTCGCGATTCCTGGCCAACTCGCCCGACAACTGGCCGAGCGTTTTTGGCCCGGTCCGCTGACCCTCGTCCTGCCCAAACGGCCATCGGTCCCGCCCGAAGTCACCGCTGGCCTGGATACCGTCGCGGTGCGCGTGCCGGCCCACCCGATAGCGCGCGCACTGTTGATCGAGGCAGGGCTGCCAGTCGCCGCGCCCAGCGCCAACCTCTTTGGTCGACCCAGCCCGACGCTGGCCGAACATGTGCTGCACGATTTGCGCGACCGCATCGACGCGATCCTGGACGGGGGCCGAGCGACGCTGGGCGTCGAATCGACGATCGTCGACGTCTCTGGCGCTAATCCGCGACTGCTGCGGCCAGGTGGGCTGGCCATCGAAGAGATCGAGGCGTTCCTTGGACTGCGTATCCTGCTGCCGCCTGAGCGCAAGGATGGACCTCAAGCGTCGCCCGGGCAGATGCCGGTGCACTATTCGCCGCGGACGCCGCTCGTGCTGATCGTCGGTGGGCCGCTGGCAGCGCAAAAGCGCCTGCGTACGGAAGTTGAGGCGGCTCTGAGAGCGGGCCACAGAGTGGGCGTGTTGCTCCTCGAGGACGACATCGGTGCGCTGCCAGAGGGCGTCCTTCTGGAAAGGGTCGGTGCCTGGTCGGATCCGTCGGTTTCGGCGACGCGGTTGTTCGAAGCCATCAGAGCGCTCGATGCGGCGAAGCTAGATGTGCTGTTCGCGCGTGACCTGGCGGACACCTCGATCGGACTCGGCCCGGCGCTCGCGGACCGCTTGCGACGCGCTGCGCGGCGCGTGATTGACGCTCGCGCCTAGAATCCGCGGCGCCTGGTTGACAGCCGCGATTAGAATCCGCCCAGGATGCGTCTTTCCCAACGGGC
>WNFC01004584.1_pt1 | contig 15055 bp, 18 predicted proteins | sample 5400541 | NCBI WGS metagenome assembly WNFC01 (sample SAMN13153342, study PRJNA577476) | soil metagenome | isolation source: 120 cm saprolite under Douglas fir tree site 2 hole 2 replicate 1 | place: USA:California | collected 2015-04-18
GACACAGCAGCCGCTGAGGGGTCATCGAGGTCCACCACCGCGGGGCCGATAAATGGGTGGTCCAAGCGTAGTCGGCCAGATCGCCGGCCCGACCGGAGCGAGGTCCCGGTCGGGTCCGTCTGGTTCGACCGTGACCGGCTGCCCACGTTAGCCAGCGTTCAGAAATTTCAACGATCGTTTCCGTCGGCAGAGTGCATCGTCTCGCCGGTCTCCGGGCCGAGGTCGAGGACGAGGAGATCGTCCGGCGTCAGTTCGGCCCTAGTGCTGATCTCGGCGGTCTTCACCGTGGCAGCCTGGTTCCTGGTCCCCCTGGTCAAAATCGACCGCATCGAGCGCAGGGCGCAGGCGGCCGCCGCCGAGGCTGCCGGGTGAGCGCCGACCGGAATTCAAGTGCGCTCAGGGGCTGCACGCCTGATAACGCGAGCGTACCGATGACAGGTGGAGCACACGCCTTGGAATGAGGCAACCCGGTCCGGAAGCCCCAGCATGGTCATCATGACGACGCCTACCTGCTGGCCGAGTGCCGTCGCGACGCACTCGACGCACATGGTCTCGTCGGGCTCTCTGAGCAATGCGATGATGATCTCGCGCACTTCGTGCAAAGCGCCAGCCCCGGTGCGGCATATGTGCTTACTCAATGCCAGCGCGGGCAACACGCGTGAGGGTCGATGTTTCAGCGAGTTGGCGTCAAGAGGACCACGTGGGTTGGGCATCATGTCCGACTCGTCGCCGGAAGGCCGCAGGTATTCTGTCCTGGCTCTCGCTCATAGCCCGGCCCATTGAACGGTTTGCTCGGCCAGATGGCAAGCGTGTCCCGGTCGATTTCCACGATACCGAGCGAGACGAGCGGCACCGCTTGCCCCGGGCTCGACTCCTTCTCATACTTGAGCACCAGCGCCCGGTCCTGGCCGGTGACCCCGATCGCACCTTCGTCGTGGGTGGAAGGCGGAAGTATCTCGCGATCAGTGCGGCCGGCGCGCTTCATCGGCCAGCATCCTCTGTGGGGCGAACAGGGCAAAATTGAAAGCTTGGTCAGGTAGTCGGTTGCTCCGAGCTCGAACCCGGCACGAGTGTTGACCTCGTCATCCAGGGCCGTCAACACGAGGACTGGCAATGCCGCCGTCGCTGAGCTGGAACGAAGCACCTTGAGCACCTCCAAGCCGCCTTGCTTCGGCATGAACAGGTCCAGCACGAGAAGATCCGGTACCTGCGCGTCGATCAACGCGAGTGCCTCCTCGCCGGTGGAAGCTTCGCTTACGCGGTGACCGTCCTGGCTCAGGGCCTTGTGCACGAGGGTACGGAAGCGCCCACTCTCCATTTGAACCGGTTCGTCTTGGGTCGCGTCTGAGGCCGAAACGGTAAGATTGCCGTGGCTCGTATCTACAGGCGACGGACATCTATGCTCCTTGAAATCTCGAATACGCGTCGTGCGGTGGAGGTGGCGACGCCTCTCGCCGATGGACGATGACGGCGGCACCCGCAGCCACTTGGGAACATGTGCGGGAACTTCGGCCACACGTGCGGACGACCAGCCGCAGAGTACCGGGTTAGCCAGACTGGTTCACTTCCCCTGCGGCCGTGCGAGGCCGGCTACACTTCCACCACATTCGTTCCGCGGGCGATCAGCCAGGCCTCCACCTTCCGCCAGGCGTCGGGATCCCGCTCTTGCCATCCCTTCAGGGCAGCCATGGGAACCAGCACGTACGGACGCCCACTGCTCGACACCGCCTCGACGACCCGAGCCAAGTCAGTTGGCGACGATCGGAGCTCAACCAGCAGTTCCTCGGTGGTCATGAAAGGGAAACGAAGGCTACCGGAACCAGTGTGACCTGTCAACCAATGCTGCCCTTGAAGGTATCGGACGGCGGGTACGTGGAACGCTGGTTGGTGATTGCACTGGCTATGGGGCTGACAGTGAGAGATCCGCGCGTAGCCATCAGCTCGCTGTAAGGGGATGAGACGGGCTGAGTCCCGCGAGTCGAAATTCGAGCGACACCTTCCGCGGGAAATCTGGGTTCGGAAAGAATTTCCGCCACGCTAAGATCGCCTCCATGGGGAACATTCCGAAGCCTGCTCGGCCGTGGCCCGACGCGTGTTGAAACGCCTCCTGTACCGGCTGTACGAACGCCAGCTCCTGACCGAGATCCGCGGCGAGCCCCTGCCCCGGCACATCGGACTGATCCAGGACGGCCATCGACGGTACTCCCGGGATGTGGGGCTCGCAACATTGTCCGACGGCTATCGGATCGGGGCAGAGAAGACCGAAGAGGTCCTCACGTGGTGTGCGGATCTGGACATTCCCACCGTGACACTGTGGGCGCTCTCGACCGACAATCTTGCCCGGCCCGTGGCCGACGTCGCGGACATCCTGGAAGTAATCGAAGCGAAGATGACCGAGTGGATCCAGAGCGGCCTGGCCCAACGGCTGGGCATGCGGATCCGCCCGATTGGTCTCTTAGAGCTACTCCCACCCTCAGCCCTCGGGGCGCTCCGAACCGCAGAGGCCGCGACGCGCCATCACGATAGGCGGCTCTTGAATGTCGCGGTAGGCTACGGAGGACGGCAGGAGATCGTGGACGCGGTGAAAGGGCATCTCCGCGACTGCTGGAGTCGGGGCGATCGCCCCGACGAGATTCTCGAGTCCCTCACCCCTGGGACGGTGGATAAGTACCTCTACACGTACGACTGCCCCGACCCCGACCTGATTATCCGGACCTCCGGGGAGGTGCGACTCTCCGGCTTCATGCTGTGGCAGAGTGCCTATAGTGAGTTCTATTTCTGCGATGTCCAGTGGCCCGCGTTCCGCAAGATCGATTTCCTGCGAGCAATCCGGAGCTATCAGCGCCGGCACCGGCGCTTCGGTCGCTGAGCCGCCCAGGCCGCCTCGACCGCCTGTGCCGCGCACAGAACGCGGGCATGATGGCGTCCATGGGAGCTCGGACTTCGAGCTCGAGCGCCTGGTGGCGCTCTGCCCACCGTGCCATACGCAGACGGACGCCCCCTACGTGCTCGGCCGGCTGGTGGTCACCCGGCTCCGGCAGGGCCGGTCAATACGATGCCGTCGAACCTCTGGAGTCGATGCGATTCGGTGTGGCCGGACCCCAACAACCGGGGATCGTCGGCGCGCGGCCCCATCGCCAACACTTCGAGAGGATCGAGGCATTGGGTTACGACTCCGTCTGGGCCAGCCACACGAGCAGCGGCTTGAAGGTGGGCCAGAGGTGCCGCTGCGCGGATAGATAGCAGCCCATAGACCAACCACCCTGACGTCGCTCTCGGAGTGTGACGCAACGTCAGGCGTTGTCCGCGGGAAGGACAAGGACTCGTGTTCGCCGGAGCGTTAGGCTCTCATCCTGGGCGAGATTGGGTCTGGCAATGACCAATCGGGTCCCGTGGCGAGCCGTCACCAGGACCAGGTCGGCCTGGTGAGTGCGCACGTACCAGGCGCGATCACCCGAATGCAGGCTGCGACTCATTGCGAGACCCAACCACCCGCTGAGCGGGCGCCACCGGGTCCGAAGCGGACGCACCACGAAGCCAAGACCCACAAGGATCAGACCCAGTACGGCCGCTTCCCCGGCCAATCCCGCTCCAGGACCGCGGCGCTGATGCCCCAAAGACCGGCCCATGCGACGAATGCATTCAGCCAGCGGAACCAGCGGACGCGGGTCATCCAGCGCGCGACAAACTCTGGGACCGGCTTCATCGGCGTCGTCATGATCGTGCAGGCGCGTTAGCAGTTCTGACTGAGACGCACTGGCTATGATACGCCCGGCGCCGCTGAGGCATGAGGGACGCTTCAGCACCGAGGTCACCCGAGGGACTGACAAGCGGGCCATCCGCGCGTAACCCACTCCCAACATGGGGCGGGCGTTCAGTTCATTGCGGCGCGTCAAATCATGGTTCGGCATCCCCGCGTGACGGCTGCGGGGTTGTCATTTGCGATCGAGGCTCGGACGAAGGCACGGTCCGTCGGCAGTAGGCGGGGCAGGCCTAGTTCTTTACCAGGGGTGTGGCGGTCCGAGATCACACGGCCGGGTTCACTTTTTCTTGCCGGGTATCGGCAGGGCGCATGTTATCAGGGGCCTGAGAGATGGAAGAGTGAGGGAGATGAAGGGGGCGGGATCGTTTGCGCGGGTGTCACCTTCAGCGTCTTGACTGCCCCTTGGCCTGGGTGGTTCAACACTGGAACGCCCCGGTCGCCGAAGCGAGACGACACTTCCGCGGCCCGACCAGGGCCGTGAGCCCAACGGGCGAGCACTCTGCCCTTGGCCTCAAACCTCAGCGCAGAAATCGCTCGCTGGTTCGAGAATACCCAGCGGCTCGTAGAGCGGTTCGCGGAGGCGGCCCAACAACAGGAGCAGCTCAAGGCCCTGGTGGCCGCGCTGGAGCGGGACAACGAGCATCTCCGCCGGGAGGTCGAGGAGCTTCGTACCGAGCGGGCGGGCGTTGCCGAGGTCCTTCGCGCCCTTGCGGACGATCTGAACCCGACACCCGATGAAAGCTGACGTCACGAAGAATACGCTCGCCCTCGTTGTCCGGACAGACCCGGGGATCGATCGTTGCCTGGCCGACTTCCTCAGAACCCGCGGATATACGCTCGTCCGTGCCAGCACGTTCGAGGAAGCCGTGGCCGCCGTGATCCACAATCACTTTCTGTTCAGCGTGGTCGATCTCGATGGTACCGACGGGCTCGCGTTCTTGCAGCATCTGAAGGCCGAGGGCGGGACCGCGGGCTCGATCATTGTCCTCGCAAGGGGGAGCAGGATCGCGGAAATTCTGGGGACGCTCTCGCTCGCCGCGGACCATGTCGTTCGGAAGCCCTTTACCGTCCAAGACCTCGAGGAGGCGCTCAACAACGCCCTCGGGTTGTCGTCGCGGCGGTCAGTGGACGATCCCAGCACGAGGCTCCAGCAGGAGCTCGCGCTCTGGCGCAGCCCCAAGATGCGCGAAGTGCGCGACATCATCGAGCAAGCCGCGGGGGCAAATGTCACCGTCCTGATTACGGGCGAAACCGGGACCGGCAAGGACCTTGTGGCCCGGGCGATCCACGAGGCGTCGGCCCGTCACCGGGGCCCGTTCGTCAAGGTGAACTGTGCCGCCCTGCCCCGCGAACTATTGGAAAGCGAGCTGTTCGGACATGAGCGGGGCGCCTTCACGGGCGCCCACCAACTCAAGTTTGGCAAGTTTGAGTCTGCCGATCGTGGATTCATCTTCCTGGATGAGATCGGGGACCTCCACCCCGCCCTACAGGGGAAGCTCATGCATGTCCTCCAGGATGGGCAGTTCTCGCGGGTGGGTGGACGCTCGACCATCAAGGTCGATGTCCGCGTCCTCGCGGCAACGAATCAAGACCTCGAGGGCGCCGTCGCCACGGGGCAGTTCCGCGAGGACCTCTTCTACCGGCTCAATGTGATCCAGATCGCGGTGCCGCCGCTCCGCGAGCGTCCCGAAGAGATTCCCCTGCTGGCCGATTACTTCCTGCAGCGATATTCGACGCTCTTCGGGCGGAACAGGGTCACCCTCCCCGCCGAGACGGAGCAACGGCTCCTGCGACACCGGTTTCCGGGTAATGTCCGGGAGCTCGAGAACGTGATTAAGCGCATTGTCGTGCTGGGCGATCCGGACCTCAGGAAGTGCACCCTACCGGCAACGACGAGTCGCGCGGCGCACGACAAGATCGCCGGCCCCGCCTGGGCGGCCCCCATGTCGCTCAAGGACATCTCCCGGAGCGCGGCGCAGGTGGCGGAGCGCGAGGCGATTCGTCAGGTCCTCGAGCAGACCCAATGGAACCGGATTCAAGCCGCTAAGCTCCTCGGCGTCAGTTACCGGGCGCTGCTCTACAAGATTAAGGAGGCCGAGTTCGACCGCCATCGAGCACAAAGGCCTGGGCCAGGACGAGGTCCCTGAGGAAGCCGTCATGGGGCGAGAACCCGTCTGCTAGACTCCCACCATTGTGCATGATTGGTGGTCTCCGATCATCGGTGCCGTCATCGGATTCTTGGCCGCCTGGGGCGTCCTGCAGCTAACGGAACACCGACGCCGGAAGAGGACTCAAGCCATCACGCGTCGGGCCGTCGTGGTTGAACTCCAGCATACGGAACTAGTTCTGAGCTCCATCATCGTAAACCTCTCGATCGGGACCGACGCGGTCGCAGACGCAGTCCGAGAGCTCAAGGTCCTCCTGGAGATCGGGACCGAGCGAATTCTCCGTACAGGGGTCCTTGATTTGACCGCGGACCAGCTCGAGGCCTTAAGGCATCTGCACGGCGCATCTGATCAAGGCGCAGCGGAGATCCTACGAACGCTCTGGCCAGCGCAGCGAGCGCGCCCCCTTAAGGTGGAGGTACCGGTCTTGGACGTCCTGCTTGCCAATCCCACCTCCGGCTTCAGAGACGTGGAGTTGCAAGCGCTCAGTGCGATTCGCTGGCAGGTGCACCTCCTCGCCGACGAGGCGCGCCTCGCGGACGAATGGCTGCCGCTCGCCTCGACAATGGTGGACACCAATAGTCAGGGCCGAGCCCTTGCCACCCTCGATGGCATACGGCAGTCCTACCGCGCACGCGCAATCGTCGTCGTGCGGATGATTCGGGACGCCATGAGGCTACAGAAGGTCGGGCTAGGGCAACGGAATCAGACCGCCGTGGTGACTCGACGGGCCCGCGCCCGCGGGGCACCCCCGCGCTCGGAAGTACGGTAACCCAGCCCGTTCTAGGGATCTCAGCGTCGGCTTGCGCGACCTGCGTGGGAATCCCTTCTGCAGGTCGCGCAAGTCGAGAAGTACAGGCCACCACCCGGACGCCACAGGTTAACGGATCGACGCTAGCCGTGATGGGCAGGGCCTTCGTGGCCCTTCCGACTCGTTCGGCGTGAAGTCCACCTCGATATCGGCCCCGCAAATAGGAGGAGTCATCCTAGGCCACTCGCATTCCGCATTGCGAGGCGCCGGCGGACGCAGGAAACCTTCGCGCTCGACGTCGAGCCGGATGAGCGATCTCTTAGTGCCGGTCGCCCCCGGTGAGCGGTACGGGATCGTTCATGCGCGAGCATACGATCACTGCGACAAGGAAACCGAGCAGCAAGAGCCCGAGACCTAGGGCAATCGGCCACATGCCTTGGTCCTCCTCGTGATCGATCCGGTTTCACGCCCTCCTCTGGCCTTGTCGGGGAAATTGCTACGCTAGTCTCCGCAGCACGTCAAGCGGAAAATACAAGGGGTAGGGGCTGTCGGTTGGCGTCCGGGCCAGATGTAGTAGGCCTCGCGTGATCACCCGGCTCATCACCCGCTAGGCGCCGGGCGCCTCATCGAGGTCAGTCGTCGCCGTTTCGGTACTTGTGCCGGCGCGATAGTTCTATCCCGTGTTCCGTTGCTGCGTTTTCTCGGCTAGTGATCACGCCGCTCGGGCCAGGCCCGGTTCACGTGGGAGGATCATCCGAGGGACCGACAAGTGAGCGACACGCGCGTACAGGGAAGTCGCCGGTTGGCCGTGGGTCCGCTACGACGCCGCGGTACACCATCGGACGACGATCCCCGAACTGACGGCCACGTGGTCGTGGACCAGCTGACCTCGGCCGGGTGGCGCGGATGAAGGCCACATATGCCGGCAGCGGGGACGCGGCCGGTGCCGGTGCAGGCGACAATCGACCGTAGTTCGGGGACTCAACAGCTGGATGCGCCACGATCTAGGTTGTAAGTGCATGCTCGCCGCCCGCGCAAGGGTTTCGCGCCGCGAGGCGTCCGATGTTCTTCCTCGCCGCGGCCGATGGCGAGGGCCGCCCGTGCAGCTCCTACAGAAGGAGGGCGGCCGGACTTCATAAGGTCGTCGGCCCGGCGTCGCTGGCGTTCCCAGAACGGTCGCCGCCGGAGGGTGTTAATGTTGGCTACGCTCTATCGCCTAGCTGCAGGAGGCACAGTCGATGAAGACATTTGAAGGACGGGTTGCCGTTGTCACGGGCGGGGCGAGCGGGCTCGGGCTCGCCATGGCTCTGCGGTTTGCCGATGCCGGGATGAACATCGTCATTGGCGACATCGAGGCCGAGCCGCTTGCCCTCGCCGAGGCGGCGATCGCCGCGAAGGGCGTGAAGGTGCTCCCCCAGCGCACCGACGTAGCGAAGGCCGAAGAAGTCGAAGCGCTCGCCGAGAGCGCTTACCGGCACTTCGGGAGCGTCAACGTGCTTTGTAACAACGCCGGCGTAGGCGGCAGCCCCGGTACGATGTGGGAGCTGTCGGTCGAGGACTGGCAGTGGGTGATCGACGTCGATCTCTGGAGCGTCGTGCACGGTGTCCGCAGCTTCGTGCCGCGCATGATCGCTAGCGGGCAGGAGGCGCACGTGGTGAACACAGCGTCCGTCGCCGGGTTGGTCAGCGGCGCGGTGGGCGGCCCGTATACGGTCGCGAAGTTCGGCGTGGTCGCGCTCTCGGAGCAGCTCTACTACGAGTTGGGCCGCGCGGGACATGATATCGGCGTGTCCGTGCTCTGCCCGGGGTTCGTCAACACGAACATCTACGACTCGGGGCGTAACCGCCAGGCGGAGTACGGGCAGTCTAGGCTCGCGCCGTCGCCCCAATCCCAGCAGATCCGGGCGATGCTGGAGGAGAGGCGGAAGACCATGCTGCAGCCGGCGGAGATCGGCGAACTAGTTTTCGAGGCCGTCTGCACGCGGAACCTGTACATCATCCCCGCCGGCAGTGAGGCGCTGGAAAAGGCCGCCCGCGCGCGATTCGAGAACGTCGTCGAACGGCGCAATCCCCCGCTTCAGCTGCAGATCCTGTAGCGTTCCTGCACGATGACACTCGGTGAGGAGAGCGCAGTTCAGCCAGAGCCCTGAGGGTTCATCCCCGCTCCGCGCGTGCTGCGGACGCACCGAATCCTTGGCAGAAGGAGGCCTCTCCTCGTCGCCAGTTCCCTCGTCGCGACGCGCTCCCGGAAAGACGCTGCCGATGAGGCCGTTATCGATCACCGCAACGCCGCCGCCCAAGCCGAGCCCAGTGACCAGGTCGCTCGGACCGCGCTTGCGGCGCCTGACCTGGGACCTGCATCGAGACGGTTGATCGAAGAGGGAGCCGCCCGCGAATCTCCTCCCGAATTTTCCCCACGTTCAGCAGCCAAATTACGCGGGCCCCTTTGAGCTCCCCGCAGCGCCCCTCGTCCTCCCGAAAGTGCGGCTGCCAACCGTCCGGAATGTCGACGCGCAGCAACTCGAAATCCCGGCCCACCGCTTCTACCACGGCCTCAACCCACGACCGACGAGCCTCGGGCTTCGTATCGTCCCCGGACATGCTGACCTCACCGCTACCCCGGGCGGGCGGCTCGCGGACGATCATCAGCGCGTACTCCTGGCCAAGGGGGCGAAATGGGTCGAACCAGTCCGCCTGCCTTGCCCGCGGCCATGGTATCGCGAGAATGCGCGCCACACGGGAACGAGCGAAGCCGCCCTGGAGCAGGACGTGCGCGATCCGGATTTCTACAATGTTCCGCGCGCTGAACAACTTGCGAGAGCCGGCCACGTGTTTGTCTTCTACACCGGCCCGTATCAACCGCCCGCCCCATCGCCCGGCCCAATAGCGAACGGTGCTCGGCAGGACCCGAGCAAACTTCGCCACCTCGGACGCCCGGTAGCCCAACTGCGCGCTCTTCACCCGCATCGCAGACCTACTGTATACAGACTTGATGGGGAGTCATAGAAACCATCGCCCATGGTCGCTCAGGTAATCCTCGTCAGGATCGCTCAGCCCATTGCCGACATAGTTTCCCCACCCGCCGTAGGGCGCGGGGGACCACCCCATCAAGCGTGCGAACGCGCGCTCCTGGCGCTTCATCTCCGCTTCTTCCTCAGGTGTGGGCAGGGGCGGACCGGCGGGCGTGTCCACCGCAGCCACGCAGGCTATACTCAAGGCGACGATCCCGTCGATCTTCTTCGAGGCCTTCTCTTTCTCGATACGGAGGCCTCGCCCGGTCTCAATGGCGACCGTATGCAGGGCCTGCTCCCGAAGGTCGGGATCGGGATAGAGGACCAACTTCTTGCTCCGGAGCAGATCAAAGAGCAGCTGACTCATCCGCGTCATCTTGCCCTGGGTCTGTGGGAACTCCTGGATGGGCACGCCCGCCTTGGCCAAGGTGGTAATGCTCCGGTGCATCTGATAGGGGTCGACGTAGATCGCAACCACGTTGTAGGACTTCACTAGGTGCCATAAGTATTGTTCGATGGTCTCTTCGAGGTCGAGGGGCATGGTGGCTGAGGGTTTCCACATACGACCGGTGACTTGGATCAGCTGATCGCCATCGCCAGCCCACGTCATGACTTGCGCGCTGGCATAGTCGTGCTTGATGGCCACGTCCACACCCACGACCACCTGCAAGCGGCGGTTTGCGTGGATGGGTTGGTGGGTCGAATCGACACAACCATCCCAGAGGTCCGCTGTGATGAACATGGACTCAGCGGAGACCCATTCGTTGCGATGGAGACGAGCGAAGGTGGCGGGCCGAAGACTGCGCTCTTGGTTCGCGTAGTAACGGGCGGCCTTAGCATCGGTCTGCCAGGCCTGGCGGCGCGTGTGGCTCCAGAACATGAAGAGCCCATCGGCCTCGTACATTTCCAGCGCGCCGTCCACGCGGGTGCCGGCCAGGCCGCGCCGGTAGATGGCCTCCAGCAGCTTGCTTTCGCCTGTAAATCCGGCATAGGTCACGATCAGCACCCAGGCATTCGCTTCGGTGATCGGCGGGGTCAACTCCTCGTACAAGCGCTGGGCATTCTCGGAGTGGAAGCCCCAGATCTCGTCGAAGACGACCAGCGAGTGCCGGGCGCCGGCAGCGCCCCGGTAGTCACCGGCGATCGCAGTAACCACCGTGCCATTGCGGAACAGGAGCTCGGTAGCGCGCACCGTAACCACCGTGAGCAAGCCTGGATTGTGCTTCACCAGCGCCGCGGCCGTCTTGAACACACGCGACACCGACTGCTCAAGGTCGTTGGCGGCGACAATGATCTCGGTATCGGGATTGCTGAAGGCCCACCAGAGGAGGAGCACGGCGGCGACGAACGTCTTCCCGGACTTCTTCGGTTCGCTCCACAACACCAAGCGGAACCGCAGGTCCCCCCCGGGCCGGCGGCGAAAAGCCCGAGCCAGCACGCGTCGCTGATGTCGGCTCAGCCGCCAGGGCTTGCCTTTCTCGTTGTACGGCAAGAAGGTATCGGCAAACGCCACTGGGTCCCGCCGCAGTCGCTGGGGTGTCGCGGGCCTCCGCCTGCTGGTCCGCTTCACAGGCACTTTGTGCTTGCTCACGTTCGGTTCCTTTTGTTAACCTACTAGTGACTCACAGGTTATGATCCGACAATGTCTCCTGGACTCTTTGACTAACCTACTAGATGATCGTAGGTATAGGCAAGGGAAGAATCAAAGGAATCCGACCCTGGCCTGGCCAGGGCGAGTCCTCGGACGGAATGACCCACGACTCGATAGAGAGTGAGTAGGAGGCCCGCATGCCCTTTGAATCAGGTCACCAAAAGCAGGGCGGCCGGAAGGCCGGGACGCCGAATAAAGGCAGCCGCGAGGCCCGCGAAGCGGCGCGCCGCCTCCTCGACGATGCGGAGTACCAGCGGAGCCTCCGGAAGCGCCTCATCCGGGGCGAGGCGCCCCGGATCGAGCTGCATCTGTGGGAAGTCGCGTACGGTAAGCCCGGCATAGAGCCTGACGACGCGCCCGAGGGAGGCGGCCCAACCGCGGACTTAGTCCAAATACTCGAGGACCTCGGGGACCCGAATCAGGCAGGGCCTCGTCCTACCGCCTCCACGAGTCGCCGACCCGCATGAGAGCGATGAGGACTGACCCGCTCCGGGGCCGGCATCCGCGGCCGGCGAATCGACAGAAGAATGGAAGACTTGTCGGGCGTCACCATCGGGGCGCACACTATTTTTCTCACTACTCTAGTGTGCCGGCCGGACCCGCAGGTGGCGGGGCGGCGTGGACCACGGCAGAGAGCTTCCGGGCTCGAAGGTCTTTTCTCGATCACCAACCCCACCAGCCCCAGGCGCCCCAGTTCATCGACGCGTCCCAGTTGCTCTGCGCCGCCGACAGCTGCTCATCGGCGATCTTCTTCTGCAAGCTGAGCTCCTGGTACTTCTGGTAACCCTGTTGGTCGCCGACGTACAAGCACTTGCACGTCTCGGGATCGGCGTAGACGTACTGCGGCTGGCCGTCGCGCATGTCCTGTACGACCTTCCGTGGTGTCAGCGTCTGCAGATGCGCGAGCTTCTCGGGCGTGTCGGCCGGCTCTACCTGAAAGCCCGCGGCCGCCAGCACCTGCTCGGTCTCGGCAGTCTGATGCGCGCGAATAGCGGCACAGCCGGTCACGCTGAGGCTCAGCGCGACGAGAGGCACAATCAGTGTCGTCAATCGCATCGTTTCTCGCATACGAAGCATCTCGAGCCCTCCTTGTTGTGTGCGGGGCGGCCCGCCTTGCGCGTCCAGTCTTGTCGCGTCCACTCTTGTGAGGATCGCACCGACGGTGCTGGCTGCACGCGGAGTCGGATTCCGCAAGAACGCGACATGCCATGCGCAGGGACGACGACTGCGGCCACCATGATGGTCCGGTCCGCATGGCCATTCGCTGCCGCGTGGCTGGAAACCAAGGCCGCGCGCCGCTCCCGAGCGAACCGCGGTGCGTGAGGCCCTCCGAAAAGAGTCCACTTTCGTCGGGCTCATGGCGACCGCCCGAGCCGGACGCTTCTTCCCGCTTTGGAGACGTTGACGACACAGCGGACTTCCCGCCTCCGAGGCCACTGCGCCCAAGGCGCCCGGCGGCTAGCGCTCCGCGGTGGGCGCCAAGGCCCGGTAGGCTGGGCAACTCCAGAGGCGCCGTTCGACCTCCGCCGCGTACTGCCGGAACAGGCGGCCCCCCACGCCGCCGTAGCGCGCCTCGAGCTCAGCGGCCTGGATGTCCTCGGGAAGATCAGCGGCCTCGGGGAAAAAGTCGTCGACACGAAAGCCCGCGGCGAGGCGCGCTTGGAGCGCCCGCGCTGCAATGTCGTCGCGGGTGGCCAGGAGAGCGAACGTGGTGCCGGCCCGGTCGGCCAGAAGATCGCCGAACGAGAACCCGCTGCCGCCTCCGGCGTCCAGCTCCTCCTTGAACACGCCGATGGCGTCGCTCGGCGCCTGGGCCGACAGCACGGTGAGCGCTGCGCTCACGAAGAAGTGCTTCGTCCAGTCCTCGCGGCCCCGGAGCGTGGTTCGGGCCAAGGGCGTGGCCCGCCGCCAGTCCCGCTCGTTCAGGATCGGGCCCACGAAGTCCTCGAGGCGCCGATGCCCGAGCAGGATGCCCAGGGCGAGGAGGGCGGCCCGGTTCTCGAGTACAGGCGGGCTCGTCGCGGACCGCTCCCGAGCGCGGGCAAAGGCCACCTCCACCGCGGCCCCGAGGCGGGGCTCGCCCCGGGGCAGGCCCGAAGCCGCCTCCAGTAAGCGCTCGCCGTGCGATCGGACGGCGAGGCGCATCTCCTCGTTCGAGCCGGTCCCCCAGATGAAGCTGGCGAGCAAGCCCGGCGGGAGGTCCATGCGGCGGTAGACGAGCGTCGCGCGCCCGGGGCCGATCTCGAGGCTCTCCACGCCGGCCAGAACCGGGCGGACGCGCCGTTCGGCCTGGATGAGGACACTGATGATCGGCGCCAGCCACCGCAACGGTCGGTCCGGCAGGGCCAGCCGCCCGAGACGCAGGGTCGGGTCGGCTACGCTCAGCCGTCCCTGGTCGATCTGCACGCGTGCCCCGGTGACGATATTCAGGTAGCGAGCACGGCCCGTGGAGGTGGCAATGGGAAGGGTCACCGACACCCGCACTGTCCGTGACGCCATGAGGTCGACTCGGGCCGTTGCCCGCCCCTCGCCGAGCACGAGGGGAAGCCCCCAGGCCAGAAGCAGGTCGATGTCGCGGCTGTCGAGGCTGAGGGAGCGCGTGGTTCCGACCGCGAGCGTCTTATACAACCGACGCTTCTCCTCGGACGTCACGGCCGGGCTGTCCCGGACGAGCGGCTCGTGCGCGGCCGCACCGAGCAGAACGAGGCCGAGCACGATCGGCGCGGTCAGCAGGGCCGCGCCCAGGCCGAGCACCAGGCGGCGGCGCGCCCCGCGGCCGGCCAACCATGCGAGCGTCGCGCCGATGCCGAGTACACCACCGACCGCGGGGAGAAACAGGTCCGACGGTCCAGGCCACTGCCACGGCAAACCGATCTCAAGCACGAGGACGAAGGCGGCGATGAGGAAGCTTCCCGCGCCAGCCGTTGCGGCCACGGGGAGCATCCTGAACCGATTGCCATGCGTCCCGGGCAGGGAAAGCACGGCGAGAGCGCCCACCGGCAGGAAGCGCACCGCCTCCAGCACCACGTACACGGCCAAGGCCAAGACCACCGCGCGGACGCGGGAGCCGGTCCGGAGGTCGAAGAAGCCGGCCCCCGCGACGCCCGCGCGGCCTCCGGGCGCGAGCACCGAGGTCGCCAGGAGGCCGACGTAGCCGATCAGCGCGAGCCGGGCCGCCCAGCGCGCCCGGAACGACCACGGGGGAACAAACGTCACGGATCGAGTATAAGGTCACGCGGCATCCTCACCCATCACGACGTGTTCATCCGGGGGTTGCTCGTTCTCGACGGCGACGAGATCTCGCGGATCCCCTCACCGCGAGATGGGAGACGTCGGTCCAGGCTGACGATTTCCTGCGAGCAATCCGGAGCGATCCGCGCCGGCACCGCCGCGTCGGCCGATGACGAACCCAGCGACGCCTGCAGCTCCGCTGGAGTCAAACCCGGGTGTTGACAAGCCGTCGATGCGGGCCGACCATGCCGCTATCGCCTCGACCGTCAACCCGCCGCGGGACCGAAAGGTGGCGAGACATCGATCCGTCGACCGCCCCCGGGTCAGCCTAGACTTGGGGCCCCCCGCATTGAACCAACCCACGGGCGGAGAACGCCATGAGTCAACAGGACAATATCCAGATCGTTCGTCACATCTTCGAGGCCTGGAACAAGCACGATGTCGAGCGGTACGGGAAACTTCTCGATGAGAAGCATGTCGTCG
>WNFC01004585.1_pt1 | contig 15054 bp, 17 predicted proteins | sample 5400541 | NCBI WGS metagenome assembly WNFC01 (sample SAMN13153342, study PRJNA577476) | soil metagenome | isolation source: 120 cm saprolite under Douglas fir tree site 2 hole 2 replicate 1 | place: USA:California | collected 2015-04-18
CCCTCAAGGAAAGGTGAGTAGGCAACGTTCTTACATAGACGTAGATGTCTTGCTGCACTCCGCCGTTGACCTTTACCGAGCCTTGTTTAATCTTCCGTCCGGCCTCCGATACCGAATCCGCAAGGCCACATTTGAAAAGAAGGCGATCCAGGCGCACACCCGAATATTTTGGTTCAATGTGAATGATGCCATCTGTATCCTCATCGATTGACCACTCAACTTCAGAAAGTGGCACCGGAACTATATCTCCGAATCTGATGAACACCTCTTCCGCGCTTTCCGGCACCTCACTCTTCTGGAATTGCCTCGCCCAATCCTCCCCGGCCTTCGCCGCCGCGTCCTCCGAGTGGAAATCCGCTACGATCCGCCGCGCCAGCTCCTTCTTCGCCTGCATCGGATGCGCTTCCCGCTTCATCTTCTCAATCTCAGCAAGAGAAACATCGGTCAGCAGCTCGTAATATCTCCACATCATTTCGTCGGAGATGCTCATGATCTTGCCGTACATCTCCAGCGGCGCTTCGTGGATGCCGATGGCGTTGCCCAGCGACTTCGACATTTTCTGCACCCCGTCGAGGCCTTCGAGGATGGGCGTGGTCAACACCACCTGTGATTCCTGGCCATACGAGCGCTGCAACTCGCGGCCTACGAGCAGATTAAATTTCTGGTCGGTGCCGCCGAGTTCCACGTCCGCTTCCAGCGCAACCGAGTCGTAGCCCTGCACTAGCGGGTAGAGCAGCTCGTGAACCGAAATAGGTTTCTCGTCCTGGAATCGTTTGTGGAAGTCCTCGCGCTCCAACAGTTGCGAGACGGTGTACTTGGCCATGAGGCGCACGAAATCGTCGGAGCTGAACTGGCCCATCCAACGCCGGTTGAAATCAACTACCGTCTTTTTCGGATCAAGAATCCTGAAGACTTGTGCCTTGTAGGTCTCGGCGTTTTCCTCGATCTGCTCGCGCGTGAGTGGCGGACGCGTGGCCGAGCGGCCTGTCGGGTCGCCGATCATGCCGGTAAAGTCGCCGATTAAGAAAATTGCGGTGTGGCCGAGATCCTGAAAGTGTTTGAGCTTGCGCAGAACCACTGTGTGCCCGAGGTGCAAGTCAGGGGCAGTCGGATCCATGCCGAGTTTCACGCGCAGCGGCTTTCCCGTGGCGCGCGACTTCTCCAGTTTGGCGCGTAGATCGGCTTCGCGGATGATTTCAGCGGAGCCTTTCTTGAGATACGTCAGTTGCTCGTCGACAGAGGCAAAGGTTGACATGGAAAAGACATTATAAGGAGAGGACTTGGCCCAGGCGGGAGCCCGGGCCAGAAAGCTAATGAATTACTCGGCTACCGCTTCCTTTTCAATCACCACCTTCAAATGCGCCGTCACTTCCTTGTGCAGTTTGACCGGCACGGTGAATTCCCCCAGGGTCTTCAGCGGCTCGTGGAGCTGGATCTGGCGCCGGTCCAGATTGATTCCCTTTTTCGCGATGGCGTCGGCCAAGTCGCCGGACGTGACCGAGCCGAATAAATGATCGTGCTCGCCCGAGCGCCGCTGGAACGATACCGATAGCCCCTCAAACTGCTTGGCCAGCTCTTCGGCCTGGGTCTTTTCTTTAGCCGAGCGGCGCACTGAGGCAGCCTTCATCTGCACGATGACAGCCTTATTGCCGGCGGTGGCTTGAATGGCGAGCTTGCGCGGTAGAAGAAAATTGCGTCCATATCCCTCGGCGACCTTGACCACGTCGCCGCGCGATCCCAGCTTGGTTACATCTTCTTTCAGAATGACTTCCATGATATGACTCCGAGTTTCTTGAGCTATCAGCTATCAGCTTTCAGCAAGTCCAGACCTGCAGCACAAATAAGCTGAAAGCTGACGGCTGATAGCTGGAAGCTGCTTTTTTACGATGCCCGCCCGGCAAACGGCAGCAAAGCGATGTTGCGCGCCTGCTTGATGGCAGAGGCTAGCCGATGTTGATGCGGCGAGCACACGCCGGTCAAGCGCCGGGGCACGATCTTGCCACTCTCGGCCACGAACTGGCCGAGCAGCCGGTAATCTTTGTAGTTGATGTCTGCGATTTTCTCGGTGCAGAACTTGCAGACTTTCTTGAGCCGGAAAAATTTACGTCCGCCTTCGCGCGGAGGACCGCCAGGGCCGGAACGCCCACCGCCTCCGCCGCCACCAAATCGGGGACGGTCTCCTCCAGAACGCTCACCGAAAGGCCGCGAGGGCCGATCGCCGGATGGCGCTGGTGCTTTTGTCTCTTCAGTCATAATGCTCCTTAGAATCAGTGGCCAGTGGTCAGTGATCGTTGATTCAAAGACCAGGGGCCAGTCAAATCATTTCACCTTAGAACCGGCCACTGATCACCGACCACTGGCCACTGTTCTTAAGCCGTTGCCGGAGTTTCCTCCACCGGAGGCGCGGGCTCTTCTTCCGCCGGAGCCGCAGGCTGCGCGCTCACTTTCTTCTTCGCGTCGCGCAGTTTCTTGATCTTGTCCAGGCGCTTCTGCTCTTCATCGATGCGCACAGTGAGGAACTTGATCACCGGTTCGGTAACGCGCAGGCGGCGTTCCAGTTCATGCACCACGGTGCCCGCGCCCTCGATCGTCATCAGAATGTAGACACCCTCGCGGAACTTGCGCACCATGTACGCCAGGCGCCGCTTGCCCATGCGGTCCACGCTCTTGATTGAACCGGCCGCCGCAGTTACCGTCGACTCCAGGTTCGAGATCAGCTTCTCTAAATCTTCGTCCGCCATGTCCGGCCGGACAACAAACATCAGTTCATAGGTACGATTCATTTGCCATCTCCAAATCTTAGGCAGTGGCCAGTGATTAGTGGTCAGTGACCAGCAACACCGGCTACCGCAAACACCATCTTCAGCGCAGGTGGTAGATTCTAATCACTAGCCACTGACCACTAGCCACTGCTCACTGCTCTTCCTTGCGGTTGAAGCGGTTCATCGCCGCCCCCGCACCTTCGGTCAAAATCACCTTCACCGCTTCTGCGGCGGTGTCGAGCATTCCGTCCACGACAGCCAGCGCGCCCTTGCTTAATGGCGCCAGCAAATACCGCTCACCGTCTTCGATCTTCTGCTCCGGGGCTACGCCCATCCGGATCCGCAGAAAATCCTGCGTACCCAACGCACCGATGATCGACTCGATGCCGTTGTGCCCCGCCGAACTGCGCCGCGTATGAATCCGCAACGTGCCCAGTGGAAAATCCAGCTCGTCCTGAACCACGATCAGGTCCGACTCCGGCTGCAGTTCATATTCCGCCACCAGCTCCCGAACCGAAATCCCGCTCAGGTTCATGTAGGTTTCGGGCTTGGCCAGCAGCGCCTGCCCGTCACCCACCTGAATTCTTGCCGTGAGCGCCCGGCACTGCCGGTTCCTGATCTCAACCCCGCGCTCGCTGGCAATGCGATCCACCGCCAGAAAGCCCAGGTTATGCGGCGTGAACTGATACTCGATGCCCGGATTGCCGAGACCAACGATCAGTTTCACGCAGTGACAGCCCATGTGGGGACAGCCGCCCCTTCGACAAGCTCAGGGCAAGCTCTCGGCTGTCCGGCCGAGCGCAGCTCGGCTCCTTTCGCCACGGAGCTATTTCTTCTCCTTCTTCTCGGCCTTCTTCTCGCCCTTTTCGGGCTTCTCGGCGCCAGCAGTCTCGCCCTCTCCCTCGACTTCCGTCTTGCCCTTCTTGATAACCTCGGGCTCTGTCGGAGCAGCTCCAGCTTCCGCCGCCACAGCTTCCGGAGTGGCCACTACTTCTTCCTTCACTGATGTCACGTGCGCCACAGGTTGATTCGCTTCCGATAAAAACTTTAGCTTCGCATTGTGCGGCAAATCCGAAACGCGCAGCACTTTGCCGAACGTAAGCTCGCTCACATCGACATCGATGTGACTGGGAATATCTCCGGGCAGGCACTCGATCTCGACTTCGCGCAGCATCTGCTCGAGAATTCCGCCCTCAGTCTTTACCCCAAGCGGCACGCCCTGAAGAATAATGGGCACGTTGACCCGCAACGCCCTGTCCATGGCGATACGCTTCAGATCGATGTGCAGCAGGTGGCCTTTGATCGGTTCATACTGCCAATCCACAATCATGACCTTGGATCGTTCGCCGCCATGCAGCGCGAGATCGAAAATGGTGTTGTGCCCACTGTCGGAGCGCAGAATGCGCAACACGTGACGGGGGTCCACGGTAACCGGCAGTGAGTCCTTTCCCGCGCCATAAATGACGCCAGGAATCTTGCCTTCTTGGCGCACCCGCCGGGCCTGGTTTTTGGTTCCCGCTTCCCGCGGCTGCGCTTCCAGAGTATTTTGTTCAATCGTAGTTGCCATAATTTCGCTTCCTGTCTTTGCGTTGTCGTCCCGAGCAAGCGTTCTTTGCGCAGCGAGGGATCTGGGCGAGCCGCACGATAATCGCGCGTTTGACTCACTTCCTTGTTAAAACTGCACCACTACCGTCTAGATAAATAACTTGCTGACCGAAGTCTCTTCGTGATTGGCCTGGATTGCCCGGCCTATCAATCCCGCAATCGAAAGCACACGAATCTTCGGCTCCCGCTTGGCCTCTTCATTCAAAGGGATGGTATTCGTGACCACCACTTCGCGAATCACCGATTTCGCAATATTCTCGACCGCCGGATACGACAACACCGCATGCGAAGAACACGCATAAACTTCCGTCGCTCCATTCTCCATCAGCGCGGTTGCGGTTTTCACCAGCGTGCCCGCCGTATCGATCAAGTCGTCGATGATCAAGCAGGTCCGCCCCTTCACGTCGCCAATCACGTGCATCACTTCGGCGACGTTCATTTCCACGCGCCGTTTGTCGACGATGGCCAGTGCCGCATCCACCTTCTTAGCGAAAAACCGCGCCCGCTCCACGCCACCTGCGTCCGGTGAAACCACCGTCAAGTTCGGCAGGTTCAGCTTGCGGAAGTGATCCACCAGCACCGGCGAAGCAAACAAGTGATCCACCGGGATATTAAAAAATCCCTGCAACTGCGGCGTGTGCAAATCCACGATCAGCGCGCGGTGCGCTCCCGCGGTAGTCAGCAAATCCGCCACCAGCTTCGACGAAATCGGACTGCGCGGCTTGTCTTTGCGATCCTGCCGCGCGTAACCGAAATAAGGCATCACCGCCGTGATTCGCCGTGCCGACGCGCGCTTCAGCGCATCGATCATCAGCAACAGCTCCATCAGGTGCTCATCCACGCTCGTGCTCGTGGCGCCATCCTTATGAGCGGCGCGACATGTCGGCTGCATCACGAACACATCACAGCCTCGCACGTTCTCCTGGATCTGCACATACGCCTCGCCGTCGGCAAAGCGGATCACCTGCGCCTGTCCGCGCTGCATCCCCAGGAACTGACACACTTCGTCAGCCAGAGGCTCGTTGGCGGTCCCGCTGAAGATCTTGAATTTCTCGTCCACCCGCGCGCGGGGTTTTCGATCCGCCTTCTCCTCGGGCATAGGTGGGACGTTCTTTTCCGTCTTCTCCGCTTTTTCCGTCGGCGTGACTAAAGTGGCCATAGTGAGCTCTTAGCCTTTAGCTGTTAGCCCTTAGCGCGAACCTTCAACTCTCCGCAACAGGCTAAGAGCTAAAAGCCAAGAGCTAAAAGCTGTTTTTCTGGCTGGGCCGCTAGGATTCGAACCTAGACAAAGTGCTCCAAAGGCACTTGACCTACCATTAGTCGACGGCCCAGTACTGCAGTTTCAAGTTTCCGGTTTCCAGTTTCAGGTCTTTTCAAAACTGAAAGCCGGCATCGGGTAAAAGACTGATAACCCTATTAAACAACCAGAAACTAGAAACTGGAAACAAGAAACTTTTTCCAGTACTCCCGCCTCGTCAGCGTGACCGTCGCCTGCGCGCTCCAGCCCTGCTTCCGAAGTCTCGCCGCGGCCGCACGCGCCGACTCTTTCGAAGCGAACAGCCCGTACAACGCTGATCCGGAGCCCGACAGCGACGCATACTTCGCGCCCGTGCGCTCCAGCGCACTCTTGCCTTCACTCAGTTCGGGATACTCAGGAAAGACGACTTGTTCAAAGTCGTTCTTGATCCCGGCCCGGACAAGCCCGAGAAGTGGATTCTCGCGCCGGCCCCTTCTAAAAGGAGCACCGGAGTAGCTCTCGCCCAGCCACGCCGAAAGCTCACGGCCAAGCTCACCCATTCTATCGGATGCCCCCGGCACCGTCAATTTATCCACCTCACCCTGTGTGGGACCGAGTCGCTGACCCGGCCATGCAGGTGTGGGGACAGCCGCCCTCGGCTGTCCGGCCGGGCGAAGCCCGGCAGCTTTCGCCGACGTTACCGCAACCCCTGCCACCCTTCGATCCCACTGCGCAAACGCCTTTGGCGTCGACACCCCCACCTCCGGAGTCACCACCACGCACCCCATCGACGCCAAATCCTCCAGCGGATAAACCTGCTCCCCTCGGCCCACTCCCAGCACCCTCCCGCCCACCAGAAACAGTGGCAAATCGGAGCCCACTTCCGCCGCAATCCGCAACCGCTCCGCTGTGGGTAGAAACTTCTTCAACGCCCACTCTAACCCCAGCAGCGCAGCCACCGCGTTCGCCGACGCCCCACCGAGCCCGCCCTGCACCGGCAACCGCTTCACGATCTCAATCGTGACCCGCCCCTTGGCGTTGATCTCCTGCATCGCCTTCTCAGCAATTCGAAAGCAAGTGTTCGAGTCATCCTTCGGCACTCTCGGGTCGGCGCACTGAATTTCAATCCCGCTCCCTCGCGCCACACTCACGCGAATCACGTCATGCAGCCCAATCGTTTGATACACCGTCAGGAGTTCATGAAACCCATCCTCCCGCAGCGCGCCAATGCGCAGCCCAAGGTTAATCTTCGCGAAGGATCGAACCCTTACGGTCATCGCTGCATGATTGTAAGGTCAAACTGCGGAATTTCGATCTTCCTCAGCAAATACAATTCGATTCTTCGGTCCCAGGTGCATATAATGTGCCGGAAAAAGAGTTCTCGATTTGGCCACATATTCGATTTCCGGAGAGGACGTTTTCCCCATTCTGTTCCTCGCTGCCGTGGTCCTGCTGACATTCAGGGCCCTGGCCTGGAATTATGCGAAGAGGCTGCTAGCCGGAGGATGGGCGACCAGCCAGGGAACAGTAGAATTCGGAAGCGTCGAAGAACGCAGAACTCGCTATGGCAAGTACTACATCGCTCGAATTGACTACTCCTACTCGGTCAATAGCGAATATTATTCTGGCTCCCGGGAGAGGCTGTTCTTCCGCGAAAGCTCGGCCGACAGATTTGTCGGCACCATGAAGGGCAAAATGGTTTTTGTGCGTTCCAATCCCAACCATCCAGATCGTTCCGCATTATTGAAAGAGGATCAACCTGGAGGCTGGCCCGCATAAGTCCTTCGCCCGAAATATTACCCTGGTAATCTAGGCCCCTGCGGCAAATGAGAGCACTCTTATAGTTAGTGTGGTGATTTTAATCACACCAACCGTCTCCCCAGGTTCCTCACGGTTGGGATAAGCACGACCGCAAACACGAGTGCTGACCCGCAGAGGCAGACCCTGTCAGCACTGTCCCGCAAGATGGGTGTAAGCCGTTGCTCGCGGAGCAAGATCGATCGACCCAAATTTCAGCCCGCGTTGCACCGCGACTTCGCAAGCGCGAGCAACGGGCGGTGGGCTATCAGGGAGTATTTGTATGCGGACTCTGATCACTCGTTATTCGTTGCTGCTTTCGCTTCTGGGGGTTGCGCCTTTTGCGGCCGCGCAGACCAACTATAAAGTCATCTCCGTCACCGACGGTGGCACCATCTCCGGCACCATCAAATGGTCCGGCCCGGTCCCTCGCGACCTGAATTTCCCCGTTACCAAAGATCCTCAGATCTGCGACCCGCAAGGTAAGAAAACCGTCAGCCTCGAACGCCTCATCGTCGGCCCAGAGGGCGGCGTAGCCAACACCATCGTCTATCTCAAGAACATGTCCGCCGGGAAAGCGCTGCAACTCCCCGAGCAACGCCGTCATCTGGACCAGCGCCGCTGCCACTACATTCCCCACATTCTTCTTGTGCCCGAAAAGGCCGAACTGCAGATGCAGAGTTCCGACGCCACCCTGCACACCATCCACATGGATGGAGCCGCTACCTACAACCTGCCCTTCCCTTTCCCCAATCAAATTAGCTCGCGCAGCATGTCAACGCCCGGCCTGGTCAATCTTCGCTGCAATGGCGGCCACGTATGGATGAATGCCGAGATGATGGTCGTCCCTCATCCCTATTACGCCGTCACCGACGAGAGCGGTCGCTTCGAATTCACCAGCGTCCCTCCCGGCGCCTATCAGATCGTCGCCTGGCACGAAGGCTGGAGCCTGGCGGGCAAGGAACAGGCGTATGACGTCCTCACCGAGCACGCGGTTCAGCGCCCTATCTTCACCGAGCCGAAGACGTGGGAAAAATCAGTCACCGTGCGCGCCAATCAGCCCAGCGCGGTAAATTTCGTGTTGGGAAATAAGTAGGGTTTGCTCGTGTGGGGCGGGCGCCCTCGCCCGCCAAATGCCGGCAGCGGCTGAAAAGCTTGGAGACAGTTGAGGTTCTGAACTTCATAGATATTTGACTCGGTAGCAAGCCTTTGCCGGGTTTGAAGAATTTTCTCGTGGTTAGATTTCGCGGGCGAGGGCGCCCGCGCCACACTTACCCGCGCCGCTTATACAGAATCGCAAACTCAAATCCCGCATTCGCCGGAAACAACTCCGCCACTTTCCGCAATCGCTCGGCGAGAGCCGAAGGCGCCAGCAGCGGATAATCGCGCTCCCGCAGATCGTAGTAGTCCACATCCAAAAACAGCGACAACAAATAAATCGAAATCGTATCCGAAAACGTCGCCTCGAAATATTCGTTCTTAAACCGTTCCGCATCAGCGCCGCCGGCTAAAGCCAGCTTGCGGGCTTCCCAGGCGTCCAGAGAAGTCTCCCCTCGCGTCCCCGCCTGAACCTGCTTCCATGCCAGCTCGCTGAACTCGTGCGACAGTCCGGCAATCTCCACCAGCGCATGTCCCACGTTGATATAGAACTCGAAAGCCACGGAAAACTTGTCGTCCGTCAGCCGCGTGGAGATAAACACGCACTGCGAATCGCCCAGATTCAGATTGCGATGGCACACCGCGTTGTCGCTGAGCGCAACATCATAGCGGTCCGCAATCAGTATTTCTTCCCCCTGGCTCACCGTCAGCGGCACAAAATAATAAGCTTTGCGCTTGAGAGCAGAGGCAATCTTGGTGGGCACCGCCGCAATCATCCGCTCCAAGTCAAACGAGGTAACGGAGTTCTCCCCCGCCACGGCGTAGCAAACCCCATTCGCCGCCTGCGAAACCGGCGTCATCCGGACCACATCCGCGGGGCTCCGCGTAATAGCTGGCGCTGCCTGCGACATTCTTGCTCTTTTATACACTACGAATCCTCGTGTAGAGCGGGCGCGGGCGGACAGCCTCATCTGGACAAGCTTGTGTGGAGCGGGCACTCCTCCCCGCTGCCTTTGCTTTTGACTTTGACTCTGCCTCTTGACTCGATGAGGACTTCCTCAGGCCACTCCGGAAGGCCTGCACCAACGTGGACGAGCGGCGCTTCAACGCCGCGTAAGCCGTCGATGATTGATACGCGCTTCAGCCCCTTGTAGCCGCGCCAGAATGGAATTTCGGGAGAAACCGCAGCACGAAGCCACCCGACTCCAGCCCCGACAGGGGCGGCACCACAGTCCCGCGCTACTGTCCCCGATCCTATGTCAGGTCCTATCACGCCTGTGTCGGGGATCAACACTTTAGCGAGCTCGATAGCCCACGTACGATCTTATGACCGCCTGCCGCCGGTTGAGAGCTTGCAGAATTCCGGGAAATATGCACTTTACAAACCCATGCGGTTCGACTTAATGTTGGCGCATGGCAAACGATGAACTCAATCTGTTCGCATTGGCTCAACACTTTAGCGACGAAGACAAGGCGCGGGAATTTATCGAAAAGCTCCGCTGGCCGGATGGTCAGGTCTGCCCCCACTGCGGACAGATCGACAACGCCTATCGCCTAAAGCCAAAGCCTTCCAAGAAGGGCACGCACGTCCGCAAAGGCGTGTGGAAGTGTGGCGGGTGCCGTGAGCAGTTCACCGTTACCGTGGGAACAATCTTTGAGGATTCCCATATTCCCTTGAGCAAGTGGCTGCTGGCATATCACCTGCTTTGTGCCAGCAAAAAAGGCATGTCCGCCCATCAGCTTCACCGGATGTTGAAAGTCACCTACAGGAGTGCATGGTTCATGGTGCATCGGATTCGCTACACGATGATCCAAGAGCCTTTGTCATCGAAACTGGCCGGAGTAATTGAAATTGACGAGACTTCTACACGCTGACCAAAGAGGTTGCGTTGACCGCAGCGAAGCGCGAGGCGGAACTCAAAGACCTAACCGACAAACACAGGGCCAAGAGGAGTAAGAATAAAGCCGAAACAGAAGACGAGAAGCTTGATCGCATTTGCGAGAATAGGCGCAGGAAGTGGGACTGCTTTCATATCGCCACAGCGCAACACATCGGGTGTGGGGAGCTTTACACTACGGATACGGACTTGCAGAAGCGCCCAAAACAACTGGGACTAAGAGGTCGTAAGGCGTTGACACCAGATGCACCCATGAAGACTATCAACGGGCCTATGTTTGAAAATGTCGAACCCCCGAAGGACCTTACATGAGCGAAGGAAACAAACAGCCGAGAGTGACCAACTCTAAGCCGATCCCTCACATTCCCCTCCCGTTCAAGGAAGTGATCGTGGACGTGTTCAAGGTGAAACCGCCGGAAAAACCGGCAAAGAAGAATCGTCGGACCAAGGAGAATAGATAGCTGCTACAGTCGTTCCACGGTGTAATACAGGGAATACATGCTCCCATCTGCGTTACCTGGAACCCAATAGGTCACAGGAACCCCACCGACAGCCTCAAATGTGACAGTGTTCCCTGGCCAATCCACCAGACCAGGAGTTGCAAATGCATGGGACGGAGTCGAGCCGCCGTACCAACTCAGCATGTTATTCGTCTCTTCTGCGCCTGCGTCGTCTGTCCAACTGAGGATGTAGTTCCATTCACCACCGTTTACAGGCTTGGTAACGGTCACGTACACCGAAAGGCGATACAGACCAGTTTGTGCGGGTGTGAAGATCGTCGTTGTATTAGTCGGGGGCGTCTGATTAGTCAGTCGCCCGTGCGCCACGACAACAGGGGAATGGATGCCAGTGGGAGCGCCCGCTGACCTGCTGTTGCTCACAGCAATCATGCCCAGCAAAATAACCGCTATGCACAGAGTCTTGTTCATGAAATGCCTCCCACGCCGGAAATCTAGGCGGGCCGGATTGTACCACTTCCGATGGGTTTGTAAAAGATATAATTCCGCAGAATTCTCTTGACTTCGATTCTCAAACGAGCCATCCTATCTCTACACGCATTAGATCTTTGACATCCGAATAGCAATGAGATAACTTCCCTGAATGCAATATTTTGCGGCTCCGGCCACTGATTCCAAGGCACTTTAGGCAAAGCAACATCCCATAAGTCCTTTGAATGGAATATTTTGCAAGCAAGTCCTTTACTTCCAATATTTTAGCCGGATTCGAGCCAGATCGTGAGCCCGTAACTCATTGATTCCAGATATTTTACTCATTTCGATCCGTTATTTTTTTAATCCAGATCGCGGTCCGGCCAGAGTCCCAGATCCCAACATGGGTGTAGCCTTAGACCATGCCCCCGACCCCGCGCCCTCCCCGCTGGTATGCGATTCCGGTGCGCGTCCTGCTGGTCACGTTCATCGGCACGCTGATCTCGTTCGCGGTTGGCTTGCTGCTGGGGATTTTCGGGACCGTGGTGTTGTCGTCTCTGCGCCACGTCAATCCAAACATGACCGTGGCCTATCGCCACATCGCCCTGCCAGCGGCAGCAGTCGCGGGAAGCATCGTCTTTGTGCTCGCCCTCACCCTGGAAATCCGCCACTACCGCCAGTCGAAGACGCTGTCCGCAATTGCGAGAGTCAGTTGATGCCGAGCAAAACCCGTCCCCGCATCGCCATCCCCATGCCGCACTCGCTCGACCGCGAATACGCTGAGCGCGCCATTCCCCAATACGAGCGCGCCGTCGAGCAAGCCGGAGGCGAGCCCGTCCGCATCCCCCTCGATCAGACCCAAGCCGAATGGATGAAGGAAGTCACGAAGCTCATCGAGCGCTGCGACGCCGTGCTACTGCCCGGCAGCAACGCCGACGTCGATCCCGCGAAGTTCGGAGCAACGCGCTCGCCACGCACCGCAGCCGCCGACCCGCGCCGCGACGCCGTCGACGGCCTTCTCCTACAAGACGCCTACAACCTGCGCAAGCCCGTGCTCGGCATCTGCTACGGCCTGCAAAGCCTCAACGTCTACCGCGCCGGATCGCTCATCCAACACATCCCAGATTTTCTACCGGAAGAGTTGCGCAGCCGCGTGGATCACGAAGCCGGAAAGAAAGTCGCGGTCGCCCATGCCATCGAGGTTGAAAGAGATTCCAAGCTCGCAGAGATCTTGTGCGGGGACAGCCGCCCCCGGCTGTCCAACCGAGCGCAGCTCGGTGCCCAGGAAGGGCACGGCTTCAGCAGTGCTGATAAGGGCTCGGAACAGATCCGGGCGTTAGCCTCTGAGGGAAGCAAACTCGTCGTGCCGGTAAATTCCTCCCACCACCAATCGGCCGACAGGATTGGCCAAGGCCTACGAATCTCCGCGCGCTGCCCCGACGACGGCATCGTCGAAGCGCTGGAAGGCACCGCTCCCAATCACTTCGTGCTTGCCGTGCAATGGCATCCGGAGCGATCCGTGGAGGCAGACCAACCTTCACGCGCCATCTTCCGCGCCCTGATCGAAGCCGCAGCAAAATGAAAGCTACTTCGCTTTCTTCCGCGCCTTGTTCGAAGTGGCAAGCTTCTCCAGCAACACGACCACGTGCGCGATCGCGGCATTCTCCAGATTGAGTCCTTCCGGAGTCTTCGCCTTCAGGCCAACGCAATCGGCGCGCACTCCCAGCAACCGCGCCACGCGCATGCGAATCGCCGTCGCATGCGGTCCAATCTTCGGCGCGGCGAGAATCAGGCTGGCGTCGAGATTCGCCACCCCGTATCCTGCAGCCCGCACGCGTTTCAGCGCCTCGCGCAGAAAGACCACTGAGTCCGCCCCCTTCCACTTCGGATCGGATGGTGGAAACAGCGCGCCGATGTCGGGAGCGGCCACGGCCCCAAGCAACGCGTCGGTGATGGCATGCAGCAGCACGTCGCCATCGGAGTGTCCGCCCAGACCTTTCTCGTGCGCCAACGTGATCCCGCCGATCTTCAGTGGAATCCCCGGACGAAACTCATGCGAATCGAAACCATAGCCGATTCGCGTGGCAGGGCTGGTCGTTAGTCGTTGGTTGTTGGTGGTTGGCATGCAGAGTCAGTGCCGATCCGCACCCTTCAAGTAGAACTCGGCAAGTTCCATGTCGGCTGGGGCGGTGATCTTGATATTGCGAGGCGAACCCATCACCACGGCTACATCGTGTCCTGATCGTTCCACCAGCGAAGCCTCGTCGGTGCCAAGGAATCCATCGGCCGTCGCCTCATCGAAAGCCTTCTTGATGACGCTGTAGCGAAAACCTTGCGGAGTCTGCGCCATCACGATGCCGGCGCGTGGAATCGTCGCTTTGATCAGCGCGCCCTCCGCAGTGCGCTCGACTTGCTTCACCGTGTCGACGGCAGGCAGGCCGGCGATCGCGGCACCATATTTTTGCGCCGCGTCAATGACTTGCTGAATGATCTCGGGAGTCACGAAAGGCCGCACTGCATCGTGCACAAGAACAATATCATCCGCCGCCGCTGCCACCGCATTCAACGCGTTCTCTACCGACTGCTGGCGGTGCTCGCCGCCAGCCACAAGCTCCACGTTCTTCTTCAGCACATCTTTCGCTTCGCTGTCGAGCCGCGCGCGAAATGCCGCAATTTCGTTCTCCCGCAGAGCGATCCATATCTCGCTCACTGCGTCGACGGCGGCAAATCGGCGAAGAGTATGAATGAGAATCGGAGTGCCGCCAAGTTCGGTGAACTGCTTCGAAGGGGATGCTTTCTGCTTGCCCTTTGCGCCGGCGGATACCGGGGCCATGCGTGTACCGAGACCCGCTGCCGGAATTATGACAATCACCTTCATCGCGGGCTGCAAGTATACGAGCGGAGACCAGGGAGTTCAAATGTTAAGAGGGCTTCTATCGCCGACTGTCGACGAGAGAACCGCGAGCATCAAGAGATCCGAGGGGTTTGTCTCCGCGTCCCTCGGCGCACTCTGCGGTGAAAAGCTTTCGCGGTCACAACGGAGTTCTCTAGGGCTGGGGCTTGGTCTCCACTAGCGTGTTCGGAACCACCGCCGTGGTGACGGCTGTGCCACTGACCACCGGAACCGCGGGCGGGACGGCGACGGTGGTTCTGCTAAACGCGCGTTCATCCCATTTGCCGAAGATCATTTTTCCAGCAGTAGTCTGCAGCACCGACGTAACCGACACGTCGATAGTCTTGCCAATCATCTTGCGCGCGTTGTCCACGACCACCATAGTGCCGTCATCCAGATAAGCGACGCCCTGGTTGTACTCCTTCCCTTCTTTCAGGATGAACACTTTCATGATCTCGCCCGGCAGTACGATGGGCTTGAGCGAGTTGGCCAGTTCGTTGATGTTCAACACCTCGACGCCCTGCAACTGCGCCACCTTATTCAGGTTGAAGTCGTTGGTGATGATCTTGCCCTCGTAGACTTTAGCGAGTTCGATGAGCTTAAGATCGACCTCGCGGACGGCGGGGAAATCGTCCTCCACTATCTGGATCGATAGAGTTGCCATTTTCTGCAGGCGCTGCAGAACGTCGAGGCCGCGACGACCGCGGTTGCGCTTCAGGGAGTCGGCAGAATCGGCCACCAGTTGCAGCTCGCGCAAAACGAACTGCGGGGTGACGATGATGCCATCGAGGAAGCCGGTTTCGGCGATGTCGGCGATGCGGCCGTCGATGATGAC
>WNFC01004588.1_pt1 | contig 15049 bp, 10 predicted proteins | sample 5400541 | NCBI WGS metagenome assembly WNFC01 (sample SAMN13153342, study PRJNA577476) | soil metagenome | isolation source: 120 cm saprolite under Douglas fir tree site 2 hole 2 replicate 1 | place: USA:California | collected 2015-04-18
TCCAAACAGCTGCGCGGCCTGGAACCGCCGCGCTTCCAGCGCAGCAAAATCCCGGTGAGCACCACGAGTCGTCGGCATGACCTAGCATGGCAGCGTACCGCATGAAACTCGTTACTCTATTTCGCAAAGGTCATTAGCGGAAGGAATCTCCGGGCGGATAGGTCGCTCCGTGACTGACGATGAGCAGCAATCTCTGAAGGTGGGCTTTATAGACAGAGTATTGGGAGAATGGGACGATCAAAAGGGTGACGTTCGGCGGCATGCCGCCGACATTCTTCAGAGCAACGAGACCGAGCAGCGGCTCGACCTCCATAAGGCAATCCTCCAGCTCTTTGCGGGAGAACTCACTCCTCGCATTATCACTACGAACTTTGACCGCCTGTTGATCCGGGCGCTGGAGTCAGAGGGTCTGGCCACCGAGGACCGTTGGAGGATTATGTATGCTCCGGATCTCCCCCCAGCGAGACGGTTCAGTGGCATCTGCTTCTTACATGGAAGCGTCAACGAGCCGGCAGAGATGGTGCTTACAGACAAGGATATTGGTCGTGCCTATATGGATGAAGGCTGGGCCTTGCGATTCGCTCACAGTACATTCCAGCGGTTCAGCGTGCTTTTCATCGGATATAGCCTAGAAGACCCCCCTTTACGCTACCTGAGCCTGGCCTTGGAGGGTACGGAGGATAGGGGTCGTTGGGCTCTCCTACCTGAGCCGACTGAACCGTCGAAAAAAGACGCCATCACGCTTGACTGGCGGAGACGTCACGTTGAGCCAATCTGGTATCCAGTCAAAGACCGCGACTACCGTGCCTTAGGGCGAACAGTACATGCATGGGCTACCGATAACGCGATGTCCTTTCTCGATCGGAGAAGTGTCCTCGCTGGCGTTGGGAAGGCGAAGCCTAGCCATCTCAAGCCTCATGAGCTCAATCGCGCAAGATATTTCCTTCAAGACCCACCTTCGCTACGCGACTTCGTTCAATCAGCGCTTGACATCGAATGGTTCGAGACCTTGGTCACATGGGGGCACTTTGATTTTCTGATGAAGGGTCTGGGAGGTCCGAAGGAGACGGACGGGCCTCTAGCGCAGACGTTGGTCCGATGGATGTTTCTAGATCCCGTCCATATGGTGGGGAGCCTTAGCGTTCACCGCAGGACTCTGCATTCGATGATCCTGGAGCAATTCTGCCGAGAGTATGAGAAGGGCAACACGGAGAAGGTCGACGCCTTTATGCTCCGAGGAATTCTGGAGTTTTTCAGGCCTGCCATTGACAAGGCACCGTCACTCGCATTGCTTACACTCAACATAAAGCGGATGTTAAGCACACTGATTGACGTCGGATACAACGAAGATGCATGTGCTCTCTTTGCAGCGCTATTACGGACTTATAGTGCGATCACGAAAAGTCGTAGCCTTGAATACGAATACGCAAAGAGTCAAGGACGGGAGACAGGTTCGATCGAGGAGTACGAGCTACATTACGATCTGCACTTTGAGAGCGACCTGGCTGAGCATGTGGCGAAGGAGGTATTCAGCCGTGTCCTCAGTCCGCGGATTGGAGCGTTTGGCCTGAAGCTTGCGTATTGTCTGACAGGAAGACTTCTTGAGTTGCGTGCTATTGGAAGTCTGGGCCAGAGGCATCAATTGTCCACAGAGCATTTGCGATCTGCCATCGAGCCACACGAGCAGGACTCCTTCCGTCACGACCCAATCAACGTCGTATTGGATCTTTTGCGGGACTGCTGGGACGCTTTGCTCAGGGTGAATCGTGCCCAAGCGGAGGACGTATATTGGTCGTGGCTACCGCTAAAGGACGGGTTATTCGAGCGCCTCTGTCTGTACGCGTTTAGACGAATGATCGAGGCCGAGAATGATTGACCATGAGGATGCGTTGAACATGCTCCTTGGAGAGAACGGTGCCTTGTGGCGCAGCGAAACTAGGCACGAAGGTACTCTTCTTCTAAGGGCCCTCTACGAGAGAGATGCGGGCGTGCGTCGAAGAATCGTGTCGGCAATCCTGGCAGGCCCTCCGAAGCACTCCTTGAAAGGGGAGGATGCTGACGTAAGGCGCGAGTATTCCATTTTTGAACTTCTGGCGTTCCTGCAATCTGAAGGCATGATCCTTCTGCCAGAAGGTGAGGAGAGACTGGCCGAACTTAAGGCAAAGCATCCCCCCTGGGAATTGTCGCCGTATCCGGGCATGTCTAGTTGGGTGGAAGCCGGATGGGTAGGAAGGAGCGTCGTCGTAGATGATGTTAAGTCACTAGGGCCCGATGAGATCGTGGGTCGAGTCATGGCGTTTGAGGGTAGTTTCGATCGGCGGAATGCGTTAGAGGCTGTCGGAAGCGCCATCGGTCAGAATATTCGGTGGGGACTTGAAGTCTTGGACCGTCTGAGGACCCGGGTTCACGACCTGCCCGAGGAAGCAGTAAATCCTATTTTGTGGGGGCTTCGCGCTGCGATCAGTGACGGTACGAGTAACGTGGAGAGGGATAGGGCAGAATCGCTGTTGAACGCCCTTGGAGAACTCGTCGAGGCGAGGTCGGTTCCGGCGATGTGGTCGAGTCTTCCAAGCGTCATCAAGGAGCTCGTTGGAAAGCTGGGTCTTCCTGTGGAGAGTTGGAATGGCTTAGCGATTCGGCTTGGGGCCATGTTCGAAGAGTTTGACTACGAAAGAGTGGATGAAGAGCGACCGATCGAATGGCTCCAAAGAGCGATAAATCACCCTTTTGGGGATGTTGCTGAACTCTACATTGGCGCAACGCACGAGTTGGCACAGAAACAGGCTCAAACGAATCTGGCTGTATCGTTCGAACCCTACGGCGAACAGTTCTTTGAGCGGATGTTGGAACGCTATGGCAGAGGGTCGCGCTATGGATACTGCCTTCTGACTCAACGTCTCAGTTGGGTAGAGGCTGTGTCGGCAAGACTTGCCGAAAGACTACGGGGAGTGTTTGACTGGAGGGACGACGGCGAGAGGACGTTGGTTGCATGGTCCGGATACTTGTGGAGTCAGGCGTTGTCCAAGCGCTTAGTAGAAGAGTTTGAGACGACGTACGTTGAAACTGGGAGGCGACATCGGAAGTTTGGTGAGTCGGAGCGACGTGGGCTGACGAGCCATGTGGCCGCGGTATTCTGGTTTCGGCTCGCGAGCCTGAGCCAGCTGTGTAAGTACGCAGCGGTGGTCGACTCTGACTTGCGTACTGCGTTGCTTCACGGATGGCGAGAACACCTGAAGAGCGGTGACCCCGGCCGTGCGAAGCAGTTGTTCGACGAGATCGTGTATCCGTATTGGGAGTGGTGTGGGCGGCAGAGTTTCTTCAACAGCCCGGAGGGAGATCGAGAGCGCTTCGGATTTTGGGAGTTGATGCCGTACTTTGACTTGTCATTTCCGCAAGCAGCGCGCAAGGCCGTCGAGCTTCGCCCGTCGAGTATTCAGTTTCCACACTTGTTCGTACGAGAGCTCAATAGGCCTGCGATGCTTGGAAACCCGAACGAACTAGTTGAAGTGCTAGTAGCGTTGCTAGAGGCGGATGGTCGTGCAGAATGGGAGGGGAATGAATGGCGCCGACTATGGGAAGGCATCAGGGAGAGGGCACCCTCGAGGTTGGAGGATCTGAGAAACATGCTGGCGCGAAGAAATGTACTTCGCGATCTATAGGTGAGAGGACGAAGAGGGTTGTCGGGTGTTCGGTGTTTGATGGAGGACGAGTGGCAGATAGGCGATAGAGTGGGGGGCAGTGCTCGGTGGTTCAGTGGGCGAGTCCATTGAAGCGTGTCGGCCGGCGGCGAATCGACGATGCGTTGTTCGAGTGCTTTTGGAAACGGAAGGAATCACTTGCAGAATTCAAGTCCCCTTGTGAGGGTTGTTGACTCGACGTTGTCGAAAGGCTCAATTCAAAACAGCTAGCGCGTGGCGGACAATGAACACGGGTTCAAATCCCGCGTCGGCCGCGCCTTCATCCGAATGCTTTGTTCTCTTACCTCGAAGCCTTTCCGCGCTTACCCGCGTAAGCTTCTCTTTGATCCAGCACCAGCCGTCACCTGATTGACTCGGACTGTACTCGTACCGAGTGACTTGATTTTATCGGGTTTCGTCCGTCTTGATTGAGGACGGGGATGAAGTCTAAGGGCGCGAATGAGAACGAATCGCGACGAATCATGTGTCTGATGGTGGGGATGGCGTCGGGTCTGAAAATCCTGGTGTCGGCGGTTCAATCCCGTCCCTGCCCACCACTCTTTTCAAGCACTTGCCCACCACCGATTTTTCCCCGACGTGAGTTTGTGACCGGATTTGTGACCAACTCAGGCACACTCCAGAGCATTCGGGCGCAATCTTGTACGCGTCTCCATCCTCTAATCCGTTGTCACTGACGAGTTAGCGGCGTCCGAGCTTAGCGATGCGCTACGAGCCTCGTCAACCTTCCCGGTATTTCCCCGAATAGACTTCCTAAGCAGCTAATCGGGCTTGGGAGGCTTCTCAACAATGACGTAGGGGTTGGCGACTTCGCGAGCGTCTAGCTTGAGGTCTGCTATCTCGAAAAGAGCACAATGACGCAAGTCGGCCACCTTCCGGTCAAAGAAGGCGATACTGTGCCCAGACTCGTGAATATGAGCCGCTGGAACACGGACATGGCTGACGCTCCCCTCGCTGCCCTTTTCCCGGAGGACATGGGCAATCGGGGGCGGAACGTCCTGAGCGTGGCCGAGACCGCTCTTAGGTTGGCCCAAGCGTCCTCACATGTCCGGTTTGTCGGTTACCACTGGAGGATCTCAGGGAACTTTGTGTTCGAGTGGAAGGACGCAGCGGACATGGGCGAGGCAGAAAGGGCCGGTCAGCAGGTCACGCAGTTGCGCTGTCTCGCCCGCCCCTTTCAGGGATTGAGGCAGGTGGACGCCGCGGTGCCAGCTGGCGCACATGTCATCAGAAACTCTGTTCTTCTCAATAAGGACTTGGGCACATGGCGCGTGATCTTCGTTGCCCTATCCGAACCCGTTCCAACCACTCTTCGCGCAGCTGGTGACTTGACGCGCCGAGTGGCGGTTCTTTCTTGGCCGTCGGAACGAGACGTTCTCTGTGCCTACGACCGACCGGGAGAGAGCGGGGACGTTGGCCAGGTTACCCGGGCGGTCGTCAAGGCAGTGAAGCGGTCTGGAGGGTTGCACGCCGTATACGGCACTGGCCGCGCGGTAGGGGTCCTCAGAGATCTCCTCGCCTGGCGGGGTGTGAGCCGGATCTGATTACGACGATGCGTTCTTAGATCCTGCCGTTCTAGGAATAATCAAAAGCCGCGTGAGAGTAGACGCGACTTCTGCGGTTCCGACCTGCGACAGCCAAGGAGCAGCAGGGCCCGGGATTGTACGGGGTTTCTTGCTCGAGCTCGGACAGGACGAGCTAGCATGCACAGCATTGTGCGGGAACCGTGTTCACGGCGACTGGATGTCAGTTCGAAGATACGCCGCGACGCGCTCGGGAGATCGCTCGCGGATCGACGTAACTGCCTCGTTGTAGGCCTTCTCCTGCTCGGACATGTCGACAGCAGCGATCACCTCCGGCGGATGCGGCACGTCAGGCCGTGCGGTGTTACGCGTGAGCAGAGCGGAGAGACGATCGAGAGAGGGAGCGCCTTGATGGCGCCGGTCGACATCGGGGGAGTAGCTTCCGTTCCCAAAACGTTCCCCGAGGAACTGCAGGACCGATGTGTGATCGAAGAGGCCGTGCGAGACCGTGCTGGCCTCGACAAATGGCGAGATGACCAAGCCGGGGACTCGGACGCCGAGCGTCGAGAACGGATCGTACGGGCCCGCCGGCGGGGTCGTGATCGCCGGTGGCTCAACGTGGTCGAAAAATCCGCCGTGCTCGTCATAGGTGACGAGGATTGCGCATTTCGACCAGATCGCCGGATCGGCACTGAACGCTCGGTAGACTCGGGCGAGGAACCGCTGACCGAAGTCGATCGATGACGGTGGATGGTCGTCGTTTGGCGGGGCGGAGTGTCCGAAGGGAATGTCGGTGTAGTCGGGCTCGAGAAAGACAACGTTCGGGAATGGATCCGCCTGCTTCAGATCCGCTTCCAAGTAGTCTAGCCAGCGAAACCGCGGATCCTCATTGAGTGGCTTGTGGTCATCGTCGCCTATGGTCTGCATCCACTTCCGCATAAGCCCGATGAAGGGCACGATCCCATCGTGGTAGACACGCCATCGAATGCCCCGAGCGGTAAGCCAGTCATACACGAGATCTTGATCCGGCAGGTAGAGTGGCGCGTTATCGCCGACCTTCGTGAACCCGGCGAGCGCCATGAGCCGGTTCGGCTGGGTGCCGGCCGGGAGCGCTGAGAACCACCGATCGCAGACGGTGAAGTTCCGAGCGAAGAAATCGAAAATCGGGACTTCGGGCGCCGTGTAGTACCCCATAACGTGGGACAGCGACCGCGGTCGCTGCTTGCGCTGCGCGTAGCTCGCAACGAACCCCGTCATGGGTCCGGCGGCGCCGGCGCTCGTGCCGAGCTGAGTGGCGATGGTCGGCCGGGTGTGGGGTGGGTCGTCAATCTGCCGATCCGTGAAGGCATGTGGCGCGAACGGGCGGCCGTCGAGCAGGTTCGTGTAGCGCTGGACCCATGCTGGGTCGAGGCTCACGCCGTCGACGGGCGGTCGCATGGCGTTCCAGGGAAGCAGGTTGAGATAGCCGAGCATGTGATCGAATGAGCGGTTTTCCATCATCAGAATGACGACGTACTCGATAGAGGCTAGTCCACTCTGGGCCGGAGCAGTTGCTGCCGCAGCTCGGGGCCTCGTGGCAGGCTTCGATGCTTCAGGCGACCGAGAACGCCGCTGTTTTGCGGTCATGGTGCCTCCTGTCTGGAAGTCACCCGCTTTTAAGGGACTGGCTGAACCAGTACGGAGTCTAGGGAGTAAGAGAAGGCACTGTCAACGCTGTTCGTGTGCTTACTGTGAAAGAAGATTCGCCGGTCTGGGCAACCACGGAGCGAGGAACCAGACGCGAGTCCGGAGGACAGTTGGTTCCTAGATCGTTGAGTTCTAAGGTAGGCTATGGCCAGCCAGCTGATGCTCGCGGTGACCCTACAGATGCCGCCCGGGAGGAGTCGACGTCAATGCGGGAGCGCAAAAGATGGCAGCAAAGCTAAAGATCAAAGACAACAAATCACTGGATGCCTTTGCAATCATCGTCGACATTAACAAATTTACTCACATGGTGAGCGCATCCGAGGGTTTGCTGATTGCGCAGTTCACGCGTGATGTGCTTGATGGGGCGATCCGCGCAATCGAAGAGAGGGACGGGGAAGTTGTAGGATTTATGGGGGACGCGATTCTGGGCCTAGTGCGTACCGCTGAAAGTACCCTTTTTGCATGCTGCGGCATCGCAGAAGATGTCAACAAGCAGTGCGAGTACATATCCACTCAGCAGGAGGAAGCATCGCAGCTGTGGGAATTTTCACCAGGCGGCCCATCACTAAAGATTGGTGTTGAGTACGGTGATCTCGATGTTTCTACCATCTCGAGCCGATTCCTTGGCGACCAGAAGCTGGTGTAGTAGTGGCGCGCGCGTGACAATCAGAACTTGATAGGAAGAATCGCCGAAGTGAATTTACTATGGCGCCACGTTGACTCGATTCACGAGCTCCCGCAGGACTCCTTGCGCTGCCTGAGCTAGTCCCGTCTTAATGTCGCGGAGGTGCCCAAGGGGCGTGGACGTTGCATGACTAAGCTTCTCGGGGCGCCAATCGTGAACAAGTACTGGTTCCCAGCGAAGCTGAGTCGGCTGACCCATATCCTCAAACGCCAACCAGGGCGCAAATCGGTGACGCGTTGTATTTCGAAGCTGACTGAGTTCTCCACGCCATGCCGTGGAGCTGCTGAAGGCAATGACACGCGCTTCAGAGTTCTTCAGGTCGATCTTGTCGCCGAAGTAATGGCCGAGAAAGCGCCGGTAAAACTCGGCGAGATTTTCGAAGAGAGACTCTCCTTCCGCGGCGAACATCGTGAGTAGAACGAGCGATTGGCGGACTGCCGAATCGTCGTCGAACGAATACGCATAACCACCCGCGACTAACTCATCGAGATTTGAGGCGCGGGCAAGCTCGGCGCCGAGGGCATCTAGAGCCGCATCGGTTAGCCGTACAAGCTCCTGAATAGCTCCAATTCGGGTGGTGATTGAGAAGGCCAGGTCAGAGAGGACGCCACTTTGCCATTGCTGATCTCGCTGTTGCAGAGACGGTTTGGCAATCAGAGCAGCCCGAAGAGGGTGCGCCCAATACTGAGTCTGGGCGTAGTTCACCTGGAGGTAGCGCGGCATAGCAACAGCATCTTACAGGGGGCGCCGGGACATGGAAAGTTAGCCGGAAGGGATGAGGTTGCGCGATTCTGCAGTTGGAGAAGGGATCTGTTCAGTGAAGCCGCCCCCGCCAGGCGGCTTTCGTATTTTGTCGTGCTCTCGTGCAGCGGACGAAAGTAGATATAGATGTATTGGGCATCAATTCTGGATGCGCGCACTTGTGTGTTCAAGAGCAAGGGATAAGATGAAAGTACTATGGAAGAAATGACAGGAGATCATCCTCGACCAGTTCGATTCCGCGAGCCGCGGCAGGAACGTATTCATCGTCGGTTATTACTGATAGGACCCGGACCCGCTGCCTTCTATCGAGATGCCTGCCGCCTTCTCGGCGAGAAGTCCCCGGTCGAGTCGACGACACATCTGGTGGCTCATCTCCTTCGAGACATCGAGAGCGCGATCCGGGACGTACTCATACCACATGACTACACGCCGCCTTCTGAGAAGCAGGGACGGTTCAAAGCGGGAATTGATGCCATTCTCCAAACTTATGGGATTGCGGAGAATGACGCAGTAGCGATCGCATGGCGCGGGCTACCGGACAGAGATGACGAGCGGTGGCTAGGGCGCCTAGCGCATCGGAGTGCGCTTGCTGGCCCGCGGCAGCTGGATCAAGACTTTAGGAAGTTCTGCGGTGAGGTTGAGGGAATCCTCGATGTAGTTCTTGAGCGCTTTGAGGAACAATTCACCGCATCATTCAGAGTCCTTGAGGCCTTGATTGCCAAGACAACGCCGACTCGCGAGGACGCGAAGGTCTTGAGAGGTAAGGTGCCGAACAATCTGGTTAGCCTCGACTACTTCTTCGGCAAAGTCGAGGTGGGCGGATGGCTCGAGATCCTAGCAAGCGAAGGATTTTTCCAGCGTCCACCAGCGCCAGTCCGAGAGGAAGAAAAAGGTGGAATCCGATTTCCGCCGTGGCCGGAGTCTCGATATCTGGTACGGATGGCGGCCAAGCCCGAGCTTCAGTCGCGTGTGGTTGAGATCGCGGTCGCGATTCCCGAGACGGTAAACATCAACGTCCACGACGACCTTATGGGGATTGCCCTCGTGGTCCCTGCGGGGCTCGGCGCGAAGCTCGTGCCGCGTCTGAAAGCGGCGATGCGGCTGCCGTACCAGTTGAGGCTGATTCACCGTGTGGGCGCTCTCGTAAGCCGCCTTAGCCAGGGGGGCGAGGAAAGCGCGGCGGCAGAGCTCACGGAGGCGTTCCTCACGATCCTGCCGGATCCGGATGGGCGAGAAGTGACGGTTGGCGGAGAGACGGTCCGGACGCCTCCACATCCAAGAACACCATTCGACGAGTGGGTGTTGGGGGAGTTCCTGAAGAACAACCTTCCCGACCTCGTGAATGCGGCAGGGGTTGCTGCGCTCCGTGTCGTTTGTAAGGCCTTGGATGATGCAGTGCGGCTTTCACGGTCCAGGCCTGATGACGAAGGGCCTGATGACTATTCCACGATCTGGCATCCGGCGTTCGATCAGGACCGGGGTGTTGGACACCACGACTTGAAGTCGACCCTGGCGGCGGCCGTGTGCGATGCTGCGGAAGCGCTGATTCAGCGGGAACCCGCAAGCGTCTCCGAAGTGATAGGGATTCTTGAGACGCAGCAGTGGAAGGTGTTTCATCGCATGGCTCTGCATGTCTTGACCACGGCTTCGGATTCGGCATTGCCGCTAATCGAGGCGCGCCTGGGCGAGCGAGAGAAGTTTGAGGATCGACGCCTGAGGCGGGAGTACATGCTGCTTGCTCAGGCCGCCTTTCCGAAGCTGTCCCCGGGGCTTCAGGAGACGATGCTCGGATGGATAGAAGAAGGACCCGATCTTGATGGATACAAACGTATGAGGACTCAGATGGAAGGGAAAGCGCCTTCCCCCGAGGAAGTAGCAGAGTACGCCGACAGATGGCGCCTCGAGTATTGGAGAGCTCTTCGAGATGCCTTGCCCGTCAGGCGGCGGGCGCGCTATCAGGAGCTTGTTACGAAATACGGTGAACCTGAAGCGCCGGACTTCCTCGCGTTCCGACTGCAGGCCGGCTGGCACGGGCCGCGAAGTCCGATCACGGGAGCGGAGCTCCGCCAAATGGCGGTGACTGACATCATTTCCCGCCTCAAGACATGGGATCCGCCAGCGGAGTTCTTGGGCCCATCTCCGGAGGGATTGAGTCGGGAGCTATCTGGCGCGGTCGAAGAAGATCCCCTCCGCTTCGCTCAGGAAGCGCAGAAGTTCCAGGAGGTGGAGCCGACCTATGTCCGAGGACTAATCTCCGGGCTCCGGGACGCGGTCAACAAGGAGCGAAAATTCGAATGGATGCCTGTCCTGAAACTCTGCCAGTGGGTACTGGAGCAACCGCCGGACCCCGGAGATCGCGGGAGTCCCTTCGAGCGAGATCGCGGATGGGGATGGACGAGGATGGCCATCGCGGATCTGTTGGGAGACGCCTTTGCTGGTCCTGCCCGGGTCCCATTTGACCTTCGCCAAGAAGTCTGGAACGTTTTGTTGCCGCTCACGGATGACCCGGACCCCTTGCCGAAAGAGGAAACAGAGGAGGCTCAACAGGAACCCGAATTCGTTTCCCTCAATACGACTCGGGGCAAGGCGATGCACGCCCTGATGCGCTTCGCCCTTTGGGTTAAGGAGCACCTCGACAAGGTGTCGCAAGGCTCTGCGGACTGGAAGGCCGTCCTCGACGATATGTCCGAAGTGCGTGAGGTGTTGGAGGCTCACCTTGATCCGGCTCAGGATCCATCGCTTGCGATCAGATCTGTCTATGGGCAATGGCTCCCTTCTCTCGTGTATCTCGATCGTACGTGGGTCAAGGCAAATCTGGTAAGGATCTTCCCCACGGAGGAGGCGTCTGCACGATTTCGAGATGCAGCGTGGAATACCTATGTCATCTTTTCACACGTAAACGAGAATATCGCAGACCTTCTAATCGGGGAATACGGACGGGCTGCCGAAAGAGTCGCGAACATGGGAAAGGTCCGGCGCGATCCTGCTGATCCCGCAGACCACCTCGCCGAACATCTACTGGTTCTCTACTGGCGCGGGAAGATCGAACGTGATGGACCAGAGCTGACTCAGTTTTTTTGCACATGCGCCCGACAAAGTGTGTGGACATGCGATGTGGTTTGTTGGGCGGATCTTTCGGAAGGACGGGGATGAACCTCCGGCCGAGATGATCGATCGGTTGAAGGACTTATTCGAAGGACGGATGGAGACGCTGCGGGCCGACCCTCCAAAGCACCGTAAAGAGCTGGAACAGTTCGGGTCATGGTTCGCTGCGGGGAGATTCGGTGATGAATGGTCGCTTGCGAAGCTACACGAGATCTTGAGTCTTGTTGGTAGTGCCGAGCCCGATAGTCTTGTCATGGATCGACTCGTGAAATGGGCCCCGGAGCGACCGAGTGAGGTTCTTGAGTGTGTCCGATTGATGGTTGAGGGAGCTGATGAGTATTGGGAGATCCAGGGGTGGCGTGATGGCATTCGAAGGATTGTCAGCATCGGGCTGCAGACCGGTGGCGCTGCTCGAAATGCCGCAACTGCGCTTGTGAACATTCTGGCGGCACGGGGTCATCTCGACTTCATGGATCTTCTGGGAAGTTGAATTCAGATTCTTATCCACTGATGAAATCTCGTCACCGAAACCAAGGGGTCGACCTCGAAACGGCCTAGACGTTTGGAGACGGGCCCCACGCCCTGCCATGTGTGCTATGGATTCTCGAGATGAAAATCGCCAAATTGAAGTTCGCGTGACCGAATTTTTCGTCGGGTCACCGGATTTCAACGGAGTTCCTCTAGAGGTGCTCGCCCAGCAGCTTGGTTTTGGCTTGGCCGAGCTTCGGGAGCTCCTCGCTGATCTTGTCAGGCAGGGGCGGATGGAACTCGCATTCGCCAGCCACAGTGACAATCCCCACATCAAGCGGATTCAGTCGTTGCCGATTGAAGAGCAACTGACGGGCCTGGCAGGAAACACCGATGATGTGATTTGTGTATACCCGTGCGCGGAGCTCGTGCAGTCTACTGTCGATGTCGAAGAGAGGGTTCGAGGGCGACCGTATACGAAACGACTCCTACTCGCAGAGCCTCAGCTCACACCGGTGTTCTTCGAGCTGTCGGCGCTCGAGCGCTATTTCGAGGATCCGAGGTACTCGCTCGAGTTTCATGATCGAAGCGGCTCAATCTCGGTGAAGAGTGAGCACTATGAGGCCGGCACGCTTCCGAAGAAGGATCAGACCTTCCTCGAGACCTTCGGAATTGCATACGATGCGAGCCGAAGGCGAGTCGTGGCGGTCTTTCTGCGCTATCTTTCGGACCTCTCGCCAGAGCATCAGCAGGCGTGGCGGCTCCAGGAAGTGGCAGGCCCCTGCAATCTAAATAGTGACTACGCGAGGGCGGCGATTTTCGGAATGTGGCCGGAGTACTACTCGGTCTATGAGGCATTTATTCAAGAGCAAGTGGAGATCAACAAGGTTGCGCAGGTGATCGGACGGCCGCAGATCTTTCGTAGGACATTCGAGCCAGGCCGGCCGGAACACTTCCAGCCGATGCTGCGTCCGACACGGAGGAATTTCCACCTATTTGTCGAAACGTTAGACAAGATGCTGTCAGAGAATATTGATGTTGAGTTCTTCGGGGAGGATATAGAGCTTGAGGAGCGGGTGAGGCTTGGGGACGGAATGATAGAGCGCCAGCGACTTGGGTCGTTGACGGTGCTCGAGAGGTGGTTGAGCAGGGTCTATCGGACGGCTGATGGAGAGGATGTGGGAAAGGAGGTCGTAGGGCCCCTCAAGGAGATACGGGCGCTACGAAATAAACCCGCTCACGCCCTTGGGGTAAACGAGTACGATCTGGGCTTCCCTAAGGAGCAGGACCGCTTGCTCGGTGAGGCCAGGCGCAGCCTTACGACGCTACGCCTTATACTATCTGCGCATCCGAACGCCCGAGGGAAATATACCGCACCCGAGTGGCTCGATAGCGACAAAATCGTATTTTACTAGTTGCGGCAATTGCTCGTAGAACACGGTGATCTAGTAATACGGCGGGCTTAGGCATTGCAGGTTCGAAGGTAGGAATGGGTCTACCTTACTGGGGAAGGTCCGAGAACGTGATGCTGTAGGAAATATCGTTGAGGATTGACTCAAGTCAGTCGATGTACTTCGTTTGCCTTCCATTATATGTGGGCCACAGCGGTGGGTATCTCCGAATGAATCCGCAGAGCCTGCCTCGTGAGCCTGGTGGGCCCATGTTGAGACTTTGACGTATTCCCCCTAGGGGACTCATTTCGGACCCTGGATTTCAACCTCGCTCGTTTTTGACAGCCTCGGGGGCTCCCCAGTCACAAACCCTGTCACAACTCGGATGGTGGGAAAACAGAAAGTGAAACACGGCAGGGACTTGTCTCATTCGAGGCCCAGGATTGAGAGTCCTGTGCTCGTTGGTGGGCGAAAGACGGCTAGGGGCTCTTTCCCTTTCGGCCGAGACAAGTCTCAGCCTGGAGTCACCTCGCTCACGAGGCAGGGCCCCTGGGTAAGAGGCCTGGGGACTCCTTGGGTATCCCTAGCGCGAATGAAGTGGGAGATGTCCCGGTCCCTGTTGAATTTGAGAACTGAGTAGCGACGGCTCCCTGGTCGGCGTGAGAATCGCGTCGACCAAGACAAACGGTCCCCACAACCGGGGCCAAGGAGCCGCCAATGACGAAGAGAACAGAGAGAGGGCAGCGAAGGCAAGCGGAGAATGAGGCGGGCCCGGGGCTGGCGCACCTGGTGGAGCCGATGCTGGCCGGGATGACGACCACGCGCCAGCACTTGCTCGCGTGGGTCCATGCGCACGGGCTGGCCGCGCTGGACGAACTGTTTCGCGAAGAGGCCGTGGCGCTGGCGGGCCCCAAAGGTCGGCATCACCCGCAGCGCACCCATCATCACTGGGGGACGGCGGCAACGGAGCTCACTTTCGGGGGCCGGCGCGTGCAGGTGCATCGCCCCCGCGTGCGGCAGACGGCCGGCGGGGAAGCGACGTTGCCCTCGGTCGCGGCGTTTCGCGATCGGGATCCGCTGACCGCGCGGATGATGCAGCAGCTGCTCGCCGGGGTGTCGATGCGCCACTACGAAGACAGTCTCGAGGCGCGGCCGAGCGGCCGGCCCACCCGAGGCAGTAGCAAGAGTGCCGTCAGTCGGACCGTCGTGCGACGGACCCGGCAGCGGCTGCAGCAGCACCTGGCGCGGCGGCTGGACGGGCTCGAAGTGCTGGCGCTGTTCATGGACGGCGTCGTGGTGGCCCAGCAGACGGTGATCGTCGTCCTGGGGATCACGCGCGAGGGCGGCAAGATCCCCCTGGGCTTGCGGCTGGGCTCGACGGAGAACGCCGTGGTCTGCACCGAGCTGCTGCAGGACCTGCTCGCGCGCGGGCTCACGCTCGAGGGGCGCGTGCTGTGGGTGATCGACGGGGGCAAGGGGCTGCGCAAGGCCCTGGGCGATGTCTTCGGCGACGCCGCGGTCATTCAACGCTGCCAGCTCCACAAGGCGCGCAACCTCGACGCCCTCGTCCCCAAGGCGCGCCAGGCCTACGTCCGGGCGAGCCTGCGGCGGGCGTATCGAGCGACCAGCGCGGCGGTGGCCCGGGGGCAGCTGACGGCGCTGGCGACGTGGCTGGAGCGGAACGGTCATGCCGATGCCGCCGCCAGTGTGCGCGAGGGGTTGGAGGACACGCTC